>ERZ802819.1479-NODE-1479-length-14479-cov-11.5852_pt1 | contig 14479 bp, 15 predicted proteins | sample MGYA00345647_ERZ802819 | MGnify/ENA primary metagenome ERZ802819 (study PRJEB30503, sample SAMEA104212355) | marine metagenome | biome: Westerlies Biome; feature: [SRF] surface water layer (ENVO:00010504) within the epipelagic zone...; material: water... | reverse complement strand
TCAGTGCGGTTGCCGTACATACGATCAAGGTGTCGACAATGGGGCCAATCATGGCAACCAAGCCTTCACGAATGGGTTCATTGGTTTTTGCTGCACCATGCACTAAAGATTCGGTGCCCATACCCGCTTCGTTACTGTAGGCCCCGCGCTGGACGCCATACAAAACAACGGCGAGCAAACTGCCACCGGCGGCAGCTTCGCCGGTGAACGCATCGGTCAGGATCATGGCAAAGGCGGCGGGAATGGCGCCAGCGTTGAGGGTGAGTGCCACCAGCACGGCGACCAAGTAGACGGCGGTCATGACCGGTACCAACACGCGAGCCGTGCCAGCGATGCGATGCAGGCCGCCAAAAATGACAGCGCCCGTGATGCCGGCAAGCACGATGCCGCTCGTGAGGTTGAAGATAAATGGATCTTCGTCTGCGCTGAGTAAGCCTTGGTCGATCATGACTAGGTCGCGAAAAATCTGGATCAGCTGATTGCTTTGCAGCGCAGGTAAGCAGCCGATCAGACCGACGACGGCGAAGATGGAGGCTAGAAAGTGCCAGCGTTTTGGCAGAGCTTCGCGAATCACATACATGGGCCCGCCCTGCAGTTCGCCGTTGTCGTCATAGCCGCGATACATCACCGCCAGCGAGCAGGTGAAAAATTTGGTGGCAATGCCAAGTATGGCTGTCATCCACATCCAGAAAATCGCGCCGGGGCCGCCGATCTGTATCGCCAATGCCACGCCGGCAATATTGCCCATGCCAATGGTGCCTGCCATGGCAGCGGTCAACGCGGAAAAGTGATTGATGTGGCCTGGGTCGTTGGGGTTGTCGAATTTGCCGCGGACCAAATCTAAGGCATGGCGCAGGTAGAAGAAGGGTGCAAACCTAGAGCGGATCAGGAAATAGAAGCCGCCGCCGAGCAGCAGACACAGTAGCCACGGCCCCCATGCGTAGTTCGCGAACTGGGTGGTGATGTACTGAATGGTGTCGAGCATGCGCAGACTTGTTGCGAGAAAGCAGCAGAGTAAACCGTTCACTTGTCGGATGCACCCGTCGTCCAGATGACCGCCACCGTTGAGCCGCCAAAGTGTTTACACTTTGCGAAAAGTGCACAGTTCGACATTGAGCGATGGCGAGTCGCTACGACAGGAGAGGTATGAATAACGAATTGCACACAGGTCCCCTTGGCGAGGCTTCTCAGTATGCGGAGGGTTATTCGCCGGAACGGCTGTTTGCTATGCCTCGCGTGGAGGGCCGCCACGCCGTGGGATTGATGGCGTTGCCGGAGTGGCATGGGCAGGATATATGGACCGGCTTTGAATTTTCCTGGCTGAACGAAAAAGGCAAGCCGAAGGTTGCCGTGCTGCGGCTCACCGTACCCGCGCGCTCCAGCCATATTGTTGAAAGCAAATCGATGAAGCTGTATCTCAACGGATTCGCGCAAACGCGTTTTGACTCGGGATCGGCGGTCAGCGAATGCATGACCAAGGACCTAGGTAGCGCCTTTGGCGGAGAAGTTGGCGTAGAGCTATTGGCGCTGGCTGATTCGAGTCTTGATGTTGGCGAACTGCAGGGGGAGTGTTTGGATGAGCTGGATGTTGCGATCACCGACTATCAGCGCAATCCGGATTTGCTTGCGCTGACGGCAAGTGTCGGTTCCGACGACGTCTCGGTGACGCAAGAGTTAACGACCCATCTATTTCGCAGCCTGTGTCCAGTAACCGCCCAACCGGATTGGGCGTCAGTGCTCGTAAGCTATACCGGCGCGCCCATTGATCGAGTTGGGCTGCTAAGGTATCTGGTGTCATATCGCCAGCATCAGGCCTTTCACGAAACCACCATTGAACGGATCTATGCGGACATTTGGGAACGGTGCCAGCCCGAAAAGCTGTCAGTCAGTGGCCGGTTCTTGCGCCGCGGGGGACTGGATATTAATCCAACCCGATCTAGCGAATTTGAACCCGCTGATATGTTGAGGCTATCCCGGCAATAGCCGGGCGGTCAGACGGGCCATCATAGGCTAGCTCAGAAAAGACTGATCAGTCCTCTCGACTCGGTGCGATCTTGCTGCGCAGCCATCGCCACCATGTGTTGTCTTGCCGCAGCCAACGCTCCAGCCCGTCCATTTGTGCGGCTACGGCGAGGCCATCGCCGAGCATGTCTTGCCTAGTTGTGAGTGGTAAGTCAGGATCCAACGGCTTGATGGGTTTGGCTGGATTACCCGCAGCAATGACGTTGGCAGGAATGTCCTTGGTCACCACGGAACCAGCGCCAATCACGCTGTTCTCGCCGATTCGCACACCCTTGCAAACGATCGCGCCATCACCGATCCACACGTTGCGCTCGAGTACCACTGCGGCGGTTTGGCCGATGGGCTGGGTGCGATCATACACATCGTGCCAGTCAGCATCGGTAATGTAGGCGCCAGCGGCGAGCATGGTGCTTTCCCCGATGCTCACCTGACAAGCGGAGTCGATGCGCACGCCCGGACAGATCAATACCGAATCAGCCACATCGATGCGGCCCTGATGTTCGTTCATCGCCCATGTGGTGAGGCGCACCGTGCGATCAGGGGCGGTAATGACATGAACCGATGTGCCAAAGGAAATACCTCGACCATAGAGCTTGAGGTTCCACGGTTTCATGATCATAGAGTGGTGCCCAAGCGCCTCTAGCTGCGGCTTGATGAAGTGGTGTACCCAAGCAGCTTCTAGCTTGCCCTGAAGTACTTTTAGGCGGTAAGGGCGATGATCGTCGCGCATAGTAGACCGAATGCATATGTATGCCGCGCTTGTACGCAGGTAGCGGCCCTGCTGCAAGTGCCATGAGTAGGCAAGCCGTGAAAAGGGCACGTGAAGAGGTTCGCGATCACTGCGGCCGGTAGGAATTAATAGCCTTTTCCTTTAGCATTCCGCCCCCCAATGGTGACCCATCTTGGTCCCCTGAAGGCGACATGTTGTGAACTCCGCCAGGCCTGGAAGGGAGCAACGGTAACAGCGGCGTCGGGCTTTGGGTAAGGCTGGATGGGTTGCCACCATCTTTCGGAGAGGTGGCAGAGTGGTCGATCGCGCACGCTTGGAAAGCGTGTAAGGTGTAAAAGCCTTCGAGGGTTCGAATCCCTCTCTCTCCGCCATCTTTTTTTTGCATATTCTTGCGTGTTCAAACTTATCCATGCCGCCCCGTCGCTTCTTACCGAATGTCGGGCAAAATAATCCCTTTATCGTTTTATCCATGCCGTTGGTCCCTCGCGATATCAGTCTAATTCATCTTTCGTGAATTACAGGCGGTATGAAACGTGGTGGCTGGAACTTATCGGGCTTGCAGATTTGAGTTTTTCTTGAGTCTGCGCTTTTGGGCGATGCTATTTGTCGCTTGCTTTGTCTGGGGATGTAGCACCCCGGCGGTAGTCGCACCAGTGGGTGAGGGTTTCCATGTGATCAAGGCGGGTTGCACGAACTGCCAGCTCGCGAAGCGGGAGATAATGAATGCGAAAAGATATTGTGCAGATCGTGGCAAGCACTATTGGTCGGTGACGCAGCTGGATGGTTTGGATCTCTCAGAGATGCCAGTGCTAGTGTTCTACTGCGATGATCAGTTTTTGGATGTAGAGCCGCTCTACCATTGCAACCGAATATCCCATGACATGGTTCGAGCAAATTTTGCGAACGAGGAAGTGGTAGAGGTCTCGCGCAAGATTTTTCCCGCGAGTGGAGCAACGTCAGTCGATCTACTTCGACATAAGGAGATCGCTGATAACCAGACTCGCAAAGTGGTCGCGCTGTTGACCCCAGTTTACGAAAAATGTGTTGTCAGTCGCTCTGCCTTGGTGATCTCGGATGAACCCGATAATCGACAAGTGCATCTTAGCGCGCGTCTGGATCTTTTAAAGCAACTGCACCAAGGTCAGATCACGCTTTCGGCCTACGCGAAAGCTTTGTCGATACTTAATGGGCAGTTCCAAGCCGGGGTGTTTTACCAGTGATTTGCGTTTGCCTGAGAACGCGAAGAGACGCTTCGATGTTTAGCTCGCGATTCCCACGGCCAAGTATAGAAAGAATACGCTGATGCTCAGCATACCCAGAAAGTCGATTTTTAGATTTCGGAAACTCACGGCGCTCACCCTACGGATCTCTTGATGCGTCCGGAAATACTACTTTTAGCTATGCTTATGCAAAGTCAGGGCCTGAATAAATACACCCTCTATGAGGTTTCTCTTTAGATCCTAGGCGCTTAGCACTTCATGAGCCTAGGGCACCCATCGGGTTACCCCCCACAGAACTACCGGTATCACCAACAGCCAAAGCGCGACGCCGTGCAGCACCGTGGTAAGCCTTAAGCTTTTCAGTGTCTGACGGGTGATTTCCGTGCCGACAAAAAACAGCGCTACGACCAACAACGCAGAGGCGATGTCACCAACAAGCATGGTCGCGGGGATTGACAGGCCTACCCAAGATCCCAAGAGAGAGGCCCCAACGAAAATAAACACAAAGTTGGGGATGCGGATTTTCGATTGCTGGGCGCCCACGACCAAGCTGGCGATGACAATCAGGGGAATCAACCAAAGCGTGCGCCCGATTTTTACCGTTGTGGCGATTTCAGCAGCCTTCGTCCCGTACATCTGCGCGGTGGCCACCACTGAGCTGGTGTCGTGTATGGCCAATGCGGCCCAGACGCCAAACTGTTCCTGGCTCAGGTTCAACCAAGTACCAATCGCGGGAAAGGTGATTAGAGCCACAGCGTTGAGTAAAAACACGACGCACAATGCCGCGCCGGTTTGCTCAGGGCGGGCGGCGATGATGGGCGACAAGGTTGCGATAGTTGTGCCTCCGCATATGGCGGTGCCTGAGGAGATCAACGCATTGGTTGAGCGATCGCTGCGGATGAACCAACCAAGTAGCAATCCAATCACCGATGTGACGCAGACAAATCCAGCGATGGGCAGGGCATAGGTACCGCTGATATCGAGAAGTTGTGCCGCGTTCAGCTTAAGTCCCAGCAGCACGATGGCGGTTTGCAACAGGTACTTGCCATAGGTGGAGCCACGGGCAATTGGCGAGCGATCAAGGATGATGGAAATTGTCAGACCAGCCAGCAGCGCTAGGGCAGGATTACCCAGATAGACAAGGGGTACCAGAGGTACAGCGATCAATAGCTTGGGTTTCAGGTCGTTTGTAAAGTCAGGCACAAATTGTCTCCCCAACGCTTATGCCAGATTAGTAAGTTGTGATAACTAATAGGCATAAACGATAACGCTGGTGGTGATCCAAAACCAGCGTCTGCTAATTGCATTGCGGCGCCGAGAAATGGGCGGCTGCAGTAGGGGGGATCAGTCGTCGTGAGGATCAGGTGGTGATTGAGAAGGAAAGGTCAGCACGCGACTGTCATGCATGTCAGGCTCGTCAATCACACCGGCGATCAGCCAATCTTTGTCCACCGCGAGAAGCAAGCAGATTGCGTCGAGGTGCGCTATGAGCCCATTCGATGCCGCCTGTTCGTCAGAGCAACGCTCCCAATCCAGCCACGTCGATGGCTCAATATGGGCGTTGGCCTCAATGGTGGTGCGGTAGGCGCACTCTTCGACGGACCAGCCAATATGCAACCTGATACGATGAATCCGCTCACCAATGGATGGCATACATCGCTCTCCTATTTTTGCGGCGTAGCGAGTTGATGGGCACCAATCTTCACTCAATCTGCATCCGCCAATGAGTTCAGAGCAATCGATTCTCGATGTTCCGTGGGCGTACCGTCGCCGACACCAACCATCTCGTCGAAAGCCGATCTATGCACAAAGTCAGCATGCCGGATACCTGCGTCGCGTAACGCCTCAAAGGCCTTGCTGCGGCTGCGGAACATCAAGTTATCGCCATTGGGTCCTTTGATCGGCGCTCGGTTATCGTCATCGCAGCAGAAAATTAAATAGATGCTTGGGTCGATGCTATGCACCTCTACCGCCGGGGCTTTGCCGGCGCGAGTGAGTTGTTTGAGATCAGTCAGTTGCATTGTAGGTTTCCCAACGTTTGATATGGCGCATAGGCCTCAAAGTACTGAACGCACGATAAAAAAGGTGTGAATCACGACAGTCCTTGCGGCTAGCGTCCAAGAAGTGACCAAGCTCACCCGAGCCAATGTGAAAGCCATCACAAACCTCAGATCAAACGCGCAGATCTACTCAAATTCTAGGACGAACGGTATAAAAAAGTAGATTATCGGCATATTCCTGCTTTGCTGAACAAACTGAGGTGATATGAGCGAGCTTGCCCGACTGATCCCAAGTGACGACATTTTCGCGTTTTTACAGGCGACCGCTGCCGAGTTCCTAAACCTGCCCGAAGAGTGTGAGGCAGATTTTACCTGTCCGGGCCACTGCGGTGAGACCCGTATATTTGTCGTCGATGCGCCTCAAGCGGTCGTGGCTTTTTTCTCGGAGATCATGGAGAACGATCCGCAACGTTTCACGCAGATGAATCGAGCGTTCGATGCAAGTCATGTTGGCTACAATGGCCCAAGTTGGGCGGTCACTCGTTTCGGTGGTGCTTTGTACTTAAGCTTGGCGCTTGGCGCAGACATTTATGTAAGGCGTATTCCCGCGCAGATGTCACGAGGCGCTCTCGCGCTGGCACGCCAGTATGAGAAATTTCTGGACTGCACCGTAACGTCGCCTTCGATTGTTCAAGATCGATGGGCCATGCCTTCGGCGCTCGCACGCACGCTGCAGTAACAGGCGTACCCGAGCTTGTGCGGCGCGGTTCTGCACGACTCTGAATGTTAGCTCAAAGGTGACGCTCATCCACTTTTTGTTACCACTCCTCTGAAAAATCTGTCGCGATTATTTGTCACAGGCAAAACTCCCTAGCGTTCCGAAAACGCGAAGAGCGCTTATTTGCGCAAGCGTTGGCTTGGTAATGCGCTGAGTGTGGAACGCTGTTTAGGTGATTGAAAGTTATCAATCGCTAGCGAGCACATCACAGCCAAGGGCTGTGCAACTGGACGAGGGTACGGGCCATGAGCACAACGGATTCAAAGCGATCAAAATCCATCAAGGGGGGCGCTCACCCTAGTCAACAGACGGCGGAGTCCAAACAAAAGGTAACACCAGATCAGGCAGCGTCCGTAGAGACACCGACTGATACAAGCCACATGTCTGATTCAACTGATCTGATGGCCTCTGAAGAAACCACTTTGCTGGAACTTCCACCCATTGGTGATTCGGGGGATTTGGGGCGGTCGTTTTCGGCGCGGTTGCGGGAACTACGTCGAGCCAAAGCCTTGTCCCTGCGTAAGCTTGGGCGGGAAGTCGGCGTAACGGCCAATGCCGTGCTGCGTTGGGAAAAAGACGAAGTCACACCAACCCGCGGCAAAATGATCGAGCTTTCGCGCTTTTTCGAGGTTGAACCTGCGTGGCTCGCGTGGGGCATCGGCGCGAGACGCAACCGCCTGAAACCCGCTGACCTGGTCGCGCAGCTTGAAAAATGCGACGAAACCCAGCTTCGCGCTGTGAGCGCACTCTTGGAGGCCTTCGATCCTGAGTCTGTTGCAGGCTGAGCCCGTCGCTTTTGCAGGCGCTCCTGCAACACGCATCCGGTTCATCGGCTACGACGGCAACAACGCCCCACATTGTTTTGGCACCTGACTTGTAGTTCACTTCCAGTGCCAGACGTTTTGGGGAGAACATCATGCCGATTAATGTTTTGGGAATGATTGGCGTAGCGCCACCGCCAGATGCTGCCACCGTGCACATCGTTGGTGGGGGTATTGACCGGGACTACATCAAAGCCTTCACCCAAGCCCATGAGACATCGGGTTTCGATGCCATTCTAATTGGGCATTCCTCCAGTTCCGCCGACGGCTTTGGCATCGCGCAGTACGCGGCGACCCACTCGGAACGCGTCAACATACTGCTTGCCCATCGCCCAGGATTTGCTTCGCCCACACAAGCAGCCCGTCGCGTTGCGACATTAGACAATCTGATCGAAGGCCGACTGTGGTTGCATATCATCACTGGCGGCGTCGACGCGGATCAGCGTCGCGACGGCGACTTCACTCCCCACGATGAGCGCTATGCGCGCACCGACGAGTATCTAGAGGTCATGCGTAGAGTTTGGAACGCCACGGAGCCAGTTGATTTCGAAGGCAAATACTATCGAATGAGCCGAGCAGTCTCTGAGGTGCAAGCTCATCAGACACCCCATGTACCACTGTGGTTTGGTGGTGTATCGGATGCCGCTATTCCTGTAGGCGCGAAACACTGTGATACCTATGCCTTGTTTGGTGAGCCCCGGGCCCAAGTAACCCAGTTGATGAGTCGGATAAACGCCGAGGCTGCACGGCACCGGCGTCAGCCAAACTATAACCTGTCTTTTCGGCCGATCATCGGCGCCACCGAAGAAGAAGCTTGGCGTAAGGCGAAGGCAATTTTGGCCGGTGTTGAGGCGTCGGGTGGTGGCGGAGGTCACGGTGTGCCCCAAGCGGAAACAGCACGACGTTTGATGCGCCTCATTGAAGGCGGTGAGATCCAAGATGAGTGTCTTTGGGTGCCGATAGCGGCGGCGGCCAAGGGCAGCGGTAACTCCACTGCCTTGGTTGGAACCGCCGAGCAGGTCGCCGAGGCTATCGCCAAGTATTATGACCTTGGGGTCAAAGGTGTGCTGATCCGAGGCTTCGATCCGTTTAACGATGCTATTGAATACGGCCACGAGCTAATTCCGCAGATTCGGGAAAAAGTCGCAGCGCGAGACGCAGCGAAGACCGCTTAACGGCGCAAACCCCAGTGCTCGCTGGGGCAATTTTTCGGCTGAGAATGCCTAAAAGGCCCGCCCTTCAAGAGGGCCGATGATCGCCCAGTCTACGAGAATTGACGCGACAGCCAAGGTCACGCACACCACAAAGATGATGCCCAGCAGGCGCCAAACGTGGAATTTCTCCTCTTTGTCTGGCGCCGGTGGTTGTTCTTCTGGGTGCATCATTCGCTCCTTAGGAGTTTGCCAAACTGCGGGTTAGGCGTGAGTAATCTGTGCCATCGCTGCGACTTCGTCGCGGTCGAGTCCGGCATATTCAGCTGAGTTGAGCACCGATTCCCAACTGTTTGGATCAATCTCAATGCCGTGCTGCTTTCTATGCGCCGTGCTCTCTTTTTCCGGGTCGCCAGGCAAGCGCACACGATCAACGCCATCCGCTGGTGTGCTGGCGTAAATATAGTCGATCATCGCGCCTACTTCTTGGTCAAATGCTTGCAGATCGCTCACGGCGTTTGGGTCGATCAAAATAGACAGCATGTTATTGAGGGTTGCGCCCATGCGGGGGTGCTCAGGTTGCATGGTGAACAGGCCGCCCAGCGCACCGCCAAGTAGCTCGCAAATCACCATCAGCCCGTAGCCTTTGTGAGTCCCGAACGGCTGCATGGCGCCGGTGGGGTTTGCGCCAAAAATAACTCCGGGATCGGTTGATTCGATGCCGTTTTCGTCTACCAGCGACTGCGGTGGCACTTGCACGCCCTTCATGTGCGCGACGCGTACCTTGCCCGCGGCAACGGTCGTGGTCGCCATATCTAAAACCACGTGCTGACCGTCAGGTCGCGGTACCGCACAGCAGTAGGGATTGGTGATAAAGCGACGATCTCTGCCACCGAATGCGACCGCTATGGGATCGTGACCGACCACATTTACATAGTGCATCGACACCAGGCCGTGGTTTGCACAATGTTCCGCAAAAGCACCAATGCGGCCGAGGTGCGCGGCATTACCCAAGGCTATACAACCCACGCCATATTTTTTTGCTCTGTCGATGCCAATATCCATGGCCTCGATGCCCACCACACGTCCAAGACCGGTGCCTGCATCGATACTAACGATAGCGTTGTTGTCCTTGATGATCTCGGCGTGGCGATGAGGATCCACCTGCTGATCGAGTATGCCTTTGACATAGGAGGGGAGCATTACGATGCCATGAGAATCGTGGCCTTTGAGGTTGGCCTCGACAAGGTGTTGAGCAACTGCCTCAGCGTGGTTGGTTGGCGCCCCCGCGGCAGACAAGATGGAGCTAGTGACCCTCGTAAGGGAGGTATGTTCGATCAGCATGATGATTCTCTGACAAATTTCCCACGGGATTGAAACAGGTATGGTCGGAGCACTGCAATGCTGGTGAACGCGAAATCTCACCAGCGATTTCGGTAAAGCGAGCAGATCTTGCTGGAAAGGAATTCTAAGAAACGAGGAATGGCGCACCCGAGAGACGCACAGCCACGGGCTGGGCGGTGGGAGCGCGGAATCGCTTACCAGCGATTTCGGTAAGGCGAGCAGATCTTGATCAAAAGGAATTCTAAGAGGTAAGGAATTCTGAAAGATCAGGAATGGCGCACCCGAGAGGATTCGAACCTCTAATCCCCGGTTTCGTAGACCGGTGCCTTATCCAATTTGGCCACGGGTGCTGGAGCGGACTACACCGCGGGCAGGATTATCTGGAAGAACGCATGACTTCTCAAGGTGTTTCAGCGTTATCCGCCGTGGGCACACGTCAAAATATCGCCAAGGGTCAGGGTTTCGAGCTATCCTGCAGACAGAGCAACAAAGGGATGACATGACTTCGACATTGGACCCCATGGTGATGGAAGGTGTGCAACTGATGCTGGTGGGCATGGGCACCGTGTTCGCCTTTCTTACCCTGCTAGTTTTTGCCGTTAGGGTGATGAGCGCGTTGATTTTGAAGTATGCCCCCCAAGCGCAAAGCGATATGAGCAAGACCTCGCCTAGCGCGGTGCCTGCTGCCCATGTTGCGGCGGTAGCTGCCGCCATCAAAAAGCATCGCACGCCGTAATTCGACCTAACTTAACCACATGGCCAAATGCGCACTGACCGAGCGTACTTGTCCTAGACCGGAGGAAGCATGAATCAAGCTGCACTAGGGATCACAGACGTTGTGCTGCGCGACGCCCATCAAAGTTTGTTGGCAACGCGCATGCGCATCGACGACATGTTGCCGATAGCGGCAAAACTCGATCAAGTAGGGTTCTGGTCGCTGGAGTCATGGGGTGGTGCAACGTTTGACGCGTGTATTCGATATCTCGGTGAAGATCCTTGGCAGCGCATCCGTTTGCTCAAGGAGGCCATGCCAAATACGCCGCAGCAAATGTTGCTGCGGGGCCAGAATATTCTCGGTTACCGCCACTATGCTGACGACCTCGTGGAGAAATTTGTCGAGCGAGCGGCGACCAACGGTGTTGATGTGTTTCGAATTTTTGACGCCATGAATGACATGCGGAATTTGCAAACTGCCGTGAGGGCGACCTTGGCAACAGGCAAGCATGCGCAGGGCACCATCTCCTATACGGTGAGTCCTGTACACACGCTGCAGTTGTGGCTTGATTTAGGCAAGCAAATTGAGGACATGGGTGCCAATAGCCTGTGTATCAAGGATATGGCAGGTCTACTCAAGCCCTATACAGCCTTTGAACTGGTCAGCGGTTTAAAGGAGAGTTTGGATATACCCATTCATATGCAGTGTCATGCCACGACTGGGATGTCGACGACGACTTACCTAAAGGCCATCGAGGCAGGCATCGATAATGTAGATACCGCCATTTCGTCGATGAGTATGACCTACGGGCATTCCGCCACAGAGTCACTGGTCGCCATGCTGCAAGACCAACCTCGTGATACAGGTTTAGATATTGAACTGCTGGAGGAAATTTCCGCCTACTTCAGGGCGGTGCGCAAAAAATACGCGCAGTTTGAAGGCAGTCTGCGCGGGGTCGACTCCCGCATTCTTGTGGCGCAGGTGCCCGGTGGCATGCTGACCAATCTAGAAGGCCAGCTGAAAGAACAAAATGCGGTTGATCGATTGGACGAGGTGCTGGAGGAGATCCCTAAAGTGCGGGAAGACCTCGGCATGATCCCTCTCGTCACTCCCACATCGCAGATCGTTGGCACACAAGCGGTAATCAACGTTCTCAGCGGTAGTCGTTACGCCTCAATCACGCGGGAATCCGCTGGCGTGCTGCGCGGTGAATATGGCGCGACACCAGCGCCTGTCAATCAAGAGCTGCAAATACGCGCCCTCGATGGCGATGAACTCATCACTTCAAGGCCCGCAGACCATCTGGAGCCAGAGTTGGCAACCCAGACCGAAGCGCTGCGTGCGTTGGCCAAGGATGAGGGGTTCAGTATTGGCGAAGCAGACGGCGGTAGCGAAGTGGACGATGTATTGACCTACGCACTGTTCCCGCAAGTCGCGAGCAAATTCTTGGCCAATCGCGGTAACCCCGGCGCGTTCGAGCCAGCGCCGGATGCAGACGCCGCAGCAGCGCAGGTGGTGGTACCCACAGCCAGCGCTTCCTCTGGGTCATCTACAGACCCTGCGCACTATACGGTGTCGGTAGATGGACATGCCTATCAGGTCGTTGTAGCGGAAGGTGCGGTCAATCTAACCCCGGTAGTTTCCGCGCAACCGACGCCTGCGGCGCCAGCACCCGGTGGTGCCACTGCAACTCCGGTTACAGCCGGGCTGGCAGGGTCCATTCTTCAAGTGATGGTTGGTGTTGGCGATGGGGTGAGCGAAGGCCAGGTGGTCTGCATCCTAGAAGCGATGAAAATGGAAACCGAAGTGCGAGCAGGTTCATCGGGCACTGTTGCGAGTGTTGATGTTGCCGTGGGCGATAGCGTGGCCGTTGGCCAAACGCTCATCACGCTTTCCTAAGACCTACGCGCAAAGGCGAAACAGTCGAGACAGACCACAAAACGGAGCAGCCACTTGGAATTGTTTGAGCAACTATGGAGCGGGTCAGGCTTAGCGCAAATAACTGCCGGTCAGGCTGCCATGATCGTTGTCAGCTTGTTGCTGCTCTATCTGGCCGTCGCGAAAAAGTTTGAACCGCTGTTGCTGGTCACGATTGGCTTTGGCGGACTGCTCAGCAATATTCCTGGCGTTGAGATCGCCACTGGCGATGGTCTGCTGCATCTGATCTACATGATCGGCATCGAAACCGGCGCGTTTCCACTGCTGATTTTTATGGGCGTGGGCGCGATGACAGATTTCGGGCCGGTGCTCGCAAACCCGAAAACATTCTTGTTGGGAGCCGCTGCCCAGTTCGGTATTTTCGCCACGCTCTTGGGTGCCGTGGCTATGAGCAGCTTGGGTTGGATGGACTTTTCCATGAGTCAGGCCGCCGCCATAGGCATCATCGGTGGCGCCGATGGCCCGACGGCGATTTTCGTCGCAGGCAAGCTTGCACCGGAACTGCTCGGCGCCATCGCTATTGCCGCCTACTCATACATGGCACTCGTCCCGATCATTCAGCCGCCGATTATGCGTGCCTTAACGAGTGAGCAAGAACGAGCCATTGAAATGGTGCAGCTGCGCGAAGTCAGCCAGCTAGAACGCATTATTTTTCCGCTGTTGTTGCTCCTTTTGGTGGCATTTTTGTTGCCTTCCGCTGCGCCCTTGCTGGGCATGTTTTGTTTCGGCAATCTGATGCGCGAGTGTGGTGTGGTCGACAGGTTAGCGGACACCACGCGCAACGCGCTGATTAATATCGTCACGATCATGCTGGGCTTGGGGGTAGGTTCTAAGCTGCAGGCAGAAACGTTCTTGACTGCAGAAACCTTGGGCATTTTGGTGTTGGGGATGTTTGCTTTTGGCATCGGCACCGCCAGCGGCGTGATAATGGCAAAGCTCATGAATCGACTGTCCTCCACGCCAATCAACCCTCTGATTGGTGCGGCCGGCGTCAGTGCGGTGCCCATGGCGGCGCGTGTAGTGAATAAGGTCGGGCTCGAAGCGAATTCGCAAAATTATTTGCTCATGCACGCCATGGGACCCAATGTGGCCGGGGTCATTGGATCTGCGGTGGCCGCTGGGCTGATGATCATGTTGGTGGGAGGCTAGCGGTCTGCCCATTAGCGCTTTGGCTGGCGCGCTGCTAACATTTGCGTTCTTCTCTCGCCGGTCTGTTATGAAAATCCAAAACGTCTTTCTGTTTCTGCTTGGTGTCTTCGCGCCCGTCGTTGCGGTGGCAGAGTATTGGATTTCCGTGGCTAGCTTTAAGAGTCGCGACAGCGCCGAGTCAGCGTTATTAGATGCGCAGGCACTGAGTAAGCAACCGTTCTCCGTCTACGGTGTGCGAACCGATAAAGGTTATTTTTTTCGCGTCATCGCTGGTCCGTATCTGACCCAAGGCGAGGCCAAGGCAGCACAACAGACCTTGACCTCTCGGGGCCTAAACGGCGGCTGGATATGGGGATCTGGCGCTACTGAAACAATGCCTAAGGCATCGAATGCCCCAGGGGCATTCGATTCGCGTGGGACTCGAGCCTTTGACGACTCAATGAGCGTCGACGCAGATGCCTATGACGATGATTGGCAAGATGAATTCGGCTTTGACGAAGCTTTAGACTTCGGCCCACAGGATCCGCTCCTCCCTGAAGGCAGCAAGCCCAGCCAAGACCCTTTGCCCGAGATCCAGGAACCTGCCCCAGAGGGTTATCAGCTCAACAAGC
>ERZ802819.1474-NODE-1474-length-14503-cov-17.6795_pt1 | contig 14503 bp, 13 predicted proteins | sample MGYA00345647_ERZ802819 | MGnify/ENA primary metagenome ERZ802819 (study PRJEB30503, sample SAMEA104212355) | marine metagenome | biome: Westerlies Biome; feature: [SRF] surface water layer (ENVO:00010504) within the epipelagic zone...; material: water... | reverse complement strand
TACTTATTTGAAACTCATCCATCATCTCTATTAACCTTCTACAACCAATATCATTACAAGCAGCTAAAGAATATACATCTCCTTCTGTTTCTACTGGTTGCCTAGTATTTTGACTGATTAATTTTAGTAAAGTTTTATTCATAACTCCTTTATCTGCTAGTTTTAACATAGGAATATAAAGACCTTCCATATGAACATCTGTAGCGTCAGGACCAACACCTAATCCACCAATATCAGTCAAATGTGATGTACATGAAAAAAGGCCAACTATTTTATTATTTTTAAAACATGGGGTAGTTATAACAAAATCGTTTAAATGTCCTGTTCCCATCCATGGGTCATTTGTAATAAAAATATCTCCTTCTTTCATAGTATTCAAAGGAAAGTGATCAATAAAGTGCTTAACTGATTCAGCCATTGAGTTTACATGACCTGGAGTTCCTGTTACAGCCTGTGCCATCATTCTTCCATCCAAGTCAAATACTCCTGCAGAAATATCTCCACATTCTCGAACGATTGGACTAAATGCAGTTCTTACTAGCGTTTGACCCTGTTCTTCAACAACAGAAAGAAGACGGTTCCACATAACCTGATTTTGAATATTTTTTTTATCTTCAGTTAAATTATTATTATTCATTTTTATTATATTCCATTTTTAAAAAATTATTTCCTAAAACCTTAGTATTAAAATTTTTTGATACGATTATTGTTGTTTGATCCTCTGAAATAATACATTGCCCCATAATCAAGTCTCCAGGATTTAGGTCATTTCTCTCAAAATATGGTACTTTAATTTTTTTCTCACTATGATAGTCAATCAAGTCAATCAAAGTACTTTCTTCACGATTAGTATAAGAATTTAGCTCTTTATATTCATTTTCATTTTCAGATTGGATTGATAAAGAAAGTGACCACGTTAAGATTTCTATATCCGCGTTAGGAAGAATTCTAGAGTATAACTTTTCATATTTTTGTTCAAAGGAGCTTTTTATACTATCTAAATGCCTTATAGATAATAAGTTGTTTTCAATAGGAACTTTAATTTCATGACCTTGCCCAGCATAACGCATATAGGCAAAACGCTCTTCTAAAAAGTTATTTTTTTCTGACTTATTTTCAATTACTTTTTCAGCTTCCTCTCTCATGATTTTAAGCAAATCATTTACTTTTTTTACTGGAAAGGCCTTTAAAAGCGTTCTTAGACTTTTAACAACTTCATAACCAACAGGAGCTTTTAAAAAGCCTACTGCAGAACCAACACTTGCATTTGTTGGTATAATTATAGAGCTAACTTTTAATTTTTCTGCAACCCTTGCAACGTGCAATGGAGCTGCGCCTCCAAATGCTATAAGAGTTCTGCTTGAGGTTTCATGGCCTTGTTCAACTGTATGAACCCTAGCTGCGTTTGACATGGTTTCATCTACAATTTCTGAAATAGCTAAAGCAGCAGTGTCCATATCTAAATTAACTATTTGACTAATATTTTTTGTAATAGCGTCAGCTGCTAAATCTTTTGATAGTTTAATTTTTCCACCTGCAAAATTTTCAGGATTAATTTTTCCTATAATTAAATCAGCATCAGTTATAGTTGGTAGGGTTCCTCCATTACAGTAACAGGCTGGCCCTGGAAGAGATCCAGCGCTATCAGGACCTGTAATTATTTGTTCTAATTTATTAACTCTAGCTATAGATCCTCCACCTGCACCTATCTCAACCATTTCAATCACTGGAATTCTTAAAGGAAATCCACTTCCTTTTTTAAACCTAGCTTTTCTATCAACTTCAAATTCTCTAGCTTTAATCGCTTTTTTATTTTCAATGACAGTTATTTTAGCTGTTGTTCCACCCATATCGAACGAAATTACTTTGTTTAAGCCTAAATCTCTCGCAATAGACGTTGCTAAAATTGCACCTCCAGCCGGACCGGATTCAACTAATCTTACCGGATTGTTACAAGCGCTAGGTATATTAGTCAGGGTTCCACCCGAAGTCATTAGAAGTAGTGGACAATTAAAACCTTTCTCTATCAATTCATATTCTAATTTTTTCAAATAATTAGACATTAATGGTTTTATATATGCATTTATCACTGTAGTAGTAAATCGTTCGTATTCTCTAATCTCAGGACATACTTCAGACGAAATACTAACTTCAACACCTGGTAAATTATTGAATATAAATTCTTTTAAAATATTCTCGTTTTCAGAATTAGCATATGAATGCAAGAAACCAATTCCTATACTCTCAAAATTTTCACTTTTAATTTTCTCTATAAGCTTTTTAAATTGAGTTGTATTTATGGGTTTAATTTGAGACCCATTTATATCGGTTCTTTCCTCAATAACATACCTATGTTTTCTTGGAACAAGTGACATTGTTTTTTCAATAAGTATATCATATTGATCAAATCTACTTTCATAACCAATATCAAGAACGTCTCTGAAGCCTTCAGTAGTTATAAAACAAGTTTTTGCTCCTTTTCTTTCAATGATTGCATTTGTTGCTAAGGTAGTACCATGTATAATCATTTTAATTTCTGATGAATTAATATTATTTTCATTTAAGAGATCAGATATACCTTCTATTACCGCTAATTCTGGTTGAGCAATCGAAGTTAAAACTTTTTTAGTTAAAAGTTCATGTTCATTTTCTAATACGATATCCGTAAAAGTTCCGCCTATATCAATAGCCAATCTCATTGAATTATTTCCTTATAAAATCTTTATCGAATCATAAAATTCACTGGTGCTGTAACAATTTGTGGAAAAATTATAAGTATTACTATACTCAATAACATTAAAAAGAAAAAAGGTAATGCTGCCTTAGTAACTTTCAAGATATCTCTACCAGTCATACCCTGTAGTACAAATAAATTAAAACCAACAGGAGGTGTTATTTGTGCCATCTCAACTACAATTACTGTAAAAATTCCAAACCAAATTAAGTCTATTCCTGCAGTTTGAACCATAGGCAAAACTACTGACGCAGTTAGAACCATCATAGAGGTCCCTTCAAGAAAACAACCTAGAAAAATATAAAGTAAAGTCAAAATTGCTAGAAGTGATAATTGTGACAATTGAAAATCATTAACCACTTGACCTAATTGTTTAGGAATACCTGTGTATCCCATTGCAAGAGACAAAAAAGCTGCTCCCACAATTATAAAATTAATCATACAAGATGTTTTTACTGCACCTAGCAAACTATCCATAAAACTTTTAAAGCTTAACGATTTAGAAGACCAGGCAAGTATAAGGGCACCTATAACACCAATAGTTGCAGCTTCCGTGGGTGTAGCATAACCACCATAAATTGAACCTAGAACAAAAAATATTAGAGCAACTACTGGGAGTAGATTTTTTGCAGCTCTAATTTTTTCAAAAAAAGTATAAGAAACATTCTGTTTTGGTGCTAAAGCAGGATTTAATTTAGATCTTATAATTATATATGACATGAAAATAATTATTATCATTATACCTGGTAAGACACCCGCTATAAATAATCTTGAAATTGAGACTTGGGCTAAAACCCCATAAACAATAAGCATAATTGAAGGAGGTATTAGTAACCCTAAAGTTCCTGAACCTGCTAAGGAACCTATACTTAAAGTTTCATCATAATTTCTCTTTTTTAATTCTGGTATACTCATTCTTCCAATAGTGGCACATGTAACTGCACTAGAACCAGCAACGGCAGCCATAATTCCACAACCAACAACATTAACATGCAGAAGTCCACCTGGTAAGTTGGATAGCATAGGGGCAAGACCTTTGAACATTTCTGATGATAGCCTGGTTCTAAAAAGAATCTCTCCCATCCAGATAAAAAGAGGTAAAGCTGTTAAAGCCCAATTCCAGCTAGCGTCCCATAAGGTACTTGCTAAAAGTGATCCTACAGGTGCAGGTGTAAAAAATTCTAAAAGTATATAACCTAAAGTTATAAGTGCTGGTGCGACCCATATCCCTAAAGATAGAAGAAATAATAATAATAAAAATAAAATTAAAGATAACCCGGTGGCCATTTGCTTTCCCTATACTTAAGTGTTGTCTTTTAGAATTGGATCAGCATTTTTTACATAAGAAGGTTTTTCATTTTTTAACACAGTAAAAAAATCATCAATAAGGGCTATTAAGAATATTGTTATACCAATAGCCATGCTTATTCTAGGTATCCAAAAAGGAATAGCTAATAGCCCAGGACTAATATCGTCAAATATGAATGAAAAATAAACAAAATCCCAGCTCCAATAAGCCAAGTAAGCAGTAATTATTATGCAGAATAATAGTGAAAAAAGTTCTTGATACCTTCTTATTTTTTTTCCTAGTAGTCTAGTAAATAAAGTAACTCTAATATGCTCACCACTCTGAAAAGTATAAGATAAACCAAAAAATGTAAGTGCCGCTAAACTAAAACCAGCAGTTTCTGTTGAATCTACGGTAATATTTACAAAACGCCCAAGAATTTGAGCAACAATAGTTAATGCAATTAGCACCATAAAAAAAGCAGAGAGATAGCCACTAAACAAATATAATTTATCTAATTTTATCCTCATAACTATCTCTCTCTAAATTTATCTTAAATTAACAATTTTATCTCATTGATAAATAGCGATCTAAAACTGCATTAGCCTCAGGACTAGCCTTTGATCTCCAGCTTTTCATCATTTCAAGGCCAATACTTTTCATTTTGCTTATAACTTCATCAGGAGCATTTTTTGCTGACATTCCATTTTTCTTTAAAATATCAATCTGCTTCTTAGTAGTTTCCGCACTCATTTCCCAACCTCTTAACTCAGCTTTTTTAGCTGCAGCTAAAATGTTACTTTGATCGTCTTTTGATAAAGCATTAAAAGCTTTCTTAGACACTACAACTGCATTTTTACTAAAAATTGCACCTGCATAAGTAAAATGTTTTGTATTGTCCCAAGCTTGGATATCAATACCAGTTTGAGGACTTGTAAATAATGCTTCGATTAAACCTGTTGAAAAAGCCTGAGGTATCTCAGCAAAAGGTAAAATAGTAGCATTAAAGCCTAACATTGAACCCATTTGTTGAGTTGCAGTAGAGTATATTCTGAGTTTTTTCCCTTTAAAATCAGCTACACTATTTACTGGAGATTTTGTATAAAATCCCTGTCCAGGCCAAGGTGACGTATATAAAATCATTAAGCCTTTTTTAGCAAATTTTTCTTGAAGATAGCCCATCTGCACATCCTTCAGAAGCCATGCACTTGAGTAATCAGGCGCAATAAATGGAAGTCCCGCAAGTATATACATTGGATCTTCATTACCATAAATACCTAATCTAATTTCACCAATAGGAATTTGACCTCTTTGCAATGAGGTTTTAATTGCATCAATTTTTATTAAAGTGTCATTTTCGTTGAGGTTAATATTAACTGAAGTTGTGGCTTTAACTTCATCTATAAATTTTATTATATTTTGTGTATGAAAATTACTTTTTGGATAACCAGATGCCATAGTCCAATCTGCCGCATGCAAACTGACTGTGAAGACAGACATCGCTATAACCAAAAACATTTTCTTTAGAGCATGTTTTAACATTATATTTTCCTTTCATTAGTAATGATATAATATTAAGCACTTCAAAAATTTAAGAGTCAATTTGAAATAAAATTATACAATTTTGTGATAAGAATTTAATCATCTTTGTTTAAATGTATTTTCTTGCAAACAAAATTTGGCTATTTCAATACGCCTTGTAATCCAAGCGCTTTTTTTTGATGCAATATAATTAAGGAAACTTTCAAGCCCCTTAATTCTACCTGGCCTTCCGATAATTCTTGGATGTAATCCAATAGACATCATTTTGATAGAACCATCTTTCGTTTCTTTAAGTAATTGATCAAATGATTCTCTGCAATAGTTGTAAAAATCTTCTCCTTGAACAAATCCACCATTACTATCAAACCTCATATCGTTTGTATCAAAAGAATAAGGAATGATTACAATTTTATTTTTATTTATTTCTAAAACATAGGGTAAATCATCGTTATAAGCATTAGAGTCATAAATAAAACCTCCATGATTTATTAATAACTCCCTAGTGTAAGGTGATGTTGATGATTTTGTATGCCATCCCATTGGAGGTTGACCTGATAGTTTTAAAATTGTCGAGTAACAATTATCAATTATATCTTTTTCTTCTTGTTTATTTAAATAGGCATGAGAAATCCACTTAACACCATGTGCAGATATCTCATGTTTTCTATTTAATATTTCGTTAATAAGCCAGGGAGATCTCTCCAATGCACGTGAACAACAACTGAAAGTTGCTTTAATTTTATATTCATCAAATAGATTAAATATACGCCAGATACCTGATCTTAATCCATACTCATAATGTGATTCCATACATAAATCTGTTATATTATTAGATATCTTTGTCTTGTTATTTTCATATATATGCTCATTTTCATTGTCTCCTGAGGAAACTGAGAGTTCTGCACCTTCTTCTATATTTACTACAATTGATATAGCTAGTTTGTTGCCGTCTGGCCAAAAAAGTTTGGGCTTTTCTTTTCCATATCCAATAAAGTTTCTTTTCATTTAAAAACTATTCTTAAAATTTGTGCGCAATATAATTGGCTAGCTTTTTGTCAAGGCCTACTGATTTTTTGGGTGGTAGTTTCTTTTTTAAACTAGTTCCTTGGTTCATTATAACAGACAATTCTGCTTGTTTTAAAGCCGCTTCAGCACAATCAATTATAGGTACACTAATTTCTTCTTGGACAATTTTTTTAAATCCCGATAACGGTGCTCCTGCAAAAATAATTACATTTCCTCCGTCAGCATTTATAGCTTTGTTTGCAGACTGAATTAATGCATCTTTCTGAAGTGATTTAATTTGGTCAATTGATAAAACAACGCCGTCTATCGCTCTAAAACCTGCATATCTATGTTGTAATCCAAGCAACTCAACACTTTCTTCATACCAAGCGGACATAGCGTTGGTAAATGAAATAATAGAGAACTTTTTGCCAAACAAACAGGCACTTAACATTGCGGCCTCGCCAAGACCAATAATAGGTATGTTGAATAGATCACGTGCAGCAATTAATCCAGGATCACCAAAAGCAGCTATAATTATCGCATCATATTCTAAATGTTTCTCAGCAATCACTTCTAAAACTGTAGTTCCAGCAATTTGAGCTTCTGCTTTTGTAGAAATATAAGGAAAGCCTTTTTTAGCTGTCATAGGAACCAAGGTTGTCCCTTGACTGACAACTAATTTAGCTGTTTCATAAAGTGTGTTAGTAATAGATTCACTGGTATTTGGATTATATAATAATATTTTCATTATTCACTTAATGCCATGAGGGACAGGAAAACCTTTTTCAATTAATTTAAATTCTAATCTTTTCAATAAATTATTCATTTCTTGAATATCTTCGTAAGTAAGTGCAGGACCCGGAGCACGTACTTTTGAAAATTTAATAACACCTCTTTTTTGTAAAATAAATTTTCTTAATGCCAACCCGATTCCAAATTGTTGCTCATGCCTTATTAAAGGTAAATAGAGGTCAAATAAATCTTCTGAATTTTCTTTGGAATTATTGTTAAATAAATCAAACACATTTACTAACATTTCAATAAAAGCAAACCCGGTCATTATCCCATCAGCGCCTCTTCTCAGCTCTTGAGGTACGTACAACCCTCCATTACCAACAAAGATGCTATAATTCCTATTAAGCTTTTCTTTTCTATATTTAATTAATCTTGATAATTTGTTATGCCCAGGACAATCCTCGTGTTTAAACATTTGAATTGATGGATTATCTTTTATTAAATTATTGATTACAGTTTCAGAAAAATAAACATTAGTTGTAGGTGGATAATCCTGCAGGCAGACTGGAATATCTCTTGTGCGTTCTAAAACTTGATTAAAGTATATTTTTATTTGATCATCATTTTTTAATCCATTATTTCCAGATATCATAACCCCAGAGGCTCCTGCATCCATTGAAAATTTTGATAATAATTCTAAATTATCAATTCCTGGATTAGACACCCCTACTATAACTGGAACCTTGTTTTTTAATTTTTCACTATATTTTTTGATTAGAGACTTTTGTTCTTCAATATTAAGTTTGTGGGCTTCTCCCATAACACCTAATATTGTAACCCCAGAAACTCCACTTTCTAAATAATAATTTGCAAGGCTATCAACAGAGTCATAATCTATATAGTTGTTCTCATCAAATGGTGTCGTTGCAATGGCAATAACACCTTTATTTTCTTTTAAGTCACCTAACATTTTAATTCCTGAAAAATGATTTTTTCGATAACAAATACATTTTATTAAAAGTTAAATTAGCTAGTCAATAAGTCAAATCATTAATACGAAGTTTAGCTATTTTATGAATTTCGCTTATTGCAGTCTGAAATTCTTCTTCTTGCTTATTTTCAACTCTTTTTTTCATGTTCTCTATTATATAATTTTTTGATAAACCTTTAACTGCAATTATAAATGGAAATTCAAATTTAGATTTATATTCTTTATTGAGATTTGTTAATATTTTAAATTCTTCTTCAGTACACTGATCTAAGCCTACAGACTTTTGTTCTTCTTGAGAAAACTTTGTTAATTTTTTTGTTTTTTGAATTTTATTACCTAATTCTGGATGAGCTCTGATTAGATTTAATTTTTCAATTTTAGATGCATCATCTACAATCTGTTTCATTTGTATTTGCAACTCTCTTTTAGTTTTAATTTCGATGCCTTGTTTAGATAAAAGTCTTTCCGGAACCCATGGGGAATGCTCGTAGATACTTTCGAGTAGATTTACAAATTTCTTACTACTAATATTCTTAGAAAGAAATGTAAAAGATTTGTCGGACATTGTTTTACCTGATATTGTTATATTTATGATTATTTAAGCATATTTTGTACAAACTTGGATAGAGAAATGTATGGCTGGTTTAACCACACACGTTTTAGATACTAGTAAGGGTAAACCTGCAGTAAATTTAAAGATTGAATTATATAAGATTAATAATGAGCAAAAAAAGTTAATAGGCACTTTTATTACCAACGACGACGGTAGAATTGATAAACCACTAATATCATCTGAAAATTTAGAACAAATAAATTATGAGCTTATATTTTATGCTGGTGATTATTTGAAAAAACAAAACATTAATTTAAAAAATATTTTTTTGGATCTTATCCCTATTAGATTTTATGTACATAATAGATATGAGCATTACCATGTTCCTTTATTATTATCCCCCTTTGGTTACAGCACTTACAGGGGGAGTTAATTAGTTGATATTTCTTATTGAAGAGTGGATGGAGCTCATCTTAAGGTGGTTTCATGTAATAGCAGGAATAGCTTGGATAGGATCCAGTTTCTATTTTATAGCACTTGATCTAAGCCTTAGACAAAGTAAAAATCTTCCCGATAAATCTCATGGAGAAGCATGGCAAGTGCATGGTGGTGGGTTTTATCATTTAGTTAAATATTTAGTTGCTCCATCAAAACTTCCTTCTGAATTAACCTGGTTTAAATGGGAGGCCTATGCAACATGGGTGTCAGGGTTTGCTTTATTAGCACTGATATATTATGCAGGAGCAGAGTTATATATGATTGATATAATCAAATATGATTTTGAAAAGTATGAAGCTGTAATCATATCTATCTTAGGAATTATATTTGGTTGGCTAATTTATGATCTTATATGCAGAATTTCCTTAAATTCAAACGTTTATACTCTTATTGGGTCTATATTTATTCTGATTACTGCTATGTCCTGGATTTACTCTGAACTGTTTAGTTACAGGGGTGCTTTTATGCAGATAGGAACTGTTTTAGGGACAATTATGGTAGCTAATGTTCTTATGGTTATTATTCCTGGACAGAAAAAGGTTGTAGCTAGTTTAATCGCAAATGAAACCCCTGACCCTAAACATGGCATGATAGCCAAGCAGAGATCTCTTCATAATAATTATTTAACACTTCCAGTAATTTTTATTATGATTTCTAATCATTATCCTTTGATCTATGCCACTAAATATTCTTGGATTATTATTTCTATAATTTTAATAATAGGCGCGTTAATAAGACATTTTTTTAATATAAAACATACTGGATCTAAACCACCATACTGGGTAGCTATACCAGTAACTATTTTAACGTTACTTACAATCTATATTTCTTATTCTGGAAAACCAAACCTTAATGATATGAAAAGTAATGCAGCTATAATTAGTCAGATACCAAAACCAATATTAGCTAATGCCCAAGATATAATAGTATCCAAGTGCGCAATGTGTCATGCAAGAGAGCCCCTATGGGAAAATATGGGAAATGCACCAAAATTAATCAGATTAGAAACAAAAAAAGATATAGTTGATAATATTGATAATATTTATTCTCAGTCAGTATTATCATTTGCCATGCCACCAGGTAATGTATCATTTATTGAAAATCACGAAAGAGCAGAAATTCAAAAACTTTATATTATAATAAATAATTTAAAAGATGAGCTTTAATAGCTAGGGAAAGACAAATGGAAAAACTTGATCTAATTTTTAAAAATGGAAAAATAGTAACTGAAAATGGTGTCGAAAATTGCGACCTAGGAATTTTTGATGGAAGAATTTCTGCAATAGGTGAATTAAGTGATAATGCAGAAGTCATAGAAGATGCTACAGATTTACTAGTTCTTCCAGGAGGAGTTGATGCCCACGTTCATATAGATCAACCATCTGGACCTGATGTTGAAATGGCTGATAATTTTCAAACTGCAACAATGTCAGCAGCAGCAGGAGGTAATACAACAGTTTTACCTTTCGCTATGCAAGAAAAAGGACAATCTCTTCGAGAATGTGTAGAAAATTATCATAAAAAAGCCAAAGATAATTTGTATGTTGATACATCGTTCCATTTAATAATTAGTGACCCCTCTCCTCAAGTTTTAGGACAAGAACTCCCAGCTTTAGCTAGGGATGGTTATACATCATTTAAAGTTTTTATGACTTATGACGACTTAGTGTTAAATGATGAAGAATTATTGAAGGTTTTTGAAGTGGCTAAAAAAGAAAAAACTTTAGTCATGGTACATGCAGAAGGTTATGATGCAATTAGATATCTAACAAAGAAATTAGAAGCTGAAGGTAAATTAGCTCCCTATTACCACGGAATATCAAGGCCTCAAATCGTAGAAAGAGAAGCAACACATAGAGCCATTAGTCATGCACAAATAGTTGATATCCCAATCGTAATAGTTCATGTTTCAGGCAATGAAGCCCTCTCACAAATAAAATGGGCTAAAGAAAAGGGTATAAGAGTTTTTTCTGAAACATGTCCTCAATATATCTGTTTAACGGAAGATGACATGAAGGGCTTAAATATGGATTTTGAGGGTGCTAAATACGTTTGCTCCCCTCCTCCAAGAGACGTTGAAAGTCAAGAAGCAATCTGGGAAGGTATAATTGACGGTACCTTTGATATTTTTTCTTCTGATCACTGCCCATTCAAATTCAAAGATAAAAAAGGTAAAGACAGACCAGGTGCGAGAACATCTTTTAAATGGGTTCCTAATGGTATACCAGGAGTAGAAACCAGACTTCCAATATTATTTTCTGAGGGTGTCAGCAAAAAAAGAATTTCGCTTGAGAGATTTGTAGAGTTAACTTCTACAAACCCAGCTAAAATGTATGGGTTACATCCCCAAAAGGGTTCTATTAAGATTGGAGCAGATGCTGATTTAACAATTTGGGATCCAAACAAAATAAATACAATTAAACAATCTGATTTGCATCATGGCTCAGATTATACTCCCTTTGAGGGTATAGAGATTAAAGGATGGCCAATACAAACATGGCTAAGAGGTCAAAAAATATATGATAAAAATAAATTTTTAAAAAAAAATAATCTTGGTCAATATATATCAAGAGGATTTTCTTCTCTATAATATCACAAAGGAAAGAATGTTATGACTGCAATTAATGAAACTCAAACCTTAGTAAATTTAGCATCTCCTAAAATGGGTACTAAAATAATAAGCGTTTCAGATGAATTTTTTGGTGAAGCCACCCGCATGCTTAGTGATCAGGAACCTGTGTTTATTGAAGATAAATATGATACCCATGGTAAATGGATGGATGGATGGGAAAGTAAAAGACGAAGGGATGGCGGGAATGACTGGGCCATTATAAAGCTTGGGTCCCCAGGTATTATTTCAACTATTGAAGTAGATACTAGTTTTTTTACTGGAAATTTTCCTCCATTTTTTTCTTTAGAAGGGACTGATAGTAAAGAAATTCCAAAGAATGATAATGAATGGATTCCATTAATAACAAAATCATCTTTAATTGGCGATCAAAAAAATAATTTCAATATCGAATCTAATATAACTCTAAACTATGTAAGGTTACAAATTTTTCCAGATGGAGGTGTTGCAAGATTAAGATTATTTGGTGAAGTAAAATATGATTGGAGTAATTTTAATAATAACGAATTAATTGAATTTTCGTCACTTAATCTAGGTGGCTCCATAATTACTTTCAATAATGCTCATTATGGTGATGTATCTGCTCTTCTCTCACTAGGAAGAGGTAAGACTATGGGAGATGGCTGGGAAACAAGACGAAGAAGAGAGCCAGGCAATGATTGGATTATTATTAAGTTAGCTAAAAAAGCTATAGTTAAAAACATTGAAATTGATACAGCTCATTTTAAGGGTAATTTTCCAGATCAAGCATCAATACAAGCAGTATCAACTTCTAGTGAATTAAATGTTAAAAATATAATTAAAGACTCAGAAAAATGGGATTTCATTTTAAACAAAACTAAATTAAAGGCTGATAACGTCCATAAGTTTAATCTTGATTTAAATTCACAAAAAGAAGCAACACATATCAGACTAAATATTTATCCAGATGGAGGAGTTTCTCGATTAAGAATATTTGGAATAAAATCAAATGATTGACAACCTCAAAATTGAAATTTTAAATGCAGATAATTTCTCACCGTTTGGTGATATAATAAATAAAAAATCTTCTTCAAAAGAATTATCTATAAACCAAGGAACAACTATCAGGCATCATAATATTTCAGAATTAAAATTGACAGATCAAAATGGAACACCTGCAATATCGATTTTTTCAGGATCTCCAAGAAAAATCCCTATTGAAATTAAAATAATGGAAAAACATCCCATTGCTACACAAAGTTTTTTACCAGTTCAAAACCATGATTGGTTAGTGGTTGTCTCTAAAGAAAAAAATGAGTTACCTGATTTAGATACTTTAAGATGTTTTCACGTAGATGGAAATGTTGGCATAACCTATAAAGCTAATATATGGCACCATCCACTATTAGTTAAAAAGAAACAAGATTTTTGGATTATTGATAGAATTCAAGATAAAGAAATATCTTCAACTAATCTTAAAGAATATCATTTTAAACAGAATGAAATTAAATACATAACAAATTAAATTTCTAATAAATTTTTAGATGCTGCCTTATGCTTTTCTAAAAACAAACCAATATCAATATTATTTAGATGACCTTTTTCTGAAATTATTTTTCCATTACATATAGTATAAGCTGTTTGCATTGGTGAACATAAAACTAGGCCAGCTAAAGGATCGCTCCAAGTTCCGGAAAGTAAAATATTATTCAAATCGTATATTGCAAAATCAGCTGCCTTGCCCACTGAAATTTGACCAATATCATTTCTATTCAAAATATTAGCACCACCCCGGGTGGCAGTATACAAAGCTTCTCTTGGTGAAAATTTATTTGCACCTAAATTTACTCTTTGTAAAAGCATTGCTTGACGAGCTTCATTTAACAGATTTCCACTATCGTTTGAACTAGAACCATCAACACCTAGACCAACATTAACACCTGCATCAATCCATTGTCGTAAAGGTGCTATCCCACTAGCCAAACGCATATTTGAACAAGGACAGTGAGCAATACCTGTACCTGTTTTTGAAAATAAATTTATTTCATTTTCATTTAATTGAACACAGTGTGCATGCCAAACATCATTTCCAACCCAACCTAATTCTTCAATATATTGTCCCGGCCTCATTCCAAAATTTTCTTCTGTGTAAATTATATCTTCAATATTTTCTGCTAAATGAGTATGCATACCCACTGAGTACTCTCTAGCTAGACTGGCTGTTTCTTTCATTAGATCTTGACTTACGCTGAATGGTGAACATGGAGCTAGGGCTATTTTTAACATTGCTAAATCAGAACTGTCGTGAAATTTTTCAATTACTCTCTGACAATCTTTCAAAATAAAGTCTTCATTTTCGGTAAGTGAGTCAGGTGGTAACCCTCCTTTACTTTCTCCAATACTCATAGATCCTCTGGTTGCATGAAATCTACAACCAACATCTATGGCTGCCTCAATTTGATCTTCAAGTTTTGATCCATTAGGAAATAGATAAAGATGATCACTTGAGGTAGTACAACCACTTAACACCATTTCTGATAGACCAATTAATGATGATATATATA
>ERZ802819.1472-NODE-1472-length-14517-cov-5.53022_pt1 | contig 14517 bp, 13 predicted proteins | sample MGYA00345647_ERZ802819 | MGnify/ENA primary metagenome ERZ802819 (study PRJEB30503, sample SAMEA104212355) | marine metagenome | biome: Westerlies Biome; feature: [SRF] surface water layer (ENVO:00010504) within the epipelagic zone...; material: water... | reverse complement strand
CCTTTTAAACCATCAGCATCTTGAAGAGATCTAATTAGAGCTACGCCTCCGCCGGGCACTACTCCTTCTTCAACAGCTGCTCTTGTAGAATGAAGAGCATCTTCAACTCTAGCTTTTTTCTCTTTCATCTCCATTTCTGAACCAGCACCAACTTTAATGACAGCTACTCCGCCTGCTAGCTTAGCAACACGCTCTTGAAGCTTTTCTCTGTCGTAATCTGAAGTAGTTTCTTCTATTTGTGCTCTAATTTGGTTAACTCTGCCAGAAATATTATCTTGTGTTCCAGCACCGTCTATAACTGTAGTAGTCTCTTTAGTTAAAACTACCTTTTTAGCTGTTCCCAAAGATTCAATTGTTGCAGACTCAAGATTTAGTCCAACCTCTTCTGAAATGACTGTTCCTCCAGTAAGTATAGCGATATCCTCAAGCATAGCTTTTCTTCTATCTCCAAACCCAGGGGCTTTACAGGCAGATACCTTCACTACTCCTCTCATATTGTTAACAACTAATGTTGCTAAAGCCTCGCCTTCTACATCTTCAGCAATAATGAGTAACGATTTGCCAGCTTTTGCAACCGCTTCCAATAAAGGCAGTAAATCTCTTATATTTGATATTTTACTGTCGTGGAGAAGAATCATCGGATCTTCAAGTTCTGTAATCATTTTTTCTTGATTATTTATGAAGTAAGGAGAAAGGTATCCTCTATCAAATTGCATTCCCTCAACGACTTCCAGTTCATTCTCTATTCCGGAAGCTTCTTCAACTGTAATGACTCCTTCTTTTCCTACTTTGTCCATTGCTTCAGCAATTATGTCTCCAACTTCACTGTCGCTATTTGCTGAAATAGTTCCTACTTGAGCAATAGACGAAGATTCTTCGCAAGGAATTGCCATAGATTGAATGCTTTCCACGGCTTTGGATACTGCTTTGTCGATACCTCTTTTCAAATCCATTGGATTAAAACCAGCTGCAACTGATTTTAAGCCTTCATTAACAATTGATTGGGCTAAAACTGTAGCAGTTGTTGTTCCATCTCCAGCTGCGTCTGAAGTCTGTGATGAAACTTCTTTCACCATTTGGGCACCCATATTTTCAAATTTATCCTGCAGCTCTACTTCTTTGGCAACTGATACACCATCTTTAGTTACCGTTGGGGCGCCGAAAGATTTATCTAGAACTACGTTTCTACCTTTAGGTCCTAAAGTAACTTTTACTGCATCTGCAAGTATATTAACACCATCAAGCATCTGCGATCTTGCAGAATCTCCAAATTTTACATCTTTAGCCATATCTTCCTCTTTTAATTTATATTTAAGATACCGTACCTAAAAGGTCGCTATCATTTAGTATTAATAATTCTTCGCCATCGATTTTAATTGTGTTATTTCCAGCATATTGTCCAAACACAACTACATCTCCTACTTTTACTGAAACCTCAACTTTATCTCCATTATCTAAAGTTTTTCCTGGCCCTACTGCCAGTACTTCTCCTTGAGAAGGTTTTTCAGCTGCGGAGCCTGGTAGAACTATACCGCCAGCAGAAGTTTCTTCTTCATCGCCTCTTCTAACTAAAAGCTTATCGCCAAGTGGATTAAATTTCATTTCTAATTCTCCATAAATTCTTAAACATTTGTTTTTGAGTTCCGCATTCTAGTTAAGAGTAAGAAAATACACAACTCCAAATATATTTATGTTCTTCTTTAAGTATTTCAAGTCTTTAGGTGAAAAAAAATTTTTTTTCTATAAATTGCCCCAATTCCCAAAAAATTAAAGAGTAAATCTATCAAATCACCTTCCCTTAAAGGCAGAAAAAATTGAATTAATTCAGACAAAGAAGCAAAGGATAGAATAAAAAAAAGTGAAAACTTATGAAAATTGTTTGATTTTGTTAATAGATAAGACAATATTAAGAACATTAAAAAATGCAAAAATTTGTCAGGTAAATTAATTTGAGACTCTTGTTGAGGAGTTGAAAAAAGGCCAAAACAGCTTATTGCAAAAGCTATTAGAAACAAATAAGTCCAAAAGTAAGAGAAGTTTCTTGTTTTAATCAAAGCCAAAAATTTCTTTTTTTCTATAAACCATTAATGAAAAAATGATCGCTGGAATACCAAGCAACGCGCAGATTATAAAAAAGTAATGAAATCCATAATCTTCAACTATAAAACCAGAACTTCCTGAGATAAGCCTTGGTGGGATGGCAACTAGTCCAAACAGTAATGCGTATTGAGTAGCTGTATATGTTTTGGATACCATTCTTGAAAGAAATGTTATGCCTACCACTCCAATAAAACCTTGTGAAAAGTTATCAATGGTTATGGTTATTACCAATGCCCAAAGATCATATCCTACTGAGTTAAGGTAAATAAAAGGTAGGTTTGCTAAAGGTACAAAAAAGGCTCCAAAAACCATATTTTTAACTAACCCAAACCTATAGAGAGTCAAACCTGCAAAAAGTCCACCAATGATAGCCATCCAAAGCCCGTAAAAGTTTGCTATTTCTGCAACCTCTATTTTAGAAAATCCAACAGCTTGATAAAAAGGCATGGCCATTGGGCCAAGGAACATATCACTCAAACGATAAGTAAAAGTGAGTAATAAAAGCAGAAATAAATGTTGCTTATATCTGGAAAAAAGATCTGTCAAAGGAGAAATAAAAGAGTCTTTAAACCACATAAGTGGTTCATTAATTATTGAAATGTATGATTTTTCATCTCTTTCTGGTTCTGGTAAAAAAAATAAAATAGACATCGAAAAAATTAAAAACAAAATTCCGACAAACATATATGCCAAATTCCAACCATAGTACTCGGCAATGTAAAAAGTGATTACTTGAGACAAAAGAACTGCGCCTATTCGGTATCCAATTATGTAAACCGCTGAAGCTTCTCCAATTTCATTCTTATTTACAAGTTCTATTCTTAAAGCATCTACACAGATATCTTGAGTCGCAGAAAAGATACTAAGAAATATGACAGCAATCACAAATATTTGCAGATTTTCAGATGGGTTTTGCAAGCTTATAGCTATGATCGTAAAAAAACTAAGCACTTGAGAGAAAAAAAGCCAGCTTCTTCTTTGTCCAATTTTATAAATCAAAGGTAGTCTTAATCTATCAACTAAAGGAGCCCAAAACATCTTTAACGAGTATGCTAAAAGCACTAAAGATAAAAGACCGATCGTAGACTTTTTAATCCCTATTTCAGCAAGCCAAAAATTTAAAGGATCTATTAGAAGTCCTAAAGGCAGCCCGGATAAAAAACCTAAAAAGAGCACAAGAATAACTCTAGGGTGCAGATAATTCCTGAGGGAATTAGTCCAGCTCATCTTTAATCTCTGAAATTTTTAAATTGCAAGGGGATTTCGATTTCTTGATTCTTAAGCAGAGAAATTATCTCTTGTAATTCATCTCGTTTTTTTCCAGAAACTCTCAAGGAATCTCCCTGTATTGAACTTTGTACTTTAATTTTTGAAGATTTAATAATTTTAACTATTTCTCTAGCTACCTCTTGATTAATTCCTTGAATAATCTCAGCATTCAAAGAAGCCATATTATTAGTTTCAGATTTCTCTCCTAGCTTTAAAGACTTTAAATCAATAGATCGTTTGGCCAAATTTTCTTTTAAAATTGGAATCATTTGATCAATCTGAAAAACTTCTTTGGCATTTAATTTAACTGTTTCATTTGCAAATTCAAAACTTGCATTTGCCTCTTTAAAGTCATACCTATTGGCAATAACTCTGTTAGATTGATCTATAGCATTGGTAAGCTCATGAAGATCAACATTTGATTCAATGTCAAAAGACGGCATAACTAAATCTCCGATTTAAAATATTCCCAATCAAAAAATTTTCCAGGATCGAATTTTCTCCCTGGAGCAATAAATGAATGGCCCACAATCCTATCTTTATTAATTTTAGGATATTTTTTCATCAACGTTTGAGTTAATTTAATTAATCTAGAATATTGAACTTCTTCAAATTCACTATCTTCAGTTCCTTCTAGCTCTATTCCTATTGAAAAGTCGTTACAATCATCTTTTCCATTAAAAGAAGATTCTCCAGCATGCCAAGCTCGATCTTCTGTTGATACAAATTGTTTGAGGATTCCTGTTCTTTCAATTAAAAAGTGAGCAGAAACCTTAAGATTAATTATTTCTTCAAAGTAAGCGTGTTCAGATGGATCTAATTTATTTAAGAAAAACTTATCTATATTTTTAGATCCATAATTAGATGGAGGAAGGCTAATAGCATGTATAACAATTAAACTTATCTCATCATTTCTTTTGTTATAGTTTGGGGATTTTATTATTTCGGCTTCATCTATCCAGCCCTTTTCTTTATTCATTTATCATTTTTTCGGCCAATAAGTCTCCAGTAGCTGCTCCCAGAGTCCAACCTAAATGTCCGTGTCCAGTATTATAAAAAATACCCTTTGCCCTGCTTTCAAAAATTAAAGGCATCATATCCGGAGTCATTGGCCTTAATCCAGCCCAAGGAGTGTAATTTTCAGTACTTACTCCTGGAAAATATTCTCTTACCCATCCCAATAATGGTCTAATTCTATCTTGCCTTATGTCTTTATTGGTTCCAGCTAACTCTGCAGTTCCAGCCACCCTAAGTCTATTGCCCAATCTACTTGAAACAATTTTTTTTGGATCATCCAATAACGAAACTTTAGGAGCAGACATTCTAGACTCCTCATCATCTAAATGAATAGTTACACTGTAGCCCTTGACGGGATATACGCGCATGCTGTCACCAAGAACATCAGCGAATCTTTGAGTTTCTATACCTGCACAAATTGCGACTTGATCGAATTGCATTCCTGAAGCTCCAAATTCATTTGAAGCAGATAAAATAACTTTATCTTTGTCTTTATAAATGGTTTCAATTTCTGTATTAAATTTGGACTTGACGCCGTATTTTTTTTCTAATACTTCGTGCATGTTTTTACAAAATTTATGAATATCTCCACTAGCATCTGATTTAGTATAAATTCCGCCGACTATCTTTTTATTATTCTTCGCCGATTTAAAAGCAGGTTCCAAATCTTCCACTTCGTCAGAATCAAGCACCTCCCACTCCATCCCATCTTGATGCAACCAAGATGCTTTACTTGCTGCAGCATTCAATTCTTTTTTATTGTCATAGAAATGTAGTATTCCCTCTTTGAGCAAATCAAAATCTATTCCCTCATGATCCGCAATATCAAAATATATTTGTCTAGCTCTTTTTGCTAATTCTATAGTTTCCTGAGTTTTAGATTTATGTTTACCATCAAATGTAGCCATCAAAAATCCTAGGATCCATTTGTATTTTTGTAAACTAGGAGAAGGGTTGAAAAGCAAAGGCGCATCTTTTTTAAACATCCACTTAAAACCATTGATTATGTTCTTTGGAGTGTTCCAAACCTCAGAATTACTTGCGCTTAATTGTCCGCCATTGGCATAACTTGTGGCCATTGCAGGATATCTTCTTGAATCAACTAGTGTCACATCCGCGCCTTGTTTTGCAAGAGAATAAGCCGTAGTTGTTCCAGCAATTCCTGCTCCGATTACTGCAATTTTTCTTGTCATCTTAATTCCGCTGGAAGTTTAAAATAAATATTTTCTTCTAAACCATCTAATTCTTCTTCATTTTGATATCCAAAACCTGAGCACTTTTTAACAATTGATTGAACTAGCTCTTCTGGAGCTGAAGCTCCGGCAGTGATACCCAAAGAAGATATATTTTTTAACATTTCGATAGATATTTGATCTGGGTCATCTACTAAGTAAGATTTAGAGCCAGATTTTTCAGCTAATTCTTTCAATCTATTTGAATTGGAACTGTTTTCAGAGCCCACTACTAATATCAATTCTGTTTCAAGTGCTAACTGCTTAACAGCATCTTGTCTATTTTGAGTTGCGTAACATATATCTTCTGAATTTGGCTCTTGCATAGCAGGAAATCTTTTTTTTAACTCATGGATTATTTCTTCTGTATCTGAAACTGATAAAGTAGTTTGCGTAACTAAATATAAGTTTCCTGGTTGATCTATAGGAATAATTTTTGCTTGTTCAACATTTTCAACTAAGTACATTTTACCTTTACTATTTTCAGGAAATCTTCCGAGAGTGCCTTCTACTTCGGGATGATTTTTGTGCCCAATCATTACGATGTCTTTGCCCGCCAAAGCATATCTAATAACCTCTTTATGCACCTTAGAAACTAAAGGGCATGTCGCATCAAAGAATTTGAGTTTTCTTTCATTGGCTTCCATTTCAACTTTTTCGGCAACTCCATGAGCAGAAAAAATAGTAATTCCATCTTCAGGAATCTCAGACAATTCCTTTACAAAAATAGCTCCCTTCTTCTTTAAGTCTTCAACAACTTTTCTGTTATGAACAACCTCGTGTCTTACATAAATTGGTGCGCCGTATTTTTCAAGAGCAATTGAAACTATATCTATAGCTCTGTCTACTCCTGCACAGAAACCTCTTGGATTAGCTAATTTAATAACTTTCATTTTTTTTGTTCAAAAATAAAGATTTAAAAATATAAATTAATATACCTATAGTGACATACGTATCTGCTAAATTAAATATGTAAGGGTTGAAAGATATATCAATAAAATCTACTACATACCCATATGTAATTCGGTCAATAAAGTTACCTAACCCTCCTGCTAAAATTAAAGAGAGTGCAAAATATTCTATGCTTGAAAACTGTTCTTTAAATATTGATGTGAAAATGTATAAAGACAAAATAAAACATATCAGAAAAACTAAAATTGATATCCATAATGAAATATTAATGCTTTCATTGTTAAAGAAACTAAAAGCAATTCCAAAATTTTTAACAAAGGTAAAACTCAAAAAGCTAAAAATTTGCTTAGACTGATTAATTTCAAAATTATCTAAAATAAATAATTTAAAACCTTGATCCAAACCAACTAAAAGAGTTATTAAAAAAAATAATTTAACTTTTAATTGAAAGCTATATGAAAAATCTAGTTTCACCTTTTCCGCTTATGTTCTCATTGCATCTTAAACAGATATTATCTTCGCCATATGAAACTAATTTATCAACAAGGTGCCAGCATCGATCACATTTTTTTAAATTACAAGAATCGATAGAAATACTTAAGCCTGGTATTTCAGAACTATAATTGTCACTTTCAACTGACGTTAAATTTACTTTTGATGTAATAAAAAGATATTTTAATTCTTCTGAAATATCGTTTAGTTGTATATAAATTTTATCACTGCATTCCAAATTTAATTCAGCTTCTAAAGATGATCCTATATCTCCATTATTTCTTTTTTCTTCTAAATATTTATTTACCTCTGTCTTCATTAAGAGAAGTAATTCCCAGGTTTCGTCGTTAATGGAACAATCAAACTCTGGCCAATTTTCATACCATTCTAAAAGAAATACAGAAGACTCATCCTTATTAAACTCCTGATATGCCTCTTCTGCTGTATAACTTAATATTGGGGCTACCCATCTTATTAAACCATTTAAAACATGAAAAATTGCTAGCTGAGATGACTTTCTTGCTGCTCCATCTTTTTTTGATGTGTAAAGTCGATCCTTAACTATATCTAAATAGAAACTACCTAATTCATTTGAGCAAAAAGAAAGTATTTTTTGAAAAGCTAAGTGGATTTCATAATTTTCAAAATCCAATCTAATTTCATTTTGAAGATCATTGGCTTTTTTGATAACCCATTTATCTATTTCAGTAAATTCGTCAGAATTTAAATTGTCTTTTTTGAAATCAAAATCATCTAGGTTACTAATTAAAAATCTAATCGTGTTTCTTATTCTTCGATATGAGTCAGAAGTTCTTTCTAAAATCTCTTCAGAAAAATTCATTTCATTTCTAAAATCGGTTGAAGCGACCCAAGCTCTTAAAATATCTGCACCCCGTTTATTCCACACCGACTGAGGAGAAATTACATTTCCAAGAGATTTTGACATTTTTTTTCCATTTGAGTCGACAACAAAGCCATGCGTCAAAGCAGTTCTATAAGGCGAGTCTTTATTTATTGCTATAGAGGATAATAAAGACGATTGAAACCAGCCTCGATGCTGATCTGAGCCCTCTAAATATAAATCAGCAGGATAATCTAAATTTTCATTATCTTTTAAAACACAGTTATGTGTTACACCTGAGTCAAACCAAACATCTAATATGTCCGTTACTTTTTCATATTGATCGTGATCGCTTTCTAAAATATTTTCTAGATCTTCGGAGAACCACGCTTCAACACCTTCGGTTTCAATTTTGTCTGCAATCTTTTTTATTATCTTTAAGGAATCTTTGTGAGGTTCGCCAGTTTCTTTGTGAATCGCTAAAGGTATAGGAACACCCCAAGTCCTCTGTCTTGATATGCACCAATCTGGGCGCTCATCCATCATTGCCGAAATTCTTGACTTTCCCCAATCTGGCAACCAATTAATTTCTTCAACCATGTTTTCACTATCTTTCAATAGATCGGCTTTGTTCATAGAAATGAACCATTGAGGAGTAGCTCTAAAAAATAAAGGTATTTTATGCCTCCAACATGAAGAGACACTATGCAAATATTTTTTATTAGCTAATAAAAAGCCTTTTTGCTCAAGCAAAGCTATAACAGTTTCATTGGCATCTTTTATATTTTGTCCGCCAACATAGGGAATATCTTCCTTAAATTTACCATCTGCTTTAACTGGACTAGTTAAATCAATTTCTAATTCCTTACAAGCTTCATAATCTTCCAAACCATGCGCAGGAGCAGTATGCACAAAACCTGTTCCCATTTCTGCAGTAACGTGATCACCTGAAATCAAAGGTGATTTTTGATCTAAAAAAGGATGACTACAGATTAAATCAGATAGCTTGTCTCCAGTTGTGCTTCCTAATTTTGTATAGTTTTCTAATTCATACCTTTCTAAAGTATCTTCAATAAGGTCAGAACAAATAACTAAATTAAAAATTTTTCCTTTTGATTTTAACTCTATAAGTTCATATTTAAATTTTGAATTAAAACAAATAGCTTTATTGCTAGGAATGGTCCATGGAGTAGTTGTCCAAGACGCAATAAAAGTATTTTCAGAAGTAATATCGTTGAAAACTTCTTTGAGTTGATTGCTTTCGATAGGAAATAAAAAATCTATTGCTTTAGATTCTTTATCTGCATACTCAACCTCCGCTTCTGCTAACGCCGATCCACATTCTTCACACCAATACACTGGTTTAGAGCCTCTTGTAAGATGCCCTGATTCAATTATTTTTCCTAATGACCTAACGATGTCAGCTTCAAATTTAAAATCCATGGTTTTATATGGATTTTTCCAGTCAGCAATTACTCCAAGTCTTTTAAAATCATTTCTTTGAATCGCTATTTGTTGATTTGCATACTCTCTGCATTGAGCCCTAAAATCTTCAGGAGAAATATCAATATTTGCCTTTCCTGACTTTTTTTCTACATTAAGCTCTATTGGTAGTCCGTGACAGTCCCAGCCTGGAACATAAGGAGAGTTAAAGCCTGAGAAAGATTTAGATTTTACAATAATATCTTTTAGAACTTTATTAACTACATGTCCAAGATGAATTGGGCCGTTTGCATAAGGAGGTCCGTCATGAAGAATAAATTTTGGATTATTTTTATTTTTATCTAATAGTTTTGAATATAAATTTATCTCTTCCCAATATTTTTGTATGCCCGGTTCTTTTTGAGCTAGATTAGCCTTCATTGAAAAACCTGTTTTAGGTAAATTTAATGTCTCTTTGAGTTTTTTCATTTATTGGGCAAAATAAATTTTAGTTTCTTCTATGTCTAAATTAATCTGTTCTTTCAATTTGTCTAAGTTTTCAAATTTTTGTTCATTTCTTATTTTTTTAAAAAACTCAACTTCAATTCTATTTCCGTAAATCTCTTCATTAAAATCAAATATGTGAATTTCTAAAACCGGAGAAGTTCCTCCAACCGTTGGTCTAACGCCCATATTAGCAATTCCATTAAAAGTTTCACCTTTTATCAAAGCTTTGACTGCAAAAACTCCCCTAATTGGAAGATTGCTTTTTGGAACCCAAATATTTGCAGTTGGAATTCCTATGGTTCTTCCCAGTCTGCTACCAAAAACTACTTTGCCTGAAAAGGTATATCTTCTATCAAGTAACTTTTCAGCTAAATCAAAATCTCCGTTTGCTATGCTTTCTCTAATCCAAGTACTGCTTACTCTTCTATCTTGAAAACTATAGGTTGGAATTCTTGCAACCTCTATTTCATTGGAATCTCCCCAATTAGCAAGAAAATCAAAATCGCCGCTTCTTTCTTTCCCAAATTTAAAATCATCTCCGACCATAAGATATTTAATATTTAATTTAGATAAAATCTTGTCAATAAATTCTTCAGGAGACATGCTCTGCAGTTTTTTATTGAATCTTAAAAAGAAAGCGTAATCGACATTATTATCTTTTAATCTTTTGCATTTGTCTCTCCAAGGAGATATTCGGGTAGGCTGCTCTGCTGAATCCTTTTCTTCAGCAAAAAACTCTTTAGCATGGGGCTCAGTAAAGATAACCAAAGAATGAAGATTATCTTTTGCTCCAATTTTTTTCATCTTTTTTATAATTTCTTTGTGCCCAAGGTGAAGTCCATCAAAATTTCCAATTGTTGCAATAAGTGGTTTAGACGAAAACTTTTTATTGAAGAAATCAATATTGTGAATATCCCTTATTAGATACATGTTAAATAATTTTTAAAATTCCTTGATTTCTTAGCCAAGCATAACTAATTATAAAGATTATTCCTGAACTAATCGAAGTTGCTAAAGCCAATCCAAAATGCCCGAAATTTAATTGATAAATAAAATAATAATTAAAAATGATGTTTGCTAATAAAGATATTAATCCTGTAACTACAACCATGTTTGTTTTAGAAATAGCAAAGAAAACACTATTGAAAAACTTTTGTGGCAAGATGAATAGCATAGAAAATGCATATCCTTGAAGTGCTAGAAAAGTCATTCCGACATCAAAAGAAGTAAATTCTCCTCTAAGAAAAAGCAAACTTATTGCTAATTCCCCTAGAAGAAAAGCTCCTAAAACACAGGCTAATCCTATAAGAAAAAGAATTCTCATTGCTTTAGTACTTTGATTTTTAAGCTCTGTCATTCTTTTTTCCAAAAATAATTCTGTCATATTTGGGAGGGCCACTAAAGCTAGAGCAACGCCAAACAGTCCAAGAGGAAATTGGATAAGTCTTTCTGAAAGATAAAGCCAAGTAGGACTCCCCGTAACTAGAAATGACGCAAAAATAGTATCAACCAAAACATTAAGTTGATAAATACCTGCAGCAAAAAAAGCTGGAATTAATTTATTAAAGAAAGATCTAAGTATTTCTCTATCAAAATTTAAGACAAATTTAGGAAAATAATTAAAATAAATAACAACAGAAAAGTTAATGGCTAGTTGAATGAGTCCTGCAACTAAAATAGATATTCCTAAAATCTCCAAACTAAATTCATTTGAAAGCAAGGCAAAAACAATCAAAGTTAAGTTAAAAATTATGGGAGTTGCAGCGACTACTTGAAATACTTTTTTGGAATTTTGGATCGATCCAAAGAAGGCTGTAAATGATATTAATAAAATATATGGAAATACGAGCCTCAAAAAATCAGATGCAGATTTTAATTTATCTGGGTCGTCATAAAAACCAGGAGCAAAAAGAGAAATAAAAATATCAGGAAAAGTTTCTGCAAGAACTACAAATGTTAAAAGCGTAATGAATAAAAGACTAAAAACTTGATTCAGAAATGAATTTAAATTTTCTTTTGCCTCGATAATGCTTGGAACCAGCGATTGAGCAAGCGCCCCCTCGCCAAAGAAACTCCTAAAAACATTTGGAATTCTAAAAATAACGACAAAAATATCATGTGCAGAGCTAGCACCCAATAAAGAAGTTAAAACAAGATCTCTTATATAGCCAAATATTCTAGAAATTAAGGTGAAAAAAGAGAACCCAGCTGAAGATTTCCAAATTTTACTCATCGGGTTCAAAAGTCATGGCAACAGAATTCATACAATATCTCAATCCTGTTGGCTGAGGGCCATCTGGGAAAACGTGTCCTAAATGGGCGTTACAATTTCCACATTGCACCTCCACTCTTATCATTCCATGACTTCTATCTTCAACATTTTTAACTGCCGTCTCATTTATAGGTTCCCAAAAACTTGGCCAACCAGTACCAGACTCAAATTTAGTTTTAGTTATAAAAAGAGGATTTCCACAACAAACACATTTAAAAATCCCATCTTCTTTGATGTCTAACAGTTCTCCAGTAAATGCAGGCTCAGTTCCTTGCTCTTGAGTTACTTGATAAGCCTTAGGAGAAAGTTTCTCTTTTAAATCTTTCATAGTTTTATTATAAAGATTTATCCATCCTGAATCTTGAATCCTAGTAAAGATAATATTTCTTTGTCGTCAGAATTGATTCTATTTGATTTTAAAATGAAATCGCCAAACCCTAACCGTTCATTTTTTTTTCTTATAGACTGAAAATACTCAGGGAAATGTTTATTATTGTTTAACAAGTTCAAATCTTTTTTAAAGGATTCATTAATATTTCTTATATTTATAAAATGGTTAATGAATTTTAGAGGAAGTTGAGTTTTTTTAAACTCAGAATTTGATATCAAATCATCTATGTCTAAAAACTTTTCTTTTGAATTAATATTTTCCAAATCTTTTGATTCAAAAAAATCTTTCAAAGCATTTATGGCTAAGTTGAGTGCGTTTACTTTTGATTCAAAAGTATTTCCTGCAATATGGGGCGTAGCAATAAATGTGGCTTCGATATCTTCCTTATTAATTTTTGGCTCATTGTTCCAAACATCGCAAATTAATTTTGCATCACTTTTTTTTAATATATTTTTATAATCGACAACTTCTCCTCTAGAAGTATTTATTAAAGATTGATTATTTTTTAAATTAGAAATCAATTTGTGAGAAGGAAAATCTCCTTCTTTTGAGTATGAAGCATTTACACTAATCAAAGGGCAATTTAAAACCGAATTTTTTTGTTCGTTATCATGCTGGAATTTATAAGGATCATAAGAAATAACTTCATAATCAAAAAACGATAGAACTTTTTTTATTTTGGTCCCAACATGACCTTCCCCAATCAATCCAATCTTTTTTGCTGAGCAAAAATTTAATGCATTGAGGGAATACTCAAGAACAGCTTGTGCATTTGATCCTTTTGCTGTTTCAACGAAAATGTCTCTAGAGTTTAGAAAGTCATAATCGATATGATCCTCACCAGAAGTTAGAGAAAAAATAAATTTAAGATCAGAGTCATTTATAAGTTCTTCATTTAGGATTGTTGCAGATCTTGATAATAAGCCTTGGGAATTCTTTAAAACATCTTTATTTATTTCATTAAACGGTAAAGCAGTTAAATTAAAAAATTTTGATTCTTTAAATACTTTATCTAAGTAAGGAATATCTTTATCTGCAACTATATTGATCATTGGTCAGAGCTTGGAAAAAATTTACTTTTTATCCATCTATAAAGACTGTTTTTTTTTAAACTAATTCTGTCAATCTCTAAATAAAGATCATCTAATTCTTTAGGACTTGAAAACATGTCAGCTCTCGAAATCATTTTTTCGTTAGGGTCAAGTTCCTTAACTATCTTTGCAGGATTTCCTGCAACAATTACGTTTGGAGGCACGTCTTTGATGACAACTGTTCTCGCTCCTACAATAGAATTTTTACCGATCGTTACTCCTTTACTTACGATTGCTCCATCGCCGATCCAAACGTTATCTTCTAAAGTAACTTGTTTGGACTGACCAACTGGAAGTGCTCGATCATAAATTCCATGCCAGTCTGAATCAGAAATATAGGCGCTATTTGCAAACATGCAAGAATTTCCTATCTTAATTTTTGTAGCTGCAGAAACTCTTACCCCGGGGCTGAATAAACAAAAATCTCCAATCTCTATTTTTCCATCATGCTTGTCAGCATTCCAAGTCGTTAGATGAATATGAGAATCTGGAGCAGAAATAAAAGTCGCAAAATCTCCAACCGATATGCCTTCTCCATTGACATGGAGATATTTAACTCCCAATACTAATGGACCGACGCCCAATTTATCAAATTGAGGAGAAATTACATTTTTTATATATTTTTGATCAAGCCACCAATGAATGCGCTTTAGCCAAAAGGGGCGATTATCTCTTCTAATTTTTTATCTCCAAGATAGTTTCAAGTAGTATCATACCCTACCTTTATGAAAGAGATCGAAGATAAAAATTCAGAAATAATTGCAGATACTTCAAATAAAATTAGTTTTGAAATCAAAACTTTTGCCAGTTTAGTAATTCCGATTTATTTTTCACAACTTGCAGCTCATGCTACAGGAGTTATATCTGCTTTGATGACAGGAAGTTACAACACTTTGGATCAAGCTGCAGTTGCAACTGGAAATATGTTGTTTTGGCCGGTATTTTTTGGTCTAGGCGGTTCTTTGTTCATT
>ERZ802819.1462-NODE-1462-length-14557-cov-7.35954_pt1 | contig 14557 bp, 14 predicted proteins | sample MGYA00345647_ERZ802819 | MGnify/ENA primary metagenome ERZ802819 (study PRJEB30503, sample SAMEA104212355) | marine metagenome | biome: Westerlies Biome; feature: [SRF] surface water layer (ENVO:00010504) within the epipelagic zone...; material: water... | reverse complement strand
GAATAGTTTATAATTCTTATATTCGTTTGTTTCCGCATTTAACTTAACGTATTTGTCTAAAAATAAGGCAGAAGGCTTGCAGTTGTCCGAGCGGTGACAAGGTCGCCATTCTGGGAAAACCCTAGTTCTTTGCCAGTTTAGGCCAAAACCCGAGCTGTTTAAGTCTGCGACCCACACGAGTCGATCACTGAGGCGCGCAGAATTTCTAACTCTTGATTTAGTTGGAGTTGATAAAATCCCATGATAACCAACGGTAAAAAATGCAGATAAATCGTTCAAATACTTTCGCGAAAGCGCAGACCAAATTTTTCAGATTTCTAGCCGATAAGTTCTTCGCTCGACGTTACGGGCATAGAGCCGTGGTCCTCGAGACCATCGCTGGAGTTCCCGGTATGGTTGCCGGCATGTGGATTCACCTGAAGAGCCTTAGACAAATGAGAACAGGTTACGGGCCGATGATCCGGGAGTTATTGGCTGAGGCAGAAAACGAGCGAATGCACCTCATGTTTTTCATTGAAATCGCGAAGCCGAATATTTTCGAAAGATGGTTGATTTTGGCCGCACAGGCGATTTTCTGGAATTACTATTTCCTGCTTTATGTCTGCTCCCCGAAGACAGCTCATTTAATGGTGCATCATTTCGAGGAAGAGGCAGTGAAAAGTTATACTAGCTATCTCAAGATGGTAGAAAGCGGGCTGGTTGAAAATGTTCCAGCGCCAACACTTGCGATTGATTATTACGGTCTTAAAGAAACCGCAAAGCTAAGCGACCTCATTAAATGCGTGAGGGCAGACGAACAGCGTCATGCAGTTGCGAACGCGAAATTCGCAGAAGAACAGCCGCCCGAACGCGCCAACGGCAATGCGGTTGTTGAATTGCCCGCAGAACGTTGCGAATCGGACGAGGCACAAGGGCGCAGAGATGCGGCTTAGGATGCGGCTTAGTAAGATATGCCACACCTTTTCAAAAGACGGGCTCAAGGAAAATTAGTTTTTTCGCGGCGAAAAATGCAAAAACTGCAGAATTTGTCGCGAGAAGCACATCAAAGAAAGTATGACCGCAAGCAGGTTATGCGGGAAGCGAACGAGCCGACTAGACGAGAAAAGCTCAGGGGAAACTTGGCACTAAGCTGGTTATCGCTCACCTAAAACAGTCATTTAATAGACATTTCAGGAAGGCTCTTTGCTTGGATTACCCTAATCTGGGGCGCCAAGGAAGCATCATGTACTCGAATTGTGCTCCAGAGTTTCAACAACTAAACATGAAAGGGATCGCACACGAGAAATATGTGGCGACTATGCTTGAGTCCGAGCGGCACCCTATGAATTTCAGTTCGTGGTTAAGCGGCGCAGGGTTCTATGTTGCGCGCTGCTCAAAATTTGCGGCGTTTTGGTCCTGGGTTGCGGAGCCAAAAGATAGCGTTGTGATACGTATGAACCGATGAACGGCTGCGTAACGCGGCGTCCATATTTCTTGATTTGCGTATGACGCGTCACATCACAGTGGCTATTGCAAGTTTCTCGGAGTCCGAGGAACCGCATGTTGAAAGCGTTTCTGTAAACACTGCAGAGACCAATCAAGTAGGGAATGTGCCATTTAGATTGTCCGTCAAGCTGACAAAAACTAGCATGGGAATGCCCGCTTAGGTTTCCAGTAACTCTTATTAATACCCGGGTAATAATATAGTCGCGTGTTCCCAGCTACCCAAATCCAAAAAATATCGATGCGAAACAAAGGATGGGCACCCCCTTTAAAGCGAATAAATGTGAGGTAACGCATATATGTGACATTCGCCTAGCATGATGTTGTTGCCGGGTGAGTTGGGTGAGGCCCCCCCCCGGCAGGCGAAAAAAATTCGTATGAACATAACCTTACGGAAGATCCGACAAATAAACGTCGACGATGCGGCGCGGAAACATGCTCAGGCACTCCCTGTGCCAGGTATCCGCTTGCCGGAAAGCGCGGATGCCGAATTCACGGCGGTGCGTCGACGGGCCTAGGGCCCTTTCCAAACTTTTAAGGGTGCCATGCGGCCTGACAGGCCCATTAATCTCCCGCAAAAAACGCGTAGCGCCGGCCTCGGGGCTTGGGTGCTTTTTGATCTTCCGGTAACTGGCAAAGGCGCTGCATGGTGGTAGTTGTGCCGTCTAGGTATTCCCATATTAGTTGCTCGCCCTGAAGATAGCGCCTGACGACAATAGGTCCCCAACCTAAAGCGCGGAATTCTAAAATGCCATCGTTCCATACTTTGCTGGCAGAGGTGCGCGGGCAGAAATCTTTGTCGCCTATGCTGAATGTCACATTGCCCTCGGTATCGTTAGAGTTGAACCCGCCAGTCGCATTGGGGCCAGAGTCATGAATAATGCCGCTAGTAGTGATTACGGTTCTTGCGCCGCATTGTTCTATGCGCTCCACATGACCAACCTTGCCGCTGACGCCCATCCATAGTCCTCGGATGTCTGCTGCGCCCTCTACCAGCGGTTCGGTGCATTCGCGCAAAATCGGTAGTGGGAAGTGGGTGTAGGCGCAACCCGGGGTGTTGCCTTTGGCAATGTCTTTGGCCTTTTTGCCACTGCCGTTTAATGCAGGTAGTTGGCAATAATTAATTTGGCTGCCGTCGCCCATAAGGGTGGCTGGGTCGATGCTTAAAGGTGGTCGCGGGGAAAAGTACACGAAGCAAAATACGGCGATGAGAAGCGCGCTCAGCACCAGTGCGGTTTTGAACAGCATTTTCCATGCTATGTGGAGCATTTTCGTTAAATCCATACCTGCAGATTATAGGCGCGTGCGCATGAGTACGGCCAGACGCTAGGAATCGCGGTCGTTAGGGCTGGGCAAATTATGGCTGGGGTCGCTCCACCAAAAAAGAAGACGAAAGGGTTGTCGACGCGGTAAAGGCTCGAAAGCGTTTACGATATCGGGCCTTGGGACTCGACATGAAATCACTGCGGCCAGTAAACGTACTCGTCGTCAGGCTCAAAAGCCATTCCGCCGTGTTTATCGATCAATTGCGGCGAATCAATAAGGCTAGGCCATAGCGGCGGCGCCTGCGCTGCACGGTGCTCAGCCAATAACTTTTTTAATTCCGCAAGTTTTTCCGGTCTCTCAGCTGCGAGATTTCGTGTTTCTGTAGGGTCCTCATTCAAGTTAAATAACCAAGTAGCTTTGTCAGGCTGGTTTGCACTAATCAATTTCCACCCCTGATGCAAAATTGTTTGATGATGACCCTGAAGCCAAAACAAAGTTTCATGTGGATTTCCTTTCTCGTTGCCCAAAAGAAAGGGCAGCAGACTCACACCGTCAATCGTTCGATCCTGTGGTGTGTCAACTCCAGCGGCAGCTGCGATCGTTTTAAATAAATCTACATGGTGCACTGCAGCCTCAAAATTGAGTCCTGACCCTAGGCGGGTCGGCCACTTTACAATCAGGGGGACGTGGATGCCCCCTTCGAAGTGGTTGAGTTTCCACCCTCTGTAGGGTCTGTTTATATCAGAAAGGCCGATGTACCCGGCACCGCCATTGTCGGAGGTGAATAGCACAAGGGTGTTTTCTGCCAAGCCATTAGCCTGAAGTGCATTCGTTATCGTCCCTATACCGCGGTCCAACGCCTTAATCATGGCCGCGTATACTCTCAGGTGATGGTCCTCAATATGCGCCAGCGCCTCATAATCGCCTCGCGTCGCTTGTAGCGGGTTGTGCACTCCCCAATGCGCAAGATAGAGGAAGAATGGCCGATGCTGATTATTTTCGATGACCTTCTCGGCTTCTTTTGAAAAATAATCAGTCAGATATCCCTCCGGCTGCATGTTTTCATTTCGATCCCAAAAAACGTTATAGACAGCATTGCTCCATACCATCCGCTCAACCACTTGATCTTCTCGTTTTGCGTTCACTACGTCTGGATGATCTTCTGGAAGATAGAGTAGACCCGCCTTGGATTGACCGTTCTTATCGACACCCATCATGCGCAAGCTTTGATCGAACCCTTGATCGAGGGGATGCATACCTTCGGCTAAACCAACATGCCATTTTCCAATATGAGCGGTGTAATATCCTGCAGCCTTCAGCATTTCCGCTATCGTAATTTCTGTAGTGGGCATACCCAGTGAAGCCCCGTCGGGCATTTGGTCAACGACATCATGATTTATGAGCATGGGTGGATAGGGCTTTTCTAGATCCTGAATCCACTGCGATATCATCGCCGTAGCGGGGTTCGTTGGGTTGAACTCAAAACCAAATCTTGTGGAATAACGACCTGTCAGCAAGGAGGCTCGGGCCGGCGCGCATACTGCGGCTCCTGAGTATGCGTTGTTAAAGCGAACTCCATGGTCGCCGAGAGAATCTATATTCGGTGTCTGAAGAGAACCGTCTGCGGCTCCTCCGTTGTAGAGCGAAACATCGTTGAAACCTAAGTCATCTGCCAGAATTAAAATTATATTAGGTGGCCTCTCGCTTATGTTTGTTACAGCCTCTTCGGGACCTTTACTCCAATTGACCGCCCGGTTTGCCGGCACAGGGCTTCGTAATTCGCTTAAAAGCGGCGCGAAAGTGGTTAAGAAGGCCAGGCGGTTATGCCAGCTGACGCCGAACAACAATGATATTGTTGCTACGGAGAAGATAAATTTTTTCATGCTGGTTTCGATTACGACCTAAACTTTAGAAGGTAACACTGAAAAGGTTATTACGTCAGATCTATCAGTTGTGCTGGGCGCTCCAGGCTTTTTTTGTACTGCGCTTCGCCCAACAATTTTTCGCCAGACCTTGACTGAACCTGGTGCCTGCATTGGCCCCCACTTAGAGTAGGACTTATTGGACGCTCGTGCATCGCTATGACCGAAAGTGCCCGTTTTTGTTGGGTTTATCGTATTCGGAAGTTGATAGACTTAGATGAGCGTGACTATGGCGGACTCTCTCACCACCACTGAGTCTATAAATAGAAATTAGTTACCTCTTGGGTGTCGAATACCTTTCAGCTGTTTATCCAAAGGGTTCGACTGCCTTTTGCATTTTTTGCCAGGGTTACAAACCCTTCGAGAATTCTCGGAGACTTAGATTTCCTGTTAGAAAAATTGTCATTACCCGAGCAACTTTTAAAAACCGTTGACGGCTGTTGCAAGACGGGTTGACGCTGCATCGCCGATGATAGGTAAGAGCCTTCGAGGGTTTCAATCCCTTCCCGCTCTTATTGTTCGCTCGATATATCGATTTGAGTCGATTCAGTAAGGTAACGGACCGAATTATGCCCTTGTGACGAACCTAGAGATGATCTCTGCGGACTTTTTTTCGCAATTTGGGCCCATCAAATGAACGCCGCTGATAGCAGGCATCTCCATCATTTTTCCGATGAGTTCTTCGCAAATCAATAGACCCTCTGCTGACGGATCTGTGCTTTTATCCAGTCTTTCTATCAGTTCGTCGGGAATATTTACGCCCCAAAGGTTTTTCCTCATCCAATCTGCTTGCTTTGCTGAAGCTAACGGTCCAATACCCACCAGGAATGTGCAGTCATCGAAATCGCGACATTGCTGCAATGTCTCCGCGTAAGCTCTCACAGTGTCGTGGTCGAAACAGTATTGAGTCTGTACGAACGTGGCTCCACCTAGGACCTTGCTGCGAAGCGCCTCTTTAGCATCGGGTCTTCCTAAATGTGCGTATATGTCATCGGCCGCCCCTGGGTAGATCAGTTTGGTTTCCTTAACTATCGAACCATCTGAGAGCTTCCCACTTCCTATTTCTTTACAGAGTTTTATTAGCCCAGAACTATTGCACTCATTTACCGCCACTGGACCGCCCGCCGGAGGTTGGTCCCCGCTTAGGCAAAGTATTTTGTCTACATTCACGGATAGCGCTCCCAGAAGTTCGGATTCCAAGGCGATACTGTTTCTATCTCTGCCGGTCAGTTGCAGGATGACATCAAGGCCAGTCTTTCTGATTTCGGACGCTACGAGCAAGCTGCTCAGCCGAACTTTGCAGTTTGGGGAATCGGTAACGTTAACGGCGTCTGCCAGGCCAATGAGCTCTTCTACCCGCGCAACGCTCGCGCCAAGATCGGTGGAGACATTAGGCGTCGTCTCCGCAGTGAACAAAAACCTACCTTTGGTTCCTATCATATTCTTACCTAACTAATCGTCTTTCTGGGTCTATGAAAGGACGCTTCGTGATTTTAAATTCTGTGGTCGAACGCAAGAAGATTGGCGCTGCTCACTTTCTATCCAAACCACCAGCGAATCACGGTGATCAACGATCTCATGTCGTCGGTTGGGGAGGTGTGAAAATTGTGTATATTCGGGCAAGAAAAGCGACAGCGCGTCAATAAAGATGGAAAGGCCGCGGCCCGCCATAAAATTCAAATTTCATGCATGCCCAAGACTGCGGCCTTACAGGAAGTGAGCCCCAATGATCTTTACTCTGCCGTATCATTCTCGGGAGACGTTATGGTCTGACCGCGTGTGCGTAAGAGCTAAAAACTTATTTTATCGGTGTCTTGCTGGGCTCCACTCAACGGCGATAGGGTTGGATACCTGTTCCAATGAAGGTGCAGTGACTTAGTTTCGGGGGTTTGGTTTGAAAAAATTAGAACGGGTAGAAGTAGTTCAGCGGGTGCTCGAAGAGTTGTATCCAGATACGCCTGTACCGCTTGATCATAAAAACAACTTCGAATTGTTGATAGCCGTTCTTCTCAGTGCGCAATGTACAGATGAGCGGGTCAACATGGTTACTCCGGATTTGTTCTCGAAAGCCACCAACGCTTTCGAAATGGCAGAATTGACCGCTGACGAGATTTTAGTGAGCATAAAGTCTTGCGGGTTAGCCCCAAAAAAATCGAGGGCAATAGCTACGCTGTCTCGGATATTAGTCGACAACTTCGGCGGATCTGTGCCGGAGAGTTTTGATGACCTAGAGTCATTGCCCGGGGTGGGTCACAAAACGGCGAGTGTTGTTATGTCTCAAGGCTTTGGATATCCAGCATTTCCTGTCGATACACACATACATCGGCTGGCCCAGCGCTGGGGACTAACAAGCGGTAGAAACGTCGTGCAAACGGAAAACGACTTAAAGCGATTATTTCCAAAGGCGCGTTGGAACAAATTGCATTTGCAGATAATTTTTTACGGAAGAGAGTATTGTCTCGCCAGATCTTGTTTCGGACTGGTTTGCGAGATTTGCACAACCTGTTATCCACGTAGAAAAACGCCTGTGAGCACGAAGAAGGCCTGACCTAGAGCTCACTCACTCTTTCTCAAACGGCCTTGTCTCGCCAGTTGTGACCTTATGGACTTATCTGGGAGGAAGGGCGATATTTCTTCGTCTAGATATTTCTTTGTCTAAATGATCCAACCCTCGAGCGATCCTCAAGCGTGTGTAGTTGGGTGCATAGCCAACGGGCGTTGGCTGCAAAGGCTTCGACATGGTACCCACCTGAAAGTGGTATTCTAAAGGCCGAGGGGGCAGACGAAAATCTAGGGAGCGATATCGAATATTTCCCCCGTCCCTGTTGTTTGTACCAAAAACTGCCTTAATGCGATCAGAAATAGAAAAGGACTTAAGAAATGAGAACTCTACGAGTAAAAAAGCCGGGCGGACTGGATCACCTCCAACTCGACGACGCTATTGCCGCAGAACCGGGTCCCGGCGAAATACGGGTTCGCTGGCGTGCGAGTTCTCTCAACTATCACGATCTGTTAGTCGCCAATGGCGGGCTCTCAGTTGCCGACGGTCGAATTCCCATGTCGGACGGGGCGGGCGAGGTCGATGCATTGGGTGCTGGTGTATCCCGCTGGGCGGTGGGTGATCAAGTGATGTCTCTGTTTTTTCCAAATTGGCAAGAAGGCCGACACCGGCCAGAACACACTCGGGCGGTTACCGGCGATAGTATCGATGGGTGCGCGTGCGAATATGCGGTGATTTCTGAAAACGCGGTTACACGTATGCCAAAGGGTCTGTCTTTTGCTGAGGCGGCTACTTTGCCGTGTGCCGGTCTTACGGCATGGCAGGCGCTGATGGTGCGCGGCCAAATGCAGGCCGGCGACAGCCTATTGGTTCAGGGCTCAGGAGGTGTCTCGGTAGTGGCGTTGCAAATCGCGAAGGCAGCCGGCGTTTCAGTAATCGCCACCACTTCTTCGAGCGAGAAAGGCGAGCGCTTAAAAGAATTGGGTGCTGATCATGTGATCAACTACGCCGAGGATCAGAATTGGAGTGACACTGTCAACAAAATTAGCGGCGGCGGTGTAGATCATGTGATCGATATTGGCGGCGGTGCGACACTAAAGGATTCCATTAACGCGGCGCGCACGTCGGGGCATATTTCTTTGGTCGGTATTTTGGGCGGCGTTAGTGCAAAAATAGTCGTTCCTATGATCTTCTCCAAACAGCTTGAAATCCACGGCGTCGCTGTGGGCAATGCTGCAATGCAAGATGACATGACTCGCGCGTTTGAGGCGAGCCAAATAAAGCCGGTCATCGACCGCGATTTTGATCTTGCTGAGACTGCCGAGGCGTTTGCCTTGCAAACCAGTGCGCAGCATTTCGGTAAGATCACTCTCTCCATATGAGCCGATAGAACGCCACGGGTCCTTTAGCCGCACGTCAGCAAATTCTGTCACTAAGAAATAAGCGCTGGGCGTGGTTATAAATTATTCCGAGGGGCCGTTGCGAGTCTGAAAGCAGTGCTGAGGAACGCTAATGTATTAGTCAGAGTTTTCTGGGGTTTGTTTGCTATTCGAAAAATCATCTGCTGTTTTCACCATTTCACATCTTCATAACCGCCAAAATAAGCGGGTAAAGATTTGGTAACGCCCACGGAGCCGATTGATCTACGGAGAAATGTTGGATGGGTAACTCACGCTTCGAGGGTTCGAATTCCTCAATCGCCCACAACCAAGTCTAATAAGTCTCTATAGATCGATGACTTTTACCTGAAAAAGGCTCCCTTGGTCGAAGAAGTATCTGTTCTGGTAGCCAAGATTTTTCCCATTGGAACTATGGCAGTCCGATCCAAACTACTCGGATCGCAGGAAGTTAACGCAGCAGCCTCAGATAGCGCACTTTAAAGTAACGCTCTTTCGCCAAATTTACTGAGGCGTGGCAGAAATCTCCACGTCCTGTGCCGCAACTAGCTGCCAGCTTTGGTCGCGCAATAACCAAATATCTGTCCAAACCCATTGGCCTTTGCTGCCATCGTATTTTTCCCAGGTCTCGGAGCCGTGGGCGATGGCGGTGGTGCCAAATAAACGCACGTCTACGGAGTCGATGGTGTTTGACCGATAAATGTCTGACGGACCATTACTGGCAACCGCTTGCGTCTTGTTATAGCGATTCCCCTCTATTCCTGTGCCAACAAAATCTTCAGAAAAGTAGACCTTCATACGCGAGGTGTCGCCGGTAACTACTGAGGATGCCCAATCAGCCGAGCACTCCTTAATATAGTTTATCGTTTGCTCTTCACTTAGCTCGGCTGCTACCGGCCCAGCTAGCGCGAGACAAAGTAAAGGACAGAGCCTGCACAGCCTTTGGTAGTCCAAAAATTTATTCATAATTGCGTTTCTCGTTGTTCGCGGATGCACGTTCCGATACCGGCCGGTGCTTTGCCTCATGGCCCCAGGTTAATTTCTAGAATACTTGAAAAGAAATGGGGAATCTCAAATCGATAAGCTCGTTTTTGCTCGACGCCTCATCAATTGACGCCACTGTTGACAAGCTAGTGCCGAAATTTGAAGCTGCCGATTTTGGAATGGGCGGGGAATGCAATTGAAAATGGGACATCTAATGAAAATGACAGCCCTACTAATGGTTTTACTCAGCAACGCAGTCAACGCAAATCAATCGCAGAGCGAGCGGTTTTCAATTCAGAATCTAGGCGTGAGCAATCCCGATTGGCAACCTCGCCAAATTAGATATTCCGAATATCTGCCAGATGAACTTGACCAAAGACAACCTGCTCCGCTCATCATTAACTTGCATGGCGGCGGTGGCTCAGAAGAGGACTTAAAAGCGTTTATAGGCACTATAAGCGAGGCGACTAAAAGCGGCGCCATCCCTCCTGCAGTTTGGTCCATGCCAGGAGCCGGGCGCTCTTTTTACATGGATTATCAAGATGAATCAGAGCACTGGGAAAGCATTATTATTGAGGAATACCTGCCTCATTTGCTCGCCAACCATAATATCGATACTGATCGGATTTATTTAATGGGCATCTCCATGGGCGGTATGGGCGGATTGCGTTTAGCTTTCAAGTATCCAGAGAAATTCGCGGGTGTCGCCGTCCTAGAGCCCGCGATCGAGGCTTCCCTACGCTGGAAGGATGTAAGCCCGCTAGACAGCTTCTACCGAGCGGACCAATACGAAGAAAAGTTCGGAAGGCCCGTGGACGCCGATTATTGGGCAGCGAACCACCCCAGTGCCATCGCCGCGGCTGATCCCGACCGTCTTAAAGATCTTGCGATCTACTTCGAAGTTGGTGATCTAGATATGCTCAATCTGTATCGTGGAGCGGAATATCTGCATCGGATCCTATTTGATTCTGGGGTTCTCCACGAATTTAGGCTAGTTCGAGGGGCAGATCACATCGGCGAAAAATTTATGGATCTGCGTTATCGGGATGCACTCGACTTCATAAACAGGGACATTAATCCGATCGAAGACAAGCTTGATCAGAATTTTGCAACGTTCATCCAGCAAGCCAAGGCGAAGCTAGGCCCAACTGTGCCGCTGCCGCCACATCGCTAACCCGTGTACATCGCTTAAGCTGTACAATCACCAAGGATAAAAAAACGACAGCAGTAGCCGTATTGGGTGCCAAATAGGGACTTTCAACTTTCAACTTTCAACTTTCGAGTTCTGAGCTGAGCAAAGTCTGGAGACCTTTCAGGCACAACGATGCTTTCACATCATGATGGGCGAGGGTGACGAACAGAACTGAGAAACCAATAAATAGGGGCGTAACAGTTTGGGACCGCTCGCGAAGCTGATTGATATGATTGAAGAATTAGGTCGTGCGTGCTAACCCGCGAGGGCGCTAGTTACTCTCCCCGTCAATAAATTCTAATAAGTATAATTAAATCAATAGCTTAAGATTATAATTTTTGCTCCAGCCAGTATAAATGCCCGCTCGGGAAGCAAAAATTTTCTCTATACTAATCCCACCTGATTCGAGCTACTTGGATTGCAGTAGATTAAAGCGGCAGCCTGTCCGCATTGTAATTTATAAACGCACCGGTATCCGTCAACGTCAATTCATCAAATCGCTGCAGCAAGCTCGCCGCACTCTCATGAGCCGAAATGTCGCCATTGGGGCCACCCATGTCGGTTCTTACCCAACCGGGATGAAAAGCGGCTACGGCGATTCCCTCGTCGTGCAATTCGTGACTCAGAGTCAAAGTTATATTGTTCGCACCAGCTTTCGATGCTCGATACGCATAAGCATTTGAAGCCGTGTGCGTTTGACTGCCCATCAATGAAGAGATTACGGCTACCTTCCCGCCGGACTTACTCTTTCTTAAGTGAGGTAGGAAATAACGCGTGGTGAAAAAGGGACTCGCTATATTTGTCATCAAGACATCGCGAAATGCATCCATAGTATTTTCAGGGCCTAACATTCCGCCGTAGCCGTTTTGCACTCCGGCGTTGCAAATAAGCAGATCTAAGTAATCTTGCAAATCTAGGGCGGCATCGCGCAGAGAAATTTCATCCACCACATCTAAAGAAAGGATTACGCATTTATCCGAATAGCGTTCTTGCAGAGCGATGAGATCTTTTGCAGATGAAGGGTCTCTGCATGTCGCGAAGACTTTGTCTCCACGTTTCAATGCAAGCTCTGTTATCGCCAATCCAATACCTCGGTTCGCGCCCGTAATAAGCATATTTAACATATCGACCTTCTCAATAAGCTAGGCTGTTTTTTATCGCTAATATCGTCTCGTCTCTTAGCGGCCTTGATAAACCGGTTCGCGCTTTTCTAGAAAAGCAGCCACCCCTTCTTTGGAATCTTCTGTTCCACGCAATCGAGTAATCTGCTCAATCGCCCACCGACCAGTATCGCGCCAATCGGGTTCCGTTGTACGACGTAGCCCGGCTTTTAAAGCCTGAACCGCTAAGGGAGGATTCCGCGCAATTTTATGCGCTATTGCCATCGCAGTTGGGAGTAAATCACCGTGGGGCACCACGCGGCCGACCAGACCCAGAATTTTAGCGTGATCAGCATCGATCACATCGCCCGTGAACAGCAGCTCGGCGGCGGTCTCTCTGCCCACCAATTGCGCCAAGCGACCAAGGCCGGGCGCATCGCAGCACAAGCCGCGCACTACGAACAGTTCGCCGAACTTGGCACGCTCAGATGCCACGCGAATATCTGCCATCAGCGCAAGCTCCATGCCCCAACCGACTGCCGGTCCGTTGATAGCCGCGATGACTGGAATGTCGGTATGCAGGAGGGCATCTGCTGCAGGCGTAAGGCCGCCGGTTTTCTTCGCTCGATCACGAAATTCCGCAGGCGCCGGATTGCCGCTACCAAGTATCTGTTTCATATCGTCGCCGGCGCAGAAGGCGCGCCCATTGCCGGTAATCACCAAGGCTCTTGCCTCGCTGAAGCGCACCGTATCCTCCAGCTCAGCATACAATTGATAGGTCAACGAATTCATCGCATCCGGCCGGTTCAGAGTAATCACGCCAACATGGTCATTTACTTCGTACAGTAGATCGCTCATACGTTCTCCTAAAATTAGATGCTCTCGAGTCAGTCTACTACCTGAGAGGGATCGTTTTTGCCTCCGGCCTAATTTTTTTGATCGGCCTTGGGGACAAGATTTACGCTACGCCACCTTCCGAATGTCTACCGACTTGTGGGGGGTATCGAGCGCCATTTACCAAGCTCAGATTTTTACCTAGCGGGAGTTTGGTCAGTTATTCCTCGCAACTCGCCGTTAATCTACTTGCTGCTCGTCGATTGAGATCGGGCTGCTTTGCTCAGGCGTCAGCCCAGCGTTAAATGTTTCAATGCGCGTAAATCTATTCGGTAGGAATTTTTATCTTCGTGGGTGATGATGAGCCTGAACGGTTGAGCAAATTTAGCGAAAAGTTTATTGCCAATAAAGATTAGAATTCCTCTCACGGTTAGCACTGCACTAGTAGTCGAAGCCCATTTTTGAAGATCTCAAATCGTTGCGTCTTGGCAGCGGCATCCTCAAAGCCCGGGGGTCGTAGAATAATGCTCGATGCTATGATGAAAAACAGTTCAAGAAATTGGTTCGAATGAAATATCTCAGTTACATCATTTTCATACCTATACAGATTGCATTTATTCCCTTGGCGATAGTTGGCGTGGTGCTCACAGGCTACAAGCAAATAGTTGTGAGCAAGCGTTTAGGTGTCTCTCAGACTGCCATTGAGATCATCAATGGACGCTGGACTATGCACGTATTTGGCTTGCGCCAAGATGATGAGACCGCTGCTTTGATGTCTGTTTTGCCGAACACCTCGAAATTGGGCCTTTGGCTCGCGTTATGGCCGCTCTGGTTGCAAGCGCGCGTTGCCGGACGACCTCTGCTGTATCCTAGAATACCCTCCATGGGTGATGAAAATATTGCCGACATGGTGGCAACTCGTACTGTGCATTTCGATGCCATTATTGCTCGCGCTATCAAAGACGTGGATCAATTTGTTCTGCTGGGCGCCGGCTATGACACCCGCGCATATGGTCAAATGGCGGCAGGCGGTGCGACTTGTTTCGAGGTCGATCAAGCGTCTGTGCAGAACCACAAAAAAGAGATGATCGAAGCGGCGGGCATCGTCAGCCATGGCGTTCACTTTGTGTCTGTTGATTTCAGCGTCGACAACCTCTTCGACAAACTCGCGCAATCTGGATTCGATGCGTCTAGGAAGACGTTGTTTCTATGGGAGGGTGTGTCGCTGTACCTTTCTGCTGAGCAGGTCGCTGCCACGTTGGCAATGGTTAAACAGCATGCGGAACCAGGCAGTGTGGTGGTTGCCGACCTGTATGCTCAACGATTGATTCAGACCTTGGGCAAAGCGAACGTGAATCAGAAGGTGCTGGAAATGACCAATGAAACCCTACATTTTGGTTTATCTTTTACCGAGGATTGGCAAGAAGTGCTTGCGAACTTTGTAGCGTCACATTCGATGCAGCAAGGCGAATCGCATTTTTTGGGGGCGAACAATAAAGCCGGACCCTATGCGGCGGTTGTAGAAATGATTTGCTAGATCAAGAGCTATAAAACGGCCGCCAACATCAAAAACCCTCGATCTCGCCGGTCGGCTGGTTGTTTGGCGCGGCCGTGTTTAGATACGATATTGGCAGCGAGAGTCATAACTTGCTATTACCAATTATCGTACTCGCTCAAATTCTGAAGTGTTTGATCGAGACAAACGCAAAATTTTCTGGCGTGTTTAACTAACCGCAGTGATAAAACGGACGGGAATTCGGTGCAGCAAGAACACTTAAAGTTTCTCATAGACCTGGACGGCTACTCGCTGCTCTTCAGGCCGCTGGAGGCCTCGACGGATACCAGATATCAAATGTAAAACTCTCGGAGGGTGGAACCAA
>ERZ802819.1457-NODE-1457-length-14582-cov-13.5356_pt1 | contig 14582 bp, 14 predicted proteins | sample MGYA00345647_ERZ802819 | MGnify/ENA primary metagenome ERZ802819 (study PRJEB30503, sample SAMEA104212355) | marine metagenome | biome: Westerlies Biome; feature: [SRF] surface water layer (ENVO:00010504) within the epipelagic zone...; material: water... | reverse complement strand
TTAAAGATAATGAAGTCTTTAAAGCATTTCCACCAGCATGAAAATTCGCTTTAATACTATTTTTTTTTGGAACTCTTAAGACAGCACCTTGGACCTTACCATTGAGTATAATAATTCTTTTATCGCCTTTATGATATTTCTTAAGAAATTTTTGAACGATTACAGGACTATTGGAAAATTTATTAATATATTTTTTTATAAAGGCTCTTAAATTTTTTTTATTTTTATCAATTTTTTCGATACCTAATCCACCATTACCATAGGCTGGTTTTATAACTACTGACTCTTGTTTATTAATAAAATTAATAATGGAGTCAGGTTCTGAAGAGATTAAAGTAGGAGGAGTTAATTTAGGAAAATTCATCATAATATGTTTTTCAGGATAATTTCTTATTTCTTTAGGGTTGTTAATAATAAGTGGATTTTTTAAATGATCTAGTAAGTAGGTATTTGAAATATACTGCAGATTGAAAGGAGGATCTTGACGAATAAATACAGCATCAAATACCTCAAGATCCATCACTTTTGATTTGTTACTAGCGTAAGAAATTTGATTATTTTTTTTAACAAAAATTTCAAAAACTTTAGATTTTATTTTTTTTTTATTATTTAAATCTACATATATCCATTTAGGATCGTTATAAAAGCATTTGACACCTCTGGATACTGCCTCTTTGATCATTAGGTAAGTGGAGTCCTCTTCGATATTAAAATCTTTTGGGTCATCCATTTGAAATAAAAATTTAGTCATATTAATAATATCTTTGATTAACTATAGTGTTGATATCTTGTGTTTGATTAAACTCTTCTATTAGGACATCAGCTGGAGTCTTTTGTTCTTTAATAATATTTTTTAATTTTTCTAAATGAATACTTTCGTCCTGACCAAAGGAATTTAAATAGCCTCTTTTATTTAGTCCTTTAGTTGATATATCTAACAATTCACTTCCCTTTTTATTAATTTTTTCTCCCATGAGAGTAGCATTCAAACCTTCATGAGGAATGTTTTTATATAACTCTAAAATACTTTCTTGAGGCCAATTTTCCGTCTCTTTCCATAAATAATTTAAATTATCTTCATCATAAAGAATACCAGTCCAAAAAGCAGGAAGAGCACATATCATTTCCCATTTCCCAGCATCTGCACCTCTAACTTCCATATAAGATTTTAAACGAACTTCTGTAAATATTGTTGAAAGATGGTTAATCCAGTCTGTAATTGTTAAATTATATTCATTTACTTTTTCGTCATTTGATAATTTTTGTAATAATTGAAGGAATGAATATTGAGTTGTATCAATATGCTTTCCATTTATTTTTAAAAAATAATTTTTAATACTTAAGACGTAATCTACATATTCTTCTATTGTAAAATTCTTACTTAAGAAATTTTTCTTAATTCCACATCTCTCTTCGTCAGTATCTTGCCAAGTTAATATCCTGTTACTTTTATAGTTATTATATTTAGACTCTCGAAAAGGAGAGTTGCAAAATATTGCCATGACTATGGGTTGTATTCTATTAGCTACAACAAATTTTTTAATCAAGTCTTCTTCACTAAAATAATCAAAGTTCGCTTGTACAGTACAAGTCCTAGCCATCATATCTAACCCACGACTACCTACTTGTGGCATATAATTTTTCATAATTTTATATCTATCTTTAGGTATAAAATTGATGTCCTCAAGTTTTGTAACAGGATCAAAGCCAAGGCCTATGATGCATAGATTTTTTAACTCAGCGTATTCTTGCAATTCATTTAAATGTTCGTAAGTTTCTGTACAAGTTTGATGAACATTTTTGAGTATTTTTCCAGATAACTCTAATTGGCATCCTGGTTCTAAAGTTATATTTGCTCCATTTTTAGTGAGTGAAATTAATTGGTTTGAAGAGTTATATTCGTTATTTTGCCAACCTTTATTGACTAGAAATTGGAATAAATCTTGAATGCTTATCTCACCGTCAAATTCTATTCTTTTTTTATTTTCACAATGAAAGATAAATTTTTCATGCTCTGTGCCTATTCCCTTATATTCAGGCTTAGTAATACTCGATTGAAAATATTTTATAAAATCTGATTTTTGTAACAATTAAAACACACTTTTTTTATGAAACTTACATTTTTTAATTTGATTAGAATAATCTTTAGCTTGGCGTTCTACTTTTTGTGCTACATCTAAGAGCCACTTTTTTTTATTAAAGGACTTTTTTTGATATCCACCTCTTCCCTCATGATATGCTAGATAATGATTGTAGACATCATTTTTACTTAATTTAAGTAGTCTATAAGAACCGTCTACATACCACCCAATAAAATCACTAGCATCTCTAAAATTTTTCCTATCAGCATTAGAATTTCCAGTAGCTTGAATGTACTCTTCCCAAGTACCGTCGAGAGCTTGACTATATCCATAGGCACTAGAAGCCCTTAAACCAGGAATAATTCCTAAAACTTTTTTTCTGGGTGGTCTTGCTGTTCGTTTAAAAGATGACTCATGTTTTATAAAGCTTAATTGTAAGCTAACTGGGACGCCCCATTTATTTTTTGTATCTTCGGTATAAGATTTCCATTTAGGGTTTGTTTTAAAAATATCGCAAATATTTGCAGTATTAAAAGAGCGATCCGTTACGCACCCTATTAAAAACAAACAAATGACTAAAATAAATTTAATCAATGATAATTATTTTCTAGAAAATCTATCATTATATCTAAACCTTGAAGAGCAGCTCCTTTAGTTGAAAGGATAGATCCCGATGACCAAGCGAATGTATCAAAATGAACCCAAGGTAAAACTGGGGATTTTAAAAATTCTTTTAAAAAAAGGGCAGCAGTAATAGCACCAGCCATTCCATCTAAAGATGCATTACAAAGATGCGCTACATCAGAATGAAGTTTAACCTTATAAGGTTCAAACAGAGGCAATCTCCAACAACGGAGTTTTTTTTGATTTAGTTTTTCTATTTTTTTTGCAATATTTTCATCATTACTAAAATAGGCTGGTAAATCCTCTCCTAGTGCTACTCGTGCAGCACCAGTTAATGTTGCAAAATCTAAAATTAGATTGGGATTATATTTGCTAGCTAGTTCAATAGCATCAGCCAGAAGCAATCTACCTTCTGCATCAGTATGAGATATCTCAACTTTTTTTCCTGAATGAGAAGAATAAATATCTCCAGGTCGCATTGAATTTGATGATATTGAGTTTTCAGCTAACGGTATTATTAAAACTATTTTTGTTTTTTTTAATAAATAATTTGCTAATAAAAATAAAGATATTGCAATTGCAGATCCTCCCATATCCTTTTTCATATTCCTCATAGAGTTACCTGGCTTGATATTTACTCCACCCGTATCAAATGTAACTCCTTTACCAATAATTACTAAAGGTTTGTCTTTTTTTAAAATTTTCTTATTAGAAATGTGAATTACTTGAGGTTGGGAATTTGAGGATTTTCCAACAGCATAAGTTAAAGGAAAATTAGATTTAATTTCTGAGAGAGAATAATCATGGAAATGAAAATTTGAAAATAGATGACTCTTTTTTACTTTATTAAAAAAAGAAACTGGGTTGATTTCATTGGCAGGCAAATTAATAAGATCTCGTGAAAAATTAAGCGAATTTGTATATAAATTAAGAAAATTTAGACTTTTTTTATTTTCAACATAAAGCAAATTTTTTTGAGATTTTGATCGGAGATTATAGTTACCCCAAGACCAAGCTTTTTGAGCTTCTAAATCATCACAGAGGGCAAATTTAGTGGAAATATAATAATTGCCCTTATTTGATGAGGCAAATTTACTGACACCTGATAAATCTTTATTTTGCCCCTCCCCAATAATCACCTCATTTAAGCGGCCATCGGGATATGGTATTTTTAAAATTTTTAACTTTTCTCCCTTGAAATTATTAGATAAACACCAATTTTTAGTGAATAGTTGCTGTTTAGCTAACCAACTATCGAATTTATTTTGAGAAATGATAGAAATTTTTGTAGAACACTCGGTATTATCATTTGTAAACATAGCTTATAATAAGGATATTAGAAAAAAATGACTAAACAACAAGCGGAAAAGAAAACAGTAAAATTTGAAACTGAGGTATCTAAATTATTAGATATCGTAGCTAACTCTCTTTATACAGAAAAAGAAATATTCTTAAGAGAACTCATATCTAACTCCTCAGATGCCTGTGAAAAACTACGCTATGTAAGTCAGACCAATTCAAGTTTAAACGAGACATCTCAATTTGAGATACGCATACATTTAAACGAAAAGAATAAAACGATTACAATCAAAGATAATGGTATTGGAATGAACGAAGAGGATATGAAATCAAACCTCGGAACCATTGCGAAGTCAGGCACTGAAGAATTTATTAAAAAAATGGGCGATAAAAAAGGAGACATAACTCAGATTGGAAAATTTGGAGTTGGTTTTTATTCATCTTTCATGGTTTCAGATCAAGTTGTAGTTAGATCAAAAAAATATGACTCTAAAGAGTCTTTTTTGTGGACATCTGATGGTAAGGGAACATTTTCAATAGAGAGTACTGAATATAATAGTCAAGGAACTGAGATAACACTTTCTATAAAAAAAGATGAAAGTGAGTTTCTTAGTAAATATAAAATAGAAGAGATAGTTAAAAAATATTCTGACTTTGTGCCATTCCCAATTTTTGTTAGTTCCGAAGATGATAAAAAAGAAAAAAAAGATAAGGAAAATAAAGAGGATAAAGAAACACAAGTTAATTCTGCAGAAGCAATATGGCTAAAAGAAAAATCAAAAATAAAGGATGAGGATTACAAAAACTTCTACAACCAAACCTCATCATTTTATGATGAACCACTTAAAACAATTCATTTTAAAGCTGAGGGTGTTGTAAATTATACATCCCTACTTTTCCTGCCTAAATCTCAACCTCAAGACCTTTATCATCCTGATAGAAAAAATAACCTAAAACTTTATGTTAATAAGATATTTATCTCTGACAAATTAGATGCTTTGATTCCTGCTTGGCTAAGGTTTATACCCGGGGTAGTAGATACTGAAGATTTAAGTTTAAATATATCGAGAGAAATTCTTCAAAATAATGCTGTAATTAATAAAATTGCAACCGCTTTAACAAAAAGAGTTCTAAAAGAAATTTCAGAATTAAAGAAAAAAAAACCAGATGAGTTTATATCTTTTTGGAAGAATTTTGGACCCGTTGTAAAAGAAGGTCTTTATGAATTTAATGATTTTCATGACCAAATCTTTGATTTCACTATGTTTAACTGCTCAGAAAAAGAAGAAATGATTACTCTTGATGAATACATATCCGACTACCCAAATGACAAGAAGAAAATTTATTATATTTCAGGAGAGAATAAAGAAAACCTTATGAATAGCCCTCAAATGGAATTATTCAAAAATAAAAAAATAAACGTCTTACTTGTAACTGATCCTGTCGATGAGTTTTGGATGCCAATGAAAATGAAGTTTAAGGATTTCGAATTTACATCAATTACTAAAGGTGAGGTTGATATTGGAGACTCATCCAAAAAAGATAAGAAAACTAAAGAAACAAAAGAAGTATCAGATTTTATTGTTTATCTCAAAGAACACCTTAAAGAAAAAGTAAAAGATGTAAAAGTTTCTAAAAGACTTACTACTAGTGCATCTTGTTTAGTAGCGGATGAGAATGATATGGATATGCATTTAAAAAAATTGATGGCTGCAAATAATCAAAATATTAATGACGAGAAGAGAATATTAGAGATAAATATAGACCATAGCCTAGTTTCAAAAGTTCAAATGCTTGAAAAGGATCAAAAAGATAAGTTTAGCGAAATTTTATATGATCATGCAAAGTTAATGGAAGGGGAAAATTTAGATGACCCCAAGAAGTATACTAACCTAATAGCTGAGTTAGTATCTTTATGAGCCAAGAAAAAGAAAATCAATTTCAAATAGAATTTGTAGGTGCATCTACAGATAAAGTAATGTGTGATGGTGGAGACGGTGACTTAGGGCATCCTGCGGTTTATTTTAAAATTAAAAAAGAACAAGAAGTAGTTTGTAATTACTGTAATAAGAAATTTATAAAAAAAAATTAACGTTGTTTCTCTTTATTTGTTTCCCTAACTAGAAAATCTCTTAATGCAGCAATTTTTTTTGATCCTTTTAATTCGGATGGATATGTAAAGTATATTACTGCTTTTGGTGTTTTGGCATCGGGTAGGATTGGCACTAAATTATTTGAAGATATTTTCATATATTCAGGTAAAGCTCCTATTCCAGCCCCTCCTCCAATTGCTCTCATAACCCCATACATATTAGAAATGTATAAAATTTTAACTTTCTTTTTTTTAGGAAGTAAATCAATAATACAATTTACATCAGGTATAGAGGGTTCAACATCATGCCCAAATGCCACTATCTTATGTTTAGAAAGTTCAGATACATCCTTGGGAATACCATATTTTTCAATATATTCTGGTGAGGAATAAATTTTAAATTGAAACTCATATAAAGGAAATCTAATCAAGTCCATTTGAGTGGGCTCTGTCAATCTCAATGCCACATCAGCATCACCCTGTGCTAGATCCGTATATTTATTCTCAATTAAAATAGAAATATCGATATCAGGATAAGAATTAGCAAATTTTTCTATCCTAGGCGCCAACCAAGTAGTACCAAAAGCTACAGTTGCAGCTATTGTAAGTGGACCGGCCGGTTTTTCTTTAGAGTCTGTTAATTGGGCCTCAGTAAGGGCTATTTTACCAAAGATATCATGGGCTGTCTTAAATAAGATCTTTCCTTGTTCGGTTAAAGTAAGTCCTCTTGCGTGTCTCTTGAATAGTGAGACTTTTAATTCTCGCTCCAAAGCACTAACCTGTCTACTAATGGAAGAGTGGCTTATATTCATTTTATGAGCAGCCTCAGATATATTTAAATCGAGAGCTACATTATGAAAAATTTTTAATTTATCCCAGTCCATGATTTATATTTGCTTGTTTAAAGATATTTATACTATCGATTTTCTGATTAAACAATGACCAGTCATCTTTTTTATCGATATCATCCCAGATTTTTTCAATTTCATCATAAAGGAGTGTCTCTCTTGGTATTTTTATTAATAATTTAAAATCATAATCATTTGATATTTCGTGGTTTTCAAAAATTTTATCCAAATTGAAATTTTTATATTTTTGCTTGAGTTCTGTTTGAAAATTTACTTTTTCTTTTCCACCTCTTAGGTCATGATATATTTCCTCATATAAATAAGGACTCTTAATTAAAATCTCATAAAAATCTTGTAATAATTTTTGATTATTAAGGTCAATGCTATTGGGTTGAAGACCTAATCTTTGAAAAAATAATCTAAGAACTTCGATATTATATAGGTCTATATATTTTTTTAATTCCTCTATTATTAATTTCTCCTCTAAAAATAATGTCATAATTGATGCTAGTTGTTGTACATTCCAAAAAATAGCATCAACTTGTTTTGAAAACTTATAGAGACCTGAGTGGTCAAAATACGCAGCTATTTTTTCAGGATTGTATTTTTCCATCATTCGATAAGGCCCGTAGTCGAAACTCTCTCCAGTTACATTTATGTTATCAGTATTTAAAACACCATGAACAAAACCAAATATATTGTATGATGCGGCAAGATTTGCACAATTTTTAACAACTTTAGAGAAGAAATTTAAAGGTGTGTTTTCATTGTCATTAAAAGAAAAGTAATATTTACCAACAGATTTCATTAAATTTTCTAGGCTTTCATTATCTTGGTGGTATGCATGATATTGGAAAGTTCCAATTCTAATATGTGAGTGAGAGATTCTCACTAAAACACTAGATCTTGTTGGCGAAGGTTCATCATTACGATATAAGCTTTCCCCAGTTTCAATTAATGATAAGGATTGAGAGGTATTTAGACCTATTGCGTCTAAATAAGAAGAGCAAAGCACTTCCCTAACTCCTCCCTTGAGAGTTAATCGGCCATCTCCACTGCGAGAATATAATGTTGTTCCACTTCCTTTAGTTCCAAGGTCATATAATTTTTTATTCTTATAAAATTGAGCAATAGTAAAACCCCTGCCATCTCCAATTTCAGGATTATAAACCCTAAATTGATGACCATGATATTTCATAGCTAAATTACTATTAAAGGGTAAGTATTTGCTATGAAATTTTCCAAAAAGATTAATCCAATCTGTATCATCTAATTGATTAAACTCTTCAAAGTTTTTGTTACGGAACCTTATTTTTGTTTCAGGAAAATTTACTAAATTAACTTTACTATGGAATTTATCACTTAAAAATTTATAAGGAGAAAATAATTGGATCTTTAAATTTGATTTCAAGTGAAGTCTTAATATATTTCTTTTTAAATTAAAAGTATCTATATTTTTCAAATGCTTTGTATATTCTATCTAATATAAAGAAATGCTTGGATTAGAAGTCTTAAAAAAAAGTGTAAAAGATGCTCCTAAAACATCAGGTGTTTATCTTTTTAAAAATAAGAAAGATTTACCCATATATATTGGTAAGGCAATCAATCTAAAAAGAAGATTGTCTAATTACGGTAACTTACCTAAATTACCTCGTAGACTCCAAAAGATGGTTTCCCAAACTGTAAACATAGATTTTGAACATACAGAATCTGAGAGAAATGCTTTATTATTAGAGGCCCTTTTAATTAAAAAATTTTCACCTAGATATAATATTCGACTCAAAGATGATAAATCTTTCCCTTTAATTAAAATTACAGATGGTATTTTTCCAAGATTAACAAGGTTTAGGAATAATTTTCAAAAAGATGATAGGGTTTTTGGACCATTTACATCTGCACTTAAAACAGATGTTGTTATAAAGATATTACAAAAATCTTTTAAACTAAGAAGTTGTACAGATTTAGAATTTAAAAATAGAAAAAGGCCATGTTTATTGTACGATTTGAAACAATGTACGGCACCTTGTGTTAAAAAAGTTTCACAAAAACAATACAATAATCAGGTAGAAGATACTGTTAAATTTTTTCAGGGAAATCAAAAAAAAATTTTTGATAAACTTGAAAAGCAAATGATTAATTTCAGTCAAAACCAAAATTATGAAAAAGCAGCAGAGATAAGGGATAGCCTACAATCTTTAAATTATATAATTAGAGAAGAAATAAAAATAAGCAATCAGGATACTAATTATGATTATATCCATATCAATAAAAAAGATTACTTTTCTATTTATATAGGATTCATTAGATATGGTAGATATCTAGGTGGTAATTTAATTTATTACTCTGAAAAAATAGAAGATGATATCGATCCTACTTCTTTAATCATACAATTTTACCTTAAGGGCTTTAGGCCAAACAAAATAGTTTTATCTAATAGGATTAGCGGTTACTCAGAATTAAAATCAATCATGAAAGAAAATTATGAAATTGAAACTTTAATTAAAAATAGTTCAATTCCTGGTGTAGCTAAAATTTCAAAATTAACATCTAAAAGAAACGATAAGGAAATTTTATCTCTAAATCAAAAGTATAAAACAAATAATGAAATTTTAGATTTATTAAAATATCGATTTAACATATCTGATCCCGTAGAAAGAATTGAGGCATATGATAATAGTTTTTTTGGAAATAATTATGCTGTTTCTTCTTATGTCGTATTTAATAATGATGGAATTAGTATCAAAGAGTCTAGGACTTATAAATTCAAGGACTTTGATTTGAAGAAGTTTGGTGATGCGGATTTAATGCGCAAGGTATTTGAGTCAAGATTCTCTAAGGATGATAAATTACTTCCTGATATCATAATAATAGATGGCGGAATCCCTTATCTGAAAATATGCCAAGAAATACTTAATAAAAATGGCATTAAAACAAATATATTTCTGATTGGTGTAACTAAGGGCTTTAAAAGAGATTTTCGATTTGATAGTTATCATACACTTCAAAAGAAGAATATATCTCTAAAAGACTCCCCCAAAATAGAGGGTTTCATCCAAAAATTAAGAGATAAAGCTCACAATCTCTCAAAAAAAAATAGTATGAAACGAATGTCAGACTCCTTAAAAACTAGCTTTCTAGATGGAATAAATGGTATTGGAAAAATTAAAAAAATGAGGGTGATTAATTTTTTTGGAAATGTGCAAAATTTAAAACAAGCTTCCCGCGACGAACTTTTACAAATTAAAGGTTTAAATTCAAAAAATATTCAGGATATATTGATAAAAATAAATGGCTAAGATTTATACAATACCTAATATTATAACTTTCATAAGGATATTTTTAATTCCAATAATTCTGTACCTTATGTTTTCTGAAAACCCCAATATAGTTCTTTTAGCAGGGGGGTTATTTATTATATCTTCAATATCAGATTATTTTGATGGCTATCTTGCTAGAACTTTAAATCAATCATCGCGATTAGGTACGTTATTAGATCCCATTGCTGACAAACTTTTAGTTGCTTCTGTGATTGTTGTTTTAGTTGATACTCGAGTCATTACTAATATACATGTGATACCTGCAATTGTAATTTTATTACGAGAAATAGCTATATCGGGTTTAAGGGAATTTCTAGCTAAATTAAATACTGATATGCCAGTCAGTAGGCTAGCTAAATATAAAACAACTTTTCAAATGGTAAGTCTTTCCATTTTAATAATAAGCTTAGGTTTTGAATTAAATGATTTCTTATGGAATATAGGCTTAATAGCTTTATGGGTTGCAGCTTTAATAACACTACTTTCTGGATACAATTATATTGTAAAGGGTCTAAAGCATATTTGAAAATTACTATTAAATATTTTTCATGGATAAGAGTTAAAATGAAACTAGGTTCTGAAATAATTGAAATATCTGATAATTTAAGTTTTTCTGAATTCAAAGAGATTTTAAGAAATAAAAACCCTATTTTTTTGGAGGTTTTTAAAGATAAAAGTGTTAAATATTTTTTAAATTTAACTGAAATTATTGATACCAATATATTTTTAAAAGATGGTGATGAAATTGCATTTCTTCCTCCTGTTACTGGTGGTTAATGATTAAAATTACTAAAAATGCATTTAATCTTGAAGAAGAGTTTTTAAAAATTCAAGACAGCAGTAATGGTGGTTATAGTTTTTTTTTAGGAACTGTAAGAGAAGATATTAAAAATAAAAAAAATAAAATACAGAGCATTATCCTCGAGTGTTATGAGAAATTAGCTGTTAAACAACTCTCAGATATTAGAGCTCAAGCTATTAAAAATTGGAATTTAAATAATTGTTTAATAATTCATCGTATTGGTAAACTTTTCTTAGGAGAGAAAATCGTTCTTATAATAACAGCTTCGGCTCATAGGGAAAATGCTATTAGAGCATGTGAGTTTATTATTGATAATTTAAAAGTTAACGTAGCACTTTGGAAGTTTAATGTTTCTAACGGTGAGGAAGAACCGGTAAATTTTAAAAATAAAGATAAAGAAAAATTTCTAAAATGGTCCGAGGTTATTAAATATTAACTACTTTGATAGTTTGGATCTACTTCTTTCATATAAAGATTTGATATTTTTGATGTAATTTCTCCTACTTTATAGTCCATATCATCTATTTTACCAACAGGAGTGACTTCTACAGCGGAACCAGTTAAAAATATTTCATCGGCATTTTTAATTTCATCAGGATATATATCTCTTTCAATTACATTGATTCCTTGGGATTTTGCTAAACCAATAACTGTTTTTCTCGTTATGCCATCTAGAAAGCAATCTGGTATAGGTGTATGAATTTCTCCCCCAATGACAAAGAATATATTTGATCCTGTGGACTCGCTCACCCTCCCTTTATAATCAAGCATTAGAGCATCTGCATATCCATTTTTTTCAGCCTCATGTTTGCTTAAAGTACAGATCATATACAGACCCGCTGCTTTTGCGTCAGTAGGAATTGTATCAGGAGCAGGTCTTTTCCAAATTGCAGTTTGTAGGGATATTCCTTTGAGTCTATCTTCTTTGGTAAAATAACTAGGCCACTCCCAAGTAGCTATAGCTACATTGATTTTGTTTTTTTGAGCAGAAACAGCCATCATTTCACTACCTCTCCAAACAACAGGACGAACATAACCATACTTAATATTCATTTTTTGGATTGTTTCTTCTTGTGCTTGATTAATAATTTCTTGAGAAAAGGGTATTTCAATCCCCATTCTATCAGCAGAATGAAATAGTCTCTCTGTATGCTCCTTTAATTTAAAAATTTTTTCTCCATATACTCTAAGGCCTTCAAAAACACAACTTCCGTAATGAAGTCCATGATTAAGTACATGGGTAGTGGCATTTTGCCATTCAACGAATTCACCATTATACCAGATAAATCCAATTCTTTTATCAAAAGGGATAATTTCCATAATTTTCAATAATGTATTATTATTTATTTCAATTCTCAATATAATTAATTTAATTAATGAACCTAAGTTTTGCTGATACTCTATATTTCAAAAAAGAAAATATTTTAGAAATTATCATTGGTCTTCACAGGTCATACAAATCTTTACAAGGAGAGATTCAGACTTGTTGTGAAATGAATAATTTAACATTTAATGAACTATTAGTTCTTTTAGAAATTAGAAAAGGTTTTATTAAAAAAATTGATATTGCTAACAAAATTTATATTAAAAAACAAAATTTAAATTTGATAATTAAAGATCTATCTAAAAAAAAAATTATTATTACCGAAAATAAGAAAATAACTATTACTAGAAGCGGAAATGACACAATAGAAAAGACAATTAATAGAATAAATGAAAAAATTATTAAAATATTTAAAAAAACTGATCCTAAAAATATGGCTGGATTTATAAATATTATTGAGTCTATATGATTAATGATGAACATATTCTGTTAGTGGAAGATGATCAAAGCTTACAGGAATTAATTGAAAAATTACTAAAGAATAATAATTATATCGTTTCAAAAGCTAATAATATTGAAGAAGCTGAAAAACTTATAAATCTATTTAAATTTGATCTTTTGATTTTAGATGTAATGCTTCCTGATAGTACCGGGCTAGATTTTTATAAGAAACGAATAAAAGATAGGATAAATACTCCAGTTATTTTTTTATCTGCATTAAGTGATGTTGAAGATAGAATTAGTGGTTTAGAGCTAGGAGCTGATGATTATATTGGAAAACCATTTGACTCTAGAGAATTAGTTTTAAAAATTAAAAAAAATATTATCAAGAAACAATCTACGGATATTGTAAATCTTGGAAATGATACTGAATTCAACTTAAAAAAAGAACAACTTAACTATCAAGGCATAAAAATTAATCTTTCTAGCAATGAAATTAAAATTTTAAAATTATTAATCCATAATTCTCATCAATACCTTACGAGAGATTTATTAAACACAGAACTTGGATTAGATTTTTTATCTAGAAGTGGAGATATGCAAATATCACGCTTAAGATTAAAAATTAAAAAAGAATGTCATATAGATGATCTAATTAGGTCTGTTCATGGAAAAGGTTATAAAATTTTTCTATAATGTTTAAATGGACTAACATCTCCGGTAGTCTTTTAATAAGATCTGTTTACTTGATAACTATACCTATAGTTTTAGTGCAAATAATTGGCATAGTAATATTTTTTGAGCTTCACTGGGATTTAGTTCTAAAAAGAAGTGCCCAATCTATAGCTAATGAAATTAAAATTTTAGAAATGAATAAGCAATCAGAGTCAATCAATAATTATGCAAATACTCTTGAAATAATAAGGGTCAAAGAATTTGAAATTGAAAAAACTAAAAAAATAAAAAATTGGATTTTTAAAAAAAGAATAACTCAATCACTTGGTAGCGTTCCAGGAAACTTTATTTCTAGGCAAAATGATAATTTTTTTATTTTTTATGATAAAGATTTAACACAATACTTTTATTTAATACCTAAAAAAAGAGTTGAGACAAAAACAGTAGGTGGATTTTTTTTATGGACAATTGCGATAAGTATTATGCTATCATTGATTTCTTATTTTTTTATTAAAAAACAAATACAACCTTTAAAAAGACTTGGAATTATAACCAGAAGTTTTGGTAGAGGTATCGAAACACCAATTTTAAAACCAACTGGTTCATCAGAAGTTAGAGGTCTTATTAGTGATTTTAATAACATGCAAAATAATATTAATAGCACTATTGATAACCAAAGAAATATGCTTGCTGGAATTAGTCATGATTTAAAAACACCCTTAACTAGAATAAATTTAATGATTGAAGAGATGGATAATGTTGATTTACAAATATCTATATCAAAAAATATATCTGAGATGAATTTAATGCTAAATCATTATCTAGATTTTATTAAAAATGAAAAAAATGAAAATTTTGAGGAAATAGACACACAAAACTTCATTAAGAATTTAACTTTTGATTATTCCAAATTAAGTCTTACTAGAAATGATAGTAAAATTATATTAATTAGAAAAAATCAGATTTCTAGAGCTTTGGTTAACATTCTAGATAATGCTAATAAATTTGCTGAAAAAATTTATATGAGCTCAAATGTTTCAGAAACCAAATGGGTTATTGCAATCGAAGATGATGGTCCT
>ERZ802819.1455-NODE-1455-length-14589-cov-9.43003_pt1 | contig 14589 bp, 16 predicted proteins | sample MGYA00345647_ERZ802819 | MGnify/ENA primary metagenome ERZ802819 (study PRJEB30503, sample SAMEA104212355) | marine metagenome | biome: Westerlies Biome; feature: [SRF] surface water layer (ENVO:00010504) within the epipelagic zone...; material: water... | reverse complement strand
AGAGAATTAGACAAATAGAAGCAAAAGCTCTGAGAAAGTTAAGACATCCAAACAGAAATGGTGTTCTAAAAGAATATATTAAATAAAAAAGTTAAATATAATTTTTCGGCTTTGAAAAGTTAGCAACTATTAGTTTAAAATAAATGCGACTTTATCTTAAACTAATCAAACCAATATTTAATGACTAAATTTAAATTAAAGATAGCTAGTAGAAGAAGTAAATTAGCTATGGTTCAAACATTATGGGTTAAAGAGCAACTAGAAAAAAATATTCCTGACTTGGAAGTATCGATAGAGGCCATGGCAACTCAAGGTGACAAAATTCTTGATGTCGCCTTAGCCAAAATAGGAGATAAAGGACTTTTCACAAAAGAACTAGAAGCTCAAATGCTTGTGGGACATGCAGATATTGCAGTGCATTCCTTGAAAGATTTGCCTACTAATTTACCTGATGGACTTACATTAGGATGTATTACAAAAAGAGAAGACCCTTCAGATGCTTTAGTAGTTAACAAAAAAAATAAAATTTATCAATTAGAAAGTTTACCTCCAGGTTCAATCGTTGGAACAAGTTCCTTAAGGAGACTTGCTCAATTAAGATATAAATTTCCGCATCTTAACTTCAAAGATATTAGGGGGAACGTTATTACAAGAATAGAAAAACTAGATTCAGGAGAATTTGACTGTATTATTTTGGCTGCAGCGGGTTTAAAAAGATTAGGATTTGAATCAAGAGTTCACCAAATTATTCCTAATGAGATTTCCCTTCATGCCGTTGGCCAAGGTGCTTTAGGAATTGAATGTAAATCTGATGATAAAGAAGTTCTTAAAATTATAAGTGTCCTAGAAGATAAGGTCTCGAGCCAAAGATGTTTAGCAGAAAGATCTTTTTTAAGAGAACTTGAAGGGGGATGTCAAGTTCCTATAGGAGTTAATAGTAGTATTCAAAATGATGAAATAACCCTAATAGGAATGGTCGCATCTATTGATGGGAAAAGACTTATTAAAGATGAATCGATAGGAAATATTAAATATCCAGAGGAAGTTGGTAAGAAATTAGCTGAAAAGCTAAAACTTCAGGGGGCTGATAAAATTCTTTCGGAAATATTTGAACAATTTAGAGAGAAGTAATTTTTGTTAATCAACTAATTTAGGTTCAATTTCTTTTTGGTATCTAGATTCACAATCTTGAATTACTTTAACAGCTTCTTCAATTCCATAAAAGCCATTAACAGTACATGTCCCTGGTTTTTTTAGATCTTTATAATGTTCCCAATAATACTTGGTCTCATTAAGCCAATGTTCCCCAAGATCCTCAAAAGTATGAATATGATCCATTCTCTTATCATCTGATAGGACAGCAATTACTTTGTCATCAACTTCTCCTCCATCATCAAATTTCATCACTCCAATTATCCTTGACTCTACGATTGAACCTGGCACTAGTGGTTCTGTAACACCAACTATTTCAATATCAAGAGGATCACCATCCTCATCCCAAGTTCTAGGAATACATCCATAAGCAAAAGGGTATGCGAGTGATGAATAACCAACTCTATCAAGTTTCAAATGTCCCGTTTCAGTAATTAACTCATACTTATTTATAGTATTAGAATTTAACTCAACAATTGTGTTGACGATTGATTTTGTATTGTCTGTAAAAGCATCTAAAATATGCAATAAATTTGGGGTAACTCTACTTGGGGGTTGATTAAGGTTTGCCATCAAAAAATTATTTTTATTTATCCTACATCCTCACACTCAATCAAATTCTAAAACGTAAATTTTTAGCAGAAATCTTTTATTTTCGATTTCAAATGATTAACAAAGTACTTTGATGTTAGTTCTTCTCCAGTGACATTTCTCACTAGTTTCATAGAGTTAACAGATCTTCCATAGTTGTGAATATTATTTTTTAACCATAAAATTATTTTTTCATATTCTCCATCTTCAACTAAATTATCAATTAATCCTATTTCCTTTTCCATTTGAGAAGAGATTTGTGCACTTATAAGATGACCTAATAAGTACGAAGGGAAATATCCAAATGCTCCTTCACTCCAATGAACATCTTGCAAACAACCCTCAGCATCATTTGATGGTCTAATCCCTAAAAGTTCCTCATATCTTTTGTTCCATTCTGATGGAACATCTTTCGCTTCTAGACCTCCTTCAATTAAATCTATTTCAAGTTCAGTTCTAATTAAAATATGCAACCCATAGCTTAATTCATCTGCCTCAACTCTATTTAAACCTGCTTGCAAATGGTTAATAGATTTCCAAAGCTCTAAATGGTTATTTAAGGAACAACCCTCAGAAACAAAATGTTTGAAAAACCTTTTGGAAAAAGATTTTGATTTAACTATCCTATTTTCCCAAAATAAAGATTGGCTTTCATGAACACCCATTGATGTTGCTTGACCCAAAGGCCATGCAAACCATTGATGACTCTGAGATGGCAAACCCTGCTCATAAATCGAATGTCCCCACTCATGCGCAGTAGCTAGAAAACTTGATAAGGGTTCCCCTTCTACAACTCTAGTAGTAATCCTATAGTCATCTGGGCCTAAAGTAATAGAAAAAGGATGGGGAGATTTTGCAACAACTACTAGATCTTCATCTCTCCCAAACTCATCAAGTAATTTAGAACATAAATTTTGCTGAGATTTAGGACTTAAATCCCAGTGGTACTTTTCTGATTTATTGAGATCACTTATTAGAGATGGGATAGCTTCTTTAAGTGGCTGGAAAATTTTATTTAACCACTCCAGAGTTAAATCCGGCTCAAAAGGCTGAGCTAAAGTTTCCCAAGGTGTGTATTTATCTGATATTTGTTTTGTCTCTTCAATACGTAATTCGATCAAATTTTTAAAAATTGGTAAGAAAATCTCAAAATCGGATTTTCTTTTGGCTTCTTGCCAACTTTCATAACCTTTTGATTTAGCTTTAGCAAGTGCTTCAACTAGTTTAGAATCTAAATTTTTTTGCCTATTAAATTCCTTGATTAATAATTCAAGGTTTCTTTTTTTACTTCGAATAATTTCTTGATTTAATGATTTCTCTAAGCCACATCTAAACTCATCCTGAGCAGCTTTAATTAAATCTGAAAACTCTTCAGAGGAATTTCTCTTATGCAGTATTTTTGCGATATGCGTAAGTTGTTCAGATCTCCAAGACGCTCCTTTCTTGGGCATACCCGTATTTTGATCCCAATAAAGAGTACTCTGTATTGAGCCTAATATTTGAGTTTCTTTTAAATAAGCTCCAAGCTTATTCCATTCTTTTTCAGACAAAAATATTTAACTTAATTAACTATTATTTTAAGACAAAAATATTTTTCTAAGTATAAAATTTTCAAACTATATTCATAATAGGATATTGCTTATTAAGACTTTAAATATTTATGGAACAAATTTTCTCAAAATTAAACTTTATAACCAACGGGGAGGGTTTCACTGATATTACTGATGATTTAAATTTATTCATACAAAAAAGTAATTTTGATTCAGGAATTTTTTGCTTAACCTCACTACACACAAGTTGTAGTTTGACTATTAATGAAAATGCAGATCCAAATGTTCTTAAAGATCTAGAAAAGTTCATTAAATCTATAGTTCCGTACAACTGTTATACCTCGTTATCAAAAGAAAGAGAGGAGATATATTATGAACATTTTCAAGAAGGAGAGGACGATATGCCAGCTCATATTAAAACTGCTTTAACAAATACTAATTTGTCTTTAAGCTTTCAGAAAGGGAGACTCATACTTGGCACTTGGCAAGCAATTTATTTATGGGAACATCGATTTAGTACAAAAAAAAGAAGTATAAGTGTTCATATTATTGGGGAAAAAAAATCAAGTATCTATAATAGTAAAGAGTCACAATAAATAGTTATGAAACCATACCTTTTAGAAAATGAGGAATTAAAAGAACTATCTGCAAAAATAGGAGGATGGAGAATTATGACAAATCATATTGAAAGAGAATTTAATTTTAGTAATTTTATAGAAGCCTTCTCCTTTATGACAAAGATTGCTTTAATTTGCGAGAAACATAACCATCATCCAAATTGGGAAAATGTCTACTCAAAAGTAATAATTAAACTAAGTACTCATGATTTAGGCGGAATTACTAATTTAGATCAAACAATCGCTTCAGAAATTAATGATATTTTCGAAAAATAATTTACAATTCATAAAACTATATTAGTTTAGAATAACCATCAAAATGGCAGAAAATTTACTCCCTATTACGATTATTAGTGGATTCTTGGGTTCAGGTAAAACTACACTTTTAAATCACATTTTAAAAAATCAAGTTGGAATTAAAACGGCTGTTTTAGTTAATGAATTTGGAGAGATAGGTATTGATAATGAATTAATTATAAAAACTGCTGAAGATATGATCGAATTAAATAACGGATGTATTTGTTGCACAATAAACGGAGAATTATTAAACACTGTTTCTAAGATATTAGATAGACCTGAAAAAATAGATTATTTAATTGTTGAGACTACTGGACTTGCAGATCCACTTCCTGTAGCAATGACTTTTGCCGGGGGTGATCTTAGAGAAAAAGTAAGATTAGATTCGATTATTACTATTATTGATGCAGATAACTTTGATTTTGATTTAGAAAACTCTAGTGTTGCCTACTCACAAATTTTATATGGTGATATTTTACTACTAAATAAATGTGATTTAGTAACTGATACACATTTGAAAAAGATAGAACAATACATTAATGGGATAAAAAAAGAACCAAGAATTTTGAGATCGATTAATAGTGAAGTTGGTTTGCAAACAATAATGAGTGTGGGACTTTTCGAAACAGATACTTTTCAATTTAAAGAGAAAATGATTAGTAATCAAGATTCTCATGATCACTCTTCACATTCTCATGATCACTCTTCACATTCTCATGATTTAATAAATAATATAGAAGGATTTACATCTATTTCTTTTGAAACGAATGAACCATTTTCTTTAAGGAAGTTTCAAAACTTCTTAGATAATCAAATCTCACAAAATGTATTTAGAGCTAAAGGCATTTTATGGTTTATGGAAAGCGAAAGAAAACATATTTTTCATTTATCTGGTAAACGTTTTTCTCTTGATGACTGTGAATGGGAAAATAAAAAATCAAATAAAATTGTTCTAATAGGAAAAGATTTAGATCATCAAACTATTAAGAATCAGCTTGATTGTTGTAGATTTAGTTATAGAGAAGAAGCATAATAAAGAAATATTTAATATTAGAAAAATTTTTATTAAACAAACAAAGAATTTAATATCAGATTTAAAGCCTTTAAATATTGCTTCTTTAATAGTTGCATTTACACTTATAATACCTATTTTTAATTTCTTAATTGAAGGAATAGATTTTATTTTAGGTGGTAATTTTTCTTTAGGTATTTCTGGAAGAAAAGAAATACTTGGCACATTAAAACTTTTACTACTTACTAGTTTTTTAGGAGGTGGTTTAGGGACCTTAAATGGCTGGTTACTATCAAATTGCGAATTTAGATTAAGGAAAACTCTTCGTATTTTTCAACTAATTCCACTAGCAACTCCTGCATATTTGTTAACTGCAGTATTACAGGATTTAGGAAGTATTTTAGGTTACCAAATAAGTGGTTTCTGGTGGGGAGTTCTTATACTCTCAATTACTACTTACCCTTATGTTTTCTTACTTGCTAACGAAAGTTTTAATAAATTTGGAGTTAATCAAATTAATGCTAGTAGAGGATTAGGGGTTGGACCATGGGGCAGCTTTTTTAAAATTGCTCTTCCAATGGCTTTCCCAGCATTAATAACTGGAATCAGCCTTATGTGTATGGAAGTTATGAATGATTTAGGGACAGTTGAGTTATTAAATATTCCAAGTATTTCTAAAGGTATTACTGAAAATTGGATTATTGAAGGTAATCCTAAGAGCGCTATTGGATTATCATTAGTTGCTTTAATAATAGTTTTTACTTTAATTTTGTTTGAAAAATTTTCAAGAAGGAAGACAAAGCGTTGGAGTGAAAATCCAGCCTCATTAAGTTCTCTGGGATTTAAGTTAAAAGGAAATAGCTCTTACATAGCATATTTATTTACTTCATTACCTCCATTATTTGCTATTGGAATTCCATTTTCTTGGTTTCTATTAAATATTGATCAGTTAAAAAAAGGATTCACAACAGAATTAATATCTCTTACTTTAAGAACTATTAGCCTTGGAATAATTGCTGCATTAGTAGCGTTAATTTTCTCTTTAATATTAACGCTATCTAATCGTCAGAATAAGAATTTACTTATGAGATTAATAACATTCCCAGCAGGCATTGGTTATGCAATCCCAGGTACTGTATTAGCTATATCATTAATAAGTATTTCCAATTCAAAGTTCTATTTTATTGCTATATTCCTTCTGATCTGGGGTTACGTAGTTCGATTTTTAACTATTTCAAAAGGTTCTCTTGATTCTGGATTTGAAAGAATATCTCCAACCCTTGATGAGGCTGCAAAGGGACTAGGCTCTAATTGGTTTGGTGTTATCAAGAAGATACATATTCCACTTTTAAAAGGTCCAATCTTTGTTGGATCACTTTTAGTATTTGTAGACACCATTAAGGAGTTACCAATTACATTTATTCTTAGACCTTTCGACTTTGATACCTTATCTGTAAGGATATATCAATATGCTGGAGATGAGCGAATGGCAGAAGCCTTATTACCTGCATTCTTTATAACAGTCTTGGGTCTAATTGCATCAAGTACATTAATTCCAAGCTTAGAAAAAAAGAACTAAATTTTCTTTAAAAATTTTCTTAATAAGAATGGAAGACCTAAAAATAAATCTGCCGAGGTAGATATCAATCTAAAATAAATTAAACTTGGAAAAATTATATTTTGTGGAATATTTTTTCCACAAAAAAAGAGAAAACAAGCCTCAAATACCCCTACTCCTCCTGGGGCAGCAGGCACTATTAATCCAATAGCCCAGGACAAACAAAAAATTACCAATAAATAAAAAATACTATATTGATTATCTAAATTAACTATATAAAAGCAAATAATAAATCCAATAAATTTTGATAATACAAAAAGAATCTCAATCAAAAAAGCTCTCGCAGGGAAGAAAGAAATTATTTTTATTCTTTCCTCAAATCGATACTTTGTATTGTTAATTTTTAAAGATTTAATGGTTTTACCTTTTAAGGTTTCTAACCTTTCTAAAATATGGAAAATTAATTTTCTATTCAGAAATATTAAGGGTATGAGTAATAAAAAATAAAATGGGGAAAAAATTATACCAACTGAAGCCAATAAGAAAGATGCACACAACATAAAATAAGGTTCAATTAGTGTCGAATAAAAAGCTAATTGAGGATTACTAATATCTTTTAGAAAGTTATATCTTTCAAAGAAATGCCAAATACCTCCTGGCACATATTTAAGAATATTCGTCAGAACATAAAAGGAAATTAAACTTTTTTTAATCTTGGTTTCACCAAACCAAGCAACTATATTTTTCCAAGCTAGTGCATTAAAATAAATACTAAATATACAAAATGAAAATGATAAAAATATATAATTTCCATTTCTAGCAAAATCAATATTTAATGAAATTTGATCAAAATTTTTAAAAAAATAAAAAGAGAAATAAGTTATACTCAAAAGAAAAAAAAGTTTCTTCAGGATTACAAAGTTAATATTCTTTAAAAGATTTATAAAATAAACTTTTTGCATATTAAATCTTATTTCCAATCTTCAAAAGCTTTAAATTCCTCGCGTGTTTCTGTAATGATATTTCTTACTTCTTCAGCTGTTTTATTATTCTCAATTTGCAATCTTAAAATTTCATCATTCTCTGGTTTCATATAAATAGTTCCGTTAGGTTTCATTGATTGTTTAAATTTAACTTTGCCAAAAGTTGTTAGACACTCCCCCTTTCTTCTCAGTAAAATCCACCGCGCTTGTATTCTTTCTCTAAAACCTATAGTAGTAGAAAATTCAAACCATAATTTCCTAAAATACTCCTGCTTTTTAATAGGTAAGATAACTTGGATAGAAAAACCTATTCGGTTTTTTTTCATATTAATAGTCTGTGACGAAACATCATAAGCTCCTTCTTTTCTAAATTGCTCAATTAAATTTGCTAGTTCTTCAGACGTTTGATCATCAATCCATGCCTCTTGAACACAAATCTCCTCATATCTTGGACTATTGTTTTGATATATCAAATTCTCATCACTAGAATTAATTTTTAAAACCCTAACCAAATTTGGGCATGGAAGATTTAAATTCCCAAGACCTACTCCATAGGAATCAATAGAATATTTATAAGGAATTTGGAAAGATTCAACTAAATTACAAAGTAAAGCTATTCCCGTTGGAGTGGATAATTCGCCCTCTATAGAATCAATACTTGAGATCACCTTAATATTTTTTTTTCTTAATAACTCTATTACCGCAGGAGATGGTATTGATAGTTTGCCATGATCAGCCTTAATAAAACCTCTACCTAAAGTAGGTTCATTACAAAAAACCTTCTTTGGCTTTAAATATTCAATTGAAGTACAGACTCCAATAATATCTACTAAGGAATCGATTGCACCTATCTCATGAAAATGAACTTCTTCTGGATTAATACCATGAACTCTTCCTTCTGCTATAGCTAAAGACTCGAAAACTTCATAAATTCTTTTTTTTAATTGTTCCTCTAATTGAGCCTTCAGAATTAAATGTTTAATACCTTTCCAATCTCTTTTAGTACTTTGATCAACTTTCTCAACATCAACCTTTATTCCTCGAATTGAACAATTTTGAGATTCTCTAAAGTTTAAATAATATAAATTTTCTAATCCAAAACATGCGAGTTTTTTCTCAATTTCATCTTTTGGTACCCCCAAATCATAAAAAGCGCCCAATAACATATCCCCAGAGACCCCAGGAGAACACTCAATTAAAATTTCTTCCATAATCCTTTATAAATTTTTGAATAATAAGAATTCAAGAGATAAAAAATTTACAATAATATTCAATTCTATACTTTTTCAGATTTTATTTTTTCGATAATTTCATACTTAACCATTCTCAGAGTATTTCCATCTCTAATCACATCGAGGCTTACAAAGTTATTCAAAAATTGAAGAGGGATCTCTCCTTCAATAATAATTTTAAAAGTTGAATATTTTGATCTCTTTGAAGGTGGAGAAGAACAAATTTTTATAACAATCTCTTTCTTTTTTGTATTTACATAGACCAATTCTCCTCTTATTGAAAAATAATTATTGTTTAAATTTAATTCTTCTAATAACTCATTAGGATCCTTTTCAGAATTATTTTTATCAAATTGATTTAACTGATAAGGGTCCCATATACCAGTTACCTGTAAATGTAGATTGTTAATGTTTTTATTTCTTGGATAAACAATCCAAAAATAATCCTTCTCTAAGTTGATATATTTTTTTATCAGCGCTATAGCTTTACCAAGAAGAACTGTTTCAAGTATTTTTCCTTCCTTATCAGTTAATGTTCCTCTATTTAATTGATCAATATTATTTGGCTTATAAATACCTTTAACAATACCTATTGCCCTGTACTGTAATTTATTTGTAACTTCTTGGATAGGATTTTTAATCATATTTAGTTATGTTTGAGAAATGTTTTAATAAGATATTTCCTGGATTAAAGGCTTTCTTTTACTTCAATCTTATTAAATAATTTTAATGCATCATCTATAGCATCAGATGGATTAGTCGCATCATTCATACTATTAGCCCTTCTAAGCATCTCAACTATTTCGAATGGGTTAGTAGGTAAAGCTGAACTATTTGTGTCAATTTTTGTAGAGCTATCAATTTCAATTTCGTTAAAGTATGACTCTTCTGCATTCAACATAGTCGATTTGATATTAATGAATGAAACAAATAAAATGCAAATTTTCCCTAATCTTGATATCTTTTTATTTAATTTGAATTTCATTTTGTTTAATTTCAAAATAATTTAAGATTTAAAATTATTTGCTATTTTAATTTTACATAATTTGGTAATAAATTGTTAATAGCAACTTGGAATGTAAACTCTGTAAGAACAAGGCTTTCTCAAATTACTAATTGGATTAAGGAGGTAAATCCAGATATCCTTTGTCTACAAGAAACTAAAGTTATAGACGATGCTTTCCCTTTATCGCATTTTGAAGAATTAGGTTATGAAGTTATTATTCATGGGCAAAAATCTTACAATGGGGTTGCAATAATAAGTAAGTTTAAGATCGAAAATGTAAAGAAAGGATTTACTAATGAGAATAAAGAGGAGAAATTTTCATTAGACATTAATGAGCAAAAAAGGTTAATTTCTGCAGATATTGATGGATTAAAAATAATAAATGTTTATGTGCCAAACGGTTCTTCAATAGATTCTGACAAATTCGATTACAAGATTAAATGGTTAAATCATTTATCAGCATTCTTAGATGAGCAAGTGAAAGATGATGATTTAGTCTGTTTCTTAGGTGATTTTAATATAGCTCCAAGCGAAATAGATATTCATAACCCTCAAAAATACGAAGGGGGAATAATGGCTTCAAAGATTGAAAGAGAATCACTCAATAATGTCCTTAAAGGAAGATTTATTGATTCTTTTCGGATTTTTGAGAAGAATACTGGGCATTGGAGTTGGTGGGATTACCGTAATAATGCGTATGAGCTAAATAAAGGTTGGAGAATTGACCATATTTATATCAGTAAAAACCTTTCATCAAAACTTAAAAGTTGTGTAATAGAGAGGAATCAAAGAGAAAATTCACAACCTAGTGATCATGCTCCGGTATTAATTAATCTAGAGATCGATAATCAAAATGAAGATTACTTAGATGGTGATGATGATCTTTTCGAAATATAATTACATAAGATCTTAATTTTTTATAATCCGCAAAACGCTTTATATTAAAGAGTAATGTAGAAACAAACCAACTTAATTCCAAATTTTTCCTCAAAATTAATTTTTACATTCCAAAGTATTGCATTAAAATATTATGATGTAGAGTTTCTTACTGATTGACAAAATTTTTACTTATTTCTAAGTTAGAACATAATGAAAATTTCTCAAAACCACATTCATTTAAATTTTGACTGACATATTAAAAACTACTCATTCTGAAGAAGTTTTCTCTTCAGCTTTAGAATTAATGCCAGGAGGGGTTAGTTCCCCAGTGAGAGCATTTAAGTCTGTTGGTGGTCAGCCAATTGTTTTTGATAGAGTAAAAGGTCCCTATGCTTGGGATGTTGACGGGAATAGGTATATTGATTACATAGGTAGTTGGGGTCCAGCTATTTGTGGACACGCCCATCCAGAAGTGATTACAGCATTGCAAGAAGCAATTGAAAAAGGTACTAGTTTTGGAGCACCTTGTGTATTAGAGAATAAACTTGCAGAAATGGTAATAGATGCTGTTCCATCGGTTGAGATGGTTAGATTTGTAAACAGTGGGACGGAAGCCTGTATGGCAGTTTTAAGGCTAATGAGAGCATTTACAGGGAGAGATAAAGTAATAAAATTTGATGGGTGCTATCACGGTCATGCTGATATGTTTTTGGTAAAAGCTGGTTCCGGAGTCGCTACTTTAGGCTTACCAGATTCCCCAGGAGTTCCAAGAACTACAACAGCAAATACTCTAACTGCTCCTTACAACGATCTTGAAGCTGTAAAAAAATTATTTTCTGAGAATCCAGATGCAATATCAGGAGTAATTCTTGAGCCTATAGTAGGTAATGCCGGATTTATTACTCCTGAACCTGGTTTCCTTGAAGGATTGAGAGAGTTAACAACTGAAAATGGATCTTTACTAGTTTTTGATGAAGTGATGACTGGTTTCAGAATTAGCTATGGAGGAGCTCAAGAAAAGTTTGGAGTTACGCCTGATTTAACAACTCTCGGTAAAGTAATTGGGGGAGGTTTACCTGTAGGAGCATATGGTGGGAAAAAAGAAATAATGTCAATGGTCGCACCATCTGGACCTGTATATCAAGCTGGGACTTTAAGTGGAAATCCTCTAGCAATGACAGCAGGTATTAAAACTCTTGAGTTACTTAAACAAGAAGGTACTTACGAAAAACTTGAGTCAACAACCTCTAGGTTAATTGAGGGTATTATTCAATCTGCTGAAAATAATGGTATTACAATAAATGGTGGGAGCGTAAGTGCAATGTTCGGATTTTTCTTATGTGAGGGACCGGTAAGAAATTTCGAAGAAGCTAAAACAAATAATTCAGAACTCTTTGGCAAACTCCATAGGGAAATGCTCAAAAGAGGCGTGTACTTAGCTCCAAGTCCTTTTGAAGCTGGATTTACTTCATTAGCTCATAGTGAAGAAGAAATTGATCGAACACTAGAAGCCTTCGATCAATCATTTAGTGTCATAAAAAACTAATATATTATCTATTTTGTCCGCCTACGATAACTGGGGGCATTGATCCACTAGTTCCAGGAAGGCCAGGAACCACTTGAGTACTTCCATCCCATTTATCTAAAAATAGTTTAAAGAGGACTTGATCATTTAAGCCTTTGTTTAGAGTTTCGTATCTTAAAGCTTCTTGTCCAGCAATTTCAACTTCTGTTTTAGCTCTTAAAAGTAGCTGTCCTGCAATTTGTTTCTGTTCAATTGCTGCTCTATATTCCTCAGCAATTTCTAATCCAGTAAGATCTAAGCTTTTAACATCTACGTAATCAAAAGAATTCAATTCCTCAGCTACGGTAGAAGCGACTTTTTCAGAAATAACATTAAATTCAGTTGCTATCGTTTCTAATTCGTATTGTGAGAAAACAGATTTTAGAGCTTTAAGTAAAGAAGGCTGAACTATCTTTTGATAAACATCACTATTTCTACTAGCAATTGTGGCAAAAATTCTACCTGCTTCATTTGGCTTAACAGAATATTTGACAGTAGCTGTTGCTCTAATAACTTGAAGATCTTTTGTTAAGGTTTCAAATTTCTCAGGTTGAACTTGAGTTTTTATATCAAAGGGAAAAACCGACTGAACGAAGGGGACTTTAAAGTTCAACCCTGCTCTTCTTGAACCACCACTTACTTTCCCTAAAGTAGTCACTACAGCTACTTGTCCAGAAGGTACAACAAATAAAGATTGAGTGAGCAAAAGAAATCCGGTAAAAGATAAAACAATTAGTAACGTAGCTGTTCCTCCTGGACCAGTTGGGGTGACATTTTTGAAAGATGTTGACATTTAAATATGCTTTTTGTTAATTATATTTAAAGAAATTAATTAATGCATTGATTAAGTATTTAATTAAAATATTTTTTTAATAATTAGTTTACGTAATTAACAAATGAATTTTATAAATTACTTTGCTTTAAATTTCTGCAATAATTGTAAATAAAGATCCTCATCTATTTCCCTTATATCGTATTCAGAAGGTAAGACTCCATGCTTATGCTCATGGGCAGCCATCCAACAAAATTTCTCAATTTCTATTAACGAAAAACGTGGATAATCTTTTATTTTTAAGCACAATGAATCGAGAAGAGATTTTGAATAACCAGTCATTATAAGGCCTTAATTATTAATATCTTATCGATAATTATTAGTTTGCAGAGGAATTTTATATGTCTCCTCCAAATTCTCAAGTAACTTAATTGCCAATTGAAGATCATTCTTGCTTTTGCTCATTACTCTTAATGTTTCTCCATTAATGCTTACATTAATCTTTTTAATTTCATCTCTAATATTTTTACTAATTTTTTTTGCAATTTCCTGATTAAGTCCTTTCTTTAAAGTAATGGTTTGCTTTACTTTATTTCCGCTTACTACTTCAATACTATTGAAATCGAAAATTTTTATAGAGAGTTTTCTTTTTATTGCCTTTTGTCTAATAATATCAATCACTGAATTTAGAGTTAATTCACTATTTGTAGTTATAAAAATGTTGTCTTTTTCTAAATCCAAGGAGGTATCTGTTCCTTTAAGATCATATCTTTGAGAAATCTCTCTCTTCACTTGATCCAAAGCATTGACTAATTCTTGTCTATCAAAATCAGAAACCACATCAAATGAAAAATTTTCTGCCATTACTTAAATTTTAAATTAATTTAATTATCACCCCAAATAAACTTAAAAAAAAATAAAAGGAGTTAATTTAATCAAAAAATAACAAACTAACAACCTTACCCATTTCTTCAGCACATCTACAACTATTTAATAAAGTTTCACTATCGTGAAAAGCGAAACAAATTAATTGATCACATCTATTAATAATTTCTTGATTACAAAGACTACTTGCCATTGGCAAAGGTAACTCATCATTTTCGCTTTTCTCAACCAAATGAATAACGCTCTCTAGTTGTTTTTTGATTTCAGGTAATTGTTTATCTAGGCTCTGTGGTAAGAGAACAGTCAGCAATGACGGATTAATACCTAAAACAGCTCTTATTACTGCGGCATTAACTCCCTGAGATCCTGAGGTAAGGATAGTATGGCCTTCTTCTGCTAATGATCTTGCGATTAGTTCGATTAAGTGAATGTCAACTACAGGTACATGTCTACTACCCAAAAAAGCAATCCTTCTTTTCCCGTTATTCTGA
>ERZ802819.1454-NODE-1454-length-14590-cov-8.55101_pt1 | contig 14590 bp, 8 predicted proteins | sample MGYA00345647_ERZ802819 | MGnify/ENA primary metagenome ERZ802819 (study PRJEB30503, sample SAMEA104212355) | marine metagenome | biome: Westerlies Biome; feature: [SRF] surface water layer (ENVO:00010504) within the epipelagic zone...; material: water... | reverse complement strand
AGTGCCTCCAAAACTAATTTTATTTTTAATTACTGGCTTTTCGAAAAGCTCATCCCGCCCGCTAACTTCAATACCATTTTTGAACTCAACCGTATTCTGTGTCGCATCATATTTTTCATATTCAGTTAAGGTACCGGTGAAAACCTCCCATTCACCAGCAGATGCAGCTGTCAAAATTAGCGAACAGAATAAAGGTCCTACAATCAATTTTATAACCAAGGTTCGCATTCTTACCGTTCCGACAAAGACAGCAAGCTACCCCGAGTGGATCGCCATTTCTATACCATGCCGATGACAGACTTTTCATTCAAGTTATTTTTAAAAGTGTTAAGCTGAAACCCTGTCCCTGCTTATTAATTCAAAATATGGGCGAAGATAACTTTTCACAGAACGGACCTGTCGCGGTTTAGTCCCGCGTCTTTGCGAGCAATTACAGCAGCAGGCAAAGAAAAGGACCCGAAAGTAGTAAAAGTTTAACAGAACCACAACCAACTTCTGATTGGGGTAATGGAAAAACGACGCTGACTAATTTGGTGTAAAAACATCAATACGATGAGCTGATTTCAGATGTGCAAAAGGATGTCGATAAAAGAGTATTAAGCGCTCAAAAATAATTTGGCCTTCTTTGACAAGAAAGCATAGCGTAACAGGAGCTTCCATGGCGTCAACGGAATTTGCGGCAAAATACGCAATCAGGAATATGACCAACAGCATCCGCTAAAGCCTTGCCTTGGCCTTGCAGAACTTCAACTCAGCGAAGCTTCAGCCCTATGTCTTCCGGTTTCTCGCGTTTGACACCCATTCGTCAGCCCTCTTTTACCAGGGATATACGTACCCCAGTCGGTGGAACACTTGGAAGGGGCTATTCCGGGAGGGCAAAATTACCCACTGAATGCTGATGCTTTCAGTGGGCTTTTTAGAAGACGATCCGGGCCAGCATCCCTAAAAATGCGTTGATCTGGAATTGGCCGGTTTGGCTAATGGCGGGGCGAATTTAGTAAGGTCAATACCTTTCACAGCGACTTTGTATTCTTCGATAGTCGGCGTTCTACCAAGAATAGCCGACAGTACCACAACCGGAGTTGATGCGAGAAGCGACTCGCCTTTTTTGTCATCTGCATCTTCTACTACCCGACCTTGAAAAAGCCGCGTAGACGTGGCCAGAACAGTGTCACCCTTGGCCGCTTTTTCCTGATTTCCCATGCACAGGTTGCAACCAGGCCGCTCAAGATACAAAATATTTTCGTAATCCACCCGGGCTGAGACTTTTGGTGCATTATCATCGAATTCAAACCCAGAATATTTTTGCAAGACAGCCCAATCACCTTCGGCTTTCAACTCATCGATGATGTTATAGGTTGGCGCAGCGACAACCAAAGGCGCCTTAAACTCAACATGCCCAAGTTTCTTTTCCAAATTCCTGAGCATTTGCGCAACGATCTTCACATCGCCTTTATGGACCATGCATGATCCGACAAATCCCAAGTCTACTTTTTTCTCTGCACGATAAAAGGAAATAGGCCTAATCGTGTCATGTGTATAACGTTTAGACACATCTGCATTATTAACATCCGGATCTGCAATCATAGGCTCATCAATCTGATCCAAATCTACAACGACTTCAGCAAAATACTTAGCATTTTCATCCGGGGACAGCGCACCTTTCTCGCCCGCTTTAATTTCTGAAATTCTCTTAGCTGCAATATCAATCAAGCCTTGTAACGTTCGGCTTTCATTCTCCATGCCTTTGTCGATCATGATCTGAATGCGTGATTGGGAAATTTCGAGAGACTCAATCAAAGTGTCATCTTGCGAAATGCAAATAGACGCTTTGGCTTTCATTTCAGCGCTCCAGTCTGTGAAAGTGAAGGCTTGATCGGCAAGCAAAGTTCCGATGTGAACCTCAATAACCCGTCCTTGAAAAACGTTATCGCCAAATTGCTTTAACATTTGCGCCTGCGTGGCATGCACGACGTCCCGAAAATCCATATGATCCTTCATACTGCCTTTGAAGGTCACTTTTACAGATTCAGGAATAACCATCGTCGCTTCGCCTGTGGCCAAAGCCAGAGCCACAGTTCCAGAGTCAGCTCCGAACGCGACGCCTTTTGACATCCGCGTGTGCGAATCGCCACCAATAATAATCGCCCAGTCATCCACAGTAATGTCATTCAAAACCTTGTGAACCACATCCGTCATGGAATGGTACACGCCCTTTGGATCTCTGGCTGTTATCAGTCCAAACTTATGCATAAAACTCATAAGTTTAGGGGTGTTTGCTTGTGCTTTTAAATCCCAAACCGACGCCGTATGGCAGCCGGATTGATAGGCTCCATCGACGGTAGGTGAAATGACTGTGGCCGCCATAGATTCCAGCTCTTGTGAGGTCATCAACCCGGTCGTGTCCTGAGAACCAACGATATTCACCTGCACCCTGACATCTGATCCAGCGTGTAAAACCTGTCCAGAAGTCACCCCAACTGCATTCTTATTGAAGATTTTTTCGACTGCGGTAAGCCCCTGCCCCGCATGGGAAATTTCTTTTGAAGGTGCAAAGGCAGATTTTAATTCAATCCCCAGCGTTTCCGCCGCAAAGTTCTGCAACTTTTTACCAAAGACAATTGCATAAGATCCACCGGCTTTGATGAACTCGACCTTTTGGGGGGTGAATGACGAAGAAACATCAACAAGTTCTCTGCCTGTGGCCTCATCATAAAGCTTTTTGTCATCAGTGTTGATGGTGAGAACAGTCCCTGTCTCGACAGAATAAGCCTGCTCAAGAATAGGGTTCTCATCGTTATTCAAGATAGGATTGCCTTGGCCATCCAGTTTCTTGACCCAATTTTTCAGATCAATCCCAATGCCACCGGTGACCCCCACAGTGGTTAGGAAGATCGGCGATATTCCATTTGTTCCGGCAACGATTGGAGCGTTATTGACAAAGGGAATATAAGGGCTGACGGGCTGACCCGTCCATAAAGCCACATTATTAACACCAGACATCCGAGACGAACCCACACCCATCGTGCCCTTCTCTGCAATCAACATCACACGCTTGTCAGGGTGTTGTTTTTGCAGCTCTCGAATTTCACCCTGAGCTTTTGCTGAAATCAGGCACTTACCATGCAATTCCCTGTCTGCCCGAGAATGCGCTTGGTTTCCGGGCGACAGCAAGTCGGTGGAAATATCGCCTTCTGCAGCAATATAGGTCACGACTTTAATTTCGGACTCGATGTTGGGCAGTTTGGTAAAAAATTCCGCAATCGCGTAGCTCTCTAAAATATCCCGGACGATTTCATTTCCAGCATTATACGCCGTTTTCAACCGGTCTGTGTCGGCCTCATATAGGAAAACCTGCGTCTTCAGGACTTCGGCCGCGTCTTTTGCGATGGATACCTCATCGCCTAAAGCAAGATCCAAAAGGACCGCAACAGAGGGTCCGCCTTTCATATGAGACAAGAGCTCAAAGGCAAAAGTCGGAGAAATTTCTTCAATCTCACAGTTGCCAAGAATGATTTCTTTCAAAAATTCAGCTTTAACGCCCGCCGCGTTGGTTGTGCCGGGCAGGGTATTATAAATAAAGTATTCGAGGGACTGTTCTCTATATTCGTTTTTCACATCTTTAATTTGAGCGATGACCTCAAGCGCAAGTTCGCTGTCTTCAATCGGCTTTGGACTCAGACCTTGTGTTTTTCGGTCTTTAATTTCATCTAAATAGGCTGTGAAGAAACTCATGGCGGCCTCGATAATTAGGTGTTTGACTGGAAGAGACCGCAGGTGCGCCGATTGCTAAGCGAGGCGGTCAATGTATTAGTATGCACTAGTATACAAGTAAAGGAGCGGTCGCAAGGTTCTGAAGCGCGGCATCATGCCTCTGCCACACCTTAGGTCACTATAATTTAGATTACGGCAAGGAACTGGGCGGCGCACTCTGAGACACACACCCATGTCTCTCGGGCTCTGGCACTGATATTTTCATCATTGTCGAGCGGCGTTGCCTTGCCGGGTGCATTGGCAGCTAAGGCGAGCCCTGCAAAGTGGATCAGTCCTTTTGTGGGATCAAGCGTTCTAACTCCATAACCTATCTGGGCTGGCGACCAGACAAGGTGAAACAAAGACTGTGATGATCGAAGATCTTGCGGGATCACAGTGGGCAGGGGTTAGTGACGACATTCTTTGATCAAGAGTAGACAGCGTTAGAACGGTGTATTCCATAAGCAGTTGCCCACGCTATTCAAATTCGTGGTAATCAATCATTTCTGTACTGCGAACATCGAACGATGTTGGAACCCTGAAAGGAATGACCCGGGCTTTCAATTCCCCATGAGTATCTGGTTCATTCTGCAAGTTTGCAGGCGTCGACATGTCTTGTTGTATCAAGCGCAAGAAAGAGCTGTTGATAATAGCGTTCATAGCGATGTTTTCCTAAAAGCAACTGTTTTGAAATTTCTCTATGAAACAAAATTACAATGAATGTCAATATATAGTTTTAATATTGCGCGACAAATAACCGCTGATACATGCATACGACGCCATGTACGCAGCCAAATCGTGGAAAAAGGAAGTCTGAGACTCGCCCGGCCGCCCTACAGGGACCTATCTAACCCCACTAAACCGCCTTTGCAGATACCCGATGAGCAAAAGCAATATCGGCACACGGTAAGGACCCTTTGATTGGATGCGTTAGAGCTTTTTATCTCAGCCAAGAAAGGTTTTATTGTGATCGCTTGGCTTGGCTGGCAAAAATATTCAGAATACGGTTCGGCGCTTGCTGTCGGCTCAAGAGCCTTTTAAGCCGTGCCTGAATCCTACCACACCTGTGCCACGTCCTCGAGCGTTGCTGTTCAGCGATCTGTAAGGTTTTTCAAGACTGAGCTGGTGACATGCCAAGTATAAAATATTGCATATTTTTGAGAAAACCAAGTTGGCCCGCGTCATGCCCCAAAATGAATGAAACCTTGATCAGGCGACGATTTGAGCGTTGTTTGATCCGCTCCTTTACCACGGCCCATCGCTTTCGCGACATTTGTTTCTACTCGTCAATCTTACCCCCGCAGTGATGCTGTTGCCGTTTTTCAACGTATCACTGTCCTAATGGCGAAACCTTCGGCACAAATTAGGTCCTTATTCGAGACAACAACAGACCCTTAGCGACTTTGAACAGGGTCGCATGCCGATCACCCTTGGCACAATAAATGAAAGCGCTAAAACTGCCGAGCCTTGACGCGCAGTAACAGTCACCTTTTGCAACAAACAGAGTGAGCACCAGACAACTGGCGCACAACATCCAAAGCACTTTGCATCTCTGCGCATTGGGATTTAACCAACGCTTTTTATGTAAGCTGGTATCGAGCGTCGATCGGTATGAGGCTCCGCTCAGCATAGTGTTCAACCGGTCAACAGAGACATCGGGTTTTTAGGGTCGCGCACCGCCCGCCCTGGTGCTTGATGGGCACGGTGAAATACCATGAAGATATCTGCCAAAAACCTCTTAAGTCGTACGCCTTAACGATAAATCACGGTGGACCTGCAAGTGACGCAGGTGCGGAGCCGAACAAATCCATGCGCGGCATTAAATCCAAAAGATGCTGGGAATACGCATGCTGAGGCGTGTCGAATAAGGTTTCAGTCTGGGCAATCTCACATATGGCGCCATGGCGCATCACCGCCACGCGGTCACACATCTGGCGGATCACCGGCAGATCATGGGAAATGAACAGCATTGTCAGCCCCAATTCGGCCTGCAGGTCTTTCAGCAAATTCAGAATATGCGCCTGCACTGACACATCAAGCGCCGACGTCGGCTCGTCACAGATTAGAATCTTTGGACGCGACGCCAAAGCCCGCGCAATCGAAATCCGTTGTCGCTGTCCGCCAGAAAACTCATGCGGGTATTTCAGCATCGCACCGCTGCCCAACCCAACATGATCTAGAATGTCGCAAACAATCTGGCGAACCTTTTTTTCAGAATCCGCGGTTTTATAGAATCGGATAGGCTCAGCCACGATATCTAGAACACGCATGCGGGCATTCAACGATGAATAGGGGTCTTGAAAAATCATTTGTAAATTGCGCCGCGCGGCAGTGACATCGTTTGACCGCTCTTGCCGTGCCACGTTCTGACCAAATATTTTAATATGACCATCATCGCCCTGATGCAGTCCTGCCACCAGACGCGCAACGGTGCTTTTGCCCGAACCAGACTCGCCCACCAGCCCAAAGCTTTCGCCAGCCTGAATACTGAGACTGACATTATCCACCGCCTGCAAGGTCACGCGGTTCTTTTTGAACAAGGCCTTTTTCAATACAAAGGTCTTATTTAAACCGTCTATGGTGATCGCTTCCCCCAAGGGATTGGCTTGCACAGTTTCGCCCAGCCAATGGCTGTCAAGATCAATCCGTCGGTGGGTCTGCGCGCCGCCCTCAATATAATCCACCGACGTGAACCGGTCGACTTTCAAATCGCCACGAGGGACTGCGGCGATCAGGCTTTGGGTGTATTCATGCGTTGGCGCAGTAAGGATTTGGCGCACTTCGCCGGTTTCGACCACCGCGCCGTTATACATAACCGCCACGCGATCAGCGATATTGGCAATGACACCAATATCATGTGTTACAATTATTACGCCAAGCTGCCGTTCGCGACACAGTGATTTAATCAAGTCAAGTATCTGCGCCTGGATCGACACATCGAGCGCGGTTGTAGGCTCGTCGGCGATAATCAGGTCAGGGTCACCCGCCAGAGCCAAAGCAATGACAACGCGTTGTCGCATACCACCCGAGAACTGATGGGGATAGGCGTTTAACCGTGTCTCAGTTTCGGTGATCCCCACCGATTTGAGCAAATCCACGGCTTTATCAACCGCGGCAGAACCGGTCAGGTCCGTCGCCTTAATAATGGTTTCAACAAGCTGCGCCCCAATTGTGATCAACGGGTTCAGCGAGGTTTGCGGGTCTTGGAAGATCATACCAATCTTTTTACCCCGAACATCACGCATCTGCTCGTCGCTCAGGTCGCGTAGATTGCGGCCCTGAAACAGAATTTCGCCCCCCGTGACTTGGCCGGGAGGTTCCAGCAGGTTGATGATAGCATTGCCAATCGTCGATTTGCCGGCCCCGCTTTCGCCCACAAGGCCAAGCACTTCACCCGCTTGCAGCTCTAAGTTTACATCCTGAACCGCATAGGTGGTTCCATGACGCGTTGGAAACTGGACATCCAGCTTGTTGATGGTCAGTAAATTTGTCATCGCAACTTTGGATTGAGCGCATCACGCATCCAATCCCCCAATAGATTTACAGCGAACACCAGCACCACCAAGGCTATTCCCGGAAAGAGGGTGATCCACCAAAGACCCGAAAAAAGATATTCATTTCCAACCCGGATCAATGTTCCCAACGAAGGTGTTGTCGGCGGAATTCCCTGCCCCAAAAAGCTTAACGTCGCCTCGGCTATAACGGCCAATGCCAGACCAATTGTGGCGATTACTAAAATCGGGCGCAGGGTGTTGGGCAGGATATGACGGATCATAATCAACCACCCCGGCAGACCAATCACCCGCGCCGATTGCACATATTCTTTTTGTGCCTCGACCATCGTCGCCCCTCGGGCCACCCGTGCAAATTGCGGCCAGTCGGTGAGGCCAATGGCGATAATTACAACATAGATCGCAAAATCGTCACGCATGTCAATCGGCAGGATGGCGCGGCCAATACCATTGATCAAAATAGCCAAAAGAATACCCGGTATTGTCAGCTGCACATCAGCAAAGCGCATGATAATTGCATCCACCTTTCCACCAAGATAACCAGAGATAACCCCCAGCGTCACTCCCAACAGCATTCCCAGAAACACTGCGACAAACCCCACAACAATGGACAGGCGCCCACCGTAGAGAATTGTAGAGAGCATATCGCGCCCTTGATTGTCGGTACCCAACAAATAGGCCGAAGACCCGCCTTCGACCCATGCAGGTGGTAATTTGCCATCCCAGAGCGAGATTTGTGACGGATCAAAAGGATCGTAGGGCGCAATCCAAGGCGCAGCCAGCGCCGCAGACACCGCGATCACTGTAACACAGGCAGCAACAATTGCGCTGGGTGTATGCAAAAACGACCACGTGACATCATTATCCAGGAAACGCTGCCAACGGCTTTGAGTGGTGGGCTCAGCCATCCTATGACCCTCCAAGCCGTATGCGTGGATCAACCACGAAATACAAAATATCGACGATCAAATTAATCACCACGAACAAAAGAGCCACAAAAATCAGATAGGCAGCCATAATCGGTACGTCCACAAAATCAACGGCTTGGATGAACATCAAGCCAGTACCGGGCCACTGAAACACGGTTTCTGTGATAACCGAATACGCAATCAATCCTCCAATGTTCAATCCGATAACCGTAATCACTGGCACCAGCGTATTACGCAGAGCATGCACAAAATAGATCGTCCGTTCCGCCAAACCGCGGGCTCGAGCAAATTTAATATAATCGGCACGCATGACCTCGAGCATCTCCGCCCTCACCAGTCTTAAAATCATTGTCAGCTGGAACAGAGACAGGGTGATCGCGGGCAAAACAATCGCACGCCACCCATCGACAGACAGCAGAGAGGTTTTCCAAAACCCCAGATCGATTGTCCCCGAGCGCCCTGACGACGGCAACCAGCGCAGATGCACCGCAAACAGATAAATCAAGGCAATACCAATAATAAAGGTCGGCAAGCTAACGCCAATCAAACTCACCGCCATTACAATTCGACTTACCCAAGTATCGCGTTTGATCCCTGTGTAAACTCCAAGCCCGATGCCAACCACAAGTGCGATCAAAGCGGAAACGAATACCAACTCAAGCGTCGCAGGCAAGCGCTCTAAGATCAGCGTGCTGACAGGGCGTTTGATACGGTAGGACAGGCCAAAATCACCCTGCAAAACGTTGCCGATGAAACGGGTATATTGGGTCAGAACTGGATCATCCAGACCGAGCTGCTGACGGATCTCCACCCGTTGCTCGCGCGTGGCATCCTGGCCTACCATATTGTTGACCGGATCGCCCACAAAATTAAACAGCGAAAAGCTGATGGCCGAAACAGCTGCCATCGCAAGTATGGCCTGTGACAATCTTTGAAATATAAAGAAAAACATTATTTTTGCACTTTCGTGGGGCACCGCTTGGCGGTGCCCCAAATTTATATGCTTACTTCATCACGACAAAGCGAGGCCGCAGCCGGTCATCCGATGAAATCGGGATATCGATCTTGTCACTCATGCCCCAGGCCAGAACTTGGTGGTGGATTGGCACATACGGCATCTCAGATTTTACGATGGTCCATGCTTCGTCGATCAGCGCAGTGCGCTTGGGAATATCCGTCTCAGACGCGATCAGTTTTGTGATCTCATCGACCCGCGCATTGCTATACCCGGTTCCGTTCCAAGAACCTTTGCTTTCGATCAAATATGAAAACACATAGTGGCTATCGAGTGTCGATACACCCCAACCCAACATGTAAAAATCCGTCACACGCTTCTGGATTTTCGGGAAATGCTGCGCTTTTGGAATCGCATCAAGTTTGACTTTAACGCCAATTTTGGCAAGCATCGCAACCGCGGCCTGACAAATTTTCTCGTCATTGTTGTAGCGATTGTTCGGGCAATCGAGCTGGATTTCAAACCCATCACCATAACCCGCATCAGCCATTAGACTTTTTGCGCGATCAAGGTCAAAACCATAGCTTTTATCCAACTCTGGAGTGTTACCCAGAACGCCGGGGGGCGTGATCATCGCCGTTGGAAAAGACAGGCCCTCCATCACGACCCGCTGGATCGCCTTTTTATCAATCGCCAAGTTAAAGGCTTCCCGCACGCGAGCGTCTTTAAATGGATTTTTACCCTTGATGTTAGAGCTTCTCAACTCGTCAACGCCTTGGTCCATCCCAAAAAAGATCGACCGGATTTGTGCAACGGTTTTGACTTGTAACCCGTCTGCTGCCTCAATCCGTTTGAGATCCTGCAACGGCGCGTCGAGAACAAAATCAACTTCGCCTGATAACAGCGCTGCAACACGAGTCGCTGCGTTGGAAATCGGGCGATATTCTATTTTGTCGACATTGCCGGGGAACATATCATTGCCCCACCAGTTGGCATTGCGGGTCAACACGGTCATCTCATCAGGTGCGCGACTGCCCAGAACGAACGGCCCGGTTCCATTGGCATTGCGGACCGCAAAAGTTTCTTCTTTGCCCGCAAAATCCTGAGGGTTTTCGACATTGTTGGCCTTGGCCCAGCCACTGTCCATGATGAACAAATCTGACAGCTGATTTGGCAAAATCGGGTTCGGACCATCGGTCAACAATTTTACTGTGTGATCGTCGATCACCTCGACGGACACAACATTCTTGGCTTGTTCTTTATAATCAGACGCCTCATGCTTGGCTCGGTTGAACGAAAACACCACGTCTTCTGCCGTGAAATCAGCACCGTCATGAAACTTTACGCCCTTGCGCAGGTTGAATGTCCACCCGTCTGGTGCCGACGTCCAGCTACTGGCCAATTCAGGCTTTAACAGCATGGCTTCATCTCGGGTCACCAACGCCTCGTAGAACTGACCGTTCATCGCCATTGTCGGGCCTTCATTTTGCGAGTGAGGGTCCATCGTCAAGGCGTCGCCTTGGCTGGTCCATCGCAAGACGTTCTCTGCCGACACAGCTCCTGCGGTCAAAATAGCAATGGCAGAGACTGTAAACAGTTTTCTCGTTTGCATGCGTTCCTCCTTAAGGTCATTTATTTTGGGATGTTAGTGCGTTAAGGGCACACATTAGTATATACTGGGGATGCTGCAAGCCAATATTTAGTCTTCCTTTTTTCACTTGAATGTAAGGGCTGCACCTTGCGAATCCGGAATTTTTTTGACCTAGAATAAGGCTTGAGACGCCTTGTCCCAATTAAGCCTCGATAGATTCAAAGCGTTAAAATCTCGAGCATCTTTTGGATAGACGCCATTTCTAACTGCGCAAAAGCCGTCTTAAGTTGACCGAAAAATCATACCAAGACATGCGGCCATACAGCCAACGATAAAAAGTGTAACCGGTCAAACCCGTCGAGCGTCGCAACGTATCAACAAGCGGGGCACTGGCGTCAATGCCCCCCCCCAAGGCCCGTGATGTGCACCGGATGCGTCAAACCTCTCAAAGCTATGAGCGCCAAAAAAGTCACGCTGTGCTTGGATCATATTTGCCGTAGACCGCGCGGTGCGCATGATATCAAAGTACGATAGAGCCGCCGCAAGCGCCGGCATTGGCAGCCCATGACGCATGCCAGTGGATACCGAATGGCGCAGAGCACTATGGCTTGATTTCAGCAGACCCGTGAAAAACGGCGCAAACATCAAATTGCGATCTGGCGCATCAGACAGGGCGCTGGCCATATCGTTCAGCATCGAAGAGCGGATGATACAGCCCTCACGCCACACCCGAGCAACCTCAGGCAGCGGCAAAGACCAGCCAAATACCGGATTTGCAGCCGACAAAAGTGCAAACCCCTGAGTATAACACAAGATTTTACCCGCAATCAGTGCCTGTTCGAGATCGTTAAGGCTGAGCGCGCCGGTCGCTAATGGGGTAGGTGCGGCACCAAAAAGCGTCTCGCCCTCGGCGCGGGTTGTTAATTGCGCCGACAGATTACGCGCCGTCACCGCCGCCTCAATCACCGGAATCGGCGCCGCGAGATGTTGCGCCTCGATCGCGGTCCAGCGCCCGGTGCCCTTCTGGCCCGCACGGTCCAAGATCACGTCCAGCATCGCCTGCCCGGTCTTGGGATCAACTGCCGCCGACACTTCGGCTGAGATTTCGGTCAAATACGATTGCAGCGGACCTTTGTTCCAACGGGCGAATGTCTCGGCGCATTGCGCGGCATCCATGCCCATCCCATCCCGCATAACACCATAGGCCTCAGCGATCATCTGCATATCAGCGTATTCGATTCCATTATGCACAGTTTTAACAAAGTGGCCGGCACCACCGGCACCCATCCAAGTCGCGCAGGGGGACCCGTCATATTTTGCCGAAATCGCAGTCAGAATATGCGCAACACGGTTCCATGAGTCCTCTGGACCACCACCCATAATCGAAGGGCCATGGCGCGCGCCCTCTTCGCCACCAGAGACGCCTATACCTAGAAATGGGACACCTGCAGCGGCAGCTTCGGATGCCCGGCGATTGGTATCGTTGAAATTAGCATTTCCAGCGTCGATAATCATGTCATCAGCATCCAGCAATAGCCTTAAAGCCGCAATTTGTTCATCAACTGCCGCGCCCGCCGGTACCATCAAGATAATAGCGCGCGGTTTTTCGATCGTCGTGATCAGAGCCTCTAGGGTTTCGCATGGGGTGATTTTAGCTGCCAGTTCTCCGGCGTTATCAAAAAAGCTTTTCATCGTCGCTGTGGTTCGATTGAAAACAGAAATTCCAAAACCTTTTTCGGCAATATTCAATGCTAACATGGCACCCATAGTGCCCAGTCCAATCAGACCGATATTAGATTTCGTCACTTGAGCCCACTCCTAGCGCTTTGATTTCAACTGCTAGGTACAATTCGTCTGGCGTCAACGCCACTGTTTTTTACCCTAAGAGAACAATTTAATCTGTCAGACGGGTTTTTGGCCAAGATGCTTTCTGCAACCCCAGTGATTTTTTTCAGCATTGATGGTCAGATTCATGTTGAACTGGAAAGTCCGCTTAAAATGGTGAACCAAACTTTGTCACCGTAATTAGATGAGACAGTTGTTCAGCATTCTTAAGGAGGGGCAAGCCTATTTCAAGCCAGAACTGATTACCAAAGACCCGTAGAAATCCAGATCACCCGCCGGCAGTAGATAGTTTTCAACCGAGAACAGTGGCACTATATTTCCTCAGGGTGTTGACGTTTATAGGCATACTCCTTCCCGCAAAGATTATCAGTTTACGTCAGAACATGATCCTGCGTTATGCAGGATTAAAAGACGCCTTACCGCAACTGCAGAGCCCCAATAGGCCGTGACAGGCACCCCGTTTCAATTGAGGATATTGAATCTAACAAATACTTAACCCGCGCAATTTAATCTAGATAGACGGTTAAGTTTTTAGAAGCCATGCGAAATAAACCTTTGCTACAGCAATACCCTCAAATCCCTATGGCGGAACAGGCATTGATGATTGGTATGCAAACCACGAGCAGGATAAACTTAAATCTCATTTAATTGAGTTAAATTAATTTTCCTATACCGTTAAAATACTGCAAAAAATTTTGGACGTGTTGTAGATCTTTATTTGTATCCACAATATTAACTGCCTGCGGATTTACCCAAAGGTGAACCCACAGGCTTTTTATCGGACTATGTAATCTGCAAGCACACTACCCTGATCGGTGAGATGTACTTAAAATGAGCCCAGTTATGTTTAACCAATCTTTTGTTTATTGGCCAAAATACCCTTACGGTTTTCCATAATGGCGACGCGACGTTCATTGATTGTGTCTTTGTTGGCCATCAGCGCGCTTGCATTTGAAGCAGAGGTTGCAAGAATCTCTTCCATAGCCGCGCGATTGTTTTCAACGTTAGCGGACAAATCTGCCATGGCTGCGGTGTTCCCGGCAATTATAGCTGCATTTCCCTCGACGGTCGCGGCTGATGGCTGCAACGAACCGTCTAGCATGTCGCTGTTTAAAGCAATTTGCTCGGCATTAAAGTCAACGATCGATTGGTTAGCTGCCATTATCTCTTGATTGATTGCAACCAATTGTGAATTGATATCTGCCATCTTTGCGCTGATCGCTAAAACGGAACTATTCAACGCAGAGCGGTGCGCAAGAAAATCTAACGAAGACTTGTTTGTTTGCGCATTCACATAGTTTTCCTGCACATCTCCATCAGCGTCCATTGATGCAAGAATCGCGGACCTATTTGAAAAAATTTCATCTGTGTTTGCATTTGCCAACTGACGATTGCCCATGAAGGCAGCTGAATAATTACTCATAATCATCAGACGATTTTCTTCGATCATAGATCTTGACTGATAAACCAGTGCTTTGTTTGACAAAACATTGGATTCAATATTAAAAATTTTCTTTCTATTTGCTGCTATTGCGGCTTTGTTTGTCTCTGAACTGGACATATCATTCTCCCTAGTACGTTATTGTTAATATTTTCACTTACTTCGCATACATTTGAAATGTAACACTTTTAAAAGCCTATACAGTTTATTTTTAATAGCCAGTATTTTTTAGCGTCAATAGGGGGTTACAATGACCATATTGATTATATTCTCACCCTATGCGTCCTTTAAAAAAATAATATCAACCAAAACGTGCAAAAATTTTAAAATACTGATTCCTTAAGTAACAGATCCATAGATTTCCAATCATAGGATATTAATATCTAATAAGAAAAATATTAATCACAAGCAGATATTGATCAACCACGCAGATCCGGTATGCATGTGAAGCTTTGATGCATTACTGAAATAAGATCCTCATCTATGCTGCTTTTCAATCATGAAATAATCGGATTATTAAATTAATAACACGCTCTTGTTATTGGATTGAACTTTATTCCCTAA
>ERZ802819.1448-NODE-1448-length-14624-cov-13.6311_pt1 | contig 14624 bp, 11 predicted proteins | sample MGYA00345647_ERZ802819 | MGnify/ENA primary metagenome ERZ802819 (study PRJEB30503, sample SAMEA104212355) | marine metagenome | biome: Westerlies Biome; feature: [SRF] surface water layer (ENVO:00010504) within the epipelagic zone...; material: water... | reverse complement strand
TGGCACGGGGCAAAATGCTTGCAAGTACCAGACAATATTACGCTCGTGAAACTGCCGCCATACTCACCAGAACTGAACCCCATGGAAAACGTCTGGGCCTATCTGCGGTCAAACAAACTCGCTATCTCGGTCTTCGACACCTACGAGGAAATCCTCGAAAAATGTGCCCAAGCGTGGAACTTCTTCGCCAAAGATCCAGAGCGAATAACTTCAATCACCAAAAGAGATTGGGTAAAGGTCAATTATTAGGGCGGTTGGTATTATTCGTATTTAATTGCTGTTCGAATTGAAAAATGTATTTTGTAATACATTAAATACACTATTTATTTTTCAGAATAAAAAATTATTTTTTCTCAAAATGACAACTTGAGGGTTTGATTTTTCGATAGCTTCAACTAAATGGAACATATAAGCCTATATTTTATGGGGAAATTTTTATCATTTGTATTTTTAAACTCTCTGTTATCTCATTAATGTTTTCACAAATTTGGTATTAATTTTAGAAGCATTGGGGTGTAGCCCGCGCCATACCAATAATAATTTGAAAGATTTTTCGATGCGCAATAACCAAATCATTCCGTCCACACGCGAATTACGTGAGAACGTATCGCATCGATTATCCCTTGCGGTTACGAAGGTTGGATCTGTTACCGAAATCAGCCAGATGATTGGTGTGAACCGCACACAGTTTAGCCGGTACCTGTCTGGCAAATCAATGCCGCGGCCAGAGATTTTATATCAATTGAGCCTACAGCTGGATTTGCCACTGGAGTGGTTTTTTTCTTCTGACCCTGACTTCAAATCAGAGTTAGCGGTCCTTCAGTTTGGCAGTGCGATGTCTGAGCTCGTCAGGGGGCGCAATTTTCAGATTATGGATGATGTCGTTCAAGACGGTTTCTACCTTTTGTGGAAGGGGATGTTCAATCAGGCGAGCGGCGCTGAGGCTTTGATCTGCTCGGTGACCAGCTATGCTGGGGTTAAGAAAATCAAATTATCGATCCGGCGCGCATTGGCAGATGAGGGGGTAATAGACGGGCTTTCAACAGAACACTACTTTATCAATGGTGTTATGTTCAAATCATCTGAAGGTATTTTGACGTTATTTTCTGAGTCTAGGTTCAATATAATGTGGGCAGGCTACGTGCAAAAAGCATATTTAAAACAATCTCGGGGCTTGGATGAAAATTTAACCGGTTTGTTGACAAACTATCGCCCCGTTGGACGAAATGCAGTGAGTTTTGTTCCACTGGTCTTGGAAAAAATAAGTGAAAAAGAAGGGGAAGTATTTAGCGCAGCGCGGCGTTCAACCCGTTATTTTGCTGAGGAAATCCCACCCCATATTCAGATGTATTTTAAGACAGTTGACGTGCCTGAGTATCGTTTTTAAGGTTTCTTTTTAATTGCTTTTCTGGTCAAGGAGGCGATCACTTTAACACAGGCGCCACTGGCAATTGTGTCGGTACAGGTTTTGATCTTCCCTCTATGGCAGATAAGTCTTGGGGTTCGTCGCTCCAAATAATTTCTGGTGCGCGCTTGCGATTTGCGCTGCGCTGAAGCGCCCAGTCGCGGGCGGCTTGGCTTGAGCGGCCCAGCGAAAGACGGCTCAGTAGGCGCAACATCCAAAGAATGTAAGTCGTTGTCCAGATTCTGAGAGCCAGCATGGACGGGGTGAAGACCAGCGTTAAAATCGTTGCGATGCCCAGCCCGAATACCACTGCAGTTGCCAACTGCTTCCACCATAAAGCGGTGGGACTATCGATGGAATACCCCCCTTGGATGAAATCCATGGACAAACCGAACATCATTGGCGCCAATCCGGCCATCGTGGTGATTGTAGTTAATAAAACGGGTCTAATTCGCGCCTCAGCTGTGCGGACAATAGCCTCAATGCGCGGCATGTACTGACAATATTCCTGATAGGTATCGATGAGGACAATGTTGTTGTTTACCACAATTCCGGCCAGAGCTACGATCCCCGTGCCAGTCATGATAATGGAAAACGCCTGATCCATAACGATCATGCCAATCAGCACGCCAGTGGTCGACAAAACCACGGCCAAAAGCACCAAAACCGAATTGTAAAAGCTGTTGAACTGCGCCAACAGGATAATGAACATCAGGCCCAAGGCCCCCATAAACGCGCTTTGCAAAAAGGCTTGGCTTTCGGATTGTTCTTCTTGATCACCGGTCCATTCCCACTCGATCCCGGCGGGAAGAGGGCCTGTCTGCAGCCATTTTGTCAGTTCTTCGATGCGCTCACTTGGCGTGATCACCTGTTGTGTGCTTTGTCCGCTGTCATTAACCCGCGCCTTGGTCTGTTCGGGCAACACGTCGGCTTTCACATCGATAAAGCGTTTTTGATCGGCGCGATTGATTTCTGCCAGTTTCGGAACCGGAGTGCGAGTGACAAAATTCGCCAGTGGAACCAACCCGTCTTTGGTCCGCAACTTTACTGTATCGAGGGTGCTGAGCAGTCGATCTTTTTCTGGAAAGCGGACGCGAATCTCAATTTCTTCATCGCTGCTATCGACGCGCATTTTATCCAATAAAATACCGCGGGTGACCAGTTGCACCATGGCGCCTACGGTGGCGACATCGGCACCATAGCGACCGGCTTTCATCACATCGACATCAATGCGCCAGTCAATCCCTGGCAGCGGGCGGCTGTCTTCGATCTGGGTCAGGGCCTGCGTGGTTTCAAACTTTTGCCGCGCGATTTCCGTGGCGCTCAAAAGATCATCCCAATTGCTGCCCTTGAGGCGCAGATGCAGCGGTTTCCCACTCGACGGGCCAGCGGCCAACACCAATATTTCGGTTTGAATTCCCGGTATTTGGTCAAGTTTATCCTGAAGTGTTGCCAGAACCAGATCGCCGTCCAGATCGGGTCGTTTGCTGCGATCTTCCCATGGGATGGTTTCCAGCTGGATCTGACCAATCGAGTCTTTGGGCCGCTGTGCGCCCCCAGTATTGCTGTTCAGACCTCCGTTTCCGGCAAAGGCAAAAGCATCTTTGATCCCGGTATGGGCCAGAATAATTGCCTCGGCCTGACGCACCAATTTATCTTTTTGCTGCAGCGAGAGATTGCCGCGGGCTTTCACATAGACGATGGCTTGTTCTGCCTCTGAATCGACAAAAAATTCAACGCCATTATTATTTTCGCCAAAATAGTTGAACACTGACATCACCACAACGCCGACACCGACAATGCTAACAATGGGCATAATGGGATTGCCGGCAATCAGATGGATGAAGCTGCCAAAAAACGTTCTTTTATAGCGCGCATCTATCCGTTTGGCGCGCCGTTTGATCTTTGCGGCGTTGAGCGTCACTGACGCGCAAAACGCAGCGATTACAAAAAGTACGGCTCCGGGCAAGAGGCTAGCGGGTCCGGGCAAAGGGGGCGTACCGCCGAAAAGATACCCCGGGTTGACAATTTGCATCACCGCCAAAAACATTGCGTAGAGCGCGATCGGAACAAGGGCGGCGCGCAGCAGCCATGGCAGCTTGGCGCGCAACGTACCGGCCATATCGGTTAGTCTGCGGCTAAATCTGCCCGACACCCCGCCCAGTACCGGCAGGTATATCAACGCGACCACCAAAGACGCTGACAGCACAAAAATCAAGGTGATTGGCAGCATGCTCATAAATTCGCCGGGCACACCTGGCCAGAATAACATTGGCAGAAAAGCACATAGCGTTGTGGCCGTAGAACTGGCGACGGGCCAGAACATGCGCTTGGCGGCCTGCACGTAGGCGTGCATTGGCCCAACGCCCCTGGCAATTTGTTTGTCGGCATATTCCACCACCACGATGGCCCCGTCTACCAGCATACCAACTGCCAGTATCAACCCAAACATAACCATGTTTGAGATGGTGACCCCCACGACAGCCATAAGCGCAAAACACAACAGAAAAGATGTCGGAATTGCAAAGCCAACCAACAGGGCAGCGCGGGTGCCCAGCGAGCACAGCACGACAATCATTACCAGCGCAACTGCTGTGAGAACCGAGCTTTCCAACTGCCGTACCATTGACTTGACTTCGACTGATTGATCGTTCGACGTACCAACCTGTACGGTCGCGCGCATCTGTTCAGGCCAGTCCTTTTTTGCGGTATCGATGATCTGTTTGACCGTCTCGGCGATATCCAACAGGTTATAGCCCTTGCGCTTAACCACCTGCAGCGCGACGGTCGTTTCTCCATTGAACCGAGACGTGCCATCGCGATCTTGAAATGTCAGGCTGATGTCGGCCAGTTCGCCCAAGGTGACGACGCGGTCCCCATTGGTTTTTACCGGCAGGGCATAGACGTCTGCCACCTCTTTGAAACTCGAGGGAATTTTGATCGAAAAGCTGCCCTGCGCTGTTTTAACATCCCCGGCTGCGATCAACTGATTGTTGTTTTGCACCACTGAAATCAATTCGCCAGCTGTGACATTGTATGCTTCAAGGCGCAGAGGGTCGATAAGTACCTCAAGCATCTCGTCGCGGCTGCCAGCGATGCCCGCTTGCAGCACCGCGTCATTGCGCTCGAGCTTTTCTTGCAGATCACGCGCAATTCGGCTCATGGTACGTTCCGGGACCTGCCCGGTCAGATTGACGATAATGATCGGGAATTCTGAGAAGTTAATCTCGTTTATCGAATATTTTTCGACCCCTTCTGGAAATTGCTCTTCGGCGTTGCTCATCGCGTCGCGCACATCCGCCATCACCTTGGTTTTGTTCCACCCAAACTCGAATTCGAGCGCCAGTCCGGCATAATTCTCTGCCGCCGTAGCGCTCATTTTTTTTAAACTGTCGAGATCGGCAAGTTCGGTCTCCATGGGCTTTATCAGCATCGCTTCGCTATCGGCCGCCGAGATTCCGGGGAAAACCACCGAGATGAAAAGCGCAGGGATTTCTATATCTGGCTCGCCCTCCTTTGGCAGACCGCTATAGGCCAATCCACCGGCAAGCAGACTTAAGACGATAAAGGCCAGAACCATTCTTGCGCGGTTTGACGCCCAGTCTATAATATTGGTCATTGTGCGATCTCAGTCAGGGTCACCGCGACGTCGACATCGTCGATGACGTATTCCTGACCCACAATGATCACCGTGGCGCTTTGTGCCAATCCAGTTAATAAAATCCCCTTTGGCGTATCCCGCAGCAGTTTTACCGCGCGAAACTGGGCGCGCGAGTTGGTGTCGACGATCCGTACACCCAATTTGCCATCATCGTTGAGGGTCAGCGCTGACTGCGGAAGTAGATGGGCCTTTGCGCCATCCGAGGCAATTAAAATCTCGGCGGTCTGGCCATCTCGCAGGTGCAGGTCTGTATTCGGCACCTGAATTTCAATGCGAAAGGTTCGGGTTTCAGGGTCGGCGCTGCGTGAGATAAAGGTCACATGTCCGGTCACAGCCTCGCCGCCTGCAGCAAGTTTTGCGCCGGCCTTTGCTCCAATAACCACTTTGTTCACTTCTGTCTCGGGCACGAAGCCGACCAGTTTAAGCGGATCAAGTTGAATGATGGTGGCGCAATGCCCACCCGCAGGGCCATTGGCTTGCATCAGGCTGCCAAACTCGGCAGTGTCTGTCTCCAGCAAGCCGTCGAAAGGGGCTGTGATGGTAAGCTGTTCAATTTCGCGTTCAACGGTGGCGACGCTTGCTTCTGCTGACTGAATGCCGGCGCGCGCGCTTTCCAAACCGGACTTTGCCGCCTGAACGGCGGCTTCCCCGGCTCGGACACCCGCTTGTGTCGTGGCCACGCGTGTCTCTGTCGCATAGCCGCCCTGTGACAGTTTTAGTGCGGCATTATTATTGATTTTCGCTTCATCAAGGCGGGCTTGCGCCTCTTCTTGGTGTGCTCTGGCTTCGGGGACGCGCGCCAAAGCTTCGGCGAGGCGTGCGCGTGCGTCGGAAAGGGTCGCCATCCGTGTTCCGGGGTCGAGTTTGCACAGTTCTTGCCCCTTGCTCACCATGCGTCCTTTGCGCAACGGCACAGACACTACTTTACCTGAGGTCTCGGCCATCACATCAACTTGGCGTGCTGCCTCGGTCCGTCCACGCAACACAACCGCGGTGTCGACCAGTCGCGCTTCAGACAGCAGCGCGACCACCTTTACCGGCTGTGGTTTGTTATCCATTTCATTTACCGTTTTTGCAGGTATCGACCCGCTGTGATCGGCGTCATCAGTGCCCACTCCGATGGGCGGTTCAGATTGTGTGTCTGGATCTGACGTTACGTTGGCGCCACTATCGGACGGCATAGCAGCGAGGGTCACATCGGCGGTTTTGCCGAGCTCTGTCTGCTCTTTTTGTGGCTGTTGTTCGAGAGTGAACTCGGGCGATGAGATTGCAGAGACCAGAGCGTCCAAGTCGCCGTTTGCCGCGAAACTTTTAAGAGCGGCGCGCTCGAACACCAAAATGTACAATGAGAGTGCCACGAAAAGTGCTGAAATAACCGAGATAAATTTCATAAGTGCCTTTCTCGACCAAGAATACAGGGCGCTGATTACGAACTTGTGCCAGCTCATGAGCGTTGGACGCAGAAAACCAAAGCCCTTGGCAGATATAAGCTATTCTAGGGTGGGATCAAGATCGTGCTCAGGAATGTTGCAAGCCCTTGGCAGGCCGCGAGCTTCAGGTTAAGAGAGGGCATCACAGAGGAAAAACCCAATGAGCGACACGGATAGTTTTATCGACGAAGTTAACGAAGAAGTCCGGCGGGACCGGATGTTTAATCTGTTCCGTCGCTATGGGTGGATCGCGGTTGCGGCGGTATTGCTGCTGGTTGGCGGTGCGGCGTGGAATGAATGGCGCGCCTCGCAGGAGCAGGCGCAGGCCGAAGCTATGGGCGATGCGATTGTTGCGGCGCTGAATTTGGAAACGGCGTCCGCGCGGGCTGCGGCCCTGCAAGAAATCGAGGTGACCCAAGCATCGGCAATCGTGCAACTGTTGAGTGCTGCACAATTGGCGTCAGATGATCGCGGAGATGAAGCCGTCGCGCAATTGACAGCCGTTCAAAGCAACGAAGCTTTGCCGTTGATTTACCGTCAGATCGCCGAGTTTAAGTCTTTGGTAATTGCTGACGCAGGCCAGAGCGTCGAGACACGGCGCAACGGCTTTGAGGATTTAATCTCCTCGGGTTCTGCCCTGCGTGTTCTGTCCGAAGAGCAGTTGGCGCTGCTTGACATCGGGGCAAATGATGTGGGTGGGGCGCTTGTACGGCTGCAACGACTGCTTGAGGATTCAGAAATTACACCGGGTGTACGCCGTCGCGTGACACAATTAATCACTGCGCTCGGGGCAAAGCCCGGTGATACCCCAACGGGTGGCTGAGATGATTTGTTTGGCCGCGCACAGAAACTTATGGGACAACCTGTCTGAGCGAGGCGCGGGCGGCACCATGGGTCGCTGGTCCAAAAAAGCTTTGATTTTGATGTCGGCGGTAGCGCTGCTGGGGTGCAGTGATCTTGAGATACTTCCCGGCGAGCGACAATCGGTACGCAGTATCCTCAATGATGCAGGTCAAGTCCGGCGTGAAGCGCCCTTAGGACCCACGGCAATTGACCTGCCCAAAGCAACACGGTCGGCCAGTTGGTCCCACAGGATAGGTACGCCGAAATATCGTACGACGCACGCGGCACTGAACCCAGAGTTTTCCCTGCAATGGTCGGCCCCGATTGGGGAGGGTGACAGCCGGCGGTACCGGATCAATGCTGACCCGGTCGCAGCCCAAGATCGGGTGTTTACGCTCGATGCTCACGCGCTGGTCACTGCGACGTCAAGCGAAGGACAAACCCTTTGGACGTATGATCTGACACCGGCCCGCGATGGAGTTGGTGACGCTGGCGGTGGCGGCCTGGCCTTTGGCGAAAACAAGCTTTTTGTCACCAGCGGTTATGGAACATTGACCGCTCTAGACCCGAAAACTGGTCTGCCTGTTTGGGTGCATGACCTCAACGCCGGTGGCACCGGCACGCCGTCCGTTTATGATGGCGTGGTTTATGTGGTGGCTGGCGACGGCACAGCAGTTGCGCTTGAGGCAGACACGGGACGTATGCGCTGGGAAGTCGATGCCGCGACCAGTTCGGCTGCAGGCGTTGATGGTGGGGCGGCACCGGCTGTGACTAACAAATTCGTCGTCTTTGCCCTAGCGAGTGGTGAAATATTCAGCGTCTTCCGTAAAGGTGGCCTGAGATATTGGTCCAATCTGATGTCAGGCAAGCGTGTTGGGGTCGCAGCTGCGACCATAAATGACGTCACCAGCGATCCGGTCGTAGTAGACGATACCGTTTATGTCGGTAGTCACTCTGGACGCTTGGTGGCTTTGGATATTTCTAGCGGCAAGCGGCGTTGGACACTTCAAGAGGGGGCTTTAGGTCCGGTGTGGCCTGTGGGTGGGTCGTTATTTTTCGTGTCTGACAACAACAAACTGATGCGGGTTCGGGCTAAAGATGGGCGGATAGTGTGGTCGGTTGATTTGCCTTACTTCACTAAATATAATCCAAAACGCAGCGTGCGGATTTTTGCACATTATGGCCCTGTGCTGGCAGGGGGGCAGCTGGTCATCGCCTCTGACGATGGGCTGTTGCGGTTGTTTGACCCTGTCTCTGGGGCCCTGCTGCGCAGCTTGCCGATCCCGGATGGAGCAACAACCTCACCAATTCTTGTGGATGGCACAATGTACATCGTGTCGGGCAAAGGTGAATTGCACGCTTTCCGTTGATGCTTAATTGCTGTAGGTCCACACGCTGACACATTTGGAGTGTTTGAATGTCCTTTACCCTTGCCATCGTGGGGCGCCCGAATGTGGGCAAGTCTACGCTGTTTAACCGTCTTGTCGGCAAAAGACTTGCGCTTGTGGATGATCAACCCGGCGTGACCCGCGATCTGCGCGAAGGAGAGGCGCGGCTTGCCGATTTGCGCTTTACGGTGATTGACACCGCTGGTCTGGAAGAGGTCACTGACGAAAGCCTGCAGGGCCGGATGCGTCGCTTGACCGAGCGGGCAGTGGATATGGCAGATATTTGTCTGTTTATGGTGGACGCTCGGGTCGGCGTGACCTCGACCGACGAGGTGTTTGCGGACATTCTGCGCAAACGGGCTAAACATGTCTTTCTTGCTGCAAACAAAGCTGAGGGCGCTGTGGCGGATGCGGGCGTGATTGAGGCGTGGAATTTGGGATTGGGAGAGCCTTTGCGTATCTCGGCCGAGCATGGCGAGGGTATGAGCGATCTGCACGCGGCGTTAATGCCTCTTGCGGATGATTTTAAACGAACGCGGACTGTCGAGACGCCGTTGACCGACGTTGATGTCAGCGAAGACGACGAAGAGGGACCGCGCAAACCCACTGGTGACCGGCCGCTACAGGTCGCCGTGGTTGGGCGTCCCAATGCCGGAAAATCAACGCTGATCAACGAAATACTTGGGGAAGACCGGTTGTTGACGGGCCCCGAGGCCGGCATCACCCGCGATGCCATATCGCTGCGTCTGGAGTGGGATGAAATGCCGGTGCGCATTTTTGATACAGCGGGTATGCGCAAAAAAGCCAAAGTGCAGGACAAGCTTGAAAAGCTCTCTGTTGGTGACGGGTTGCGGGCGGTGAAGTTTGCCGAAGTGGTGATTGTGCTGTTAGATGCTGCGATTCCGTTCGAGCAACAGGATTTGCGGATTGCCGATTTGGCCGAGCGCGAGGGGCGGGCTGTGGTCGTGGCGGTCAATAAATGGGACATAGAGGACGACAAGCAAAATAAACTGCGCGATTTGCGCGAATCGTTTGAGCGGTTGCTGCCACAGCTGCGCGGTGCCCCGCTGGTGACGGTCTCGGCGAAAACTGGCAAAGGCCTCGATCGGCTGCGGAGTGCCGTGGAGAAAGCTTATGATGTGTGGAACCGCCGGGTGACCACCGCACAGCTGAACCGTTGGCTGGCGGGTATGGTTGAAGCGCATCCGCCCCCAGCACCAGGTGGACGCCGGATTAAGCTGCGTTATATGACCCAGGCCAAAACTCGGCCGCCGGGCTTTGTGGTAATGTGTTCGCATCCAGACAAAGTACCGGAAAGCTATTCTCGCTATCTTGTTAATGGTTTACGGGTCGACTTTGATATGCCGGGAACGCCGGTGCGACTGACCATGCGCTCACAATCAGATAAGAACCCTTATAAGGGCAAAACTAAGGCGGCGCCGTCGAAACTACGCAAACATCTGTCGCCTCGGGCACATGATAAATAGCGATTAATCTAGGTTAATTTTTTTCGTTAAGTCCATAAATCTGTGGATAAATATTTCAACCCTGAGTCACAAATCACCGCCGCAATGGTCTTACCCCTCATGTCGTTTTGCAGCAGTTGCAGCGCTGCGGCGACATTGGCACCGCCGGAAAAACCACCAAAAATGCCCTCTTTGGCGGCCAGATCGCGAGTAATCTGTCGGGCGGTCTGCCCTGAGATCTGGATATAGCCATCCACCGGCGTATCGATTAAAAATTGAAGGTCTTTAATGCTATAGCCGCCGCCTTGTATTGGATGCGCGGGGTGGGTAACCGGTTGACCGGCTTGCAGCGCCGCGCCTTCGGGCTCAACAACAAAGCAGCGAATGTCTGGGTCACGCTGCTTGAGTGCCCGGGTCACACCTGCATAGGTACCGCCTGATCCAATAAAATCAACAAAACCATCTAGTTCACCGCCACTCTGCAAGTAAATTTCTGGACCGGTCCCGTCAAAATGTGCCCGCCAATTGCCCTCAAGTTTAAACTGATCGGCGCGAAATGCGCCGCGCTCGGCGGTGATTTTCTGGGCCACGTCTTCGACCAGCGCCAGATCTGCCCCCGAAACTTGCCCGGCCACAGCCCCTGCGCATTGGGCTACCAAAACCACTTCGGCGCCCAAGGCACGCATCATGCGCGCGCGTTCAGGTGAATTGCCCTGCGACATCACCGCAACAAACTTATATCCTTTGATGGCACAAACAATGGCGAGGCCTGTGCCCATATTGCCAGAGGTCAACTCGACCACGGTCTGGTTTGGTGCCAGTTGGCCGGCGGCTTCGGCGGCCTCGATCACGCCTTTGGCCGCGCGGTCTTTTTTGGAAAACCCCGGCAGCAAATAATCCAGCTTGGCCAAGATGGTGCCGCTGACCCCATAGGCGCGGGTCAGCCGGTCAAGACGCACCAAAGGGGTCTGCTGCATCGTGTCCAGAACCGAGGCAAGCGGCTGTTGCGCATTGTCATCTGCCCTATGCTGCATCACTTTCCCCTGTTGTTGCTGGTGCTCAGGCCAGTACCCCCGCAGTGGTAATTTGGGATTTTCCCCCAAGGTAAGCGTGCAGAACCGCTGGCAATTGTACGGACCCGTCTGCTTGCTGGCCGTTTTCTAACACTGCGATCAAACAGCGTCCTACCGCCAGACCCGAGCCGTTCAGCGTGTGCACATATTCGGGTTTGCCCCCGTCGGCGGGTTTAAAGCGGGCGTTCATCCGTCTGGCCTGAAAATCACCCGTGGTCGAGACGGAACTGATTTCGCGATAGGCGTTCTGGCCGGGCAACCACGCCTCGATGTCATAGGTGCGGCGCGCGCCAAAGCCCATGTCACCGGTGCACAAAAGCACGGTGCGGTAGGGCACGCCCAATTGCTCAAGCAGATCTTCGGCACAGCGCAGCATGCGCTTTTGCTCACCGTCAGACGCATCGGGATGGGTCACCGAGACCATTTCGACTTTTTCAAATTGGTGCTGGCGCAGCATGCCAGCGGTATCGCGTCCGGCACTGCCGGCCTCAGAGCGAAAGCACAGCGTATGCGCAGTCATCCGGATCGGCAGAGCGGCCTCGTCCAAAACATCGCCGGCCACCGAATAGGTCAGCGGCACCTCTGAGGTGGGTACCAGCCACCAGCCATTGGTGGTTTGATAGCTGTCATCGCCAAACTTGGGCAGCTTGTCGGTGCCATACATCGCCTCGTCGCGCACCAGCACCGGGGTGTTGGTTTCGGTCAGACCATTTTTATCCACATGGGTGTCGATCATAAATTGCGCCAGTGCCCGATGCAGCCGCGCCACGGCCCCCGACAGCACCACAAACCGCGATCCTGACAGTTTGGCCCCGAGATCGAAATTCAGCTGTGCGGCAACAGAGCTGATTTCATAATGTTCGCGCGGCTCAAAGTCGAACGCCGGTGGTGTGCCCCATTTGGCAATCTCAAGATTGTCGTCCTCATCGGCCCCGTCGGGCACGTCATCGGCGGGCAGGTTGGGGATAACCGCCAGCATATCGGTGAGCGTGGCGTCTTCGGCTTTGGCCTCGTCGTGCAGGCGCGCAACCTCGGCTTTTTTCTCGGCCACCAGCGCGCGCAGGCGGGTGAATTCGGCCTCGTCGCCACTGGCTTTGGCGGCGCCGACCAATTTGCTGGCTTTGTTCTGTTCGGCCTGCGCGGTTTCGGCGGCGGTGATTTTGCTGCGCCGCGCCTCGTCTTGGGCCAACAGTGTCGCAGACAGTGGTGCATCGCCCCGGCGGGCGAGGCCTGCATCAAAAGCGGCGGGGGTGTCACGAATGGCGCGGATATCGTGCATCAGAAATCTCCTGTTGGTCTTTGAATCGGTGCTATGGGCTTTATGCACCAGTTCTTTTGCCGAGGGTAGGGGGCAGAAAAGCGGCTTTCGCCACCGCCACCATTGCTGTTGCGCACGGGGCTGTTTGAGATTCTTAATCGGCGCCGGATGCTGTTGCCAATGCGCCTGCACTCATAGTCAAAAGTTATCGTTTAATAATGAAAATTTGCTTTGCACTTTTTCCCATCCTAGTGTTTTTTCAGCAAAAAAATGGGGATGGTCTATGGTTGTTAAAATTCTTGCCGGTCTGGTGTTTGCGCTGTTGCCGATTATGGCGGCGCTGCGCGCAGATGTGAATGTGATTGATCTGATGTCGGTGCTGTATGTTGGTATTGGGACGGTGTGTTTTGTTGCGGCCTCGCCGCACAACCGGTGGCAGGCGATGGGCATCGGCGGTCTGCTCAGCGGGCTGAGCGGGTGTTTGTTGGGCATAGCGATCACGCTACAAAGCTATGCGCCGGCCGAGATGACGCTGCCGCTGAGCTATGCGGTGTTGCCGCTGCTGTATGGTGCGGTGATCTTTGGCATTGCGAAAATGCTGGCCAAATAAACCACGGGCGAATTATAAAACTGGCCAAATAAACCACTGGCCGGTTAACCGGCTGGCCTGTTGAAAGACTGGCGGGTGGCGGCCGCTGTTGGTCACGTATCCGGCGCATCAGGCGTATCCGGCGCATCAGGCGGCGGCGCGGGGGGCTGATCGGTCTCCCATGCCCAGTATGCGTTCAAAAATTCGCCATAGGGCAATGTCTTGTCCGGCCAATGGGTCGGGCGGGTCAGGCCGGGCGGCAGGCTGGTGTCGCCACCGGCAAACATTTGCGACAGCTGCTCTTGGGTGACGCTAGTCTTTGAGAAATCGGTGTTGAAAACATGGGCCTTGTCAAATGTGGTGTCCTTCAGATTGGTTTTTGCATCGAAACGCGTTTTGTTAAGGTATGCGCCTGAGAGATTGGCTTCATTGAGATCTGCACCTTTAAGGTTTGTGCGGCTCAGCACCGCGATCTGAAAATTGCTGCGAAAGAACCACGCCTGTGCAAAGTCGCCGTCTTGCAAAGTCGCACCTCCCAGATCAGCACCGGTTAAATCAAGCCTGAACCCCTTGGTGCGTTCCAAGGCGATTTTGTCCGGCGCGCGGCGGCCGATCACCGTCAGCGCGGCCTGAATATCGGCGCGTGGTTCTTTCCGCGTTTATGTTTCATGGTCCCAAGGCGCGTTGGTGCGGATATAGACGCAGAGAATTTCCATAATCTGCATATGATCACGGTCGCTGTCTTGTGAAATGCGTTCCAGCGCATAAACCGCACCAAGCCGCACCTCGATATTGGCGTCGGTGTTTTCGGTGGTTGTTCCATCCGGTGCGGTTTGTTTGACGGTTTTTTCCACGCCCAATCCGGTGACGGCGGTGTTGATTCGGTCGGTGATCAAGCCTTGTTCGGCGGCTTTGATCGTGCGGTCGTTGATCCACACCCGGATCAACGCAAACGGCACGGTCGAGGCGGCCACCAGCACGCCCAAAAGCACCGCGATTGCGTAAGACAGATCGCGAATGGCTGTGGGATCACCGGATTTTCCGATCTGCGACGGGGTGGCGATATCTGCAGGCGCCGGGGTTTGGGTTTCCGACAGCAATGCGACGAGTTGTGCAACGATCAGCCGAACAGATCTGATGATATCGATCAGATAATAATGAAACGCCGCGGCAATCATCACCAGACCGGCCCCGATCACAACGATAACGTAATGATCTTGCCACCAGCCCCTAAAGTTCAGGGCTGAGAGCAGCCTGGCCCGGTGGATATCCCGATCGCGCCGGGGCACCAAGAATAACCACCAGTAAAGTCCAATAATCTGCACACCAATGATGAAAAGAAAAACCCCGTCGGAAAAACCCACAGCAGCGGATGTTGGATCACCTTGCCAGTTTAAAAATATCTCTTGCACAAAAATAACCTAAAGAAGAATGCGGCAATACCCCACTCAACCCGATTTACCCGTGGCGATCAAGTGCCGGATTGGGCGGCCTGCCGGGTGGCTGATTAT
>ERZ802819.1447-NODE-1447-length-14630-cov-13.721_pt1 | contig 14630 bp, 17 predicted proteins | sample MGYA00345647_ERZ802819 | MGnify/ENA primary metagenome ERZ802819 (study PRJEB30503, sample SAMEA104212355) | marine metagenome | biome: Westerlies Biome; feature: [SRF] surface water layer (ENVO:00010504) within the epipelagic zone...; material: water... | reverse complement strand
GAGCTGAGTTATTTTACTATTACAGATGGTAATGATTATTTAAACTTGGGTTCTGCTCAAGATTATAAAAGAATAGGTGACAATGATACTGGACCAAATACCGGTGGAATGGGAACAGTAAGTCCTGCACCTATTTTAAACGAAGATTTAGAACAAAAAATACAAACTCAAATCGTATTAAAGACAATAAATGGGCTTAAGAGAGATAATATTGAGTTTCAAGGTGTTCTTTTTTTTGGAATTATGGTGGATCAAGATAATAATCCATTCTTACTTGAATATAACACTCGATTTGGAGATCCTGAAATTCAAAGTATTTCACTTCGTCTAAAATCAGATTTTCTATCAACTCTTCATGCGACTGCAACCAAGAATTTAGGTTACGCAAATATAAATTTTATTAATAATAAGAAATCTATTTGCTTAATTTTAGCGACACGAGGTTATCCTGATGATTATCCTAAAAATACAATTATTGATAATTTAAATAACTTTGAAAATACTGAAGATTTTTATATATTCCATGCTGCTACAAAATTAGAAAATAATAAAGTTTTATCCACTGGAGGTAGGGTTTTATCTATCGTTTCTCTAAATGACAGCTACTCCGAATGTAGAGAAAAAGTTTATGAAATTGCCAATAAAATTGAATGGGAAAATAAATATTTTAGAGGAGATATTGGCTCTAATCTTTAATTCTTTTTTTTTTAAAAAATAATTTTAATAAGTTTTCATTATTATTTTTAATAAGTTTAAACTTAGGATTTAAAATAGTTTTTCTTTTAGGATTATTGTTTTTACATAAATAATAAACCTGACTAATTCTAGTAGACTTAATAACTTCTTTGCACATATCACAGGGCTCAAGGTAAGTTAACAGCTCTAATCCATCTAATCTTTTTAAATTTAGCTTCTTACATGCTCTTCTAATACATAAAATTTCCGCATGGGCTGTGGGATCATTATGACTAATCTCACTATTATGAGCTTTTGAAACTAGTTTCCCTGTTGAAGGATTAAAAATTATCGATCCAACTGGGATTTCATTTTTCTCCATTGCTATGTGACTTTGTTTCAATACAATTTCAATTAAATTTGATAAATTATAATTGTGTCTAATCATCCTATAATTGGTATAACAGCAGATTACCAAGAAAAAGTAAACTGCTACTCAAAGTACCCTTGGTTTGCATTAAGAAAACATTATACAAGTTGCTTAGAAATATTAGGTTGCATGCCTATTATTCTTCCACCTAGTAAAAATTTTGAAAACATTGATTTTCTTGATGGTCTTTTAATATCAGGTGGTGATTTTGATATTGATCCTAGTTTTTATGACCAAAAGATTAAGTCAAATAATGTAAAAACTATTCCAAAGAGAACAGAATTTGAGATGGATTTAATCAATTTATTTATTCAGAGTCAAAAGCCTATATTGGGTATTTGTGGAGGAAGCCAATTAATTAATGTGTATTTTAATGGCACATTAATTCAAGATATTGAAACTAATATAAAGCATGAGCAACCCAACCCAAGAAATGAAACAAGTCACGAAATAATATTAGAAGAGAGTTCTTATTTTAAAAAATTTAATAGCAGTGATAAAATTTACGTTAATAGTGCTCATCACCAAGCAGTAGACAAACTTGGAATAGATCTTATGGTTGATGCTAAAGCACCTGATGGAATTATTGAAGCATTTCATCATATATCTCATTACTATTGCATGGGAATACAATGGCATCCAGAGTTTTTAATTACAGATTTTGATGAGAGGGTTATAAAGGATTTTGTAGAAAATGTTAAAAAAAACATTAAGTAAGAAATTATCCGAAATAAATCAGATTTCTAGAAAACAAGCAGAAGTAATCATTAAAAATAGAAAAGTTTACGTTAATGGGGAAATTGAAACTAGACCTTTTATTTCAGTTGTTGAACGTGATAAAATTGAGATTCAAAAGGAGGATCAAAAAGAAATTAATGTTTTATTATTTCATAAACCCAAAGGCTGCATTACATCAAAAAAAGATGAAAAAAATAGAACTATAGTATATGACTTTTTACCAAAAAAGTTTCACAACTTCCATTACATTGGAAGATTAGATTATAATTCTGAGGGTTTATTAGCTTTTACTGATCATACACCCTTTAAAAGATTTATGGAGTCACCCAAATCGAAGATCAAAAGAGTTTATCTGGTTAATGTTATTGGTTCTTTTAATGACATTAAGTTAAAAGCTATGAATCAAAAAATATACTCTTCCATAGCTTATGAAAAAATTAAAGTAGTGTTAGCTCATTCTAATAAAAATAAACACACACTAAGATTTGAATTATTAGAGGGAAAAAACAGGGAAATCAGAAATGTTTGTGAAATATTTAATCTAAAAGTAGAGAAGTTGAAACGAATATCATTTGGTAAATTTATTTTAAAAACAATCCCTTATTCTAAATATAAAGAAATGAAAATAATTTATGAAAATTATAAGCGGTAGACTTAAAGGCAGGTCCATTAAAATAAATAAAGGAAGTAGTTTTCGACCAACTTTGTCGAGGATTAGAGAGGATTTATTTAATCTTCTAAAACATAGTAAAATTCTGAATATTAATATTGAAGATACAGTATTTTTTGATCTATTTTGTGGATCAGGCTCTATTGGAATTGAAGCATTATCTAGAGGAGCCAAAAAAGTCATTTTTAACGATATTGATAATTTGAATATTCAATCAGTAAAGAATTTCTTAATTAAAACAGAATTGGATAATTATGAGATATATAATAATGATGCTTTCATAAATAAAGGTCTTATTAGTAAAGAAGCCAATATAGTATATATAGATCCCCCTTACATAAGTGATATAAAATTAGTAGAGAAAAATATTTTCCCTCAAATACCAAATAATTGTTTAATTATATTTGAAACTGATCAAAAATTTGATCACCAAAATTTAATATTAAAAAAAGAATATAAAAATAAAAATTTAATTTTTTTAAAAAAAACTAACGATACCTAAAATAATTAAAAAATTTTTGAAAAAATTTTCTAAAGTATGCATATTCACCAAATATAAAAGCTACAGCAAATAAAATTAATTGATATGAAGGAAAGATTATAATTAATCTAATTAAGATATAAACTGGATAAAAAGAAATTATTTCATCAAGTTTAATAATTTTTAAAATCGGATCAGATAAAAAAACTGACAAAGACCCAGCTAGGCCAAATATGATAAAAATTTTTATTAAATGTACGAGATTTTTTGCCTTAAATAAAAAAATTAATTTATTTAACAAATTAGGCTCTTGTATTTTTTTTTAAAATTTCAACTGCTGGTTGATCTAAAAAATTAATTTGAGCAACCTTAGACCTTAAATAAATATCAAAAATTAGATAAAAAAGAAGATAACTATAGTCATCAAATTTTTCTTCTATTGTAATTTGACTAACTAAAGTTTTTTTATGTTGGAGTGTCTTAATAGCTCCTCTTTCAAGGATTGAAAGAAGGTTATAATCATTAATTAATTGTCGATTATTTTTAATAGTAGAGATCTTATTTTGTATTTGAAAAAAAATAAAATGTTTATCACAAGGACCATCTATAAATAGTTGAAATTGGCTATGTTGGTCAATTGAGCCATAAGCAGAGATATAGTTTTTAGCACTTATGTTTTTTCCAAGACTTTCAGCAAATATCTGCCTGTACCATTCATTAATAGAATTAATACGAGAGTTATAACTTAAACCAACTATATTTTTTATTTTATTAATATCTTCATATTTTAAAGAAGTAAGAATATTTTGAGATAGAGTTTTATGATTTTTAATAAATTTATCTTTTGCACTTAAAAATGATTTAATTAATTTGTCCAAAGAATAACCCATTATAATCAATGGTAATAAGCTAGTAATTGAAAATATACTAAATCTTCCTCCAATATTTGGGTCATGATCAAAGGTTAAAATTTTATTTTTTTTTGCAAAATCCTTCATATAGTTTTTTTTATTCTCAGTCACGAATATGAATTTGTTAAAAATATTTTTAATTTTTTTTTGTTTTAGAATATTGATAATTGAATGAAGAAAATATTTAGTTTCAATAGTATTTCCAGATTTTGAGATAAAAATAAATTTATCTTTATTACTAATTTTAAAATTAGATAAATTAGAATTTATTAAAATTGGAGAAGGATTATCATAAATAAATAAACTTTTATTGATTAATTGGGGGTCTAAAAATTGAGCGAGTAATTTTGCGCTCAAAGAGGATCCCCCCATTCCAAAGACATGTGTTCTAAAATTCTTATTTTTGAAAATACTTAAGTCATATTGAGAAAAATAATTTTTTTTATTTAATGGATTGAACATGTCAAGTTCAAGAAAGTCATTTAAAGAATATTTAGTATTATATTTATTTTTTTTAAAATTATGTAATTTGATATTGTTTTTAAGCTTCATTAATTTTTGATGTATTGAATAACCAATTTAATTTGAGGAGGATGAATACTATTACCTTTTACTTTTTCCCTTAAATAGCCATTGGAAGAAATTTTCATCAGTTTTATAGCCTGAGTCGTTATCAATTTTTTCGATTATACTTTCATTAACTTGATTAGAGTCTGCTTGGTCAAGAATAGATCTTACAACTGGATTGATACTTTTGGATTTAGTATTGGATACTTCTTGAGATTGAGCACCAGGCTCTGGTAAATCATTACTAGTAGGAACAATCAAAGACTTATTATATCCAACACCTACTTCGTTTACTTTCTCTCTTTGACAGCCAATCGTGAGCACTAACAATATTAATAGAACTAATTTTTTCATATTTTTTTATTTAAAAATAAAATGTTAAATATCAATATCATAAATCCAATGGTAATCCAGCTATCTGCAAGATTAAAAGCAGGCCAGTGATAATCTGATATGTAGATATCAATAAAATCAATAACAAATCCTCTAATAATTCTATCTAAGAAATTTCCCAGCGCTCCAGATAAAATTAAAACTAATGAAAATCGAAATATATGATCTTGGGTTTTAATTAAAAGATACAGAAAATAGAGAATAATAGAAAGAATTACCAAACTTACAATTAATTGATTTAATGAGGGACTATTTAAAAATCCAAATGCAAAGCCATAGTTGACAACAAAAATAAAATTTAAAAAAGGTAGGAGGCTTTTACTCTCATATAATTCTAATTTATTTATTACTAAATCCTTTGTTAGTTGATCTAAAGAAACTAAAAATAAAAATAAAAAGAAAAGATAAGTAATACTTTTATTGAAATGTTTGCCAAACATCATCACATCTCTTACATAGGTTATTTGGATTACTTTCGACTTCTGGAAGTATTGTCCAGCATCTATCACACTTCTCTCCATTGGCAAGTAAAATTTCAACATAAATATCATCTTCTTCAAATTTCATAGAATTTTCTGTTTTATTAGAAATATCATTAATCTCTAAATTACTTACAATACACATTTCAGCCAAATTAATATCTTTTAATAAATTTTGACTTTTAGAAGTAATATATAATTTCACATTGGCCTGGAGACTAGAGCCTATAACTTTTTCATTTCTTTTTAATTCCAATGAAGCAGTAACACACTTCCTAATTCTTTTAAGCTCATCAAATATTTCTTCTAAGTGATCATCTTTAAAAATAAAGTCATTATCTTTGATAGTTTGCATTAAAATACTTTGACTATTGTTATAATTTCTTGATAGCCAGGCCTCTTCTGCTGTAAATGATATAACTGGTGATAGCCATTTTGTAAGAAATTCAAAAACTATATGAAGGCAAGTAGCTACTGACTTTCTTTTGTGACTATTGATATGATCGCAGTAAAGAGAGTCTTTTCTAATATCAAAATAAAATGCCGATAAATCCAACGTACAAAAATTTAATAATCTTACATAAATTCCATGGTAGTCATGACTTTTAACAAGAGATTTTAATTCAACATTCAATTTAGAAATATTTCCTAGTAAATATTTTTCTAGATTAGGCATTTGATTAAACTCAACCATATTATTGGGAGTAAAATTATTTAAATTCCCTAGCAAAAATCTTATTGTATTTCTTATCTTTCTATAAGAGTCGATTTGGTAATTTATAATTTGATTATCAATTTTTAAGTCTTCAGAATAATCTGAAGCTACAACCCAAATTCTTAATATATCAGCCCCAAATTTATTAATTACCTCATCTGGAGAGACAACATTTCCAGTAGATTTAGACATTTTTCTACCTTTGCCATCCACTACAAATCCATGGGACAGTATACTTTCAAAGGGTGCCCTACCTCTAGTGCCACATGACTCTAATAATGAAGAGTGAAACCAACCTCTATGCTGATCAGATCCTTCTAAATACATAGATGCAGGCCATTGTAAATCTTCTCTTTTTTCTAATACGTAAGAGTGTGTTGAACCACTATCAAACCAAACTTCCACAACATCTTTAACTTGTTCGAAATCATTAGCATCATATTCAGGTGAAAGGAATCTAGATGGATCTGATTCAAACCAAGCATCACCCCCTTCATCTTCATAAATTTTTGCAATTCTTTCAATTACAATGTTATCCCTTAAAGGTTCACCTGATTTTTTATTAACAAATATTGGTAGAGGAACTCCCCAGACTCTTTGTCTTGATACACACCAGTCGGGGCGATCTACAATCATACTTCTTAATCTATTTTGACCCTGTTTAGGAAAAAAATCAGTTTGATCAATTGCTTCGATAGCTTTTTTTCTTAAGTCATTTGTCTCCATTGAGATAAACCATTGTGAGGTGTTTTTATAAACCAACGGTGCTTTAGACCTCCATGAGTGAGGATAACTATGAATTAATTTACCTTGGGAAATTAGATTACCACAATTTTTGATTTCATCGCAAACATCTTGGTCAACTTTAAAAATATGTTTACCTTTAAAAATAGGAATATGTTCATAATATATTCCTCCCTCATCAATAGTCATTGGAAGTTCTAAATTATGTTTTTTTCCCAAGATAAAATCATCCATTCCGTGAACAGGACATATATGAACAATTCCAGTCCCCTGTTCAGTAGTTACAAAATCACCATGAAGTACTGGTACCTCAAAATTATATCCTGAATTAAATAATGGGTGCTGACATTTAGTATTTAATAGCTCAGCCCCCTTAAAAGAAAAATTGACTTTACTATCTTCAATATTATTTTCTTTTAAAAAATCTTCCCTTAAGTCCTCAGCAATAATTACTTTTCTTGAAATTTCATCTTTAACAAAAGAAATAGATTGGTAGTTAATATCTTTATGTATAGCCAATGCCCTATTGCCTGGGATGGTCCAAGGTGTGGTCGTCCAAATTAGAATGGAATGTTCTTTAAGATTTGGATTATCTGTCTGAGAAACAGGAAATGCTGAATAAATAGTTGTCGATTTGTGGTCTTGATACTCAACTTCAGCATCCGCTAAAGCTGTTTTTTCAACAACCGACCAAAGAACTGGTCTATGACCTTTATATATCCCTCCATTATCTAAGAACTTACCTAACTCTCTGACAATTTGAGCTTCTGCATGATAATGCATTGTAGTATAAGGATTATCCCAATCTCCAATAACACCTAATCGTTGAAATTCCTTTTTTTGAATATCAATCCAATTGTTTGCAAAATCCCTGCATTGTTTTCGAAACTCGATAATTGGAACATCATCTTTGTTTTGTTTTTTTGCTCTATATTGCTCTTCAATCTTCCATTCAATGGGAAGTCCGTGGCAGTCCCAGCCAGGAACATAAATAGAATTTTTTTCAAGTAATTGTTGGTATTTAACAATTATGTCTTTTAATATTTTATTTAATGCATGCCCCATATGGAGATGACCATTAGCATAGGGGGGTCCATCATGCAGAATAAATTTTTCTTTTTCTTCTGATGACTTTCTAAGTTTTTGATATATCTCATTTTTCATCCAACTTTCAAGAATAGTTGGTTCTTTCTTTGGCAAATCAGCCTTCATTGAGAAATCAGTTTTAGGGAGAAGAATTGTATCTTTAATTTCCATATTTTAAAATTTTCTTTGCTACAGTGATATCTAAAGTAATCTGATTTAACAATTCTTTTATTCCATTAAATTTTTGTTCATCACGAATTTTGCTTAAAAACAAAACCTCTATTTCTTTACCATAAATATCTTCTTCAAAGTCAAATATATGGACTTCTACTATAGAGGTTTGTTTATGAAATGTAGGACGCATACCAAAATTAACAATACCAAAATGAATGTTATCAGATAATTTAATTTGGACTGCATAAACACCATAGGGAATTTTGATAATATTTATAGGAAATTTGAGGTTAGCAGTTGGGATTCCAATTGTTCTTCCTCTTTGATCTCCTAAAATTACTTTTCCTGTAATACTAAATTTTTCTATCAAACATTCGTTAGCTTTTTCTATTTCACCATTTTTAAGAAACTGACGAACCTTACTTGAGGATATTTTTTCATCAGAACTGTTATCATTTAATAACTCAAGTTCTTCCAATTTAATATTATAAGCATTGCATAATGATCTGAGTGTTTCAAGATTACCTTTTCTTTGATTTCCGTATCTAAAATCTTTTCCCAAATACAGTCTTTTTATAGCTAGTTTATTTAGAAGTATATTCTGTTCAAATTCACTAAAACTTAACTGGGTAAGTTCATTATCAAATTTTAAATCAATTAAATAATCAATATTCAAATTTTTAAGAATTGATATTTTTTTTTCTTTTGAATTTATTAAAAAGTTTTTTTCATTATTAAAAAATATTTTAGGATGAGGATTAAAAGATAATATAGCTGATTTAGTTTTTGAAATTTTAGAATCAGTAGTTAGGTTATTTAAAATTTGCTGATGCCCTCTGTGGATTCCATCAAAGTTACCTATTGTTAAAAAAAGTTCTTCTTGGATATTTAAGTCTTCAAAACTTACATCTAAATATTTCATAAGATTTTAAATAGTTTGGTATGTACTTTTGTAGTATATGAGAGGTTTTTTTGCAGTCATTTTGTAAAAATCATTAATTTTACAAATTATAATAGTATGGTCTCCAGACTTTACTTTCTTATAAACTTTTCCCTCAATTAATCCTAAAGACTCTTTAAAAAAAGGAACCTTATTTTTTGCAATAGAATAATTTGTATTGATCCACCTTTTATCAACATCACTAGCAAATTTATTTGACAGTTTTTTTTGAGACATTGATAAGAAATTTAAATTTAATGGGCTATCTAGCTTAAATGTCTTTAAATACTTATTATAATTACCTAAACAAAATAAAAACATAGCTGGGTCGAGTGAAACACTTGTAAAAGAATTAATGGTACAACCAAAATATTCTGATTTTTTGTTTCCATTAGTTACTATGGTAATGCCAGTAGCAAATAATGAAAATATTGATGTTAAACTAGGTTTTTTTTTCATAATTAAATCGATTGGTAGCGCTGGAGAGACTCGAACTCTCACGAAGTTGCCCTCACCGGATTTTGAATCCGGCGCGTCTACCATTCCGCCACAACGCCTTAAATAGTAATATTTAATTATATTAATAAGTACAAATTAGCAAATTTATAACTTGTTTTGTATTTATTGGATTTTAAGAATAGTATCTCGATACTTTGGAATACATCTATTTTATGACACCCATTCTATCTTTTGCAATGATTGCAGCAATTACTCCTGGGCCCAATAATATTATTCTTTCAACTAATGCAGTAAACCATGGTTTTAGAAAAACAATACCTCTAATTATGGGAGTATTTTTTGGTTTTTTATCTGTTTTAACTCTCTGTTTACTTGGAATCGGGGAGATCTATAAGTCCTTCCCGGCGATAGCATTAATTATAAAAATAGTAGCTGTATGCTTCCTAACATATCTATCTTATAAAATATTTATTTCTTCTAGCTTTTCTGACGAAAATAAAACAAGACAATTCTCATTTAAAGATATTTATTTTTTTCAAATTATAAATCCAAAGGCGGTAACTGTTTCTATGTCAAGTTCAGCTATATTTATTCAAAATAAATTTACTTATGAAATTGAATTTTTATTAATTTTTTTATGTTTTGTTATTTCAACATCAACTAGTGCAATAATTTGGGCGGCGATAGGTCATTCATTTAGAAATTATTTAAATGATACAAGAAAAATAATTATTTTTAATAGAATTATGGCAGTACTTCTTATGTCTTGTATTTTCTTTATTATTCTATGAATAATAGTGTATTTAAATTAATTCTTTTTTTTCTAATTAGTTTTTTACTTCTATCTCCAACTGTAATTATATTATTTAAAGGATTAGGTTCTCTAAATACTTCAGGTAATTTATATGCTTCTAGATATATCTTAGGATCAGCAAAACTAGTTTTTCTTGTAAGTTTTATAGTTGTATTGATTAGTGTTCCTCTTGCCTGGGTAAATACAATGACAAATTTTTGGGGTAGAAGGATTATACAAGTATTTTGTATTCTTCCCTTAGGTGTTCCTGCTTATATTTCTGCTTATGCTTATGCAGAATTACTTGAGCCTGGTGGGTATCTATCACTCATATTTTTTTCTTATGAGGGGTTTTCTTTAAGAAACAATTTTTTTGGATCTTTGATTTTGAGTTTATCTTTATTTCCCTATGTTTACTTACTAACAAGAATAGCTATCATCAATTTTTCTGCTAGGTATATCGAAGCGGCAAAAACAATGGGCAAAGGTCCGTTTGAATGTTTTTTAAGAGTTTGTTTGCCAATGGCACTTCCTGGAATAGCTGCAGGATTAGCTCTAGCATTAATGGAAACTATAAATGATTTTGGAGTAGCGGACTTTTTTGGTCTTCAAACACTCACTCTTGGGGTGTTTCAGTATATTTCTATTATAAATGACCTACCTTCTGCTTTTTTGTTATCTTTAATCATTTTAATAATGATGATTGCTCTCTATATCTTTGAACAGAGCGTTAGAGGAAAAAAGCAATTTCATAACTCTAGCTTCGAAAATGTTGAATGGTCTAGATATCAATTAGGAAAGCTGAAAGGTGCTTTAGTTTTATTTTTAGGTGGGCTGCCAATTATCTTTGGATTTATTATTCCACTTTTTTTTACTTTTTACTTATTTTTATCACACATAGATAAGCTAGATTACTCTGATTATCTTTCATCTCTAAGTAATTCCTTTTTAGTTGGTTTTTGTGTTGGTCTTTTATGTATTTTTATTTCAGTATTTATCAATTTTTATAGTAGATTTTCAAAAAAGTTCTGGATTATTTACTATAAAAAAATCATAAATTTAGGATATGCTTTACCAGGCGTAGTTATTTCTCTTGGAGTTTTAATTTTATTAAGTAATTTTAGTAAGATTTCTTCTTTTTCACTCAGCGCTACAGCATTCGGACTTATTCTAGCTTTAGTAATTCGTCTAATAGCTATTTCAAATAATTCTATAGATTCAGGTTTGGACAAGGTTGGTAGATCTATTGATGATGCATCAAGATTAATTGGGAGAAGACCATCTACAACTTATTTTAGAATTATTATACCTCAAGTAAGGCTAAGTATTCTAGCAGGGTTTTTATTAGTATTTGTTGATACGGTAAAAGAACTTCCCATAACTCTATTATTAAGACCTTTTAATTTTAATACATTGGCGACAAGTCTTTATGAATATTCATCAAATGAAATGTTTGAATATGGTAGTTTACATGCTTTAACAATTATAATATTTCTTTCCTTTGTAATTTATCTTTTTGATAAGGTAATAGAAAATAAACTTGTTTCTAAGATAAGAAAATAATTTATTCAGAAAATTTTTTCATTAACTTAAGAGTCTCTTCACTGACATGATGCTCAATACCTTCACTGTCATTTTCTGCAGTCTTTCTAGAGGCACCTAGCTTAATTAAAAAGTTATATACGATTTCATGTTTTTGTTTTGACTGTGTAGCTAATTTTTCTCCCTTTTCTGTTAAAAAAATTGATCGGTATGGTTCTGATTTTGCTAATTTAAAACTTATTAAACGCTTCAGATTTTTATTAACAGTAGCTTGAGATACACCAAAATGTTGAGCTAGATCACCATTTTTAACATCACCTTTATTCTTTAAAATATCTTGTATCGCTTCTACGTAATCTTCAAGCATCTCATTTTTATTTTGATTTCTTATGGTTGAATAATGAGAATTATCTTTAACCTCATCTAAAAGTAGATCCTCTCCTTCTAATAATACATCACGAATTTCTGGAGCTGTACTTTTGTTTTTAAGCATTTTTTTTTGGTTTAACATAACATATAAAGAAAAAATTGACTAATTTTTAGTTATGTCTATATTATTTAGCCATAGCTAAAATATGACCGAATTAATTTTATCATTCCAAAGAAGACTAGATTACTTTCGTGTATCAAAAATATTAGTTTTATTAGTTTTTGTAGCTATTTTCCTCTTTAAAGATACAAGAGAAATACTAATAAGCTCTTCACAAGATGCTTATATTGCCGTTACTTCTTTTGTTGGAGCGACACTTCTAATTTTTTACTCTTTAGAGAAAAGAGATTTTAACATTCAGGAATTCATTAAAAAAAATTCAAAGTTTGAAATACCAATTTGTGCTTTTTTGGGAGCTATACCTGGATGTGGTGGAGCTATCATGGTCATGAGCATGTACACTCGAGGAGTTGTTTCGTTTAGTTCAGTGCTTGCTACTTTAATAAGCACCATGGGGGACGCTGCTTTTATTTTAATAGCCTCTAAGCCTCAGGCAGCTTTAATAATACTACCTATCACTTTAATAGTTGGAATAATTACAGGATATATATCCCTTCCTTTTTCAAAAAAGATTGCTCCTTCAATAAATAATAAACATGATTCTAATATGGTTTTACCCTCAAATAAAATACCAACAATTTTTTATAAAATTTGGCTTTACTTTCTTATCCCTGCAGTAATGTTGGGATTAATAAACGCTTTTAATGCAAGTTTTGAAATACCTCTATTTGGTTATGATGTTATTGGTATATTTGCTTTTGTTGCAGCTATGTCATGTTTGTTAATGTGGGTTTTTAATCCTTTAACAGATATTCAAATGGCTGCTATTCATGAAAATTCAATAAGAAAGACGGTTGATACAACTTGTTTTGTATCTGTTTGGGTTATTACGGCGTTTGTATGTTTTGAATTAATTAATTTATTCACAGAAGGAAAGATGTTTGACTATTTGTTATTTTTTGGGCCATTTATTCCTTTGATAGCAATTTTAATTGGATTCATACCAGGTTGTGGTCCTCAAATTATGATAACTTCAATGTATGTAGGCGGCCAAATACCTTTGGCAGCTCAATTAGGAAATTCTATTTCAAATGATGGTGATGCTTTATTTCCTGCTTTAGCAATCTCTGCAAGAGTTGCAATTTTAGCAACTTTATACAGTGCAATTCCAGCCATTATAGTCGCGTATCTTTGGTATTATTTAGTGTAGTGTGATCATACTTGTTTCAAAAATTTACAAAAATAATTGAGATTAAATCTAGATCAAAATTTGCACAGCCAGTTTTATCGTTAATAGCATTTTGTGAAAGTATTTTTTTCCCAGTCCCACCAGATACTATTTTAATTCCAATTATTTATTTCAATAAGAAAAAATATTTATTCACTATAATAAATTGTACCCTCTTCTCAGTAGCTGGTGGTATTGTAGGTTATTGCTTAGGTTTTTTTATTTTTGATTTAATAAAAGAATACGTCGATGTTGGTAAACAAAGTAATTTTTTAAAATTTTATAATGAATGGGGTATAATTGCAGTATTTTTAGGAGGCTTCACACCTATTCCGTATAAGATTATTGCTTTAACTAGCGGCTACTCTAAATTTAATTTTCTACTTTTTGTTATTTTATCTATGTTGTCTAGGGGATTAAGGTTTTTTATTATTGGTTTTATTATAAAAAAATATGGAGATTTTGGCATCAATATATTAAAAAAAAATAAATTATTAATATTTTTTTTAATACCATTATTAGTTATTGGTCTAATATATTTGGTAATAAGTCATGCTTAATTCAAAAATAATATTTAATCTTATATTTATTTTCTCAATTTTTTCTATTTCTTTTGCTCTGTATTTAGAATTCTTTTTGGGATATATGCCTTGTAAATTATGTACTTACCAGAGAATTCCCTATTATTTGATAATATTAATTGGTTTTTTTAATATCTTTATAAGTAAATATTTTAAATATTCTTATCTATTACTTACTATACTGATATTTATTGAGATAATTATATCAGGTTATCACTCTCTAGTTACTTTTGAAATAATTAAGTATAGTGGATGCGAAAGTGCTACTTTACCATCTGATATAACTCAATTAAAAGAAGCACTATTAAATAATAATTTAATTGTCGACTGTTCAAATGCAAACTTGAAGTATTTTGGTATACCCCTATCAGTTTATAACTTCTTGTTTTCAAATATCTTTATGTTAATAATTATTTTCGATGCCTATAAAAAAAAAATCTAAAAAGTTAAATAATCAAGATAAAAAACTCATTGAAGAGATAATTAGAGTTGACCATGCTGGGGAGCATGGAGCAACGCAGATTTACAGAGGTC
>ERZ802819.1446-NODE-1446-length-14634-cov-57.6588_pt1 | contig 14634 bp, 14 predicted proteins | sample MGYA00345647_ERZ802819 | MGnify/ENA primary metagenome ERZ802819 (study PRJEB30503, sample SAMEA104212355) | marine metagenome | biome: Westerlies Biome; feature: [SRF] surface water layer (ENVO:00010504) within the epipelagic zone...; material: water... | reverse complement strand
AACGGCGACGGCAAGCATCTCGGCCATGAACAAACCGGCCGGAATCTACCGGGATTGGAGGGCAGCGTCCCCTCGCCAGCGTCGCTGCCAGGCATTGGTGGGTTCTAGGCCACAGGCCTGTTGTTCAAGAACCCGTTTCTCGAGGATCTCGCTGGAGCTGGCCTCACCATCGGGATCCCGGAAGGGAACGGCGGCGCGGGTGAACAGATGCTCCATCTCCATCGGGCTGAGGGGACGCCAGCCAGGACCTTCCGCTGTGCACGAGCCGCCCGGTTGCACCGCCATCGTTCCGCTGCTCCAGCCGACCCGTTCCCCCGGGGCCGGCAGCAGTGAGTACAGCTGCAACCCGGCCCGTTGAAGACTGGCCCGCACCGCCGCCGATCGGCTGTAGGTGAGCAGCCGTCCCCCCGGCGCCAAGCGTGCGGAGAGTCCAGCGAGGAATTCTTCCGTCCACAGCTCCGGGCAGCGTTGGGGGGAAAACGCGTCCTGCAGGATCAGGTCGAACCTCTGCTGGTCCGGAATCCGCGCGAGCGCGGTTCTTGCATCTCCCCAGAGCTGATATCCGACATGCGGAGGATCGCTCCAGCCATCATTGGCCTGGATCCCCTCCAGTCGCTCCAGAACATCCGCTCTCCACAGGTCCCGGAATGTCGGTTGCTCGAGGGCCAGATCCAGCGGTCGCCGGTCCAGTTCCAGGCCCCACCACTGCACGGCAGGGGCTGGCTCCGGCAGGTCTTCCAGGATCACCGCCGTGTTGTAGCCAAGGCCAACGCAGACATCGAGGATCCTGAGACGATCGGCAGCACAGAAGCGGTTCAGCTCAGCCGGTCTCGAGAACTTCGCCCGTGCTTCGTTCAGCGCGCCAGCTGAATTGTGGAACGCCTCTCCGAACCGCTCGCTTTCCAGGCTGAAACTGCCATCGGCCGTGGGGTAGGCCCGCAGGCCATCGGCATCAGCAGCGGAGCCGGTCAAGGTCGTCCCAGAAGCTGGGGTAACTCACGGCTGCAGCATCGCTGCGCTGCAGGGTCGAATCGCCAGACGCCAGCAATGAGGCCACCGCCAGGCTCATCGCCACCCGGTGGTCGGTTTCGCTGTCCAGAGCAGCGCCCTTCAACGGGCGTCCGCCGCGGATGGTCATGCCGTCCTCGTGCTCCTCGATCTCAGCACCCATGGCCTTGAGCTGGCGTGCCATCACCGCCAGGCGATCGGTTTCCTTCACCCGCAGCTCCGAGGCGCCGCTGATCCTGCTTTCGCCGTCGCAGAAGCAGGCGGCGACGCTGAGGATCGGAACCTCGTCGACGAGGCGGGGCATGATTTCTTCTCCGATAGAAAACGGTTGCAACGGCCCATGGGTGATCCTCAGGTCGCCCACCGGTTCACCGGCCACATCGCGACGGTTCAGCACCTCGATCTGAGCATTCATCTGCTCGAGCACCTCGAGAATGCCTGTTCGGGTGGGATTGAGGCCGACGTTCTCAATGGTGAGGTCCGCGCCAGGCACCAGGGCACCGGCCACCAGCCAGAAGGCTGCTGAGCTGATGTCCCCCGGGACGACCACCTGTTGGCCCTTCAGGGTGTTGCCGGGGCGAACGGTGATGTGACGCCCCATCTCGCCCCCCACCTCCAGATCAGCACCAAAGGCCCGCAGCATCCGCTCGCTGTGGTCGCGGGACTGGGCCGGTTCGATCACGGTGGTGGTTCCGTCGGCCGTCAGGGCCGCCAGCAGCAGGGCCGACTTCACCTGAGCGCTGGCCACAGGCGTTCCGATCACCGTGCCACGCAGGCTCTGGCCCTGCACCGCCAACGGAGCGAGGTTGCCTCCGTCACGGCCCCGCACATCCGCCCCCATCGAGGCCAGGGGCTGACCCACCCGCCGCATCGGCCGGCGACGCAGGGAGGCATCACCATCCAGCACGAAGTGACGGCCGGCCCGTCCAGCCAGCAACCCCAGCATCAGGCGCATGGTGGTGCCGGAGTTGCCGCAATCGAGAATTTCAGCGGGTTCCTGAAGTCCGTCCAGGCCCACCCCCTCAACGGTGACGAGGCCGCCGGCCTCGATCGGGCTGATCCGCACACCCATTGCCCTCAGGCAAGCGGCGGTGCTGATGGGGTCTTCCGCCGGCAGCAGACCGTCGATGGTGGTGGTGCCCTCCGCGATGGCACCGAACAGCAGGGAGCGGTGGGAGATCGACTTGTCTCCCGGCACCTTCACATGACCGGACAGCGACCCGCCGGCCTTGAGTTCACGGGCAGGGTGAGAAGGGCCGTTGGCGCTCAAGACTGATCCGTCGTTGGGCCGATCCTATGGGCTGGTCTTCAGGCCCTGGATCAAGCGATCGAGGGCGTAGCCGAACAGGCTCGGATCCGGTTCGTCCTGGCCCAGTCCATCCAGTCCGAGTTCGGACCAGCGCGCGGACACCCGCTCCTCCAGGTCGGCCGGACGGCTGAGCGGTTCCCCCCAGTCGTGGTTTTTCTCCGGACCCACCTTCGTGGTGGCGTCGATGGCCAGGCGGCCGCCCAGCCCCAGTTGCTCGCTGGCGAAATCGAGGCTGTCGAAGGGGGTGTCCGCCAAGGTGAACAAATCCCGCTGTGGATCCACCTGTGCTGCGATCGCCCACACCACCTGGCGTGGGTCCCGCACGTTGATGTGCTTGTCCACCACCACCACGAACTTGGTGTAAGTGAACTGGGGCAGGGCACTCCAGAACGCCATGGCCGCGCGTTTGGCCTGGCCGGGATAAGCCTTGTCGATCGAGATCACCGCCAGCTTGTAGCTGAGGGCTTCCATCGGCAGGAAGAAGTCCGTGATTTCCGGAATCTGCTGACGCAGGATCGGGGTGTAGATGCGGTTCAGGGCGATGGCCAACATCGCCTCTTCCTTGGGAGGACGCCCACTGAAGGTGGTGAGGAACACCGGATCCCGTCGCTGCGTCATGCAGTGGAAGCGCACCAGCGGTGAGTCCTCCACTCCGCCGTAGAAGCCCATGTGGTCGCCGAAGGGGCCGTCGGGCAGCACCTCGCCTGGGGTGATGGTTCCCTCCAGGACCACTTCACTGTGGCTGGGCACTTGCAGATCCAGGGTCTTGCAGGGGCTGAGACGCACCCCTTCGCCGGCGTAGATCCCCGCAAACAACCATTCACTCAGCTGCACGGGAATCGGGGTGGCGGCGGCCATCACCAGCAGCGGGTGCACGCCGATGGCAACAGCCACCTCAAGCTTCTTGCCCATCGCTGCAGCCTTGCGCAGATGGCGGGCACCGCCCCGCACGCTGAGCCAATGCACGGTCATGGTGTTCACCGACTGCCTCTGCAGCCGGTAGACCCCCACATTCGGCACGCCGGTTTCCGGGTCTTTGGTGATCACAAGCCCCAGGGTGATCACCCCACCCGCGTCCCCTGGCCAGGGGCGGATCAAGGGGATGTTGTCGAGGTTGACCGCGTCGCCTTTGAAGATCTGCTGCCGGCAGGGGGGTGTCAGATCACGGTCGGGTTTGGCCTTCACCAGATCCCAGAACACTCGGGCGAACTGCTTGGTTTCGCTGAGTCCCTTCGGGGGGCGTGGTTGCTGCAGGAGGGCCAGCCTCGAGCCAAGGTCCTCCAGCTGCTCGGCCCGTTCGAGACCCATGCTCCAGACCACCCGTTCCACGGTGCCGAGGGTGTTCACCGCCACCGGCATCGACGACCCGATCACGTTCTCGAACAACAGGGCGGGTCCCCCCTGGGAGAGCACGCGGTCTGCAATGGCCGCCAGTTCAAGATCGGGGTCCACCGCTGCTGTGATCCGTTTCAGCTGTCCGCGCTGATCCAGCAGTTGCAGAAATCCGCGCAGGTCGCGGGTGGCCGGGCCAGATCGGAACAGGGCCATGGAGGCGACGAGGAGATCACGGTCGATCTCGGTACTGTGTCGCACGCCGATGATGAGCGTGGCCATGCAGATCTTCTATTTCCACGTTCCGGCGGAGATGCCGGCGGATGCCAGCCCCGATGCAGCGGTGGTGATCGATGTGCTGCGCGCCACCACCACCATCGCCTGGGCTCTGCACCACGGGGCGGAAGCGGTGCAGGCCTTCGCTGATCTGGAGGATCTGCGGGCGGCGGCCGAGGCCTGGCCTGCCGACCAGCGACTGCTGCTGGGCGAGCGCGGGGGGCAGACCCTGGCGGGCTTTGACCTGGGCAATTCCCCCGTGGCTGTCGTACCCGCCACGGTGTCCGGCAAACGTCTGTTCATGAGCACCACCAACGGCACCCGTGCCCTGGATCGGGTGCGTCAGGTGCCTTTGTTGGTGACAGCTGCTCTGCCGAACCGTGAAGCGGTGGCCCAGCGTCTGTTGAAGGAATCACCTGAAACCGTGGCCATTGTGGGCAGCGGTTGGGAAGGGACGTACTCCCTCGAGGATTCCCTGGCTGCGGGTGCTCTGGCGGCGCGCCTGCAGGAGCTGAGTCAAGCGGTGACGCTCGCCAACGATGAAGCCACAGCAGCTACGGCCCTGTGGCAGCAGTGGCGTCACGATCCCGAAGCCTGTCTGCGTACGGCCAGCCACGGGCAACGGCTGATCCGGCTCGGTGACCATGACGACGACTTCCGCTGCTGTGCCGGCCTGGACCAGTTGAGTGTCGTTCCAACGCAACAGTCGCCGGGAGTGCTGCAGGCGATCTGAACGCCTCTAAAGTCCGACTCAATCTCCAGATCCCGTGAACGACTTCCTGGCGGCTGCCGTGCAGCTCACGAGCAGCCAGGACCCGGAAATCAATTTCAATGCCGCCGAGGAGCAGATCGATCTGGCGGCACGACGTGGTGCGGATCTGGTGGGTTTGCCTGAGAACTTCGCCTTCATGGGCGAGGACAGTCGCCGCCTCGAGCTGGCGTCTGACCTGGCCGAACGCTGCAGCCGCTTTCTGGTGACGATGGCGCGGCGCTACCAGGTGGTGCTGCTGGGCGGAGGATTCCCTGCGCCGGTGGGTGATGGCTCGAGGACGTTGAACCGAGCAGAACTGGTGGACCGGGATGGCCAGCTGTTGGCCCGCTACGACAAGATCCACCTCTTCGACGTTGACCTTCCCGACGGCAACACCTACCGCGAGTCGGCAACCGTGAATGCCGGCCAGGAGTTGCCGCCTGTGGTGGATGTGCCGGGTCTGTGCAAGGTGGGTCTGTCCATCTGTTACGACGTTCGCTTTCCTGAGCTGTATCGACACCTCGTGGGGGCTGGAGCCGATCTGCTGATGATTCCAGCCGCTTTCACCGCCTTCACCGGCAAGGACCACTGGCAAGTGCTGCTTCAGGCCCGAGCCATCGAAAACACCGCCTATGTGCTGGCTCCGGCGCAGACCGGCCTGCACTACGGGCGTCGCCACAGCCATGGTCACGCCATGGTGATTGATCCCTGGGGCACGGTTTTGGCCGATGCAGGTGTGTTGCCTGGGGCTGCGATTGCACCCGTCAACACGGCCCATCAGGGACATGTTCGGGATCAGATGCCGAGCCTGCGCCACCGCCGGCCGGCATTGTTCTGACGTCGATGTTGAGGGCGACGCCCCGCCGATGGCGCTGCTTTGCGGCAGTGGCACTGCAGCTTTGTTTGATGCTGCCCTCGCTGCCGGCTCAGGCGGCCAGTGCTCTGGCGGCCTGGGCGCTCACCGAGAACGGCACGCTGCAGTTGCGCACCAGCCGCAATGCAAGGCTTCAGGCCTTTTTTCAGGACGCCAGCGACGGCCGCGGCACCCGCGTCTGGATCGATTTTCCCGGTGAACTTCGCTTTCCCCGTCGGCTGACGGGCCGCGGCGCGGTCAAGGAGATCCGACTGGGCAAGCCACGGCCTGGGGCTACGCGCTTGGTGGTGGAGTTCCGCCCCGGTGTGGAACTGGATCCCAGTCAATTGAAGCTGAGGGGTACGGCTCCCGATCGCTGGGAGCTGAACTTCAGCGGTTTGCCCACCCGTGGGCTCGATGATTTGGGTGAAGGGGATCTCTCGGGCCGCGCCACGGCCTGGCGACCTCCGGGCCGCTTCGCCCCAAGCCGCACGCCGGTGGATCCCTCCGGACTCCCCACCGTGACCCGCGGCCGCTACACAATCGTCATCGACCCCGGCCACGGCGGACCGGATCCTGGCGCAGTCGGCATCGGCGGTCTGCGGGAGACCGATGTGGTGCTGGATGTGTCTCTGCAGGTGGCCGCTCTGTTGCGAGCTCGCGGTGTCGACGTGTTGCTGACGCGCACCGGAGATGTGGATGTCGATCTTCCGCCGCGGGTTTCCCTGGCGAATCGCTCCTCCGCCACCGCCTTCATCAGCATCCATGCCAATGCCCTCAGCATGCGGCGCCAGGACGTCAATGGGATTGAAACCTTTTTCTTCTCGGACCCTCGATCCGGCCGGTTAGCCGGCTATCTGCAGCAGCAGATGATGGATGTGTCGCCTGGAACGCCCAACCGCGGTGTGCGCCGCGGTCGCTTCTTTGTGATCCGGCGGACGGTGATGCCGGCCGCATTGGTGGAGATGGGTTTTGTGACCGGAGCCATCGATGCCCCCCGACTCGCCAGGGCCGATCACCGGCGTCGCTTGGCCCTGGCCCTGGCCACGGGGATTCTCAACTACCTCCGCCAGGAGGTGCGATGAGTCCGCGGCTTGGCTTTTTTGACAGCGGTGTCGGGGGATTGACCGTGCTTCGGCGGGTGCTGGAACGCCATGGTTCGGTGGCGTGTGTGTATCTGGGTGATACAGCCAGGGTTCCCTACGGCAACCGACCTCCAGCGGAGATTCGTCGCATTGCCGCTGAAGTGGTCGGCTGGTTGCGGGATCAGCAGGTGTCGACGGTGGTGATGGCCTGCAACACCACCAATGCCCTGGCGCGGGACGTGGCTGAGGGGCAGGCGGGTGGCCCGGTGATCGGGCTGATCGGTGCCGCGGCGGCCATGGTGGAGACCCGGCGGGTGGGGGTGCTGGCGACACCAGCCACGGTGGCCTCGGCGGCCTACAGCGCCAGCATCGAAGCCCTCCATCCCGGAGCTCTTGTCGTGGAGCAGGCCTGTCCGGCTTTTGTTCCCTTGATTGAGGCCGGTGACTGCAGCAGTGATGAGCTGAGACAGGTGGCCAAGGTTTATCTCGAACCCCTGTTGGCGGCGTCCGTGGAGACGATTGTGCTCGGCTGCACCCACTACCCATTGCTGATTCCTTTGTTGAAGCAGCTGCTGCCGGATGCCATTCAGTTGGTTGACCCTGCACTCGGAGTGGCCCGTCAGCTTGATGCTGTTCTCGGTGTTCCCCGGTCAACACCCGGCGACACCCTTGAGCTTGGGCAATGCCGCTTTTGCGTCACGGCGGATCCTGATGGTTTTGCCAACCGCGCCACTCCCTGGCTGGGGGCCCGCCCTGAGGTTCATCTGCAACGGCTGCAGAGCTGAGGCCATCACCACTAGGATCGCGGCGCCGAGGGGTTTCATGATCACCGTCACCGAGCTGCTGCAACCGGTCGAAACCGATCTCGAAACTCTGCTCGGAGATCTGCGCAGCCTGATCGGTGCCGGACATCCAATTCTCCAGGCCGCTGCCGAGCATTTGTTTAGCGCCGGTGGCAAACGGCTCCGTCCCGGCATCGTTCTGCTGCTGTCCCGCGCACTGTCCGCTGACGGCCAGCTGACTCCACGGCATCGACGCCTGGCCGAGATCACCGAGATGATCCATACGGCCTCGCTCGTTCACGATGACGTGGTCGATGAGGCGTCCACCCGTCGTGGTGTGGACACCGTCCACAGCCGCTTTGATGCGCGTGTTGCCGTTCTGGCCGGTGATTTTCTCTTTGCGCAGGCCAGCTGGCACCTCGCCAACCTCGATGACCTTGAGGTGGTGAAGCTGCTCAGCCGCGTGATCATGGATCTGGCGGATGGTGAGGTGAAGCAGGGTCTCTTCCGCTTCGACACCGCGCAGAGCTTCGAGACTTACCTCGAAAAGAGCTATTGCAAAACCGCGTCGTTGATCGCCAACAGCGCCAGGGCAGCAGGGGTTCTCAGTGGCTGTTCCGCATCGGAGCTGGATGGGTTGTATCGCTTCGGCCGCCAGCTGGGCCTCGCGTTCCAAGTGGTGGACGACATCCTTGATTTCACCGGCAGTGATCAGCAGCTCGGCAAGCCCGCTGCCAGCGACCTGGCCAGCGGCTATCTGACGGCCCCCACCTTCTATGCCATGGAGGAGCAGCCCGGCCTGCAGGCCTTGATTGCCCGTGAGTTTGCAGAGCCCGGGGACCTTGACCAGGCCCTTGAGATGGTGCGCTCCTCCCGCGCCATTCCTCGCACCCGGGAACTGGCGGAAACCTTCGCTCGGGAATCCCGCGACGCCATCGCCTGGATGACCGACTCCCCCTGCAAGCGGGCGCTGCTTGAGCTTCCTGACTTTGTGCTCAGCCGTCTGTACTGACCAACTGGTCCAGAACGACACCAAGACTGTTGATGTGCCTTGGATTCACATCCATTGTTTGGGTTGGTCCGTGTTCATTCAGCACCCAGACAAGGCAACCCGCTGACACCGCAGCCGCTGTTCCGGCCTGAGAATCCTCCAGGGCCCAACACGTCTTCGGATCCAAGCCAAGCCGTGACGCGGCCAGAAGGAATGGTGCAGGGTCCGGCTTGCCGGCTTCGAGGTCTGGATCATCTCCGTGGACCCTGAGTTGGATCCGCTTCAGCCAGGGATGGGGTGCGGCTTTAAAGCTCACGGCTTCAAAGCTGCTGCTGGTGACCAAGGCCATCGGAATTCCTCGGTGATCGCAGTGCTCCACCAACTGTTGAGCGAAGGGCATGGCCTTGGCGTTGGGAAGCAGCGCCCGCACGATCGGCTGCTGAACTGCCAGCAATGCGTCTGATTCCACAGGACGCGGCAGCCAGCTGCTCACCAGGGCGGCGCAGTCGAGACGACGACGCCCCTTGAGTTGCAGCAACTGGTCGTTGCTGAGCTGCGCTCCGAAGTGGCTGGCGGCTTCGGACCAGCCGCGGCTGTGCAAGGGCTCCGTATCGAGCAGCAATCCATCCAGATCGAACAGGCAGGCTGCGGGAAGAGCTGGCACGCCATCCGGGAGCTCGGCAGGTTCCAGTCAAACGCGCCGTGGTTTCACCCTCTGTCCGACGGATTGATACGGGTCGTGGAACGGTCGATCGACTCCTCCTTACCCTTGCAACAACAGTCTTTGGCCCGTCTGCTGTGACCGAGTCCAATACGTCGATCGAAAGTGTCCTGCAGGAGCAGCGGGTGTTTCAGCCGCCGGCGGAGATGGCGGCTGCAGCACGCATCGGCAGTCTGGAGACTTACCGCGCCATGGCGGCGGCGGCGACCACGGATCCCGATGGGTTCTGGGGGGAGGCAGCCCGTCGTGAGCTGCATTGGTTCGAGCCGTTCCACACGGTTCTCGATTGGTCGGAACCTCCCTTCGCCCGCTGGTTTGAAGGGGGCACCACCAACCTGTCGTACAACTGCCTCGATCGACATCTCGAGGGGGCCAAGGCTGAGAAGACCGCGCTGATCTGGGAAGGGGAGCCCGGAGACGTGCGCCGTTTCACCTATCGCGAGCTCCATGCCGAGGTGTGCAAAGCCGCCAACGCCCTGAAGGCCATGGGCATCGGCAAAGGCGATCTGGTGGCCCTCTACATGCCGATGATTCCAGAGGCCGCCATTGCGATGCTCGCCTGCGCTCGCATCGGTGCCCCCCATTCCGTTGTGTTCGGTGGTTTCTCTGCCGAGGCCTTGCGCGACCGCCTCAAGGACGGTGAGGCCAAGGCCGTGATCACGGCGGATGGGGGATTCAGAAAGGACAAGCCCGTTTCCCTCAAACCTGCCGTTGATGCCGCTCTAGCGGAGGGCGCCTGTCCTTCGGTGACCGGCGTGCTCGTGGTGCAGCGCACCAAGCAGCCCGTGGAGATGGTTGCCGGCCGCGATCAGTGGTGGCACGACCTCGTGGATGCCCAGGGCAGCGATTGCCCTGCGGAGCCGATGGCCAGTGAAGATCGACTGTTCGTGCTCTACACCTCAGGCTCAACCGGCAAACCCAAGGGTGTGGTGCACACCACGGCCGGTTACAACCTCTGGGCCCATCTCACCTTCCAGTGGATTTTCGACATTCGCGATAACGACATCTACTGGTGCACAGCGGATGTTGGTTGGATCACCGGCCACAGCTACATCGTGTACGGCCCGCTGTCCAACGGTGCGACCACCGTGATGTACGAGGGGGCGCCGCGCCCCTCCAAACCCGGTGCGTTCTGGGAGTTGATCCAGAAGCACGGCATCACGATCTTCTACACCGCGCCGACGGCGATTCGAGCCTTCATGAAGAGTGGCCGCCAGGTGCCGGATCAATTCGACATGAGCAGCCTCCGCCTGCTGGGCACCGTTGGTGAACCGATCAATCCGGAGGCCTGGATGTGGTACCGCGACGTGATTGGCGGCAACCGCTGTCCGATTGTCGACACCTGGTGGCAGACCGAAACCGGTGGCGTGATGATCAGTCCGCTGCCTGGAGCCACTCCCACCAAACCGGGATCCGCCACGCTGCCGCTGCCGGGCATTCAGGCCGACATCGTTGATGCGGAAGGCAACAGCTGCGGGCCCGATGAAGGTGGGTATCTGGCCGTGCGGGCCCCCTGGCCCGGAATGATGCGAACGGTGCATGGCAACCCTCAGCGCTTTCGTGAGAGCTACTGGGAGCACATCCGTCCTGCCGATGGTTCGTACCTCTACTTCGCTGGGGATGGCGCCCGCCGTGATGCCGATGGATATTTCTGGGTGATGGGCCGGGTGGATGACGTGATCAACGTCTCCGGTCACCGCCTCGGCACGATGGAAATTGAGTCGGCTCTGGTGAGCCATCCCGCGGTGGCGGAAGCTGCTGTGGTGGGTCGTCCCGATGACCTCAAAGGTGAGGGCATCGTGGCGTTCGTCACCCTTGAGTCGGGGCGTGAGTCGTCGGATGATCTGATCAAGCAGCTCAGGGCCCATGTGGGCACGGAGATCGGACCGATCGCCCGGCCGGATGAGATTCGTTGCAGTGATGCACTGCCCAAGACCCGCAGCGGCAAGATCATGCGCCGGATCCTGCGGGCGTTGGCTGCCGGTCAGGAGGTCAGCGGCGACACCAGCACCCTGGAGGATCGTTCGGTCCTCGATCGCCTGCGGGCCTGAGTCAACTGGACCAGCTGCTGATCACCTCGGTCAACTGACGGATGACACCGACCCGTTTCGGGTCATCCGCCCAGTCGCCCAGAATGCTGCGTCTCAGCCCCGCACTGGCTGGGGTGAGGTGGTCGCCGGGTAGCTGCAACACCTCGGTGCGGTTCTGCGGTCGTTGCTCAAGGGCCTGCAGCAAGGCATCGCTCTGATCCAGTTGATCGCGGCCGAACCGCACCAGCAAGTTGCGTTCCTGCTGGTAATGCCGGCTGATCAGCCGAAGGGTCTCCCCAGGTGACGGACTGAACTCTGTTTCAACCCCCAGCCGTGGGGCGATCTCCCCGAGCAGGGGGATCGACCGATCCGCCTGGAAATTGTTGAAACTGAGAGCCACCAAACCTCGGCTGTTCCTCCCCCCGTCCGGAGCCAGCAGCTGCAATTTGCAACCGAGGCTGTGACCGAGCCGCAGTGGCAGCGGCAACGGGCCGTAACGCTCCTCGAGCTGTTTGCGTGCGGTCCGGAACTCGGACCAGGCCTCCCGGGCCTGGCTTTGATGATCAAACCCCGGCACATAGGCCCAGGCGTTGACCACCAGGCCGTTGTTGCTGAGATCGTCGAGCAGGCGCCGGTAACTCACCTGGGGCGTGGCAGCCAGGTAGCTCCCACCGATGAAATCCACCTGGCCGACGGGCCGTGATGGTCTCAGTTGCCAGATCTTGCCCTGTTGACGCCAGTCCATCTCTGATCAGCCCTGGAGGGAGGAGATCACCCGTTCCGCTTCTCGCACGTGGGCAGGACCATCCAGCAGGTTGCTGAAGACGTGCCGGATGACCCCCTCACCATCCACCACATAGGTCACCCGACCGGGCATCAGCCCGAGGGCCTTGGGAACCCCAAGGCTGCGGCGAAGACTGTTGTTCCGATCGACCAGCAGGGGGAAGTTCAGCCCATGGCGTGTCGCGAAGCGGCGGTGGCTGATGGCGTCATCACCACTGATGCCCCAGACCTCGGCTCCGAGTTCCTGGAAGGCGGCACTGCTGTCGCGAAAGCTGCAGGCCTGAATTGTGCACCCCGGCGTGTCGTCCTTGGGGTAGAAGAACAGCACCAGCCAGCGGCCACGCACCATCTCGGGAGTCCGCTGATCGCCATCCTGATCATCCAGACAGAAGCTGGGCAGGGAGTCGCCGACGCCGAGGGCCATTGGCTTGATTGATCAGCGACGACCCTAAGCAGAGAACCACTTGCACCGAGCGAGACAATCGACTTGGGGATCGGGAGCGTGCAAATGGCTGATCAGTTGACCTTGTTGGAGGCGGTGCCGGAGCAGCGTCCTGAGCCGGAGGCTCCGGCAGGTCCTGCCACGCTTCTGATCATTGACACCGAGACCACAGGGCTGGATCCGGAGAAGGATCGCTGCCTCGAAGTTGGCGCCATTTTGTTTGATGTGTCGACACGATCCGTGTTGGCACAGCAGTCCTTTCTGTTGCCGGTGAAGACCAATGCGGCGGAACCGATCAACCGGATCCCCGCGTCGGTCACACGGTTGCCCCAGCCCTGGACTGGTGCACTGCGCTGGTTTGATGAACTCCTCTCCGCCTCGGACGTGCTGGTGGCCCATAACGCCGCCTTCGATCGTCAGTGGTTTGGTCGGGATCCCTTGCCTGCCGTCAGCCATCCATGGCTTTGTTCGATGGAGGACCTGCGCTGGCCTGCTGAGCGGCAACTGCGCTCCCGTCCTTCCGTGCGGGACCTGGCTCTCGCCTACGGCGTTCCGGTCTGGTCAGCCCATCGGGCATTGACCGATTGCATCTACCTGGCGGAGGTGTTCGCCCGTTGCGACGACCTGGAGACGATGCTGCTGCACGGCCTTGAGCCCCGTCAGTTGATGCGAGCAAGGGTGTCGTACGACGACCGCCATCTCGCCCGGGAGGCAGGATTCCGATGGAACGATCCTGTGAAAGGGGCCTGGACGCGCCGCCTGAGCCAACGGGAGGTCAAGAGCCTCGATTTTCCTGTTGAGGTCGTTGAACCTGGTCCGGAACGCCGCGCTGCCTGAGCCGGGACGTTTGGAACAGATGCTCTTTTGCTTCAGCACTCCGAAGCGACTGGGGTGGTTTGGCTGGTTTGGCTGTCTCCTCAGCAGGGTGAAGCCATGGCCGTTTTCATCCACCGTCGTCGTCATCCCATCCAGAACCGCTTGCGGCAGTGGCAGCAGGTGCGCACCTGGGCTCGGCTGATCCGGGAGGCCGAAGCGCTCTGGCATGTGGACGTTCGTGCGTTGCGGCGCATGGGTGCTGAGGAACTCTCACAGTTGCTGGAAGAAGTGCCTCCGGCTCAACGGTGCCGCATCAATCGTTGGTTGGATGGTTATTGCGTCGCCACACGATTGCGGCGGGAATAAACCGACTTGACCGAAATCAAGCGCCTTGATTCGTCAATGACATGAACGAGAACCAGCACGAGGCCTGGAGATTCGACTTTCCTTAACCTTGCCCTAACGACGGATTCGTTTTCAGTTGGCTACTCCTAGGACGCCAACTTCCCATTAGGCCTCCCATGAGCTTCGCTAAGAAGGCTCTTCTCGTCTCTTCCGTGCTTGCCCTTGGGGCTGGCATGTCCGCCTCCGCCGCAGAAAAGCTGAACGGTGCTGGCGCGTCTTTCCCCGCCAAGATCTACCAGCGTTGGTTCGCTGATCTGGCCAAGTCCGGTGGCCCTCAGGTCAACTACCAGGCTGTCGGTTCCGGCTCCGGCCGTAAGGCTTTCATCGACCAGACCGTGAACTTCGGTGCATCGGATGATCCGATGAAGAAGAAGGACATGGCCAAGGTCAAGCGCGGCGTCGTCCAGATCCCCATGGTCGGTGGCACCATCGCCTTCGGGTACAACAAGCCCGGTTGCGATCTGAAGCTGACCCAGGAGCAGGCCGTCAAGGTCGCCATGGGCAAAATCAGGAACTGGCAAGACCTCGGCTGCCAGCCTGGCACCATCACCTGGGTGCACCGTTCCGACGGCTCCGGCACCACCAAGGCCTTCACCAACTCCATGCAGGCCTTCTCCAGCACCTGGACCCTGGGAACCGGTAAGTCCGTCAAGTGGCCCGCCGGTGTTGGCGCCAAGGGCAACTCCGGTGTTGCCGGTGTGATCCAGAACCGTCTGGGTGCCATCGGCTACGTCAACCAGTCCTACATCAAGGGCAACGTCGTTGCTGCTGCTCTGCAGAACAAGTCCGGTGAGTTCCTGAAGCCCTCCGTGGCTGCTGGTGCACGCGCCCTGAACGGCATTCAGCTGGACAAGGACCTGGCTGGCAAGAACCCCAACCCCACCGCCAAGGGTGCTTATCCCATCGCAACCCTGACCTGGGTTCTGGCGTACAAGACCGGCAACGGCAAGGACGCCAAGGTTGTTCAGGAAGCCTTCAACTACATGCTGAGCGACGCTGCTCAGGACAAGGCTCCTTCCCTGGGCTTCGTGCCTCTGAAGGGCGACATCC
>ERZ802819.1443-NODE-1443-length-14664-cov-15.5973_pt1 | contig 14664 bp, 14 predicted proteins | sample MGYA00345647_ERZ802819 | MGnify/ENA primary metagenome ERZ802819 (study PRJEB30503, sample SAMEA104212355) | marine metagenome | biome: Westerlies Biome; feature: [SRF] surface water layer (ENVO:00010504) within the epipelagic zone...; material: water... | reverse complement strand
AATCGTTTTATATTTTCAAACATTGTTGACCTATTTGGTAGTAAAATAATGGGTAACAAACAATCATTTAAAAAGTTCCACGTGGAACAATTAAATTAAAAAAATGCCAAAAAAGAAAACAGATACTAAGAAATATGATTCCTCAAATATTCAGGTTCTGAAAGGTCTTGAAGCTGTTAAAAAAAGACCTGGCATGTATATAGGCGATACAGATGATGGTTCTGGCCTGCACCATATGATATTTGAGGTTGTTGATAATTGCATCGATGAAGCTATGGCAGGACACTGTTCTAAGATAGACATTATTATCAATAAAGATGAATCTATCACTGTTAAAGATAATGGAAGAGGTATACCGGTCGATACACATAAAGGGGAAGGCGTGCCCGCAGCAGAGCTAATAATGACCACTCTTCACTCAGGCGGAAAGTTTGATGATAATTCATACAAAGTATCTGGGGGCTTACATGGTGTTGGTGTATCTGTTGTTAACGCACTATCAAAGGAGTTAACTCTCACAATATGCAGAGATGGGGGCATGTATCAGCAAAAATACAGCGAAGGTTTAGCCAAAACTAAGCTAAAAAAGATAAAAGCATCGAAAGATACAGGTACAGAGATAACTTTTTCAGCTTCAGACAAAATATTCACCTCTATAAATTTTGAGGCTGAAAGGGTTAATAAAAGGGTTCAAGAGCTCTCTTTCTTAAATGCAGGAGTTAGCATTGAGGTAACTGACGCAAGAACAGGAAAATCGAAAAAATTCAAGAATGAGGGCGGCGTTTCAAGTTATGTAGATTATTTGAGAGGAAGAAAGTCGGCACTATGTCAAACAATTCAATGTGAAGGTGGCCAAGAGGGAGTGACAGTTGAGGTTGCTATGCAATGGAATGACTCTTATAACGAAAGCGTTTTATGCTATACCAACAACATCCCTCAAAAAGATGGCGGCACTCACTTATCTGGCTTTAGATCAAGCCTAACTAGAGTTCTAAAAGCATTCATTAAGAAAGAAGAGTTAAATAAAAACTCACCAGTAGAGCTTCTTGGAGAAGATGTTAGAGAAGGTTTAATTGCAGTAATCTCAGTTAAAGTACCTGATCCAAAATTCTCATCTCAAACCAAAGAAAAATTGGTATCTTCTGAAGTTGAAGGAATAGTTAGTTCAGTGTTAAGTAAAGGCTTGAATGAATTTCTTTTAGAAAATCCAAAAGAAGCAATGTCAATACTGTCAAAAGTCTCTGAAGCAGCTTTAGCTAGAGAGGCTGCTAGAAAAGCAAGAGAGATGACCAGAAGAAAAGGGGTCCTCGAACTAGCCGGATTGCCAGGAAAACTGGCAGACTGCCAAGAAAAAGATCCAGCTTTATCAGAAATATATTTAGTTGAGGGTGATTCAGCTGGCGGCTCTGCAAAACAAGGCCGTAATAGAAAGAATCAAGCTATTTTGCCTTTAAAAGGAAAGATCCTTAATGTCCAGAAAGCAAGAATAGATAAAGTCTTGTCTTCAGCAGAAATTGGTACTTTGGTTAAGGCACTGGGATGTGGTATTGGAACTGAAGATTTTAATATAGAGAAACTTAGGTACCACAGAATCATAATTATGACTGATGCAGATGTTGATGGTTCTCACATCAGAACACTGCTTTTAACATTCTTCTATCAGCAATATTACGATATTTTAGAAAAAGGCCATGTATATATTGCTATGCCACCCTTATATAAAATTTCTAAAGGTAAAACCTTTGTTTATGCATCTGATGAGGAAGAAAAAGATGCCGCTATCAAAGACTTATCTAAGTCAGGCTCTAAAGGGATTGATGTCCAACGTTACAAAGGTTTAGGTGAAATGAATCCAGATCAGCTCTGGGATACAACAATGGATCCTGAGAATAGAAGGATGATGAGGGTAGACATCAAAGATGCTCAAGAAGCAACCGATATGTTCGAAACACTAATGGGTGATGACGTTGAGCCTAGAAGAGACTTTATCGAAACAAATGCTCTTTCAGTATCAAACCTAGATATCTAGCCAATTATTGAATAAGTTTTTTTAATCCAGGAGCGAGATTCTTCGGTTAATTCTTTTGGGTCAGAACCATAGAGCGGCTTACCAACAACAATACTTATGTCTCCACTCTTTTTCTTAAACGACTTATTTAACCAGTACTTTCCTGAATTATGACAAATGGGAATAATTGGCACTGATTCGTTTGCGGCCAGAACACCACAACTATTTCCAAATTTCCCTATACCATCTTTTGGATTCTTTCTTGTTCCTTCAGGAAAAACTAGTACCGCATAGCCCTCTTGTATTCTTTCACCACCTTCTGCTATAACTTTTCTGAGGCTCTCCATCTTTAGTTTTCTATTTATTGAAATAGGTTTCAATCTTGAGATTGCCCAGCCAAAAAAAGGAATAATAAGAATTTCTTTTTTCATTATGCTGCTTGTTGGTAGAAATAATGTTTGAAGAAAAAAAGATTCCCATGGGCTTTGATGATTAGAAACCATAACAAATGGAGTGGGCGGAATATTTTCAATACCCTTAATATTCCAGCCTATCCCGCAGAGTAACCTTAAGGCTTTGAGGATAAATATAATCCAAATTTTTCCAATACCTTGTATTGATTGAACTGTTAGAAATAATGAAGAAATAATAATTATTAAAGATACAAAAACAAGGCTAAACGAAAAAATCAAATAAAATAAAATAATTCTTATTATGTACACTCATCAAATGTAGACATTTGTCTAATTTAAAATCAAGTCCTCCAAATATTTAGAAAGCTTAGATATTTCTATTCTTGTTTGCTTCATTGAATCCCTATCTCGGACAGTGACAGAGTTATCCTCTAGACTATCAAAATCAACTGTAATACATAGTGGAGTTCCAATTTCATCATGACGCCTATAGCTTTTTCCAATATTTCCTGAATTTTCAAGCAGGATTCTACCTAATCGTAACTGCTGTAGATTCTTTTTTATGTTTGATGCAATCTCTACCAGACCATCATGATTCTTTTTAAGCGGAATGACTGCTGCTTTTATAGGGGAAAGATGAGGTTTAAGGTTCAAAACAGTTCTGGTTTTTCCATCCTCAAGGTCTTCTACTTTATATGCTTCATTTAATACAGCTAGAACCCCTCTATCTACTCCCGCCGAGGGCTCTATAACGTATGGAACACTCCACTCTTTTGTTTCTAAGTTTTGTGTTGCAAGCCTTGCATTTGATTCATTATTTTCCATAACAGCTGCCTGAATATTTAACTCAGATTGATTTTTACTATGAGAACCTAAATCAAAGTCTGTACGATTCGCAATACCTTCCAACTCTTCAAGACCATGGGGAAACTTGTACATAATATCTACTGTAGCTTTTGAGTAGTGAGCAAGCTCATCCTTAGGAACATGGTACAGCTCTATATTTTCATCACTTACACCTTGTTCATCCCACCACTTTAATCTTGCATCAACCCAAGCTTTATGCCATTCATCATCAGTTCCAGGAACAACAAAGAACTCAAGCTCCATTTGTTCAAACTCTCTAACCCTAAAGATAAAATTTCTAGGAGTAATTTCATTTCTGAAGGCTTTACCAATTTGTGCAATCCCAAAAGGGACCTTCCTAGAGGTTGAATCTACAACGTTTTTGAAGTTTGTAAAAATATTTTGAGCTGTTTCAGGTCTTAAATATGCAAATGAATCTTTATCTTCAACTGGACCAACAGCAGTTTTAAACATTAGGTTAAATTGTCTTGGCTCAGTAAGATCATCCTCTTTACAGTGATCAGGCACTTGATCAGCTCTAAAGCGTTGATTACAGGATTTACAATCAACCATGGGATCAGAGAAGGTATCTTCGTGACCAGAAAATTTTAAAACATTTGGCTTAGTTAAAATCGAAGCATCTAAACCCTCGACATCGTCCCTATCAAAAACCATTTCTCTCCACCATGCTTGCTTCAAGTTATTTTTGAGTTCAACTCCAAGTGGGCCATAATCATACAGACCCTGGAGGCCCCCATAAATTTCATTTGATTGAAATATAAACCCTCTTCTTTTACAAAGAGCTACAAGTTCTTCCATTGTTTTTGCTGTCAAAATAAACCCTTAAATTTGTTATTTTAATGATTACATTATGCAATCATTTTTATTATATCTATATAGTTTTTGTTCACCTCTATATAGATAAGCATATAAAATAGTTAAGTGATGATAATTAGAAAAAGAACCTAAATGAAAATAATTTTCTATATTTTTAGTATTTATCCACTAAAACTAGCATTTAATGTGTGTGATGGCGTGTTTAAATTTTTGCCCCTTCGTATTTTGAGGACATTAACTCCATTTAGGGTAACGAGGAAGAATCTTTCAATTGTTTTTCCTAATCTTTCAAGTCAAGAGCTAGATTCGCTTGCCAAAGCAAGCTACCTGGAAACACTAAAAAGTATTTATGAAACTTTATATACCTGGTCAAGATCAAGTACAAAAATTATTTATCAGACCAAAAAAATAAACAATAGATTTTTATTTAACACTAATGCAAAGAAAGATGGGTTGATAATTTTTGCTCTCCATAACAGAAGCATAGATTTTATGTTGAGATGGATAAGTTCTCAAAGAGCGCACACATCTTTATATAAAAAGATTAAATCAAAACCAATAAATAGATTTGTTAAAAAATTAAGAGAAGAGGGAGATTGTAAAATGGTAGAAACTGGAATAGGAGGAGTGAAATCCATTCTTAACTCTTTAATGAATAATCAAATGACTTGTATGGCATCTGATCAAGTTCCAGCGAATGGTCTTGGCACGTACTCAACATTTTTTGGCCATGAGTGTTATTCATTTGCGCTTGCCCCGAAGCTTGCCAGAAAATCTAAAAAACAAATCCTTATGTCGTATTTATCTTATGAAAAAGATATTGGCCATGTTATAAATTTTGTAGATCCCAATAAGGAGATTTACAACGAAAATGGAGTAGATGTTATGAACTTAGAAATGGAAAACCAAATTAAAAAATCTCCTGCAGAATATTCCTGGGAATATAAAAAGTTTAGAAAACTTTCAAAAGAGCCAAAAGATATTTACAAAACTTAACGTCTCCAGAAAGCTGGCGTGAACAGAACAAGAAGAGTAAATATTTCAAGCCGTCCTAAAATCATAGCAAAACATAAAATTATCTTTCCAATTCCACTCACATTTGTATAGTTGCTAGCAACATCACCAAGTCCCGGACCTAAATTATTTAAACATGCCCCTACTGCAGAAAATGCAGACTCGAAACTTAATCCTGTTCCAAGCATTGCCATAAGCAAGAACATAAATATAAAGACATAGATTGAAAAAAAACCCCAAACTTTTTCAGCAATTTTTGCATCAATTACCTTTGAGCCGATCTTAGAAGTTAAGACAGCATTTGGATGAATGGTTTTAAGTATTTCTTTGTATGCTTGATTTATCATTATCAATACACGCCATGCTTTTATACCTCCACCAACTGATTGAGAACATGCTCCCATAAATGCTCCAACCAGCAAAAGGTATGGCAAGAAACCTGGCCACAGGGAGAAGTTTTCCGTAGTAAATCCAGAGGTCGTAACTATGGAAACAGTATGAAAAATTGTAGATTTAATTGCAGAAAATATATCCGCATATGAGTTACTTATGATATGTACTAATAGTGATATCATTATAATTAAAATTATTACTGATAAGAAAAATCTGAATTCAGAATCATAAAAATACTTGAGGGGTTTGCCGCCAAATATTGCTGCATAATGAACAGCAAATGAGGCAGCAGATAGCAACATAAAAACTATACAAACAGTTTCAATTAGCCCACTATCAAAAAATCCAATGCTGTCGTCATGAGTTGAAAATCCTCCCCCAGCAACCGTGCTCAAACTATGAGCAATGGAGTCAAACAAACTCATGCCTGAAATTAAATATAAAGTTGCACAAAGCACAGTCAGGCCGACATATATTTTCCATAAAGCTTTTGCACTGTCTGTTATCTTTGGTGTGAGCTTTTGATTGCCATGACTTCCTGGAAGCTCCATTTTATAAAGTTGGCCTCCGCCTATTCCCAAGGCTGGCATAACAGCCACTGCTAATATTATTAGACCCATTCCACCTATCCACTGGAGAAGTTGTCGGTACAAAAGGATAGATTTTGGTAGCGTATCTAAGCCAATGATTGTGGTTGCTCCTGTAGTAGTAATCCCAGAAACTGATTCAAAAATCGAATCACCGATGCTAAGACCAAAAAAATAAAAAGGGATTGATCCTGCACAAGCAAGAACTACCCAGAACATTGTCGTGATTATAAAGCCGTCAGAAATATTTAGGGGAAGATTTTTTTGGCGGGTCGATACCCATAAAGTTCCGCCTAAAAAAAATAAAAATATAAATGAATATAGAAATATTTCTCTGCCAGATTCACTATAAACAAAAGTTAGTACTAAAGGTGGTATAAATGAAAGGCTAAATAATCCAAGCAAAATCCCCAATAAATTAAAAATTGATTTGTAATTCATTAGCCTTGAAGGAAAAGATTTTCTATTTTTTCTTTATCTGTTTTTCCAAGTATAAAAACGATAATTCTATCATCAGCTTTCAATAATAAATCTTTTGAATGCATGAATATTTCTTCCCTTCTTATTACCGCAGCAATTACACAATTTTCTGGAAGGGGAATTTCTGAGATAGGCTTATCAAAAAAATCTTTAGTAAATTTATTTTTATGAATTATTCCTTCAATTGCTTCTGCCCCACTTTGCATTTTAAGAATAACCTCTTGAGGCACATCACCTTTTGCAAGATGTTGAAGAACCATTGAAACAGTAAGTCGCTGTGGTGAGAGTGCAATATCTACGAAATTTTTTGGAAGTATATTTATGTATGTATAGTTATTAACAATAATAATAGTTTTTTTAGCACCAAGCTTTTTTGCAAGGAAAGCAGACATGATATTTGTTTCATCATCATTGGTTAGAGCACAAAATATATCTATATTTTCTATATTTTCACTTTTAAGGAGCTCTTCATCAGACCCTTCGCCTTTTAGAACAATTGTTCTATTTAATTGTCTAGATAGATGCTCACATCTATCTTTATCTGGATCTATTACCTTTATTTTATAGTCTTCTTCTAGAGCTTGCGCTAATGCAGAGCCTATTTTTCCTCCACCAACTATCATTATTCTAGATGATGAAGTTTTTTGAAGCCTCATTTCTTGAACAACACCATCAATATCGTTTTCTGCAGCTAAAAAATATATCTCATCATTTTCTTTAATGATTGTTTTTCCATCCGGTACCAATGGCTTACCTTTTCTATATATTGCTGGAACAAAAGTATCGGTATCAGGCATGTCGCTTTTAATACTTTTCAGTTCCCTATTAACGAGCATCCCGTCTTTTCTAGCCTTTACAGAAACAACTTTTAGTGAACCATTTGCAAAAGACTCTATTTGTTCCGCCCCAGGATGCTTAATCAAATCAATAAGGTGCTCAGTAACTTCATTTTCAGGGCCAATAGCAATATCTATACTATTTTTTCCAAATGCTTCAAGTGAGTCGAGATAAGAAGCATCTGATAATCTACAAATGGTTTTTTTAACCTTAAATTTAGATTTTGCTATTTGACAGGATGTGATGTTGCACTCATCACTATTTGTTACCGCCAGAAGTATGGTGTCTTCATCAGCTCCTGCTTTTTGAAGAGTTAATGGATGAGATGCATGACCAATTTCAGTTGCCAAATCATTATCTTCTTGCAGACTTAAAAGTTTATCTTTATTTAAATCTACAATACTAACTTCATATTCTTGCCTTGATAATGTTGATGCAAGACTGCTTCCAACCCTTCCAGCGCCAAGTATTAGAATTTTCATAGTTATAAATTAAACCTCTTTTAAGTGAATTGGAAGAAATGGTTAAATTAAATTATTCTTCAAAAAATTCAGCATAAGAGTTTGCTGCGTCTGTAGAGGTAATAATAGCCTTACCAGGAAATTGTAAGTGAGTGATTACTATATATGAATCCATTGTTTTTACTTTCAATCCTGTATTGTTAAAAATATAATCACTATCTTTTAGTATCTCGTTATTTTCGCAATCAACAGTGATCCCATGGATTTTAATCATTAGATTATTCTTTTCAAAATACAACCCCGGCCAGCCAAAATACGCTTTATATTTTCTTAAAATTGCATCTGTTTTTTCATCCTTAAAACTTATTTTTCCTGAAAGCTTATCTATTTTTTTGCAGTAGCTAGCATTATCTTCATTTTGATTCACTGGTGCCAACTTTCCTTCAAAAATATTGCTAAGATCATCTTCAATATTTTCTATGCATAGGGATGTGAGTTTTTGTTCAAGACTTTTTCTATTGTCTGAATCTAAGATTTTTAGTTTATGAAATATAAACACCGGCCCTTCATCAAGACCTTCAGTCATTTTCATAACTGATATACCCGTCAAGTCATCATTATTAAAAAGTGCTGATTGAATTGGTGACGCTCCCCTATATTTTGGTAGTAATGAGAAATGAATATTTACTGATATTTTTGTTGAACTTTCAAGCAGCCATTTAGGTAAAATTTTGCCATAAGCTACGACCAGCAATAGATCAAAATCTAATGATAGAATTTTTTCTTTAAAAACTTCGTCCAGCTTAAAAGGTTTATAGACTTTAATGCTAGCTGTTTCAGCAACTGCTGACACATGAGAGGGTTCAAGGCCCTTAGATCTTCGAGAGCGTTTGTCTGGTTGGCTTATAACACCAACAATTTCATGATTGTCATTAATTAGAGCCTTAAGAATCTCCGCAGATGATTGTGATGAACCAGCATACAAAATTTTCATATATTAAAATCGTTTAAAATCTTCTAAATTCTGTTAAAATACATGTAAAAGTAGTTATGATTCAATATATCGTTATTTTTTTCAATTATCATGCTTTTAAAGCTTTTTTTCTTATCCTGTCTCTTTTAAGTGAAGACATATAGTCAACCAATAGCTTTCCTTCAAGATGATCTATTTCATGCTGAAAACATACAGCAAGCAATCCGGTTGGCTCGTCTTCAAAGTAATTACCCTCAATATCTTGCCATGTTGCTTTAATTTGATCAGGCCTTGTAATTTCTTCAGTAATTCCAGGTATCGATAAACAGCCTTCCTCACATGAAAATAGACTTTTGTCGTCTAATATCATAAATTCAGGATTAATAAATATTCTAGGTTCATTTTTCTCTTCCGATAGGTCCATCACAACAATTCTTTTATGAATGTCAACTTGTGTAGCTGCAAGCCCTATTCCTTTAGCTTCATACATTGTTTCAAGCATATCAGATACTATCTTATTTAGACTTTTGTCGAATTTATTTACAGGAGCAGCTATTTTTCTTAGTTTAGGGTCAGGAAATGTTAAAATCTTTAATCTAGCCATATACACATTATATGTTGATTCTTTATAATCTACATCATTAATTTATACCAAAGGAGCTAAATTATGTCCGATAACATCTCTGTTTCAATATTTATGGGTTCTAAGTCAGATTTACCTGTTGTTCAGGCCGCCAGCGATAGTCTCAAAGAGTTTGGCATACCTCATCGCATGTTCATTCTTTCAGCTCATAGGACGCCTGAAGAAGTTGTTAAAAGAGTCAAAGAGTCTGAAGCTGATGGTGCCAAGGTATTTATAGCTGCAGCTGGAATGGCAGCTCATTTAGCTGGAGCAATCGCAGCTCAAACCACAAAACCTGTTTTAGGTATTCCATTAGGTGGAGGAGATCTAGATGGAATGGACTCCTTATTAGCAACCGTACAAATGCCAAAAGGTGTACCGGTTGCAACTTTTGCAATTGGAAAATCAGGAGCTATTAATGCAGCAATTTGTGCCGCACAAATAATAGCCACAAGTGATGATGATTTAGCAAATAAGTTAATAGAATACAAAACAAAAATGCATGCAGATGTAATAGAAGCTAACGAGTCTATACAGTAAGAATTTGAATAAATTCTATGATCCTAATGATGCCGCAAATTGGTTAAAAAAAGGAAAGATATTAATACATCCTACTGAGGGAGTTTGGGGAATAGGTTGTGATGCATTCAATGCTGCAGCAGTCAAAAAAATTAATAGCCTGAAACAAAGAGAAGCTTCTAAAAGTCTGATTTTACTTGCTTCATCAATCTCAGATGCACTTAGGTACTTTCAACCACTCTCAGAACAAAAAATTAAGTTTTTAGAGACGGTCTGGCCAGGTCATACCACCGTAATTTATAATAAAAATAAATTAATACCAAGATACTTAAATATTGTAAATAATACTATTGCACTAAGAGTAAGTAATCACAAACCAATTAAAGATCTGTTAGCTATATTCAATAATTTAATGGTCTCTACCTCAGCGAATATAAGCAACTTACCCACACCAGTAAATCAAGAAGAAGTGATGAAAATCTTTATAGATCCCGACGTAGCAATTTATTGTTTTGAAAATGGGGGATCATTAAAACCATCCGCTATAATTGATTTAAATACAATGAATTACATCCGTGAATAAGCTGTCAAAAAAAGAACTTAAAAACCTAGAATCTATTTTTACAAGAATACAAAGAAAGGTTGAGAATGGTCTTAATGAGTTATACGAACTTCCGCCCATAAGAGTTGCAAAAGTATGGAAAAGAGATGAGGGCGGCGGCGGAAAATCCATCTCAATTACAGGCGATACAATTGAGAAAGCTGCAGTAAATTATTCATCTATTTCTGGAAAAAATTTACCTGATTCATCTATTGCTACAAAGTTAAAAAGTGCCTCTAAAAAATTTCATGCACTTGGAGTTTCTGTTATAGCTCATCCAATGAATCCTTTTTGCCCAACAAGTCACATGAATGTAAGAATATTTATCGAACTTGGAAAAAATAATTTTATAGAGAATTGGTGGATTGGCGGTGGTTTTGACTTAACTCCCTTTTTTCCAACAAAGGATGAATCATCAACGTGGCATATTAATGCCAAGGATTGCGTTGATAGATTTGATCTTAAGTATCATTCAAAATTTGCACAAAATTGCGATGATTATTTCTATTTACCTCATAGAGAAGAAAAAAGAGGGATTGGCGGCATATTCTTTGATCAGTTACAGCACGAAGACATAGAACAAAGTTTAGTTCTTTTAGAAGAAATTGCTAATTGTTATACCAAAACATATGTAGAACTTGTGAACATTAAGAAAAAAAGTAAATTTACGGCAGAGGATAGGGAATTTCAGTTATATAGGAGGGGTAGGTACGTAGAGTTTAATTTATTATTTGATAGAGGAACTAAATTTGGGATTGAATCCAATGGAAGAACCGATTCAATTTTAGCTTCAATGCCTCCAGCAGTTAATTGGCCATTCCGTCTATCTAAAAATATCATCCAGAGAGAGAAAAAACTCCTTAAATTTATTGATAAAAAATGGGATCAGCATTTATAGCATATGACTGAATATAGACTTGGCGTCATTGGCGATCCTATCGATCATTCTCTTTCGCCTCAAATACATAACCTGTTTGCAGAGCAAACAAACTTAAAAATCGATTATCAACCCTATCGTGTGTTATCTGAAAATCTTAATAGCTTTGTTAAGGATTTTTTTGAGAGCGGGGGAGATGGTTTGAATGTTACATTGCCTCACAAAGTTCAGTGTTCACAAATAGCAACAAGTACCTCACCTATAGTTGATATTATTGGAGCAGCAAATACTCTTAAAAGTGCAAAAAGATCAAAAGATATTTTTGCTGAATCAACTGATGGCAATGGGTTGATACAAGATCTGCAAGAAAAATCGAAAATCGGTTCAGCCAATATTTTAATACTTGGAGCAGGCGGCTCCGCTTTGAGCATTATTCCAAGTATTGCTGACTGTTTACCGAAGAATATTCTACTGGACAATCGCTCACAAGAAAAAATTCAACCTTTGATCGAAAGATTTAATAATCTCACTATCAATAACTCTATAATTGATAATATCGATCACTTCGAAGATGATATAGATATTGTAATTAACGCTACTTCCGCGGGTTTCTCAGGAGCTTTCAATTGGTACAGAGATCTAAATCTCAGTAAAAAAACATTTTTTTATGACCTTAGCTATACCAAAGATAATAGCAAAACGCCTTTTCTTAATTGGGCTATTCAATACTCTGATAATTACTCTGACGGATTTGGAATGCTGATAAATCAAGCAGCACTTTCATATGAACTTTGGACTGGAATAATGCCTGGGACGACAATAAATAAATCGGATTTGATTAATGACTAAAGGATTCATTCGATTTATTGCCGGTGCAGTTTGTCCGTCCTGCAAAGCACAGGATAAAATTGCTATAACTCCAGATGATAAGACTATCTATTGCTTGAGCTGTGATTTTAAAGAACATAAGCCCCAAGAAAACGCTACAAAAAAAACGAAAACCAGCTCCCCAAACGTTTTTAAAATCGAAGATTTTAGGCCTAAAAAATCCTAGAATTTAGGAACTTTTAAAGCTATTATAGCGACATTAAAAAAAACAGTTTTTTATCAGTTTTATTAACAAAAGCTTCTATTAAACATAATTTTTAGTTATAATTAGATATATCAATTATTTATTTTTAATACTTTTTTACAAGCAAGGGATCATTAATGTTCAAAAAAGCTACCACAAGCGCTCATAAAAGACTTTTAGTCGGACTAATTTCTTTGTTATCAAGCAAAACCTATGCTGCTTGGGGTGACATGAATATGACAGAAGGCGTTACAGCTATAAGCCAAGAAGTCTTTGGTTTGCATATGTTGATTTTTTGGATTTGTGTTGTGATTGGCCTGATTGTTTTCAGCATAATGTTTTATTCCATGTTTGCTTACACAAAAAAAAGAAATCCAAATCCCTCTAAATTTCATGAAAACTCAAAGTTAGAATTGGCATGGACGATCGTGCCTTTTTTCATTTTGGTGTTTATGGCAATCCCTGCCTCTAACACCCTTACAAAAATTTATGACGATACCGAAGGAGATATTAATATTCAGGTCGTCGGCTATCAATGGAAATGGCAATATAAATACCTTGAAGACGACATCGATTTTTTTCAAAATTTGACCACCGATTGGGATGAAATCTATAACAAAACTCCAAAAGGCGAACATTATCTAGAAGAGGTTGACGAGGCTGTTGTTATACCGGTTGGCAAAAAAGTAAGATTTTTAATTACTGCAAATGATGTTATTCATTCATGGTGGATGCCAGACTTTGCAATCAAACAAGATGCGATACCAGGATTTATAAATACAGCTTGGACTGTAGTGGATGAGCCAGGAACATACCGAGGTAAATGCACCGAACTCTGTGGAAAAAATCATGGATTTATGCCAGTAGTTGTTAAAGTTGTTTCTGAAGATGAATACCACACCTGGGTCAAAGAAAAGAAAGATGCTGCCTTAAGAATGGCTGAACTTACCACTAAAGATTGGTCGGCATCTGAGCTTGTTCAGAGAGGTGAAGCAATATATGAAAAGAATTGTGTGGCTTGCCATCAATCTAATGGTCAAGGTATTTCCGGTATATTTCCTGCCCTCGCTGGAAGTGATATTGCTCTAAATAACAAACCAAGGCATATAGAAATACTAATGGAAGGAGTCCAAGGAGCAGCCATGGCCTCTTATGCTAATCAGTTATCTGAAGTAGACTTAGCAGCTGTTATTACGTATACCAGGCAGGCTTGGGGTAATTCAGAAAAAGGGGATGGACAGATAGTTGTTCCAAAAGATATTGTTGATTATAAATTATAATAAAAGTATAGAGGCTAAAATATGAGCGCAGTAATTGAATCCCATGGCCACGATGATCATCATCATGGACCAGCCAAAGGCTTAACGCGTTGGCTATATACAACAAATCATAAAGACATAGGAAGCCTATATTTATGGTTTAGCTTTGCTATGTTCTTGATCGGTGGAGCTATGGCTATGGTAATAAGAGCTGAGCTTTTTCAGCCAGGCATGCAAATTGTCGAACCAGAATTCTATAATCAAATGCTTACGTTGCATGGCTTGATTATGGTCTTTGGGGCTGTAATGCCTGCATTTGTTGGTCTAGCAAACTGGCTTGTTCCGATGATGGTTGGAGCTCCTGACATGGCATTGCCAAGAATGAACAATCTAAGCTTTTGGATACTTCCATTTGCATTTTTTATTTTATTGTCTTCTCTATTCATGGAGGGCGGAGCCCCAAATTTTGGTTGGACATTTTATGCGCCTCTTTCCACAACTTATGCACCTCCAAGCGTCACATTTTTTATTTTTTCAGTTCATATTATGGGGGCCTCTTCTATTATGGGCTCTATTAATGTTGTAGTAACTATTATGAATATGAGAGCGCCTGGCATGAGCCTTATGAAAATGCCTTTATTTGTTTGGTCTTGGCTAATTACGGCTTATCTTTTAATAGCAGTTATGCCAGTTCTTGCAGGAGCTGTAACAATGATGCTTATGGATATTCACTTTGGCACAAGTTTCTTTAATGCTGCTGGCGGAGGAGATCCAGTTTTATTTCAACATATTTTTTGGTTTTTTGGTCACCCAGAAGTCTATATTATGATTCTTCCAGCTTTTGGTATCGCCTCTCATATCATTG
>ERZ802819.1440-NODE-1440-length-14696-cov-57.8523_pt1 | contig 14696 bp, 13 predicted proteins | sample MGYA00345647_ERZ802819 | MGnify/ENA primary metagenome ERZ802819 (study PRJEB30503, sample SAMEA104212355) | marine metagenome | biome: Westerlies Biome; feature: [SRF] surface water layer (ENVO:00010504) within the epipelagic zone...; material: water... | reverse complement strand
TCGCTGATCACCCAATCGCCCCGTTCCAGGGCTGGGCGGATCAGCCGCTCCACGTGTTGGGCGCGATCCGCTGCGTAGAGCAACAATTCCGCCGTTGGCGCCGGAGCCTGCTCCGCCCGTGTGTGCAGAAGAAGCTCGCGCACGGAACGCCCCAGCGGCGTCCCCCCCGGTTCCCTGGTGCTGATCAGCTCGGCACCTGCCGGCATCAGTCCGCTGCCCGGCAGCCAGCCCAAAAGATGATCGAGCTGCGTCGACTTGCCGCAGCCATCAATCCCGTCGAGAACAATGAAGCGACCGCTCATGCCACCCGCAGCAGCAGGGCATTGAGCACCACCGTGATCGAACTGATGGCCATCAGCAAGGCCGCCAGGGGCGGGGACAGCAGCACCCCCTGACTCGGCAACAGGGCACCGGCGGCAAGGGGCAGGGCGATCAGGTTGTAACCGAAGGCCCAGAACAGGTTCTGCCGCACCTTGGCCAGGGTGCGGCGGGCCAGGGTCAACGCTTCCGGCAGGTTGTCCAGACGATCTCCCATCAACACCATGCCGGCGGTGTCCTGGGCGATCTGGGTGCCGGTGCCGATGGCGATGCCCAGATCAGCAGCGGCCAAAGCCGGCGCATCGTTGATGCCATCGCCCACCATGGCGACCCGCCCCCGTTGGCGCAGCTCCTCCAGACGCTGCAGTTTCTGCTCCGGCAGCATCTGCCAGCCCAGATCAGCCGCCTCAAAGCCCAGCTGCTGACCCAAGGCACGCACGGCCGGCTCGCGGTCACCGCTGAAGATCGCCAGGGCAAGGCCCTGCTGACGCAAGCGTTCCAGCGCCGGCACCACATCGGCACGCAGCTGGTCTTCGATCTGAACCAATCCCAGCAACGCACTGCCATGGGCCACCGCCACCACGGAGCCATCGGCCTGAGCAAGCCAGGTCCTGGCTTCATCGCTGAGGGCAACGCCGAATGAACCCAGCCAATCGGGACGTCCCACCCGGATCGGCTGAGGCCAACCCTCCACCTCGCCCACCAGACCCTGCCCGGACACGGTGGTGACCTGCACTGGTTCCAGCAGGGTCAGGTCCCGTCGCTGCGCCTCCTGCAGCAGGGCATGGGCCAGGGGGTGACGACTGCTCTGCTCGAGGCTGGCGGCCAGCTGCAGCAGCAGAGCCGCGTCCTTGGCCCACACGCTGGTCACCAGCGGGCGTCCGAGCGTGAGGGTGCCGGTCTTGTCGAACACAACGCGATCGAGGCCGGCGGCGGTTTCGATCACATCGCCGCCGCGAAACAACCAGCCCCGCTGCGCCGCCAGACCGGTGGCCACGGTGATCACGGTGGGGGTGGCCAGGCCAAGGGCGCAGGGACAGGCCACCACCAGCACAGCGATCGACAACTGCAACGCCAACCCGACCGGGGAGGTGGCACCACTGCCGAGGCCGCCGTGATGCATCGCATGGCCACTGGTCATCAGATGCCCCTGGGGCATGCCAGGTGCTGACGCCTGCATCACCTGGGGCCATTGACCGGCGCCGAACAGCCACCAGAACAGAAAGGTGGCCAGGGCAAGAGCGATCACGCCGTAGCAGAAGCGTCCGGCCACGCGATCCGCCAGCCCCTGAATCGGGGCCCGACGCGCCTGGGCCTGCTCCACCAGGCGGATGATCCGGGCCAGGGCCGTTTCCGCTCCAACCCGCGTGACCTCCAGCACGAGCGGTGCATCGAGGTTGAGGCTGCCGGCGGACAGCTCAAGGCCGGGTTCTGCCTGCCAGGGCAGCGGTTCACCAGTGAGGCTGGAGGCATCCACCGCCGAGTGCCCCTCCACCACAACACCATCCACGGGCACACGGTCCCCCGCCAGCAGCTGCAGCCGCTCCCCGGGGCGCAAGGCCCCGACCCGCACATCCCGGATGGCGCCATCCGGCAGCACCAGACGGGCCGTATCGGGTTGCAGCTGGGCCAACTGATGCAGCGCCTGACCGGTGCGGAAGCGGGCCCGTTCCTCCAGGAAGCGCCCCAGCAACACGAAACCCAGCAGCATCACCGGCTCGTTGAAAAAACAGGGCCAGCCGACCTGGGGCCAGATCAGTGCCACAAGACTGGCCAGATAGGCGCTGCCGACCCCCAGACCCACCAGGGTGTCCATGCTTGGCGCAGCCGCCCGGGCAGCCGCGAATCCACCCAGCAGAATCGGCCGACCGGGACCCAGCAAGGCCACGGTGGCCAGCGCGGCATGGAACGGCAGGCTGCCGATCAGGGGCAACGACAGATGGCCGGCCTCGCTGAGGTGACCAAGCACCGACAGCAGCAGCAGCGTGAGGGCCACCATCAGTTGGCGCCACTGCTGCCACCAGGTCAATCCGGAGGCTCCGGCCGCAAGCCGAGCGGACGATGGCTCCAGGGAGCGTTCACGGGCCGGAAATCCACGACTGGCCAAGGCGCCGAGTACGGCGTCGACATCGCCATCGGCTTCGCTGAGATCCAGCCATGCCGCACGGCTCACCAGGTTCACATCAGCGCGCTGCACCCCCGGCTGCTCGAGCAAGGTGCGCTCCACGGCTCGCACACAGCCTCCGCATTTCATCCCCTCCACATCGAGGACGACGGTCTGAACCGCAGGACTCACTGGCGCTTGTTCGTTACGGCAACGCTAGGTCGGGTGCTGGTCCCGTCAGGATGGGGGCCTTCCGCCGGAGCGCTGTGCCCCGCAGTAACCGCAACGACAACTTCATCGACAAGAGCTTCACGGTGATGGCGGACCTGATCGTCAAGCTGTTGCCGATCAACGCCCGATCCAAGGAGGCGTACGTCTATTACCGCGATGGCCTCTCCGCTCAGAACGACGGCGACTACGCCGAAGCGCTGGAGAACTACGACGAGGCGCTGAAACTCGAGGACAACCCCACCGACCGTGGGGAGACCCTCAAGAACATGGCGATCATCTACATGTCCAACGGCGAGGAGGAGCGGGCGATTGAGACGTACCGCAGAGCCCTGGACGAGAACTCCAACCAGCCGTCCTGCCTCAAGAACATGGGGCTGATCTTTGAGAAATGGGGGCGGATCGCCGAAGAAGACGGCCGCCAGGACGACGCCGATCGCTGGTTTGACCAGGCCGCCGAGGCCTGGACCCAGGCGGTGCGCCTCAATCCCGGCGGCTATCTGGACATCGAGAACTGGTTGAAATCCACCGGGCGCAGCAACGTCGACGTCTACTTCTGATCCGTCACGTCCTCACCGAGGGCCAGCACCAGGGCCTCGGTGACCCCATCGGCCTCCAGGAGGGCAAGATCAAGACCACTGGCCAAGGCACCCAGACCACTGCCGCGGGGCACCACCGCCCGCCGGAATCCGAGCCGCGCCGCCTCCTGCAGGCGCAACTCCAGCTGACCGACCGGTCTGAGCTGCCCCCCTAGACCCAGCTCGCCGACCAGCACCGTTCCCGGCGGGAGGGTGAGATCGCGAAAACTGGCCACCACCGCAGCGGCAACCCCAAGATCCGCCGCCGGCTCCTCCACCTCCAGCCCACCGGCCACAGCCAGATAACAGTCGAAGCGGGAGAGGGGTAATCCCATGTGCTTTTCCAGCACCGCCAGGATCTGGTGAAGCCGGTTGGTGCCGATGCCCGTGGCCGTGCGTCGGGGGCTGGCATAGCTGGTGACATTGACCAGGGCCTGCAGGTCCACCACCAGCGAGCGGGATCCCTCACAGGCCACGATCGTGGCGACACCCGAGGCACGGGTTTCACTCAGGAACAACTCGCTGGGATTGCTCACCTCCTCCAGGCCCTGAGCCTGCATCTCGAACAGTCCCAGTTCATGGGTGGCTCCGAAACGGTTTTTCACGGCCCGCAACAGCCGGTGACTGGCAAAGCGGTCCCCTTCGAAGGTGAGCACCGCGTCCACCAGGTGTTCCAGCACCTTGGGTCCAGCCAACATTCCCTCCTTGGTCACATGGCCCACCAACAGCAGGGCTGTGGTCTGGCGTTTGGCCAGCCGTTGCAAGGCGGCGGCACATTCCCGCACCTGACCAACCGAGCCGGGAGCACTGGGGAGGTTGGCGTCGTGAAGTGCCTGGATGCTGTCGATGATCGCCACATCAGGACGCAGGGCCTCCAGCTCCTCCAGCACCAGCTCGAGGTCGGTTTCCGCCAGCAGCTGCAGATCAGAGGGGCCACCCGCCAGGCGCTGCCAACGCAGCTTCACCTGCTGGGCCGACTCCTCCGCACTCACGTACAGCACTGAGGTTTGAGCAGCCATCGTCGACGCGCTCTGCAGCAGCAGGGTGCTCTTACCGATGCCCGGATCTCCCCCCACCAGCACCAGGGAGCCCGGCACCAGCCCGCCGCCCAGCACCCGATCGAATTCCCCGGATCCCGTTGGCAATCGCCGGATCGGCTGATCCTCCAGCGAGGCCATGGCCGTGGAGCGTTTCGGCGTCGGCGGTCGGTCTGCATCCGGCGGACGGCGACGACGGCGGCCGTCATTGGCGGGCTGGGACTGCTCGACGAGGGAATTCCAGCTGCCGCACTCCGGGCAGCGCCCAAAGAACTGTCGTGACTGGGCTCCACAGACCTGGCAATGGAACACAACGGCGGATTTAGGCACTGCGAACTGTGAAGAAAGTTGCCGTTAGATGAACGGACGGGGGGCCGGGTCTTTTATTTGTGACCTGAAGAACAAAACGCCCCAGGCGTCATGACGGCCACGACCCCCTCCAAGGAAACAATCCTCGTGGTCGATGACGAGGCCTCGATCCGACGGATTCTGGAAACCCGCTTGTCGATGATCGGGTACAACGTCGTCACGGCCTGCGACGGCACCGAAGCGCTCGAGCTGTTCGAAAACACGGCTCCAGATCTGGTGGTGCTCGACGTGATGATGCCGAAGCTGGACGGCTACGGCGTCTGCCAGGAGCTGCGCAAGGAATCCGACGTGCCGATCGTGATGCTGACGGCCCTCGGCGATGTGGCGGACCGGATCACGGGGCTTGAGCTCGGGGCTGATGACTACGTCGTCAAACCGTTCAGCCCCAAGGAGCTGGAAGCCCGCATCCGTTGCGTGCTGCGCCGGGTGGAGAAGGAATCGGTGGCTGGCATTCCCAACTCGGGGGTGATTCAGGTGTCGGATCTCCGCATCGACACCAACAAACGCCAGGTGTTCCGGGCCGACGAGCGGATCCGCCTGACCGGGATGGAGTTCAGCCTGCTGGAACTGCTGGTGAGTCGCTCCGGTGAGCCTTTCAATCGGGGGGAAATCCTCAAGGAAGTCTGGGGATACACCCCGGAACGCCATGTGGACACCCGCGTGGTGGATGTCCACATTTCGCGGCTTCGCTCCAAGTTGGAGGATGATCCTGCTAACCCCGAGTTGATCCTCACGGCTCGCGGTACCGGCTACCTGTTCCAGCGCATCATCGACTCCGTTGCCTCCGAAGGACCCTGACTCCTCCCGGACCCCAGAGTCCAGGAGCAAGAGCAACCGACCCCGGGCGATCCGCCGCCTGGTGATCTGGTACCGCCGCAATGCCGCGGTCACCTCCCTCGTGGATACGGCGACCAGCTCCGCCTCAGCAGCGGGAAATGTTGCGGGAACGGTGGCCAACTCCATGCTGCAACCGCTGGTGTTTGACCCCTTGCGCTGGCTGCAGGGCAACACCGACGATGAAGAGATCCAGGATGCCGACCGCCTCTGGGTGGCCGTGGATGGCATGGGCGGGGACCACGCCCCCGGCCCGATCCTCGAGGGCTGCCTCGAAGCCATCGATCGCCTGCCTCTGAAAATCCGCTTCGTCGGCGAAACCGACAAAGTTCTCGAAGCGGCTGATGCTCTGGGCCTGAGCGAGCGCCTGGACCAGGCGCAAGCAGCCGATCATCTCGACCTGGTGGCCAGCGGCCCCTCCATCGGCATGGACGATGAAGCCACCGCCGTGCGACGCAAGCGCGACGCCAGCATCAACCTGGCGATGGATTTGGTCAAAAAGGGGCAGGCCCTGGCCGTGTATTCCGCCGGCAACTCCGGCGCGATGATGGCCTCCGCCATTTTTCGACTCGGCCGGCTGAAGGGGATCGACCGTCCCGCCATCGGTGCACTATTTCCCACCAAGGACCCCGGCCAACCGGTGCTGGTGCTCGATGTGGGCGCCAACATGGATTGCAAACCGGCCTATCTGCACCAGTTCGCCCTGTTGGGCAACATTTACAGCCGCGATGTGCTCCAGGTGGAGCAACCACGGATCGGCCTGTTGAACATCGGGGAGGAGGACTGCAAAGGCAACGACCTCGCCCTCAAAACCCATGCGCTGCTGCAAGATGAACGTCGTCTGCACTTCGCCGGCAACTGTGAAGGGCGGGATGTGCTGTCCGGCGAGTTCGATGTGGTCGTCTGCGACGGTTTCACCGGCAACGTCCTGCTGAAGTTCTTGGAGTCCGTGGGCAGCGTGCTGCTGGGGGTCCTGCGGGCTGAACTGCCCCGCGGCCGGCGCGGCAAGGTGGGTTCTGCCTTCCTGCGCAGCAACCTGCGGCGAATCAAGAAACGCCTCGACCACGCCGAACATGGAGGTGCACTGCTGCTGGGGGTCAACGGCGTCGCGGTGATCGGCCATGGCAGCAGCAAGGCCCTGTCGGTGGTGAGTGCCCTGCGCATCGCCCATTCCGCCGCCAGCCATGGCGTGATGGAGGATCTGGCCGCTCTGCAGAGCGGCTGTGATTGACTGACGCCACTCGTCTTCCACCGCGCTTTGGTCGAGCAGCTCCACAGGACCGGCGGTGTGATGTTCCGTGGCAGCGGTAGCGCGACTCCACAGCGTTCCATCAGCAACACCGAGCTGGGACAACGGGTGGAGACCAGCGATGACTGGATCCGCAGTCGCACCGGCATCGCTGCCCGACGGGTCATCGGGGCCGACGAAAGCCTGGGTGAACTGAACGGCCTTGCGGCAGAACGCGCACTGGCCATGGCGGGATGGTCGGCGGACAGCCTGGATCTGATCCTGCTGGCCACCTCCACACCCGATGATCTGTTCGGATCCGCACCGCGGCTGCAGGCCCGCATCGGTGCGGTGAACGCCGCGGCCTTCGATCTCACCGCCGCCTGCAGCGGTTTTCTGTTCGCAGTGGTCACGGCAGCCCAGTACCTGCGCAGCGGGGCGATGCAACGGATCCTGGTGGTGGGAGCCGACCAGCTCAGTCGCTGGGTCGACTGGGACGACCGCCGCTCCTGTGTGCTGTTCGGGGATGCCGCCGGTGCCGTGGTGATGGAAGCCTCCGATGAGCAGGACGACCTCCAGGGGTTCCTGCTGCGCTCCGATGGCAGCCGTGGGGCGGTGTTGCAGCTGCCCCAGAGCAGCGAACGAGCACCTCTGGTGGGCGATGCCAGCCATCAGCGCGGTGGCTTTGAGCCGATTCAGATGAACGGACAGGAGGTCTACAAATTCGCCGTTCGGGAAGTGCCGGCGATTTTGGAGGCGCTACTGCAAAAAACCGAAACCCAACCGGATTCCCTCGACTGGCTGTTGTTGCATCAAGCCAACCAACGCATCCTCGATGCCGTGGCCGAGCGCTTTTCGATTCCGAACGAGAACGTCCTGAGCAACCTGGCCCACTACGGCAACACGTCAGCCGCCACCATCCCCTTGATGCTGGATGAAGCGGTGCGGGACGGACGGATCCAACCGGGACACCGCATCGCCAGCAGTGGCTTCGGCGCGGGACTGAGCTGGGGTGCAGCCCTGCTGCGTTGGAGCGGGCCCGCGTAATCTCCCCGCACATCGGTGCGGACACGTCATGGCGATCGCCTGGGTTTTTCCCGGCCAGGGCTCACAGAAGCTGGGCATGGCGGATCCGGTGCTCAGCCTCAGCGGCGCCAGCCAACGCTTTGCCATGGCCTCTGAGCTGCTGGGCCGTGATTTGCTGGCCATCTGCCAGGGCAACAGCGGTGGCGGCAGCGGTCCCGACGACCTCAACGACACCCGCAACACGCAACCAGCCCTGTTCGTCGTGGAGTCCCTGCTGGTGGACAACCTGATCGAACAGGGGCGCGACGCAGCACTGGTGGCTGGCCACAGCCTTGGGGAACTGGTGGCGCTCTATGCCGCCGGCGTGTTCGACCTGGAAACGGGCCTCAAGCTGATGCAGACCCGATCGGAACTGATGGCGGCCGCCGGTGGCGGCGCGATGACCGCCGTGATCGGCTTCGACCGCAGCCAGCTCGAAGCGTTGGTGAACGACACCGAAGGGGTGAGCATCGCCAACGACAACAGCGACGCCCAGGTGGTGATCTCGGGGCAGCCGGACGCGGTTCAGAGCGTGAGCGAGACGCTCAAGTGCAAACGCGCTATTCCCCTGGCGGTGTCCGGAGCATTTCACTCCCCCTTCATGGCCGAGGCGGCAGAAGCTTTCGCCACAACGCTGGATGGCGTCAGCTTCCGCGATGCCCGGATCCCGGTGTTGAGCAACAGCGATCCCAGCGGTTGCAGCGATGCAGCCCTGCTCAAGCAACGCTTGAAGCAACAGATGACCACCGGCGTCCGCTGGCGGGAAACCATGGCCTCCATGGCGGAGCACGGCATCGACACCCTGGTGGAGATCGGTCCGGGCAATGTGCTCAGTGGCCTGGCCAAACGCAGCATGAACGGGGTGACCACCGCACAGATCGCCAGCTCCGGCGACCTCGGCCAGTGAGCAGCGCCCCACTGGCCCTGGCACCCAAGCCCAGCCTTGCCTACCGGCTGGTGAGTGGACTGCTGGTGTTTCCGCTCTTCCGGGGGCTGTTCCGTGGCTCCACCCGCGGCCTGCACCATGTGCCGAAGCAGGGAGCGGTGGTGGTGGTGTCCAACCATGGCTCCCATTTCGACCCACCCCTGCTGGGTCATGCCCTGGGGCGGCCGGTGGCCTTCATGGCCAAGGCGGAACTGTTTTCAATCCCGTTGCTGGGGGCCGTGATTCGCGCCTGTGGCGCCTATCCGGTGCGGCGAGGGGCCAGTGACCGCGAGGCCATCCGCACGGCCACCGCGCGACTGATGGAGGGATGGGCGACAGGTGTCTTCCTCGATGGCACCCGCCAGCCGGACGGTCGGGTGAATGCACCACAGCCTGGCGCTGCGCTCCTGGCCGCCCGCAGTGGTGCTCCGCTGCTCCCCGTGGCGATCGTCAACAGCCATCGCGCCCTGGGAACGGGCCAGGTCGTACCGCGGCTGGTGCCGCTTCAGCTGCGGGTGGGGGAGCCCGTGCCAGCGCCGGCGAGTCGCCGCCGTGCCGATCTCGACGCCACCACAGCCATTCTTCAGCAACGGATCAACGCACTGCTGGAGCTGGATCCGCTGCATCCCTGAGGTCCCGGCCGGTCACCACCCAGGCCACGGCTCGCAGCCAATCCCGCCAACGCCGTAGGGCACTCTCCTCACGGCAGGTGGGTTCACAGTCCACCGGCACGCCCGTGAGGTGGATGCCACGACTGCCGGCCACCACCTGGCCCACCGCCAGGGAGCGTTCCAGATGGTCGGCGCTGGTCACCACCAACACATGGCGGACGCCCTCAGACGCCAGGTCATCCACCACGGAGGTGAAGTTGCTCAAGGTGTCGCGAGCCCTGTAATCCAGCTGCACCTGATCGGTCGTCAACCCTTCCTCCTGAACCAACCAGCTGGCGTATTCAGGGTTGCTGCCACCACTCACCAAGAGCGGTAGATCCAGCTGACGTGCCAGCCGCGCCCCGACCCGTTCGCGCTCGACATCACCCCCCAGCACCAGCACCTGCTGGGGCGGTGCTGTGTCCAGCAGAGCCTGGCGGTAGGGCGCCAGGGGCCCTCGGACCACCAGCCATGTCAGCAATCCTGCGCTGAGCAGGACTCCCGCCCGGACCCCTGCCATCAGACCGGCCCCACCGGGGAGGTTGGATAGATGGGGAGAACCGGTTGCCAGGGCAGCGGCTCACCCCGTTGAAGGGCCTGCCGCAGACGCCCCAGCAACGCCTCCACGTCGGCATCCACATCGACAGCGGCCTCGATGGCAGGGCTCACGATCCGGTCGGCCTCCAGCAGATGCGGAGCCTCAAGCTCCTCAACCACGGCAGCCCGCACGCGGTACTGGCCAGCGACCACGCCACGCCGGGGAAGGGGTTGCGTGATCCAGAACGGCTGCTCATCAGGCGCCAGACGCGAGGCCATCAGGGCAAAACTGCTGACGCCCAACAACGGACAGCCGAGTTGCTGGGCCAGGGTTCGTGCCATCACCACCGAGAGACGTGTGCCGGTGAATCCTCCGGGCCCGGTCGCAACGGCCAAACCCTTGAGCTCACCCCAGCGGCCGCTGGGCAGCAGGGTCGCGACCCGCTCAATCAGGCTGTTGGAGAGACCTCGTCCGTCATCGAACCCCATCACCCGCGGGCGGTCCTGGTCGATCTCGGGATCCTGCACCGCCACTCCGAAGCGTTCAGTGCAGCTGTGCAGGGCCAGCAGTAGAGGCGAATCAGTCATCAATCCGGCACGGCTTGCCCGGGGCGCAGTCGGCCCCAGCGTCCGGGATCAGGCGTGAAGCTGGAGCAGGCCCGTACATCCCATTCGATTCCAGCACCACCACCGGGTAAATCCATCACAGAGACGTGGATCCTCGGGGAGCGAGGTTCAAAATCCGGCACGTCACTGAGGTGGTCCACGCCATGTTGTCGTTCAACTGCGTGATAGGCCTGGCAGCGGTCGACCCAGCGGCAGTCCACACAGATGCACATGCCCTCCAACCCACCGGCTACCGCCATTTTGGAGCGCCTGGCACCCCAGCGCTGGCCCCTTCCCCTGGATCTTCTGCCGGCGGGGGCGGTGCTGGTGGGGGGAGCGGTTCGTGATGCCCTGCTGGATCGGCTCAAGCCCCAGCCGGATCTTGATCTTGTGGTCCCCAGCGGTGCCCTCGCCCTGACGCGCACCCTGGCCAATCGGCTGGGGGGCAGTTGCGTGGTGCTCGACCAGGAGCGGGACATGGCCCGTCTGGTGCTGCGGGGCTGGACCGTGGACATCGCCCGACAGGACGGTTCGAGCCTCGAGGCGGATCTGCAACGCCGGGACTACCGCCTCAACGCCATCGCCCTGCCGCTGCATGGGCCTGCGCAGCTGATTGATCCCACCGGTGGCCTGGCTGACCTCCAGCAAGGCCGGCTGACGGCCGTACGCGAATCAAACCTCACCGACGACCCGCTGCGGCTGCTGCGGGGCCTGCGGCTGATGGCTGAGATCCCCCTCAGCCTCGATCCGATGACCGCTGGCTGGATGCGACGGCACCGGCAGCAACTGACGCAAGCAGCACCGGAACGGATCCTGGCGGAACTGCAGAAACTGGTGGCGGGTCCCCTGGCTGATCAAGCCATCGAGCAGCTCTGCCAACTCGAACTGATCCAACCCTGGGCGGCCGGTCAGCCACTGCCGACGTCCGTTGACGCGATTCAGCTGACGGCAAGCGAACAGGAGCAGGCTCTGCCCTTGGCCCGCCTGACCGCCTTGATCAGTGACCAGGGGCTGGAACAGCTCAGGGGCAGTCGAGCCCTGCGTCAGCGTTGCCGGCGACTGCGCCAGTGGCAGCAACGCTTACCGGATGACCTGGAGACGCTGCCGGAGGCGGAGCGGGTGCAACTGCATCTGGATCTCGATCGGGATCTGGCGGCATTGATCCTTCAGCTCGAACCAGCCCATCAGACCCAGTGGCTGCTGCGCTGGCGGGATCCGGAGGACCCGTTGTTTCACCCAGCCAGCCCCGTGGATGGGACCACACTGCAGCGCGAACTCAAGCTCACTCCAGGCCCTCAACTTGGGGTGCTGCTGATGCATCTGCGCCAGGAAAGAGCCTTCGGCCGGTTGCACGGCCGCGACGATGCACTCCAGGAAGCGCACCGTTGGACCAATCGGAATCGGGACGCACTGTGATTAACTTTGCAGGTGTCAACGATGACGGTCCGACACCGACGAATCGCATTTCCCTCCCTTCATGAGCATCCGCCTGTACATCGGCAACCTGCCGCAGACCTTTGACGAACAGGAGCTGGCTGCTCTGCTCAAGAGTGTTGGAGAGGGAATCCGGTTCAAATCGGTTCTGGATCGTGAAACCGGAGCGTCCCGCGGTTTCGGCTTCGCCAACGTCGACGACGAGAAAGTTGCCGATGCTGTGATTGAGCAGCTGAATGGCAAAGACTTCGGCGGCAGCGCCCTGCGGGTCGAGCGCTCCGAGCGACGGGAGAATGGTGGTGGTGGCAATCGCCGCGGTCCTAACGGTGGTGCCAATGGTCAGCCCCAGGTGGCCCGCAAGGCCGTCAACAAGGTTGTCCATAGCGACGCCCCCGGTGAAGGAGCTCCGGATCCCCGTTGGGCTGGCGAGCTGTCCAAATTGAAAGATCTCCTGGCTAATCAGAAGACTGCCGTCTGATCGGTGTTCTGATCAGTCAACGCAACATCCAATGAACCCCGGAGATGCAACCCTTCGGGGTTTTTTGATGGGCCGTTCAGCGCGCCTGCGCCAGAACGAAGGAACGCGGCAGATCCAGCAATTTGCTGACCTTGCCGACATAGGCACGGTTGTTGAACACGTCGTAATCCACCCGCTCGATCGCATCGAGAATGCCCCTGTAGAGACGCAGGGACGTCCACACCGGCCAGCGCGCGTCACGGGAGAGCCAGCGCACGCCAGCCTCCGATCGCGCGAACCAGTCCCTGGCCCGTTGCAGCTGGAACTGCATCAGCTCACACCAGGCGCTGTTGAGGCGTCCGGCCATCAAATCATCTTCTGAGTAGCCGAACCGCTCCAGATCCTCGAGCGGCAGGTAAATGCGCCCCCGCCCCCGGTCTTCACCCACATCGCGCAGGATGTTGGTGAGCTGATTGGCAATACCGAGAGCCACCGCCGCATCTGAGGTGTCAGGACGGTCACTCCAGGGAGCCGAGGTGTAGGCACCATCAACCCCCATCACCCCCTGGGTCATCAGCCCGACGGTTCCAGCGACGCGATAGCAGTACAGCTTGAGGTCGTCAAAGCGCGGATAGCGCGTCCAGGTCAGATCCATCCTCTGACCCTCAATCATGTCGAGGTAGGGCTGGATGTCCTGGGGAAAGCGCTCGAGGGTGTCCACCATCACAGCATCGAGATCATCCTCGACCGTTCCGTTGAACAAGGCGCGAGTTTTTTCCTCCCAGCGATCCAGGCGTTCCGCCAATTCATCAACGGGGCGTGCTTGAGCCTCAGGGCTGTCCATCAGCTCATCGGTGCGACGGCACCAGACGTAGATGGCCCAGATGGCACGGCGCTTCTCCTGGGGCAGCAGAAGCGTCCCCAGGTAAAAGGTCTTGGCCCACTCAGCGGTCTCACGACGGCAAGCCTCAAAGGCTGCGTCGAGATCCGGGGCTGCGAGGGGCATCACTCAGGCCGCAACCGGCTCGCTGACTGGGGTCGATGATGACAGCTGATCCCGCTTCTGGTCCACAGCACCGGCGCAGAGCTTGCCACTGAGCACCGCACCTTCCATGGAAGCCAGATAGCGCTGCATCGTGTAGTCGCCAGCCAGGAAGAAGTTCTTGATCGGCGTGGTCTGATCGGGGCGGAGCTGCTGACAGCCCGGGGTGGTCTTGTAGACCGACAGCGGAGTCTTGACGACTTTGTACTTGAGCAGCGAGGCGGGGTTGTCGCCACCGAAGTGCATGGGGAAGAGCTTGTGGAGTTCACCCATGGTGGCTTCGATGATCTCCTCATCCGGTCGGCCGATCCAATCCTTGGCGGGGGCAAACACCAGCTCCAGCATCGACTTATCGGGATCCTCGTACTCCTTACAGGTGATGCTCATGTCGGCATAGACGCTGAGTAGAGGGGAGCGGCTGAACAGCAGGTGATCGATATCGGTGAGCTTGCGGTCGAACCAGAGGTGGAGGTTGATCACCGGAACACCGCGAAGCCCATCAAGCTTCCGGAACACCTCCATCTGCTTCCAGGGCTCCGGCAGCAGCAGCTTGAACGGATCCACCGGCAGCGCACTCACATAGGCATCAGCGGTGAGGTCAAAGCTGTCCTTGCCCTTCACACCACCGATATGGAACGCCGCCACGGAGCCGTCCTCATTGAGCTTGATCTCCCGCAGGGGACTGTCGAGGTGCACTTCACCTCCAAGTGATTCGATGTGCTCGACCACCGGCTGGCAAAGCCGCTCCGGGGGCGCCCCATCAAGGAAAGCCATCTTGGAGCCGTTCTTCTCCTGCAGGAAACGATTGAGCGCTGTGAGCACAACCGTGGCAGAAATTTCATCGGGATCGATGAAATTCAAGGCCTTACTCATCGCCAAGAACACTTCATCGTTGACCCGTTCGGGAATGTTGTGGACCCGCAGCCACTCGGTCCAGGAATATTTGTCGCACTCTTCGACGTAACCCTGGCCGCGCAGCATGGCGGGCACGAGGCCCAGACCGAAGCTGATCTTCTCAGGCCAGCTCAGCATGTCGTTGTTGCCCAGGATCGCGGCAACACCATTCACAGGGGCTGGCAGATCAGGAAAATCAAAGCGGCTGTAGGTGCCTGGTTCGTCCTGCTGGTTGAAGATCATCGAGTGGCTCTTCCACTGCAGCCGGTCTTCGATGTTCAGCTCCTTGAACAGCTGCAGCATGTTGGGGTAAGCCCCGAAGAAGATGTGCAGACCGGTCTCGTACCAGTCACCGTCCTCGTCTTTCCAGGCCGCCACCTTGCCGCCGAG
>ERZ802819.1423-NODE-1423-length-14809-cov-20.9751_pt1 | contig 14809 bp, 16 predicted proteins | sample MGYA00345647_ERZ802819 | MGnify/ENA primary metagenome ERZ802819 (study PRJEB30503, sample SAMEA104212355) | marine metagenome | biome: Westerlies Biome; feature: [SRF] surface water layer (ENVO:00010504) within the epipelagic zone...; material: water... | reverse complement strand
CAATAAATTAAAAGGTTTATTAGGTGGAAACCAAATGCCAACGATTGAATAAAATAAGAAAGGAGAAATCATGGCAACAAAAATAAGACTAGCAAGAGGAGGCTCTAAAAAGAGGCCTTTTTACAGGATAGTGGTAGCCGATGAAAGAGCACCAAGAGATGGTAATTTTATCGAGAAAATTGGAAATTTTAATCCGATGGTACCAAAGGATCACAAGGAAAGAGTAGTCCTTAGTAAGGAAAGAGCTGAACATTGGCTTAAAGTGGGAGCACAGCCTACTGAGAGAATGCAACGTATTCTTTCTGATCTAGGTATGATGGAAGCACCAAAGGTTACTGAAAAAACAAAAAAACATTTACCCAAGAAAAAAGCTCAAGAAAGAGTAAAGGCCAAAGAAGAGGCTGCCTTAAAAGCTGAAGAAGATGCTAAAGCTGCAGCAGAAGCAGCAAAAGCTGAAGCAGAAAAACCAGCTGAGGAGACTCCTGTAGCAACTGAAGAGCAATCTAATCAAGAGGAAGCAACTCCTGAGGTTCCAGCAGAGGAAGCACCAGCTGAAGAAACACCTGCACCCACAGAAGAAGTAGCCACAGAGGAAGCCGCTGCACCAACTGAAGAGGCCACCGCTGAACCTGAGGTTGTAGAAGAAAAAACTGAAGAAGAGAAACCTAAAGAATAGAAACAAGTTGTCTCTCTCCAAAAGTAAATTTATTCAAGTTGGTAAAATTGGCAGGCCTAAGGGAACAAAAGGCCTGCTAAGACTTCATTGTTTTTTAAATGATGATAGAGATATTAATAAGTTTGATTCATTTTACTTAGAGGATGAGAGCACTATTAAAATTAAGATTGTCTCTTTTGATAAAAAGAGTCCAATAATCAATATAAATAATATTGATAATAGAACAGACGTTGAGTTCTACGTTAACAAAACTATTTTCTTACAAAAAGAAAAACTAAACCCTACCAAAGAAAATGAATATTACTTTCATGACCTTGAAAACCTCGATGTTATCAATAATAAAAATGAAATAGTGGGAAGGGTAGTGTCAGTTGTAAATTTTGGAGCAGGAGACTTATTAGAAATTTATTTTCAAAAAAGTTCTAAAAATGAATTCTTTAGATTTACAGAGCAAAATTTCCCTTCAGTAAATATCTCTGAAAAAAAAATTACTATAAAATCATAATGATTACATTTAATTTACTAACTCTATTTCCTGAGAGTTTTTCTAGTATGTTAGAAGTGGGCTTATTAGGTAAAGCTTTTAAAAATAAATTATTTAAAATTAATACTATTAATATTAGAGAATATAGTGATTTGTCTGCAAACTCAGTTGATGACAAACCATTTAGTGGAGGGCCTGGAATGGTTCTTAGACCTGATATTATTTCTAAAGCTATTGAAGAAAATTTTGATAAAAACTATTTAGAAAAATCTACCAAGATTTGTTTCTCTGCAAAAGGTATAAAACTTACCCAACAATATTTAACTCAAAATACCCAAGTTACTGATTTTATAATATTAAATGGAAGGTACGAGGGGATTGACCAAAGAGTTATAGATTATTATGGTTTTGAAGAAATTTCTGTAAGCGATGTTATTTTAAACGGTGGAGAAATTGCATCTCAGTTATTTATTGAGTCTTTCATGAGACTTCAACCCAATGTGCTAGGTAATGAAAAAACACATATAGAAGAATCTTTCCATAATGACCTCTTAGAACACGATCAATTCACGAGACCAAACCCTTGGATTGCTCCTAATAATAAGTCTCTTGAAGTCCCTCTAACTCTTACTAGTGGTCATCATGCTGACATTGAGGACTGGAAGAAAGAGAATTCCTTAGAAAATACGCAAAAAAATAGACCAGATTTATTTAAAAAGTATTTAAAAAAAAACAAAAATGAGTAGAATACCCGCTCTAATACCACCCACATTTTAAGTATTGGATGGAGTATACAATGAATGAAATAATTAAAAATTACGAACAATCACAAATTCAACAAATTTTAAAAAAATCAAAAGTTACAGATTTTGGTCCAGGAGACACTGTCAAAGTTAATGTTAAGATTAAAGAAGGAAACAAAGAAAGAGTTCAGGCTTTTCAAGGCGTTTGCATTGGAAAAAAGAATAATGGTTTGAATTCATCTTTTTCTGTTAGAAAAATATCTAGCGGTGAAGGTGTAGAAAGAGTTTTTCCTCTTTACAGCAATGTTATTGAGTCAATTGAAAGAATTAAAGTAGGAGATGTCAGAAGAGCTAAACTTTATTACCTAAGAGAATTATCTGGTAAAAAAGCTAGAATTTCTGAAAGAACTGACGGTCGAGCGTATGATGATGAGCAATATGTTTCTTCAATTGAAGATGTTGTAGAAGCCCCAGCAGAAAAAGCTGAAGATACATCTTCTTCAGATGCACCTGTTGCTGAAGAGGCACCTACAGAGGTTGTAGAAGAGACTAAGACCGAGGCCTCGGCTCCACAAGAAGAATCAAAAGAAGAAGTACCTTCTGAAGAAAAAGCAGAAGAGGCTGAATCTAAAACTTAATTTAAATTTCATCTTGAGCAACAACGGCCCAAAAACACTTTTTGATAAAATTTGGTCTGATCACTTAGTCGGCCAACGAGATGATGGCACAAGCCTTTTGTATATTGATCGACATCTTGTGCATGAGGTAACAAGCCCTCAAGCCTTTGAAGGTCTAAAGCTATCCAATAGAAAAGTTAGAAGACCTGAAGCCACTTTTGCTACTGCTGATCACAACGTTCCAACTATTAATAGAGAAAATATTTCAGACGAACAAAGTCGTATACAGGTTGAGACATTAGCTAAAAATACAAAAGAACATAATATCGAATATTTTGAGCTATCTGACAGAAGACAAGGTATTGTTCACATTATTGGCCCTGAGCAAGGAATAACCCAACCTGGAATGACTATGGTATGTGGAGACAGTCATACATCGACTCACGGGGCTTTTGGTGCTTTGGCTTTTGGGATAGGAACAAGTGAAGTTGAACATGTTTTGGCAACTCAAACAATTGTTCAAAAACCCGCAAAAAATATGCGTATTGCAGTAAATGGAAAACTTCCATTCGGTGTAACTTCAAAAGATTTAATACTTTATATAATAGGACAAATTGGTACTGCGGGAGGCAATGGCCACGTTATTGAATACGCTGGTACATCTTTAAAACCCCTATCAATGGAAAGCAGAATGACAATTTGCAATATGAGTATCGAAGCAGGAGCCAGAGCAGGATTAATAGCTCCAGATCAAATTACCTTTGATTATATCAAAGGAAGGCCTTACGCCCCATCAAAGGATCACTGGGAAAAAGCGATCGAGTACTGGTCCTCATTGCCTAGCGATCAAGATGCCTTTTACGATAATGAACTTATTATCAATAGTGATGAAATAGATCCAATGGTGACTTGGGGCACGAGCCCAGAAGACGTTGTAGCTGTTAGCGGATTTGTTCCTGATCCATCTAGTGGTAAGACAGAAAATAAACAAAAAAGCATTCAAAGATCATTAGACTATATGGGTTTAAAATCAGGAACTAAAATTACTGATATAAAATTAGATAAAATTTTTATTGGGTCCTGTACCAATGGAAGAATTGAAGACTTAAGAAACGTCGCTTCTGTTGTTAAAGATAAAAAAATTTCAAGTCACATTAGCGGAATGATTGTTCCCGGATCAGGTTTAGTTAAAAAGCAAGCTGAAGAGGAAGGTCTGAGTAAGATTTTCATTGATGCTGGTTTTGAATGGCGTGATGCTGGGTGCTCTATGTGTCTTGGCATGAATCCTGACCAATTAAAACCTGGTGAACGATGTGCCTCTACTTCTAATAGAAATTTTGAAGGTAGACAAGGTCGAGGGGGAAGAACCCATTTAATGAGCCCAGAACTTGCAGCTGCCTCTGCTATTAAAGGTAATATTTCAGATATCAGAGACTTTATTTAATATGGATAAGTTTAATACTCTAAAAGGTATCGCAGCACCCTTGCCAATAGTTAACATTGATACAGACATGATCATTCCTAAACAATTTTTAAAAACAATTAAAAGAACAGGGTTGGGTGTCAGTTTATTTTATGAAATGAGATATGATAATGATGGAAAACTTATTAAAGATTTTGTCTTGAACACATCTCCTTATGATCAATCTAAAATTCTTGTTGCAGGTGATAACTTTGGATGTGGATCCAGTCGAGAACATGCTCCCTGGTCACTTAAAGATTTTGGAATTAAGTGTGTATTATCAACAAGTTTTGCAGATATTTTCTACAATAATTGTTTCCAAAATGGCATTCTGCCTATTGTTGTTACTCCAGAGCAGTTAGATCAGTTAATGACAGCAGCATCAAATCAAACAGAATTTCATATTGACCTACCCCAGCAAACTATTAAGGCAGGTAATCACTCTTTCAATTTTGAAATTGAAGAATTTAGAAAAGAGAGACTCCTTCAGGGCCTCGATGACATTGGCATTACTCTTGGTTACCAAGACAAGATTAGTAATTATGAAGATGAAAAACAAAATCAAAAACCTTGGTTATTTAAGGATAAATAAATGAGTTCTAAAATTTTAGTTTTGCCAGGTGATGGCATAGGTGTAGAAGTTGCTGATCAAGCAATAAGAGTTATAGATAAATTAAATGAGCAAGGACTAGATGCTATCTATGAAAAAGAATTAGTTGGTGGGGCGTCTTATGACGCTAATGGAGAACCCTTAACACCTGCTGTTTTAGAAAAAGCCAAAAATTCTGACGCCATATTATTAGGTGCGGTTGGAGGTTCAAAGTGGGATGATGTTGAAAGATCAAAAAGGCCAGAAGCTGGCTTATTAGGTTTAAGAAAAGAGTTAGAACTATTCGCTAATTTAAGACCCGCCCTTGTTTTTGAAGCTCTTGTTTCCGCCTCAACTTTAAAAAAAGAAGTAGTTAATAATTTAGATATAATGATCGTAAGAGAATTAACAGGGGGGGTGTACTTCGGGCAACCGCGCGGTATAGAAGAAACATCAGATGGAAAAAAAGCGGTCGACACACAAGTCTACCATGACTATGAGATTGATCGTATAGCGCGAGTAGCATTTGATTTAGCAAAAAAAAGAAACAATAAGGTTACCTCTGTGGAAAAAGCTAATGTAATGGAAACAGGTGTCCTTTGGAGAAACGTTGTTAAAGAAACACATAATGATTTTTCTGAAGTTCAACTAGAAAACATGTTAGCCGATAACTGTGCTATGCAACTAGTGAGGAACCCAAAACAATTTGATGTAATTGTTACTGATAATCTTTTTGGTGACCTTCTTAGTGACTGTGCTGCCATGCTTACTGGTTCTCTAGGAATGTTGCCTTCAGCTTCCCTAGGTGCCGAAGTTAATGGTAAAAGACATGGTCTTTTTGAGCCAGTCCATGGGAGTGCCCCAGATATAGCGGGTCAAGATAAAGCTAATCCGATAGCTACCATATTAAGCCTTTCTATGATGTTGAAATATAATCTCAATAAACCGGAATTGTCTGACAAGCTAGAGAATGCTGTTCAAAAGGTTCTTTCAGAGGGATTTAGAACAGGTGACATTTACACAGATGAAAATCAAACCTTAGTATCTTGCTCTAAAATGGGCGATCTAATTATCGAGAGAATTTAATTTGTCTTCTTCAAAAAAACCTAAAATTGCAGTTGTTGGTGCTACTGGTAATGTGGGAAGAGAGGTTTTAGATATTATTGATGAAAAAGAAATTCAATACTCTGATCTAATTGCTTTGGCTTCTTCTCGTTCTAAGGGAAGCACAATCGATTATGGTGAAAATAAATCAGTCGTAGTTGGTGACTTAGCAGAATATGATTTTTCAGATACTGACATAGCCATTTTTTCTCCTGGGGCTAAAACTTCTAGTGAGTTTGCTCCAAAGGCAGCAAAGCAAGGCTGTATTGTTATTGATAATACATCTCATTTTAGAACAGATCCCGAAGTTCCTTTAGTGGTTGCAGAGGTGAATCCTGAGGCCTTAAAGAATTTCAGAACTAAAAATATTATTTCAAATCCCAATTGCTCCACAATGGGAATGTTGGTAGCTGTTAAACCTTTACATGATCAATTTACAATTAAAAGAATTGTTGTTTCGACCTATCAATCAGTCTCAGGTGCGGGCAAAGAAGCTGCAGACGAATTATTTAATCAAACAAAATCAATTTATTCCAATGAGGCTGTTGTAAAAGAAAAATTTACTAAACAAATTGCATTCAATGTCATTCCACATATTGATGTCTTTTTAGAGGATGGCCAAACAAAAGAAGAATGGAAAATGTATAATGAAACAAAAAAAATTCTGGATCCTAAAATAGAACTTACAGCAACATGTGTGAGGGTTCCAGTATTTGTCTCTCATTCATTGGCTGTTAATTTAGAATTTGAAAAAGAGTATGAAGAAGATCAAGTCCGAGAAATTTTTAAATCAGCTCCAGGTTTAAAAATGATTGATTATAGGGCTGATGAAGGTTACGTAACTCCAGTTGAGTCTGCTGGTTTAGATCCAGTATATGTTAGTAGGATTAGAAGAGATCCGACAATTAAAAATGGTTTAAATTTCTGGTGTGTTTCCGATAATTTAAGAAAAGGAGCCGCTCTTAATACTGTCCAAATTGCTGAAATTTTAATTAAAGATTATTTAAGCTCTTAGCCTTAAAAGAAACTCCTCGACTTGATTTCAACATCTTCTTAGCTAATAGATTATAAATATCCCCAGTTACATTTTCTAGAGTTTGTTTCAAAGAAACCTTTTCATTTATATAGTGAGCATAAAGAGCAGTAGATAAGTCCCCTGCACCATGAAATCTATTTTTAAAATTTAAGTGAGGCGTTGTTATCCCCCAAACTTTATTTTTGTGACACAGTATATTTAATAGCTTCCCTTTATAAGGAACACTTCTAATGAGTAATTGTGTGTTATGCGTATTAGAAAATTTTTTTAAATCTTTAATAATTAAAGGTAGTTCATAATTATTAATATTTCTATAATTTAGATATGACCATTCAAAAAAGTTGGCAGAAATATAAGATACTTTAGTTATTGCGTTTCTAAAAAATTGTGCGACATCCTCGCTAATGTATAATCCAACTCCCACATCCCCCATAACAGGATCTAATAAAATTCTTTTTTGATCTACAATTATTTTTGAAATAGATTTTGAAGTCTCAACATTAGGAATATATCCAACAATCGTTAAGTCTTGTTTTTTTAATTTGTATGTTTTTTTGACACTAGAAAATATTTTCCAGGGATTTAGGTTTTCCGTATGTAATTGAAGAGAGTTTTTGTGGGCTTTATGAGAAGTTAAAATTACAGTGGGGATTTCATAAAAATTATAGTTTCGATTACTTAAAATATGTCTCGCAGCTTGATTCCCTACAAGGTCATTAAATACACTTGATTGAACACTGATGATATTAGTCATTTTTAAAAAGATTAGTACTTTTGCTCAAAGGTTGTCAACGTAGATCCAATAATATAAAAAATAAGAACATGATATTAATAAAAGGAAACAAATATGGCTTTTGAACTACCTAATTTACCCTATGCAAATGATGCCCTTGCACCGTATATGTCTTCGGAAACCCTGGATTTTCATCACGGCAAACATCATCAAACTTATGTAACTAATTTAAACAACTTGGTCAAAGACTCTGACTTACAAGACGCTTCATTAGAGGATATTGTTGTTAAATCATCTAAAGATAGCACTATGGCTGGAATTTTTAATAATGCAGGCCAACACTGGAATCATATTTTATTTTGGCAATGTATGAAACCAAGTGGTGGAGGTGCTATACCTTCTGAGCTAGAAAGCAGAATTATCTCTGATTTTGGTGGTGTGGATCAATTCAAGGAAGCTTTTGTTCAAGCAGGCACAACACAGTTTGGCTCAGGTTGGGCTTGGCTAGCTATTGACAATGGTAAGCTAGTTGTCACTAAGTCTCCCAATGCTTCTAACCCTTTAGTTGATGGAATGAAGCCTATTTTAGGATGCGATGTGTGGGAGCATTCTTATTATATAGATTATAGAAACAAACGTCCTGACTACTTAAAGGCATTTCTTGATAATCTAGTAAACTGGGAATTTGTTGCTTCTCAATTAGACTAATAAAAAAAAAGGGGGCTTAGCGCCCCCATTTTTATTAAGCTGACAAAAGTTTGTCAGTATTAATTTGAATATTTCTTGGCTTTTGATGCTCAGGTATTTCTCTTTCTAGATCAATACTTAACAATCCATTTTTTAAATCAGCTTTGATAACTTTTACAGTATCAGCTAACTCAAATTTTCTCTCAAAGTTTCTATTGGCAATACCTCGATAAAGAAATTCAGTTTTATCCTCTTCTTTATCATTGCCCATAACTCCTTTGACTGTAAGCAAATTACCTTCCTGAGAAATATTAATTTGATCTTGATCAAATCCAGCAATAGCCATTGTAATTTGATAAATATTTTTATCGTGCTTAACGATATTGTAAGGTGGATATGAAGCACCCTTATTATTTGTAGAAAATACAGAGTCGAAAAGTCTATCAAACTCATCAAATCCCACTGATGATCTCCATAACGGAGATAAGTCAAATGTAGTCATAATTAACCTCCTTAAGCGTTAATTTAAATTGCAGTTTTTTAAACCTGCGTTGTTTATAAAAAAGCCCCTAATGGCGACTTCATTAATTAATTTGGGATTAAAAGAAATTTTTTCAAGTCTTTAGAAATTAATATTTATTCATAAATGAGGATAGTATAAATTGCCTTAATGCATTCTATAGTTGCAAAAAAGCCGGGTGGAGTAAATGTATTACAAAAAATAGATTTTGAATTACCTGATTTAAAACCAAACGATGTCTTAATTAAAAATCATTCTATTGGTGTTAATTTTATTGATATTTATTTTAGAGAGGGGCTTTATCCTTGGCCTCATGAACAAAACTTAGTTTTAGGCTCAGAGGGAGCTGGCGAAATAGAGGCTGTTGGACAAAACGTAGAAAACTTTAAAGTCGGCGATCGTGTTGCTTATGCTCAGGCGAACAACGCTTACTCAACACATAGAGTTATTGATGAAAACTTAGTAGTTTCAATTCCTGATAGTATTTCATACGATATTGCAGCATCTGCTATCTTAAAAGGATTAACCGTCAAATATCTTGTATTGGATAGTTTTAAATTAGAGCCTCATCATAAAGTTTTATTTCATGCAGCGGCAGGAGGTGTGGGTTTAATTGCAGGTCAATGGATTAATAGCATAGGATGTTATCTTGTTGGCACTGCAGGATCTGATCACAAATGTAGTATAGCCAATGATCATGGTTATAAGAGTATGATTAACTACATCAGCCAAAATTTTTTAAACGAAGTTCAACTCTTAACTAATAACGAAGGCGTTGATGTTGTCTATGACAGCGTTGGTCAGGATACAATGTTTAACTCTTTTAAGTGTCTAAAAAAACATGGAACAGTTGTTTCCTTTGGTCAATCATCCGGAATGTATAAAAATTTACAAATGTCTGATTTAATGACGGGCTCTCTTCATTTAACTCGCCCTACTCTTTTTCATTTTTATGCTAATCGTAAGTGGCTTCTTCAATCAAGCGCCATGTTATTTGAAATGATTGAAACAAAAAAAATTGAATTTAAAAATATGACGGAATACAAACTTGAGGAAGTAGCTCAGGCACATATCGATATAGAAAGTCGAAAAACGACAGGCTCTGTTATATTAAAGACTTAACTTCGCTAAAAACTTTTTTTAAAGTTTTATCTAAGGTATCAAATATAATTTCCATTTCATCGTCTGTAGTAATAAATGGTGGACATAAAACTATGGAAGGACCAAGAGGTCTACAAATTAGTCCATTCTCTATACACTTGTTAGCTACCCTTTCACCAATTGAAATGGAACCATCAAAAGATTTTTTTGATTTTTTATCTTGAACCATTTCAAGAGCGCCCATAAGACCAACTCCTCTAGCCTCGCCGATATGATCTAATTCCTCAAATTTCTTTAATCCACCCATAAAAATAGGCTCTAATCTTCTCACATTCTCAATCATTTTTTCATTAATTATAATATCAATAGCCTCTAATGCTAAAGCGCATCCCACCGGATGACCGCCTGCGGTAAATCCATGAAAAAACTCTTCAGCTTCATAGGAGGCGTCCATCATTTGTTGGGTCATTCTTTCTCCTAAAATAACCGCTCCCAAAGGAAAAAAACCTGATGTAATACATTTGGAAGCTATAACAATATCTGGCTGTATATTATATGTCTGAGAGCCCCATAAATTTCCTGTTCTTCCAAAACCACAAATCACCTCATCAGCTATGAATGGAATATCGTATTTTTTTAAAATTTTTTGAACTAAATCAAAGTAACCTTGGGATGGAGGGATAACACCCCCGGCACCCATAACTGGTTCAGCGAAGAAGCCTGCAATACTGTCAGGTCCTTCTTTTTGAATAATATTTTCTAAATCCTCTCCCATTCTTTTAGTAAAAGCTTCTTCACTTTCACCTTTATGGCCAAATTTCCAATAATGGGGACAAGCAGAATGAATAAAACCATCTAAAGGCAATCCAAATTCACTATTATAAGGCTTCCCTGTCATAGACGCCGACACAGCGGTCACCCCATGATAAGAATTAATACGTGTAATAATTTTTCTTCGTTGAGGTTTGCCTTTGCGTCGGTTGATAAACCACAAGAGCTTAACAGTTGTGTCATTTGCCTCAGAGCCTGAATTAGTAAAAAAAACTTTTCCTCGTGAAAAAGGAGATATTTCAATTAGTTTATCTGCAAGTCTCACAGCAGGTTCTGAAATTCTGCCAAAAAAAGAATGATAACCTGAAAATTTTTCATATTGTTTTTTAGCAACTTCTATCATTCTAGGGTGATCAAAGCCCACAACAGAATTCCACAGTCCTGAATTTGCATCTAAATATTTTTTACCATTTTGATCATACACATAGATACCCTTTGCTTGATTAAGCACTATCGGGCCTAGGTCATCTAAATTTTTTAAATCTGTAAAACCATGCAATACACTGTCTGTATTAATCATCAACTACCTCGTATAAATTTTCAATATAAGGTATTTTTTCAAAAGGTATTTCAACTAATTGGGTATCTGCAAGAAAGTATCCAAGAAAAAAAAATATTGCCATGAAGATTAACTTAAGCATAAGACGCAAAGATATTACATAAATAAAAAAAGGGTTAGAACTAATTGTCCTAACCCTTTTAAAGAAAGAAGTGGCCCACTAAGAAAAAAGCCGCTTCTATAAGGCTGTAAAAATAGAGATTTTCTCTCTTAATAGCACTATAATTGGGGCTTAAAATAACATCAAGAAAATTGAAATAACCACTATATATAGAATTAGCACAGCCAATATGCTACTAAATTTAGTAAATTGAAACATGTCCATATTTAGATTCCCAGAAAAAATTCCGACATTTTTTTATCTTATTTTTTTCTTCTTATTGCTTGGAGTTTTATCTGTAGTCACGCCATTAATTTCTAATCAAGACATAGGCTTTATAATTTCTATAAAAGATGAAACCAATTTGTCGTTTTCTAAAATACTCGATTTACATTTTCTGATCTATAAAACTTTCTATTCAATAATTGGTTCGTTGATGTCTGGTCAATATCAAATATTAAGAGTAATAAATTTTTTATATCTCCTCTTAATTGTTTTTATCACTTATAAAATTATTAAATTAAAATTTTATGATTTAGACCTGTGGAATCCTATAGGGGCATTTTTAATAAGTGGTGGGATCTTATTTTCTTTTTTAACTATACAGGGTTTTCTCTTATCGGGTTTATTAAATTTATTTATTCTATATTTTCTTTTCAAGGCTTTAGAAGAAAATAAAATAATTAATTTAATCTTTTTAAATATATTTAGTTTAATTGCATTGTTAATGGGTAATTTTTATTGCCTCGTGATTATCACTGTCCTAAGCATCATTAAATTAATAAACTTCAAATTAGAAAAAGAAAAAAGATTGAGTATTATTTCAAATATTTCTTTTCTTTATATTGTAGCAATTGTGCTTTTAATAATTAGTCGACTTGATCAAGAAACATCACTTTTAAATATTCATTACTCTCTCAAACTTGTTTCAGATAGGCTGACATATATTATCCCAATATTACTGCCCCTTACGGGTACACTGCTTATTGCATTTTTTTTTAATATATTTAAGAAACTTAATTGGAACAGAGATCTTTTATTTTTTCTATTAATAATTGTCATTTCTATGATTGTTTTTATTTTTTCTGAAGAAATGAATTTGGGCTTGTTAGTATTTATATTGCCATTAATTTCTATTTACATTTTTCGTACTTTAGAGTTTGTTCAGATGAAATGGACAAAACTTATTTACTTATCATTATTCATTATCCCTATCTTAATTATTTATACTGATACTTCCTTTTATCTCAGCATTGAGAATCTTCCTTTTGAAAATTATCTTTTTTACGGATTTGTTATTTTATTTTCCCTCTTTAATCCTATTTTTTTTATTCAGGCAAAATCAATAATAGAAATTCATAAGACCGCTCTATTTTCATTTATTATGGTGTTTTCTTTGACAGCGGGTTTTTTCTATTATCAGTATGATGATCAGCTCATACCAAATGTCATATCTCAGACTCTAGAAAATGATATGAAGTGTTCGATGGAAAAGAGTAAATTAAAAGTTAATGAGAATAAGTCACCATTAATTTCACTTTATTTTGAGGATAATATCTACCTAAATTTTGAGCCTGAATGCAATATTCAGCTAACTTTTACTTCTTTAACAGATTTACCTATTAATGATATAAACTCTGTAAATAAAACAGTATTAGATTTGACCCAAAAATCTTTTATAAACATAAATTTTAAAAAATTATGATTTCCTTTTTAGAATTAAACAAAAGTGAGAAAAGAGTATGTTTATATCTCGTATTTGGCCTAATATTTTTTTTCTTTTTTGATTACGCTATTTCAAGTTTTTTTCATGAAATTAACTCTCAAACTAAATCTTTATTTTCTACTCTTACTCATTTTGGGGATTCGTTATATTTTTTTATACCTACAATAATTATTTGGGGGGGTATTAGAATAGTAAATAGCAAAGAAAAGATTATTGCCTCGATTGGGGACATTAGTCTATTTATATTTTTTTCAATTCTCCTTAGTGGAGTTATCGCTCAAATAGCTAAACATATTATCGGCCGACCAAGACCGATTTTATATAATGGATTTGATATGAAAGGTCTTGATATTCTAAATTTTGACTCAAAGTGGCACTCTTTTCCTTCAGGTCATACAACTACTATTTTTGCTTTTATATTTTGCTTATTTTTTCTCTTTCCCAAGATTAAGAACTTTTTAATTACATTGGCTATAATTATTGCATCAACCCGAGTGATTATCGGAGCACACTTTATTAGTGATGTTTTCGGCGGCGTCATAGTTGCCTATTTGAGCACTATATTTGTGCGTAACAAATTCTCTAGTAAAAATAAACTTTTTGACTTGAAGGAAACAACTCACACACCAAAAGATGAAATAGAACAAATATTTGGACACATAAATAAAATCTTTAAAAATATATTTTCTCTATACTTGAACTTTAACTTCTATTTTAAGACGCTCACTATAACCTTGCTACTTTCAATTTTATTTTTCTTATTTCCAAATTTAGACATCACAGTAAGTGGACTATTTTATGGTCAGGACGGTAGTTTTATAGCCTCAGAAAGTGATTGGTTTATTTACTTTATTAGAAAAATGATAATGCCTCTCCTGGCACTTCTTGCTTTTTTCATACCCTTGGCAGCTATTGTCAAACAAATAAAATACAAAGAAAAGATTTTAGATATCTCTGTAAGAGATTGGACTTATCTCTTTACATGTCTAATCCTAGGGACAGGAGTTGTTGTTAATTCAATTTTTAAAAATCTTTGGGGCAGAGCAAGACCGAATGATACTATTCAATTTGGAGGAGAGGAGCCCTTTACTATTCCTTGGTTGAATGTTAATTATTGCGACACTAACTGTAGTTTTGTCTCAGGAGACGTTTCTTTTTTTACATTATCATTAGCTGTGCTTCTAATATTTAATAAAACAACTTGGAACACATTTGCTTATGTAGCCATTGGTTTGATGTCTTTATTAAGAATTATGGAAGGGGATCACTTTTTAAGCGATACAATTATGAGCTTTATAATTACTTTTGTCATAATTAAAGTTCTACATAAAGTTTTTCAAACATTTCCTGAAGATTTAAACTTAAATTTACTAAAGTTTCCAAATTTATCTAAGTCATTTTGGCGGTCCCGCAAGGATTCGAACCCTGACTAAATGATCCGAAGTCACTTGTGCTATCCATTACACTACGGAACCAAATGCACTATTATCAAGAAATCTATCATCTTTCTATCTTAAATAAATAATTTAACCGACGCTCAATAGTATCAGCAATAGAAGTGACTTTATCTAATTCCATATCGATGATGACTTCAGCCTTTGCAGTAAGCGTTTTAAAAAGTTAGATGTTTCTATTTTCATATGATCTATGTTTAAAAATCATAGATCAATGTTTAAAATTTAATATATTTTTCATTTTAATAATATACCTATTCTAAATGAAAAATTTTTTCCCTACACTTGCTGAGCTTGTCATAAAAAGACGACTTTATTTTATTTTTTTTGGTTTAATTATTGCCTTTGGACTTATGGCAGGAGCTCCCAACATAAAATTCGATACTG
>ERZ802819.1420-NODE-1420-length-14856-cov-15.2984_pt1 | contig 14856 bp, 28 predicted proteins | sample MGYA00345647_ERZ802819 | MGnify/ENA primary metagenome ERZ802819 (study PRJEB30503, sample SAMEA104212355) | marine metagenome | biome: Westerlies Biome; feature: [SRF] surface water layer (ENVO:00010504) within the epipelagic zone...; material: water... | reverse complement strand
GTCGAGCTGATAAAAACCAAGGGCCGCAAAGACCACACAAGCAATTTCGACCATCGATGACTAACCATGAGGGATAATTACCCCGTTCATATCTGGCAGCAAAAACAAAATCCAGTGCATTTGCTACCAGATTCGGATCTAAATCGAACAAAAACGAAATGAAAGTAATTCAATCTATCCAGTGAGAAATGCAGAGCAATAATTAAAAGGGAAAATCGTAAGATCATCCGAATCATTACTGCCAGTCAAAAACATACCTAATAATGGCCTTCAGCCAGAGCTAAAGACCATTACAAGCAATTAGATAAAACTAAATTAAAACTTAATGAATAGCAAAGGATATATTATTTAGCAATAAAAAAGCAAGGCGAGACCCATATTCAAGCAGAGAACATTTAAGTTGCAACAGCCGAAAAAGCAACGATGGCAATCACACGCGTGACTTCTATCAAACCAGCGATGGTGAAGATAGTAGCGATTTTTGTGACAATCTTGGGTGGATTGCCTCCACTCCAAGCCATTGATGCTTCCATATAGATTAAGTCACTACCAGCTGGAAATATGATGCTATTGATAGGTTGAGAAGAGAAAGATTGATTTAATTGACTAGCAGTTCCAATCGCTTTATCTGATAATGTATAACCAAGCGACATTGAGGCGGTTCGATTAAACGTAACCTGCGGAGCACCTGCAGACGACTTCCAGGAGCGCATATACGGAACAGTGTGCTTTCCAAATGTTTCTAAGTACTCAGCCGAATCAACCATTGCATCAACCACTGCTCCATGCCCAGACGCAGCCTGAATAGTAATAAACTTGGAAATCTCTGATTGACTGTAAGGGACCCTACCTAAAAGATGCTTAAAATCCAATTCGATTGTTCGAATCGGAGAACAATTGGAGTAGAAATTGGAGTTATAAAAATCTGATTTAGCAATGCCTTTGACAAAATCTTTAACTGCTATTTCACCATTTAAAAGCTGCGATTCCAACTCAGTTGAACGCTCATAGTCCATGAGGTGGGCATTGCCATAAACGTGAGCGTAAGCTGCGTGGATAGCTTTTCGACAAGCTTCTGCAGATGAATCAACAAACTCTCCTCTTTGAACTTTGGTGCCACATTCTTCATGCAGGCGTGGCCCCGAAGGGAGATTCATCTTGTCGCAGGAAGCTTGAAGGTACTCAGCTCTGGTTAACGCTAGTTTCAATAACGGATTTCGATCAAATTTAATTGGACTACCTGTTGTACGTTCTCCACCAAACTTTGTAATTATCGATTGAGAAGAGATCATTTATCGATTAAATTAAATTCGATCAGACCATAAGGCATCTATCGATAACGCAACAAAAAACACACGCTTTTGTAAGCTAAGCACAAACAAATATACACATGTTTACGCTAAAGCATACAAAATATGACCATTGTTGAAGCAGAGTGATTAAATTACACTTTATATAGATTAAAAAACGACAACCATTCGTTCAGAAGAATCTGTAGTAAACCAATCAGCACCAACAATGCTTAGAAGAGGGATTAATCGTAAAATTCACCATATCGATGGAACGACAGAAAGCAGATCCATCACCATGTCATTAAGAATCAAAAATCCTATAGTCAAACTTTTCAGTAGACAATGCAATGATCATCATTTAAAAAGAGTGCATCAACTCATAAACCAATAAAAAAATGAGACAGCCAGAAGAAATCAGCTTATTTTAGAATTAAGCACGTCTACAACAATAAACCATGGCAATAAGGGCAAAAGACGACTCAAAAAGATCATAGATAGAAATAGAATTTCAACAAGCTATGACATCAGCGAGCTAATATGTACAGCACCACCAACAAAAGCGAAAAAAACAAAAATCAATGAACTAATAAGATCGATTCTTGCGAAATGCTCTAAAAACCTAAGTTATAAAATAATTGAGGATATCAGAATGAGAATAATGCATGATAAAGCTGAACGTAACCTCATCCTTCATGCTAAAAGAAGTGCCTCCATTTTTGTTTTACCATGCATCGGAACGACGCAAGCAAGCGATGGCATTCCTAGAAAAAGTTAGCAATGATTATAGACTACGCGACAAAATTAGAATTGCAAATAATGATAGTGATGTTGTAGAGATTGCTAGGCAAAGTGGATTTACTTTTAGCACCGATGAAATTTGGCTCTATGAAGATCGCACCTTCAAAAGGAAGGTTGGAATTCGTGGATGGTACACCAGTTAATCAATATCCATTCAACACCAAACGTCGACTATTATATCTACTGGTTGCAAGCACCTCAAACAATTCGAAGGCCTAGGCTTGTTAGGAACAAGCCTAGGAAGAATTACTCTAATAGGAATTTCATTCTCTGACACTAGTATCGCCACAATAGGGCAAATACTAAAAATAGATAGTATAAAATGATGATCAAGCCTGGCTTACTGCAATCACTCAGGGTTAACAGAAATCTGATTCGGCATCCCTACGACACTGGCAAAGGTGACTAAACTCACGGCAGGTATTGAACTCCTATTAATCACATAGTGGGGTTCTTCAGGGTGACCTTCAAGAAAACCCTCGCCTGCCTCAATGATGTCTGACACTTCAACGCCATCAACGATGCGAACATTGCTGAGACGTCCCTGCTCAACAATCACAACAACTGGCGAGGGATGGATGTGCAAAGGAATCTTGGCGCCAGCAGGTATCGTGATGCGATAGACGCGCATCTCAGGAATCCCCTCTGGATACGCAACAACTCGGCCGCCAAGGGTCCGATTAGCAGTCAGAAGCTCCTCAATAATTGGCTGTGGCGTAGCCAAGGCTTGCGCCGATAACAACAACAACGACGAGGCGACAATTCCAAGGGGTTTCAACAACATAATCATTCTCAAAAAGCGGAAATCAGTTTTAACGAGTCAACAAAGATGAGCTGCTGTATGGCCAATCAAGCAGCAGCTGCGGAAGACTGCACTCCTGGCCACATGGCAGCGAACTCTGCGTCAGATACAACGGGGGTCACATCGAAATGAATGCCAAACCCTGCGATCCAAGGTGCGAGATGAGTCCAAACCTTACCGATATCGTTAGCAACCGCAATGGCCATTCCCTTTCCACCGATAGGATCACAAACGCGATATTTCAGCTCAAAACCGTCAACATGATCGCCGGGACCTCCTGAATTGATATATCCAGCAAATGAAGGGCAGGCTTCCCAAGACCCTTGAACTGTTGGGAAGTTCCAAACGATGAGGTAGTGCTGCACCAAGGTTTAGGAGAAACTTTTCATTTCTAACAGCGCTCAAAGCATGGCGGTGTGACTGATCAGACAGATCGATCAATGACAAAAATGACCGGTTTTAATCCACCATGGCTGCAAAGTTGCAGAGGGAGAGGGGCTAGGCAGCCGAAGAGCCTTGGTCTGACGCTACGGATGCCGGAACACGCTACGAAAGTTGAAATTAGGTAGCAGTTGATACAGAAACGCTATGATGTGTCCACGTTGAGCTTCTCATCGAAGCTGCAGTCAGATCCATGTCAGGCAACGGGGGCGTGGGCAATGAAGGAGTGCTTTATGAACACGCTTCAACTGATCAAAGCTCGCGCCGTAAAAAGTCGGGCCGTTGACCATGCACGTTCCGCCATGGCCCGTGCCTTTCGAAATCCCGATTACACCGATACGCAGCACACCCCGTTAGTTCGTCTACGCAAACCGCAATTGCGATATCGCGGGGTTGCCTACGAACCGATTGCGCAACAACAAGAAGCTACTGGTGGTCGCGATCTTCGCTATCGCGGAGTGAGCTACGGCGTCTACTAGATCCAGCTAGAGACCATGATGTAGGCGGGAGTTAACTTCCGCCTTTTTTAATGGAGAGGCGATCATGCCGAGGGTCTTTGGTCGCACTGTGCAGAGACGAACGCTCGTCATTGGTGGTGTTGCTCTGGGTGTTGCAGCACTGAGCATTCCTTTCGCGCAAAAGACTTACACCCTTGCCCGGGCGGGCACGGCTTACAGCGCCAAAATGCTTTGCTCCGGCGTTTTGATGGCCGGGATGAATGCAGAACGGCTCAAACGCGAGGAGCTATCCCTAGCCCAGGGATTGATCAAAAGCAAAATTGACTCAAATCAGGGTGTCGTCCACGCGTGGGCGTTCGCAGGATTGGTGCGAGGTGCGGCTGTACGTCAAGGAAATCTTGGGTGTAGTCAAGTTATTGCCAACAAACAGGTCGTCAGACTGCCCGATCAAACCAGACAACAACCCAGAGATCCAAATACAACAAATACTCCCTGGAAGCTGTACCCCGATGCATCGGAAATTCCACCCAGGATTGACCAAAACAAACTAGAAAAAGCAATCAGCCAAGCTTTTCAAGAGTCGACACCCTCGGCACCAAAACGCACCCGGGCCATTGTTGTCGTGAAAGACGGCTGGGTCGTTGCTGAACGCTATGCAGTTGGCATCACACCGAAGACGCCATTAATCGGTTGGTCGATGACCAAAAGCATCACCCATGCGCTGATTGGTATTGGCGTGCAAAAAGGTGAATTGCAGCTCAACGAACCACTGTTGTTACCGGAATGGCGTACAGACAACGACGCCCGACAAATGATCACTCTGGATCATCTTTTAAGAATGAACAGTGGTCTGGACTTTGATGAACGGACACGCAGCCTGGATTCAGATTTGGTGAACATGCTCACCCAAGAGGCCAACACGGGACGATTCGCCTCGAACAAGCCACTGACTGGAAGAATAGGTCGCGATTGGTCGTATTCATCAGGAACAACCAACATCCTGAGCCGTGGATTACGTTTAGCGATCAACAACGATCCCGACTACTGGAGTTATCCCTATGAAGCTCTCTTCAAGCCACTAGGAATGGCATCGGCTTACTTAGAAACTGACTCGTCGGGAAACTTTGTAGCATCATCATTGGGTTGGGCTAGCGCGCGAGACTGGGCTCGTTTTGGCTTGCTATATCTCAATAAAGGAGCATGGAATGGCAAACAAATTTTGCAAAAAAGTTGGATTCAACACGCCATTACACCATCCAAAGGCTCAAAGAAGCGATATGGCGCGCACTGGTGGCTGAGCACGAAACGACGCCGACCAGACTTGCCACGAGACAGTTATTCAGCAGAAGGATATGAAGGACAACTCATTCTTGTGGTACCAAGCTCAAAAACGGTGATTGTCCGGCTAGGACAAACCCCAAATCGCAGCAGCTTCAATCCAAACAATTTTGGAGCCTTGATTTTGTCGGCTCTTAACGCTCAGACATGAGCACGTCAAGAACAAGACTCGCTGAAGATCAATCCTGATCACCACCCTTGGGGACAAAAAGTTGAGAGGCTCCAATCAACAACCCTGTAATTAGCAGAGCTGGAAGGATTACTGAAGGACCACCCTGAGCCGTCTGGGATGCGAAGAGCAACATGAAAGGACAGAGAAAGACAAGCAATCAGACTGGCAGATTTGAGGACAATCGCACGAGTCTGCAAACGTTCTTCGCAGACTGGTCAACAGGGGAGAACCACAGGAAACAGGAAAAGCTCTCCTTGGACGGCTTGCGAAGGACGGTGACGAGGCAATCCTCTCGAGCGCTTGCTCTGCGGAACAACCGAAGCGGCAAAGAGCTTGCTAGGACGAATCAAGGACTGACGCATCCAGGCATCGGCCTGAAACGTGGCGTAGGGAGAGCTCTGCGACATGACGCTTGACGACTAATACATACGTTCTAGTGCATGTGTACTAGTACGTCAAGGCTCAAATGCCGCAGCCGCCCTCCATCTCATCGCTTGGCAAGTTACGCAGCTGTTGCAGGCGATCAAGAAGATCCGCGTCACCAACAATGATGCGACGGCAACCGTCAGAGCCGACGTACGTCAGGCGACCGTTAGCGTCGACGATCAAAGCGGTCATGGGTGTAACCGGGGGGAGTCCATCCATGGCACACCACCTCAACTCCATCCCACCATGGCAGAAAGCACAATCAAACATGGGAAAAAAACACCACATCAAACTCAAGTTGTCAAAGTCGCTTCAATTAGCCCTGAAAAGCGAGAAACCTGAGGGAGATCTGCTCCGGCGCCTTTCATCCATTGAACAGCGCTTAAGCAAGGTGGAGCGAGCCCTAGAAGCAAACCCAGGGGTCCGTGAGGACATTGAGATGTTTTTTACAGACGCAGACCATTCCGCGTCTCAAACCCAGGAAGAGTTGTATCGGAGCTGGCTCAGCCACTACGAGAGTGAGCCGGACGCCATTGAACCCGGACGTACCGCCCATGAGATGGCCGCTCTTGCCGCCTCCAAGTTTTCTGAACAACAAAACAATTAAGTAGTCAATAAAATGATTAGATTGAGTCCATAAAGAATGGGTTCTCATACAATTGCATGAACAATGAACTGTCTAGATCCATTGAAAAATCATGTCTTAGAGCGAACTAGGCGTAGCGAATCAATCAACAATCGATCAGTTTTGAGGAACACAATGACTGATGAGAACTATTGATTTCTGCCTATTGCAATCTTTGAGCACATCAGCACTAATTGGTCTTGTCAATTGGATGACGTTGATTTGGCAGACTGACTCGGTGAAGTGCATCACCGATCGGCTTCCATTGCACAAGATGACAGCGATCGATCTTATTGGAATCGAGGCAGTCCCATATATCCTTACCACTTAATGTTGATTGGGACCAATTATCCCCTTCACTTTTCATTTGCTTTCTATTACTATCTTTCCAGTCAGTCCAATCAATTCCCTGGTAAGTGGTGACATATTCACTCAGAATCACCACAGTAAAATCCATTGTCAAAATCATCAATACATAACATCATAGGAAATATTGGTTCAAATGATCGGTAGGTTCAAGCGCCGGGTTCTTGACGGTTTCTGCAATCGACCTGTGATCGATGAATTGCTGTGTGAACAATGTTGGATCTAGGCCTTAATCCGGGATGGCGGGATCACCCTGCTATTTGAAGAGGCGTCCTGGCTTCGGGCGATGACCCCTTGTGCAACGACCGAATTGAGTGAGCGGTCAATTGATCATTGGCGACCCCGTCTTTAAAGCCAGCCATTGCTTGCGATCAGTCGGTGAAAGTGGCGTCAGGCGAGGCATCCATCGTTCTCGCATGGCTGACTTCTCTCATTTCAAATCGTCCTTTATCCAAAAGAGTCGCTCTTCCCTCTGCCGTATCGAGCAACTTGTTCAAGTCTCTCGCGTTGATAATTGTCTTCAGCCCGTTAAGCGTGCCTTTGATGGTCAGTTTCAGCGTGACGTCTTGTGAGTAGCTCATTGGTTAGTAGTGGTTCATGCTGGCGGATACTCGTCACCACCGAATCTGCTATGACCGCCGCTTCGATGAAAAAACAGAAAGCAACTGTCGGTTCTTTGCAGGGGTAGAAGACGATGAAAGCATCGGATGTCTTGAAATCAATCAGATCTTTCACCCCACAACGCTGACTGGTCATGACATTCGTGGCAACACCAAATTGGTACGAATCGAGCAATTTCCTAGTATCCACTCGTCTTAGCCAGGATGTTGTCAACCTGTCCAGCAAGTGATCAAGCACAGTTTGTTTGAGTGAGCTTCTATGGGTTGTCGGCTCATCTTGAGCAACCAGATCGCAAGCAACGCAGCGAAATGCCGCACCAATTGACCTATTTATCGAATGAACCTGAAGACAAAATCACACGGATGGGTGACGTAGAGGGAAGTATTACCAGCGATGGTGTATTCATTAGAGAAATAATCTCAAAAGCCACCACCAAAGCAATGATTAATACCGTATTGATCGTCACTTAGATCTTTGCCTTCTAAACCATGGCAGACCAGAAAACGTTTGACCACTAGATATATCATCCAACAAAAACATCCAAAATAAGCGGCCCGTTAGGCCATAGCCACTCATCAAGAATACTGCAAATCTTCAAATTCAAGGGTTTAAATTCATGTATTCAACAAGCCTGGGAATAAGATCTTTTAGACAATATATTCATCCGAGCCATGAAATCAGAGGGAGTGGATAAAGATCGCAAACGATAACCCCAACGCGATAAATAGAGGATTGAATTCAATACAACTGCAATTGCTGTTTCTATAAAAAAATAGACAATGCTCCATATAAAAAAGAGTGTCAAAAGACACTCAAAGGTTCGCCACAAAAATGCTTCTGGAAAGCCGCAGGGTTGGCCGCACACAGCCAACGCCCCCTCTCTCAAGCCGTGCTGACACCATCTTGTCGTGCACTCCTTACCCAAACCACTGCCCTTTACCGAAGGTTCTTAAGGTTTTCTCCGTTGTGCCTGCCCTTTATGCCCATATCGTGACAATAGATGCGTCTCGGTGATGAGTATTAATTCTCAGGAACACGTCTTTTCCATGAAGTGGGAAGAGAATGGCGAACTATCGTCACACGACACAAACCTATTGGTTGCACGAATAGCAGGAGCTGAGAAATCTAGAAGAGGTTTTCTTAGTCATCACTTACAGCGAAGATCGAGACAACGTAGTATCGAATTCACATGAAAGCATTTCTTTTCAGACGCTTGTATATCCAAAAAATCTGCTAGATCAATAGCTCAGCAAAGGTTTAGAGCCACAAAAGAACCATTTAAAACAAAAACACAAATTTAAATTACACTTTTTACGTTTATCTCAAATTAATCTTCACGTCCAAACGAATTAGTACCACCCATGCGTTGTTCTAAAGATCTGGCTTGACTAATCCATTCGTTAATGCAAACACGGCTGCCTGGGTCCTGTCTCGAACGCCCAATTTCTGAATGGCAGTGCTCACATGGCTCTTAACGGTCTCAGCTGAGATAAACAGTGCTTCGGCAATTTCTAAGTTCTTCATCCCTTCAATAATGCAGCGGATCACCTCTAGTTCGCGCTCTGACAATGGATCTGCAAGGACTGGGGCTGGTCTGGGTTTCTTGCTGACAGCTTCTCTAACGGCCATTGGGTAGTAGATCCCACCTCCAGCAGTTGTCGTTAATGCCTGAATGAAGTCTCCATTTCCTGTACCAATAGAGCTGGTAAACATCACGCCATCAGCACCTGCTTCCATTGCTTCTTGAACAACCTCTGGAGTTTCACGCTGCAGGAAGATCAATGCCTTTAGTTCAGGCGTCCTTTTTTTGATGGTTTCAACGAGTCTTATTCCGTAACCTTTCTCAAGGTCTTCGCTGGTGATTAGGAGATCTGGTTGACATTCCTGTTGGATTTCAAGAGCTTCATCTTCAGTGGTCGCTCCACCAACTAATGATTGAAATATTGGTGTGCAGAGAAGTAAAGCGGTAAGTGTTAATTTATTTTTGGAGCATACCAATACTTTTTTGTTTGCCAGCAGCCTCTGGCAAGTATTTGCTGCCTTCTGGAGTGTTCGGTCGGATGGGTTGAGCCTCACCAGGTTTCGCTTGTTTTGAGCAATCTAGTGGTGCTTCCTATGGCTCACAACAGATTCAAACCTGGTTCATCTTTGTAGTTCTTTTCATTAAAAACGACTCCTCTAATCTCTCCTTTCTTCCCTCTCCATTCACTGACTGCACCTTCCTTATTGGCGGCCCAAACCTCAATGGTTTTGAAAAGGCCGTTTTCTTCAATAATGAGGTCATATGACGGGGACATTTTAGTCGTCGCATTGACACCATGATCATTCACCTGTTCGATTTCGCATTCCCCCATGAGAGGGATAAATTTGGGAAATAGACGGCTCTTGCGAGGGATGTGGTGAGGAGCAATACAAACCCGTTAGGAAAAGAGGGATAGGCACTCACACTCAGGGCAACCGGTTTCTGGCAGATGGTTTGCGATCACTGTCAGGCTTGCTTTGAGAGACAAAGACAGTGCATCGATTTTCATGAACGAACCTGGCGCAGCCGGAGCTACAACCTTTACCCGAACCCACCAAAGACCTACATCCTCAGTGGACCGTATTCATCGTCTGGAATCGATGAACTAAAACAACTCTGATCAGGTTTCGGACCCGCTTCGCATCACAACCAACAGATGGACGCATCGGATGAGACCACAGCCTCGATCACGCAGCACCGAAAAGAAAAGATAAATTAGTATCAATAGGCACACAGCAGCAGCCCGTCGCAATTGCAGTGTTGTGTTGGCCTCATCATGAGCATGAGTGAGGTGTTGTTATATCCCTGAGGGTGATGTCTCAGGGATTTTTTTGTTTGATCCCGACCTAGTGCGCTGTTATTAGCGGCGCAGGGCTTCTAGCTCCAGACTGCAATTTGTATTACCTTGATTGTTATTTTTTCGTAGTGTCTCCACTTCTCCGGCTGCAGCTCGAAGATCAGCCCTAAAAACTGGGTTGCTATGCAGTCGAGCAACGGTGGCTGAGCCCATCACAAAGCCTGCCTCGACATCACTGTTCCAGTGGAGGTTGCAAACACTACGACTTTGACCATAGGCAAGGCCGCGAGACAAGATTTGGTTCTGTCTTTCAGGTGCAATCTCACTGAGAATCAGCGCCCAGGCCCAGCCAACCGAAGTATGCCCAGAGGGGTATGAGCCATCATTGCTCAGACCAGCCTCAATTTCGGGCGTGCACATCGGTTTACCATTTTGTGTAAACGGGCGCGGACGTTGATAGTGATTCTTCGCACGATGTGTAGCCATACCGGCATCAGTTAGTGAGCGTCTTAGCAGGGTGTATAGCTTGGGCGTATCTTCCTGGCTAATTTGAATCCCCAAAGCGCAGATCTTGAAGTCGAAAAGTGTCTTCTGCAGTGGCAACATCAAGGTCAAAGGCTGCTGAATCTTTTTTCGGTGGAGCAGCTAGAAGTTTTAGAGAATCAGGTAGTGAATCAGGCTCGAGGTAGCCCTTCAAAAGGCCCTTGTGTGAGCCTGCCTGGATTTCTTTTAAATCAGTGGGAGAGCCACTCCCTAACTCGCAGCCTGTGCTGGATTCAGCGGAAGCTGAAGATCCAAGGAACGTCGTGACCATGGCCAGAGAACAAGCAACAAGACTGATCCTCAACGGATGCATGATGACGCGTCGAATGCTTTTTTATAAGGGCTCAGTGTTCGGATATGTGGTGGGGTTAATCCAGCTCAACAGGCTTCCTGCGGAACTCTTCCAACACCCCCATAAACTCTGATTCCTCTGGAGGATCAGCAAACCGCAGGGGACATTGCAGTTGGCAATGCAAAGCAAGGCATGGCATGGCCCGGAACGGGGGGGATCAAACCCTAGGGTCGAATAGGTTTTGTCATCGTCTCTTAGCCATCCAGCTCCGCGTCATGGGAACGGACCTCACCGCCATCCTCATCTCATCAGTGTTTCTCGGGGTTGGCTCTGTGGTGGCCAAGTTCTTCCCTGAGGCATCTCTGATGGCGGGCGTGTTTCTGGTGGGATTGGCACTCGTCAACATCACCTTGTATTTCGTGTCCTGACGTCTTAGACCCTTGGGACCATGTGAGTCATCAGATCAGCGTTGACCCAACGCACCACTCCCGAATCAACGTCGGCCACTTGAATCACGGATGAGTGATCGCTTCAGTCTTTGAACTTTTCTATTTCAGCTTTTAGCTCTGTGAGGTGTTGCTCCAGCTTTGAGTAGTTATCAGGGTCTTCATCCCAAGTCTCGATCAGCTTTTGAGCTGTCTCGATAAAGCCCTTCAAGTCGTCACAAGCCCGCAGGAGATCCATCGTCAGCTTTCCTTGTCGCCGAGCTTCAATAACTTCTCAAGCTTGAGAACCTTTAAAAGCTTCACCCCCCAACCAGCAGCAGCAGGCTTCACCAACGTCTGCTCAACACGTAGCTGATCTTCTGGAGTGATTCCGGTTTTAGTCATAGGTACTGCATAGCCACCAACTGACAACTGGAACAACGGTGCAAACGCTTATTGCGGGCAATTGGGATGAGCTGGAGCTGTTTGATCTGAGTCCAAAAGTCATCAAGCTCCAACGTGTATCCGGCTGAACTCCTCTAACACCGACAAAAACTCTGACTCCTCTGGCGGCTCATCAAACCGGGTGGCACATTGCACGCAGAACCTGATCCAGGTGGTGGATTGGATACCACCAGCAGCAATCACTAAGGAATAGGCGTTCTCAAATTCAGCCCCCTCCAACAACATCTCCCCAATGGCGTCATAGAGACGATCCATCCCATCGATCTGGGGAGCAGCAAAGGCAGCGCGGATGTCTTCTCTCGTTGCCAAGGTTGCTGATCAAAGCCGTTTCATTGTCGTTGTTCCCCCCATTGGGGCAGCAATAGAGAAGCGACCCACTCCTCTAGAGAATTTGGATTTGATTAAATCCGGATATGGGGTGTTCAAATGATCCTGACCACGCCAACAGCCGACGCCCCGACATGCTCCTTTGCAACAACCCTCTGCAGCTGAGCCGCTCCCAACGTCTTTTTGAGAACCTGATCGCTTGAAACGACTCACCGCCATTGCTGCTGCTGTGCTGTTGGCAGGCTCTCTCGCAGCAAATGCGGACCCCACTTATTTGCGATGTGATTTCAAGGATCACAAGGGCACAAGACCTAGTAAAGGGGCCATAGACCTAACCCTCAATCAGGCAAAAGGAACCGTTGAGACCAGGGTTTTAAGCTTCGACAGTTACACGGACAACGGCTATTTCGGACCTAACACCATTGAATTCGACGCTGTAGAAACCGGAATTCCGATGGTTTTAGATCGCACAACAGGCTGGGTGGTGGCCAAAGGCCAGAACAACATCAGGGTCTGCAAGCCCCTATCAACATCTCAGCCAATCGGAGAGAGTGATAAGCCGATCCGCGGGCAGTGAACATGCCGGACACGACAACCGAGGGGGACGCAACCCATTCATCGCATTGCAGAACGATGAACACCATGAACTCTGATCAGTCGTCCGACCGTTTCACAACAAAACTGACGGATCGACGCACCGCATGCGACCAAAGCTGGGATACGACACGCTTCCGAAGAAAGTGAATGAGAATCCATCAAGGCGTTGCTGGATTCTCAACAAGTTGCTGGCGGCCACTGCACGGTCGCTTCTTGTTGACCCAATCAAATCAAGCCGTATGCCTGTAGGACATCGACGCGTATGCCGCCGAGTTTCTTCCAGGCATTCAATGCATCCTGCTTGGTTTTGTAGGGGAGCCAATCGTCTTCTCTGATTCGTCTCTCCATATGGGCTGAGATTCTTCTGGCCACCGCCAGATCACTTTTCACCTCGACCCGAATGGTTGTCCCATTGATCTGGAGTTCCATCAGTCGTGACTCAGCTCAAAGGCCATTTCATCGAGGGTGAGCCGTCGGGAGCAAGCGACAGCGAAACTGGCGCTGATGTGCAAGGTCTCACGGATATTCATCTTGGCTCGATAGAGCACTTGTGGGAAGTCTTCCAGTTCGTTCAGCATGGCATCCATTGCATGGGTCAAAGCCGAAATGGTGACGATGAAACGGATGAACCTTTCAGTCACAACAGCCACCCTGCTGAAGAGGTACCACTGTCACCCCACTGACGACATTGGCATCGATGAGAACACGCATTTGAACACCACCATTCGGGTCTTCTGCCAACTCAACTGCCAGACCAACCAACTCTTGAGCGCTGGCATTTGTGTAATTCAGCCATTCAATGCGCTGAAGGTCTTTGGGGTTGACCACAGAAATCTCCTAATCCATACGATGAATAACAGCTAAATAAGCCTGATGAGCAGTCATTGCTCACTTTGAGAGATTCCATTTGGTTGAGTCTGTCGATCCTCTAGCGCAAAAAGATACTGGCTCCTATGTTGCTGATCTCACCAGATTGAGCTGCGGGACTTCAGAGCTGATCAGATCAGCTCTCATTCCACTGCAAAAAGCTTCAAAGCCATTGCTAGATGCAAGTAGCAGCAATGCGATGACCTGAAAGAAACCACTCACAAAACAAGGACTTTGGTCGTATCAATACTGCTTTGGAGGATCGATCACTAAGTTATAGCGCCAGCACTCGGGTACAAACGTTACTAAGACCTTAGACACCTCATTACTGAGGTAGGTGAGGCATTAGATCCTTGTTGAGATAGACGTCTGGATCTTTTCAAAAGCCAACGATTTCCCGATCAGCAACAGTAATCGCGGAGAAGATTCATCCTTTTGATTTGGTTATATGTGCAACAATGCAAAAAGGAGTGGAGGCGAGGCAACAATCCCGAGACGTATTTTTGAGACCCCTGCTTAAGCAGGAGTTTGTATTTTAGGATCAGAGAATGCCGAGTGGTCCTTTCTTCTTCTTGCAGTACCCGGCGCTGATATTGACCCAGCCTGACTTACAGGCTTCCCCGTTGGTGGGTGCCACCTCATAGTAAATCGGAGAAACACAAGTTGTACCAAGGGTATTCACGTAACCCATTGGACATTGATCATGGCCAGACGCCTTGGGAATCTCCTTTTGAGCAAGGGCTGCTACAGGAGCTATCAGAAGGGGCAAGAGAGCCAGAAGGATTGGACGCATAAAAAAGTAATAGACATTTATTGTTCTAGCTTGTTCAGCACTTAATGGGGTACGAAAAAAGCACGATCGTCTGAAGTCTGTGACGGAGTACGCGTTAACAGACACGGGAGATGATTAAAGGATGCAAGGCGAGGACCACTCCCTGGAGGAATGAGTGGCCCACGACCCTGATACGAAAGCCATCGACGGAGAAGGTCGACGATGGCCTCCTGATTCATCGCGATCTCCAAAGCGGTGAACTGTATGAACTCTGAATGACCCGGTATTCCTCTCCTCATCACAACTGACGGATCGATGTATCGGATGAAAGCCGTGAAAGAACTGTTCTGTCACACCCTCGCCACGGCGCGAAGCATCCACCGATGTTGCCTCCGTCGTCCAACCGAAAG
>ERZ802819.1419-NODE-1419-length-14856-cov-15.6966_pt1 | contig 14856 bp, 11 predicted proteins | sample MGYA00345647_ERZ802819 | MGnify/ENA primary metagenome ERZ802819 (study PRJEB30503, sample SAMEA104212355) | marine metagenome | biome: Westerlies Biome; feature: [SRF] surface water layer (ENVO:00010504) within the epipelagic zone...; material: water... | reverse complement strand
TTAAAATGAATGTTTCCAATGCTCAATTCTATAAAGTTGACTGTGATTTACAAAGTTTCGCATCGGTAAGAGCATCAATAGATGAGATAAATGAACTTTGCCCTGAGGGTTTAAATGTACTTTGTAATAATGCTGGTATTATGGCCTTTCGTGACGAGGCAACTATTGATGGGTATGACGTACAAATGCAGACTAATCATTTATCACATTTTCTACTAACTAAGTTGTTAATGCCTAAACTTGAAGAAGCAGCTGAAAAATATGGTGAAGCCAGAGTGGTAAATCATTCCAGTGTAGCGCGACATCAGCAAAAGAATTTGAAAAGTGAATATTTAGAAAGGCGAGGTGGAAAATTAGGTGGTGATGGTGCAAGCATGTTTTTTTCAGGGGCTAGATGGGTGCGTTATAGTCAAACAAAGTTAGCCAACGCAGCTTTTACTGCATGTCTGCATGAGAAATTTCAAAAATCTAATCCAAAATTGAAAGCAATGGTTGCACATCCGGGTTTAGCAGAAAGTGACCTGCAGTCAAGCACGGTCAAGGATGGAGGAATGGGGAGTTTTTTCACAAGATATCTTATGAAACTTGGTCAGTCTGAAAAGGATGGTTCTCTTGGGCTTCTAAGGTGTATTGCAGACCCAAAAATTAACTCTGGAGTTATTGTTGGTCCTGGTTTAAGAGGTCTAAAGGGAAAAGCTAAAGCATTTCCACTTGAAAAATTTTATGATAACGATAACACAAAATCATTGCTATGGTCTAAGAGCTGTGAAGCAATTTCAGAAGAATTTAACATTTAAAAATTAATGAAAAAAATTAACCACTTTATTGATGGTAATCAATATTTAGGCCAATCTAAACGATCTGGTGATGTATATAATCCCGCTTTAGGCGAAAAAATTGCTGAGGTTAGTTTCGCAAATAGTGATGATGTGGAACAAGCGATTATTTCAGCAAAAAATGCATTCAGCTCTTGGTCTAAAACGCCACCACTTACTAGATCAAGAATATTTTTTAAATTTAAAGAACTTCTTGTCAGAGATATGGATAAACTTGCTGCACAAGTGACAGAAGAGCATGGAAAAGTACTGAGTGATTCTATTGGTTCGATTACTCGTGGTATGGAAGTTGTTGAATTTATGTGTGGTGTTCCACACTTAATTAAAGGTGAGTTTTCCGAAAATGTTGGAAGTAATATTGATAGTTGGAGTATGCGGCAACCTTTAGGGATTTGTGTTGGAATAACTCCATTTAATTTTCCTGCCATGGTGCCTATGTGGATGTTTGTAGTTGCGATTGCTTGTGGTAACTGCTTCATTTTAAAACCTTCAGAAAAAGATCCTTCTCTATTAATTTTATTAGGAGACTTACTAAAAGAAGCTGGTTTGCCAGATGGTGTTTTTAATGTTGTTAATGGAGATAAAGAAGCTGTAGATTGTTTAATTACTCATCCTGAAGTATCTGCAGTAAGTTTTGTTGGATCAACCCCAATTGCTGAGTACATCTATCACACCTCTTCACAGCACAACAAAAGAGTTCAAGCACTTGGTGGTGCAAAAAATCACATGGTAATCATGCCCGATGCTGATCTTGATCAAGTTGCTGATGGATTGATGGGTGCTGCTTATGGTTCTGCTGGTGAACGGTGTATGGCTTTATCAGTTGCTGTAGCTGTGGGAGGAATTGGTGATGCTTTAATTGAAAAATTACAACCTAGAGTACAAGCGTTAAAAGTTGGACCTGGTAATGATCCAGACGTAGAGATGGGTCCACTAATTAGTGGAGCACACCTTGCAAAAGTTAAAAGTTATGTTGAGTCAGGAGTTAAAGATGGGGCTTCACTACTGGTGGATGGTAGAGACATTTCCCTTCAAGGATATGAAAATGGTTTTTTTATTGGTGGCTGTTTATTTGATAACGTAACAAGCGATATGCAAATATATAAGGAAGAGATTTTTGGACCAGTATTATCAGTAGTTAGATCTGATAATTTTGACTCTGCATTGAAACTTGTTAACGAACATGAATTTGGTAATGGAGTAACAATCTATACTCGTGATGGCGATACTGCTCGAGCATTTAGCAATCAATGTCAAATAGGCATGGTCGGTATAAATGTTCCTATACCAGTGCCAATGGCCTTTCATAGTTTTGGCGGTTGGAAACGGTCTTTATTTGGTGATCATGCTATGCATGGCATGGAGGGAATTAGGTTCTTTACTAAGCTTAAAACAGTAACATCCAGATGGCCAGATGGCATAAGAAGTGGTGCTGATTTTATAATGCCAACAATGAAATAATACCCATTAATTATTTCATTCTTCACTTGATTTTCGTCCTTTTCAAGGTAGTTTACGGCTATAAATAACCATCTACACATATGAAAAAGTCAAAAATATCCCTTATTGGATCAGGACAAATCGGTGGAACATTAGCCCATCTCATAGCAATGAAAGAACTTGGCGATGTTGTTTTGTTTGATGTAGCTGAAGGATTGGCAAAAGGCAAAGCACTAGACTTATCGCAATCAACAGCTGTTGATGGATTGGATGTAAAAATTACAGGGACAAGTGATTATAGCGATACTAGTAATTCAGATGTAATTATCATTACTGCAGGAGTACCGCGCAAACCTGGAATGACACGGGATGATTTACTTGGTACAAATTTAAATATTATTAAACAAGTAGCTGAAGGTATAAAAGATACATCTCCAAATGCTTTTGTAATATGTATTACTAATCCTCTGGATGTAATTGTAATGGCATTACAAAAATATTCAGGTCTTCCTAAAAATAAAGTTATAGGAATGGCAGGTATTCTTGACACCTCAAGATTTAAGTTTTTTATTTCGCAAGAACTTAATGTTCCGATTAAAGAAGTTGATTCGTTTGTATTGGGTGGTCATGGAGATACAATGGTACCTGTTCCAAATAGAACTACAGTGTCAGGAAAATCTTTAATGGACTATGTCAATGAGGGTAAAATAACATCAGATAGATTAGATGAAATAATTGATCGCACCAGAAAAGGTGGTGCCGAGGTTGTAAAACTACTACAAACGGGCTCAGCATTTTATGGTCCTGCAGCGTCAGGTGTTGAAATGGCTGAGTCATATTTAAAAGACCAAAATAAAACATTGCCTTGTGCGGCATACTTAAATGGAGAATATGGAATTAATGATCTCTATGTTGGTGTCCCTGTTGTAATTGGTGCCAATGGTATTCAAAAAGTTGTAGAGCTTGATTTAGATGTGGAAGAAAAAAAACATTTTGATATTTCAATAGATGCGGTAAAAGAATTATTTGATGCTGCAAAAAAAATAGATCCATCGCTTATATAAAATATGAACATTCACGAATACCAAGCCAAAGAATTATTTAGCACATATAACATTCCTGTTTCTACAGGTGCAGTAGCATTTACTAAAGATGAAATCGAGATGGCTGTAAGTAAAGTAAGCGGACCAACTTGGGTTGTTAAGGCGCAAATACATGCAGGCGGCAGAGGCAAAGGTGGCGGTGTGAAAGTTGTTAGTTCTGCAGCGGATGCAGTTGTTGAGGCTAAAAAGATGTTTGGGATGAATTTGGTAACCCCACAAACGGGACCAGAAGGTAAGTTGGTTCAAAGGCTTTATATAGAAAATGGTTCTGATATAAAAAAAGAACTTTACCTATCCTGTCTTATAGATAGTGCCACAAGTAAAGTAGCTTTTATTGTGTCAAAAATGGGTGGTATGGATATTGAAAAAGTTGCTGAAGAAACACCAAATGAAATAACAACAGTTTTTATCGAGCCCAGTGATGGCGTAACAGCAGATAATGTCACAAAAATAGCTGACAGTTTAAATTTAACAGGGTCATTATTATCAGAATTAGATGGTCTTATTAAAAATCTATATAAATTTTTCATAGAAAAAGATGCAAGTTTATTAGAAATAAACCCACTTATTATAACTGAGACAGAAAAATTAATCTGCTTAGATGCCAAAGTAAATTTTGATGATAATGCGTTGTATCGTCATCCAGAGATTATGGAATTAAGAGACCCAAATGAGGAAGATGAGTATGAGATAGAAGCGGCAAAATATGATTTAGCTTACATTAAATTAGACGGCAGCATTGGTTGTATGGTCAATGGCGCAGGTTTGGCGATGGCGAGCCTTGATATCATTAAGCTTTATGGTGGAGAACCAGCCAATTTTCTTGATGTTGGTGGTGGAGCCAGCAAAGAAAAAGTTACAAGTGCGTTTAAGATCATTTTGTCTGATCCTGGAGTCAAAGGTATTCTTGTTAACATTTTTGGCGGCATCATGCGTTGTGATATTATTGCTGATGGTATAGTAGCTGCAGCCAAAGAACTTCAAATCAATGTACCGCTAGTAGTGCGCCTTGAAGGAACTAATGTTGAAGAGGGAAAAAATATATTAAATAATTCTGGCATAGACATTGTATCCGCAACTGATTTAGATGATGCGGCAAAAAAGATTGTGGAATTAGTTTAATGTCTATAATTGTTAATAAAGAAACTAGAGTTATTTGCCAGGGATTTACTGGTTCTCAAGGCACTTTTCATTCTGAGCAAGCTCTAAAGTATGGTACCAAATTAGTTGGTGGAGTTACTCCCAAAAAAGGTGGCACAACTCATCTAGACTTGCCGGTATTTAATTCTGTTCAAGAAGCAAAAGATACAACTCAAGCAAATGCCTCAGTAATTTATGTACCACCACCGTATGCAGCCAATGCAATATTAGAAGCTATCGATAGTGAAATTGAACTTATTGTTTGTATTACTGAAGGTATTCCAGTTATGGACATGATGAATGTTAAAGATAAATTGAGAGGTTCAAAATCGAGACTATTGGGACCCAATTGTCCTGGAATAATTACTCCTGATGAATGTAAAATTGGTATTATGCCAGCGCATATTCATAAGAAAGGTAATGTTGGTATTGTATCTAGATCAGGCACATTAACATACGAGGCTGTATTTCAAACGACTATGGCTGGCATGGGGCAATCAACATGTGTTGGTATTGGTGGCGATCCAATAAATGGAACCAATTTTATTGATTGCTTAGATTTATTTCTAAAGGATGATGAGACAGAGTCGATTATTATGATTGGTGAAATAGGGGGATCAGCTGAAGAAGAAGCAGCAGATTTCTTGAAAACTCAGAAGACTAAAAAGCCTACAGTTGGGTTTATAGCTGGTACATCTGCCCCTCCTGGTCGAAGGATGGGACACGCTGGTGCAATAGTAGCTGGCGGTAAAGGTGGAGCACAAGATAAAATCGAAGCTATGCGAAGCGCAGGCGTACATATATCCAACTCTCCAGCCGCACTTGGTTCAACTTTGGTGGAAGTATTAAAAAATTAATTACTTTCTATAGGTTTCATTCACCTCAAAATGAAATATATTAGTCATATAAATGTCGAAGTTATCAGATAACGAAATTTTTGAAAAAACATCATTTTTGCATGGCACAAATAGTGCATTCATAGAGCAAATGTACGAAAAATATCTAGAAAATCCAGTTAGCGTTCCTGGTGACTGGCAAACTTTTTTTTCTGGTATTGGAGATACAAAGACAGAAAAAGTTTCGAATGCAAGCTGGTCTTCGTACGATAAAATAAAAATCAATAATGGTGATTTAGTGTCAGCAATAGATGGAAACTGGCCCTCAGAAATTCAATCATATGAAAATACATTAAAGTCATCAAAGACATTTAAGATTCCTGAAGAAGCATCAAGAAATGCCACTTTAGATTCTATTCGTGCAATTATGATGATTCGGGCTTATCGAATTAGAGGTCATCTAAACGCCAATTTAGATCCATTAGACCTGGTAGAAAAATATGATCATGCAGAACTAAGACCAGAGACTTACGGTTTTAAACAAGAGGATATGAATCGAGAAATATTTTTAGACAACGTTTTAGGATTAGAGTTTGCAACCTTAAAAGAAATTCTAGAAATATTACACCGAACTTATTGCTCTACTATTGGTATAGAGTTTATGCACATCAGTGACCCAGAGGAAAAGAGTTGGCTACAACAAAGAATAGAAGGTAAAGACAAAGAAATTACTTTCACTGATTTAGGTAAGGAGTTTATTTTAAAAAAATTAATTGAAGCCGAAGGATTTGAAAAGTACCTCCACAAAAAATTTGTAGGGACAAAAAGATTTGGATTAGATGGTGCGGAAACAATTATTCCAGCCATGGAACAGATTATTAAAAAAGGTGGGCAACTAGGAGTTTCAGAAATAGTTATTGGAATGCCACACAGAGGACGTTTAGGAGTTCTAGCAACTGTTATGGGCAAAGCTTATCAAGAGATTTTTCATGAATTTGCTGGTGGTTCAATAATGCCGGAAGATGTTGCTGGGTCTGGGGATGTTAAATATCACCTTGGAACGTCATCAGATCGAATATTCGATGACAATAAAGTTCACATATCTCTAACAGCCAACCCGTCTCACCTAGAGGCGGTTGATCCAGTAGTTTTAGGCAGAGTAAGGGCTAAACAAGCTCATTTGAGGTCTGATGAAGGAAGATCGATACAAGAGTCATTTAATTCAGTGATGCCCATTCTACTTCATGGTGACGCAGCATTTGCTGGACAGGGCATAGTTGCTGAGTGTTTTGCATTGTCGGGCCTTAGGGGACACAAGACAGGTGGCACCATACATATTATAGTCAATAATCAGATTGGATTTACTACAAGCCCAAGTTTTGGAAGGTCGTCCCCATATCCATCTGATGTAGCTAAGTTTATTAATGCTCCAATTCTTCATGTTAATGGAGATGATTGTGAAGCAGTTATATATGCTGCAAGGGTAGCAACTGAATTCAGACAAAAATTCAATAAAGATGTCGTGATTGATGTTTTTTGCTATAGACGTTTTGGACATAATGAAGGTGACGATCCTACTTTTACCCAACCATTAATGTATAAAAAGATTAAGTCGCACAAATCAGTTGCAGATACTTATGCAGAAAAAATTATCAGTGAAAAACTTTTTGATGATAATAAAGTTCAAGAAATGAAATCAAATTTTGTTAAACATTTAGATAATGAATTTGATGCTGCAAAATCATTTAAGCCAAATAAAGCAGATTGGTTAGACGGTTTTTGGGCCAATATGAAATCTTCAAGAGGTAGTAAACGTAAGATTTTGACATCAATTTCAAAAAAAGACTTTATGGAAATTGGATCTAAAATTTCTTCTTATCCAGAGGAATTAAAAATTCATAAAACACTAAAAAGAATTATAGCTAATAGAAAAAGTGCTATTGAGGCAGGAGAGTCAATTGATTGGGCTACCGCTGAGTCACTTGCCTTTGGGTCACTTTTAAATGAAGGTTATCCTGTTAGACTGGTTGGACAAGATAGCATTAGGGGTACTTTTAGCCAAAGACACTCAGCAATCGTAGACCAAGAAACTGAGGAAAGATATATCCCTTTAAATAATATTAGTGACAAACAAGCAAGATATGAGGGAATTGATAGCTTTTTATCAGAAGCCGCAATCCTTGGATATGAATATGGTTATTCATTGGATTACCCAGGAGCACTGGTTTTATGGGAAGCCCAGTTTGGAGACTTTGCTAATGGTGCTCAAGTTCAAATTGATCAATTTATTGCTCCTGGAGAAGCAAAATGGTTAAGAATGAGTGGTCTAGTTCTTTTACTTCCACATGGATATGAAGGACAAGGTCCTGAACACTCATCTGCAAGGATAGAGAGATATTTACAACTTTGTGCTGAGGAGAATATGATAGTTGCTAACTGCACAACACCAGCAAACTATTTTCATATTTTAAGAAGACAATTGCTAAGAGATTTTAGAAAGCCTTTGATCATGTTTACTCCAAAATCATTATTAAGACATAAGCAGTGTATATCAAAAGTTGAAGATTTTACTGATGACACTTTTCATAGAGTTTTACTTGATGATGGAGAGACAAAACATAAGAAACAATTTTTAAATGCTGACAGTGAAATCAAAAAAGTAATTATATGTTCGGGTAAAGTTTATTATGATCTTATATCTGAAAGAGATAGTTCAAAAAAAGTAGATATTTATATTATAAGACTTGAACAACTATATCCTTTTCCAGCAAAGGCTTTAACCCCTATTATTTCAAGATTTAAAAAAGCTGAATTTATATGGTGTCAAGAAGAACCAAAAAATATGGGTCCATGGAACACAATGGAAAGATACATTAATTGGTGCTTAACAAAAGCGGGGTGTGAAAATAGCCAAGTAAAATATGTTGGCAGATCACCTGCAGCATCTACGGCAACAGGTTTAATGAGTAAACACCAAAAACAGCAAAAAATGTTGATTGACTCGGCTTTAAGCGTATAAAGGCATATAATAAGTTATGACTACAGATATACAAGTTCCATCACTAGGTGAGTCTGTCACTGAAGCAACAATAGCAAGGTGGTACAAAAAAATTGGTGATCCAGTTACAGTTGATGAGCCATTATTAGAATTAGAAACTGATAAAGTCACTTTAGAGGTTCCAGCGCCTGCCACTGGACAACTTACTGATATTAAAGTTAATGATGGAGACACTGTTGAAGTTGGAGCTATTCTTGGATCAATAGTTGAAGGACAAGCACCTGTTGAAACAAAACCTGAAATTTTGTCTGATCCTGAACCTATTGAAATAAAAGAAGAAATTCAAGAGCAGGCTGAAACTATCGTCCCTGAGCCAGTTAAGCAAGTTGCTCAAGAAGTTAAAGCAGCACCAACTGAAGCATCAAATGAACTTTCTCCTGCGGTAAGAAAAATAGTAGCTGAAAATAATATTAATCCTGATCAAATTATGCCTTCTGGAAAGAATGGAAGAATAACAAAAGAAGACGCGTTAAATTTTTTAGCAAATAAATCAGAAAGTTTTGAAACTCAAGAAACTACTAATGTAACACAACCAAAAACTAAGTCTAATAATCAACTTATTGAACGTGTTAGCATGTCACGCCTTCGAAAGACTATTGCTAAGAGATTAAAAGATGCGCAAAACACTGCTGCGATTTTAACAACATTCAATGAAGTTGATATGTCTGAGCTTATTACTGTAAGAACTGAGTATAAAGAATTTTTTGAAAAGAAGCATGGTGTTAAACTTGGCTTCATGTCATTTTTTGTAAAAGCATGTATTACTGCATTAAAAGAAATACCAGAAGTAAATGCAGAAATTGAAAATGATGATGTCATTTATAAAAATTACTACAATATAGGTGTTGCAGTTGGAACTGATCAAGGACTAGTGGTTCCTGTGGTCAAGAATGCAGATGAACTAACAGTAGCAGATATTGAAAAGGAAATTTCTAGTCTTGGTAAAAAAGCTCGAGATGGCAAACTAAGTATAAGTGATATGCAGGATGGAACATTCACTATATCTAATGGAGGAGTTTATGGATCACTTATGTCAACGCCAATCATTAACCCACCACAATCTGGAGTGCTAGGTATGCATAAGATTCAAGAAAGACCAATTGCTATTGACGGAGAGATAAAGATTAGGCCCATGATGTATTTAGCTTTATCATATGACCATAGACTAATTGATGGTAAAGCCGCTGTTACATTTTTAGTGAGAGTTAAGGAAAGTTTAGAAGACCCAAGGAGAATTTTATTGAGTGTTTAAATATGGAACAATTTGATCTCATTGTTATTGGAAGTGGACCAGGTGGCTATGTCTGTGCAATCAGAGCTGCACAGTTAGGTTTAAAAGTATGTTGTGTTGAAAAGCGTCAGACATTAGGTGGAACATGCTTAAATATTGGTTGTATTCCCTCAAAATCTCTATTGCATGCCTCACAAATATATTATGACACTAAAAACTATGCAGATATAGGAATTAACATTGATAATGTAAAGTTAGACTTGTCTAAAATGATGTCCTCCAAAGATAAATCTGTTGAAGGCTTAACCGACGGCATTCAATTTTTATTTAAAAAAAATAAGGTAAGCCATATCCAAGGCTTTGGAAAAATTACTGGAAAAAATGAGGTAACAATTTTAAATGATGATGGTGATCAAATCATAAATGGAAAAAATATTGTCATTGCAACTGGATCAGAAGTAGCAGTTCCAGATAATGTTGTGATTGACGAAAAAGACATATTAAGTTCAACAGGGGCGTTGAGCTTAAGCAAGGTACCCGATGAATTAGTTGTCGTAGGTGCAGGTTATATAGGCTTAGAAATGGGTTCGGTATGGTCACGATTAGGATCAAAGGTAACCGTAATTGAATATGCTGATAGAATTATTCCTAATATGGATCATGAAATCTCCAATCAATTCCAAAAAATTTTAATAAAACAGGGAATTGATTTTAAACTTTCTACTGCTTTCAAAAAAATCACTAAGAAGAATAATAAATTATATATTTCGATTGAAACTAAAGAAGGGCAAACTTCAGAGATAAGCTGTGATAAAGTTCTAATTTCAATTGGAAGAAAGCCTTATACATTTGGGTTGAACCTGGATGAAGCTGGAGTACAGACTGATAGTAAAGGTTTTATAATAACAAAAGATAACTTCCAAACATCTGCAGAAAATATTTTTGCAATAGGTGATTGTAAGCTGGGTCCTATGTTAGCGCACAAAGCCTCAGAAGAAGGTACGGCATTAGCAGAAATCATTGTCGGTCAAGTGGGGCATGTTAATTTTGATACTATTCCCTCGGTAGTCTATACAGCCCCTGAAGTTGCTTCAGTTGGAAAGACAGAAGAAGAGCTAAAGTCACTAGGGTTAAAATATAAGGTTGGAAAATTTCCTTTTACTGCAAACGCAAAAGCAAAGGTTATGCATGAAACATTAGGATTTGTTAAAATTTTATCTGATGCAAATTCTGATAAGGTCCTTGGAGTTCATATGATTGGGCCTGATGTAGGTAATATGATTGCTGAGTTGGCGCTAGCTATGGAATTTGGGGCTTCATCTGAAGATATTGCTCGCACTTGTCATGCCCATCCAACACTTACCGAATCAATTAAAGAAGCAGCATTAAACGTCGAAAAACGTGCAATCCATATATAAAAAAATCGTATAAAAATTAGGATTTTCTCTATTTTTTAATATCTTATTAAATTGTTAATAAAAAAATGATTGCAATAATTATATAAATCAATAGTTTACCTGCAATTCACGTTATCATCGTGTAAAAGGCTCTTTTTTTAAAGAGCCTTTTTTATTTCTGCACTTTCGAATATCTGCTATCATTTTTATGATGATAACGTGGAGGTTAAAAAGATGAATCCACCAACATAGTTTGGGGTGGTGTCCACAACTATCTAAATATAAAAAAAATTCAAATTGATTTTAAATCAATATTAGGCAAATGCCGAAATTAAAAGCCCCGTTTCAATACGGGGTTTTTTAGTTTAATGCAAAATTAAGATTTTAAAGTATTGTTTTGACTAATTGTGTAACCGACTAAAATTACCCAGGTAGCAATAAGTATATGGTATAAGTGAAAACTAAGAGAAGGAGACAGAGATTTAGTAAAAATACCTAGTTGCTTACTTAGAGTTATGAAAGCAATTAAAATTAGTGACATTAAAAAAGCTTTGAATAATTTTATCAAAAATGATTTTTGAGGTAAGGAAAAAGTCAAAATAATCGAGAATATCGACCATATAAATAGTAAAGATAATTTTATAATCGGCTGAGTCCATATAAATAAAGACAGAAAAGCTAATACAGAAACTGCCAATGTAATGTTGGCTATTTTTTTTGATATGTTATTACTTATTATTTGAATACTAATTAATGATAGTGCAAGGATACCAGAAAAAATTGCTAAAACTCTATTTAAATTCATCATTAAATTATTATCTATCAGACCGAATCTAATTGCTCCAATTAAGGCAGTTAGACCAATTAAAAATATACCTACACTGGCGTAGAAATTTTTATTAAACCACAGACCTTTAATTGAAAAGTAGCAAGCTAAGACAATCAATATTTCAGTTAATGCATAGTGAGCTGGAAGCATACTATTTTTGGATGAATGCTTGCTTCTTATAATATTCAGCCTTTATATCGGTAGACATCATCCTACTGCCATCATGCGACCAACCTGGCGGACCAAATAAATATAAAATTCTGTCTTTAAGCGTTATACCTTTAGAAAAGACATCCTTAAAAATGTTAAAGTACTCAATAAAAACAACTTTTATTGGATTGTATGTTATTAAAGGAGTTACTAAGCCGTAGTCAGGCAAATCATTCTCATCCTCTTTAACAAAAGTTCCAAACAATCTATCCCAAATGATCAAAGTGCCAGCATAATTTGAGTCCAAGTACTTTGGATTTTTTCCATGGTGAACTCTATGATGAGATGGGGTATTAAATACTGCCTCATACCACCAAGGTAGTTTTTTTATAGTTTCGGTATGACAAAAGAATTGATAGGTAGCATTTAAAACTCCACAAAAGACTACAATTACTGGATCGAAGCCAATTAATACAAGTGGTATTTTTAGCATCATTGTTCCAGTAAAGTGTTTAGCCCAACTTTGACGCAAAGATACAGCTAATCCAAATCTCTCAGATGAGTGATGAGTATTATGCATTCCCCACATCCATCTAAATCTATGACAAATCCTATGATGTATATAAAATCTGAGGTCGTCTAGTATGAAGCAAATAACCAGGGTTGTTACTGTAAGCGGAATTACTGCGATTTGATATTGCTTAGCCCAATATAATGCACCAAGTGTAATAAAAGCAGCAGCTGCGTTAATTGGAACACTCATAATTCCAATTGAAACATTAAAAAGGCTGTCTTTTGTATCTACTGAGCCTTTAGTTTTAAAAATTCTAATTATAAGTGATTCAAAAAAAATAAATGATAGATATAAAGGAACAACAAGTAGCTGTATTTTAGAAGTGACAATTGCTCCAAGGGTTCCATCAAACATATTAAATACTTTCAAACAAATTAATTATATTGCGAATACATATATATAAACATTATCGCTATTATCAAGTCCAAAAATACTCTGTCAAGCTTGAAAAACCTAGAAATTTTGTAATATTTTTATTCTTCTTGTCTTCCGTTACGGTTAAGACTATTAGAACAGTAAATATTAAGAAAATCCCAATAAAATCAAATGAATAATTTTGAAAGCCTAAGCTTATCTGAAGGTATTAAAAAAGCTTTAAAAAAAATCAATTTTGATAAGCCAACGCCAATTCAAGCGCAATCGATTCCAATAGGTATACAGGGAAAAGATATCCTTGGTTCTGCACAAACTGGAACAGGAAAAACTGCAGCATATAGTATACCCTTAATTGAATCATTGTTAAAAGCAGATAAGTCAATGGCATTGGTTTTAACTCCAACAAGAGAGCTAGCTAAGCAAGTAATGGATGTAATAACCAGTTTACTCTCAGATTTAAATCACATTAGTACTGCCTGTTTGATTGGAGGTGAGCAAATGACTCGTCAACTTAAGCAGTTAAAAAAAAGACCTAGAATAATAGTTGGAACACCTGGAAGAATTAATGACCACTTAGATCGAAAATCATTGAAACTAAGTGAGGCAAAATTCCTAGTTTTAGATGAAACGGATCGCATGCTTGATATGGGCTTTGGTGTTCAAATTGATAGAATTCTAAAATTTGTACCTAAGGATAGACAAACATTATTGTTTTCAGCAACGATTCCGAAAGAAATTGAAAAGCTATCTTTAAAATATCTAACCAATCCTGAGAGAGTTTCTATCGGTGCAACTAATATTGTTGCAACAAATATTAATCATGAGGTTTTAGAAATTAAGCAAGAAGTAAAATACTCCAAATTAATTGAAGAAATAAACAATAGATACGGGTCAATCCTAATTTTTGTAAAAACAAAACATGCCACAGATAAAATGGCAAAGAATCTCACAAAAGATGGATTTAAGTCTCAGTCATTGAATGGAAATTTAAGACAAAATAAACGTGATAAGGTTATGAAAGATTTTCGTAATCAAAAATTTAGAATTTTAGTCGCAACAGATATTGCTGCACGTGGGTTAGATGTTCCTCATATAGAGAATGTAATCAATTTTGATTTACCACAGTTAGCAGAAGATTTTATACACCGGATGGGCAGAACAGGTCGGGCTGGTGCGGTTGGATCAGCAATTAGTTTCATTTCTCCAAGAGATTTATCAAAATGGAATGAAATTCAAATTATGCTAGATCCAAAACTAAAAGGTAAAGTTGGGATAAAAGGTAAGAAAAGTTTAGGAAATGCCACAAAAAATAGAAAAAAAACCACACGGTCTAAAATTAATAACAATGAAGGATTTAAAAAACCATTTAAGAAAAAAAAGTTTCGTAAGGACGATAATCGTGATGAAGGATTTAAAAAACTATTTAAGAAAAAAAAGTATTCCAAAAAAAATATTAAAAAAAGAAGAGCATAGATTAATTCTTCGAAAAACTTTTCAACATATTTTGCATCATGCGATGAATTACGTTAACTCCCTGAAGTGGTCTGATAAAAACCTTGAACTCAATAATTAGTCCATCTTCATTCCAAGTAATTAAATCAATTCCATTAATTTCTATACCATCAATAATTAATTCAAACTCGAGAGTTGCATGATTTTTATTAACTATTTCTTTTGTATAATTAAATGACTTATTATTAAAAACCTGCGCAGCTGCCATTAAGTAAAGGTAAGTTATATCCCTTCCTTTTTGAGGTGTGAATACCACGGGTGAATAAAAAACTACATTCTCAGATAATATTGATTTTAATAACTCATGATCTTGCGTAGCGACAACTTCATGCCATTTTTTAATTGGACTATTCATCTATTTATTTTTAGCTAATG
>ERZ802819.1417-NODE-1417-length-14866-cov-21.145_pt1 | contig 14866 bp, 16 predicted proteins | sample MGYA00345647_ERZ802819 | MGnify/ENA primary metagenome ERZ802819 (study PRJEB30503, sample SAMEA104212355) | marine metagenome | biome: Westerlies Biome; feature: [SRF] surface water layer (ENVO:00010504) within the epipelagic zone...; material: water... | reverse complement strand
ATGGATGTGCTTAGACGAGCAGAGATATTATCTACACATAATATATTATCTGAAACATTATCAGTTCGTGAAAGAATGTCCTCAATGCTATCTAAACTAAAAGATCATGAAAATATTGAATTTGTTGAATTATTTAATCTTCAAGAGGGTAGATTAGGCGTTATAGTAACATTTCTTGCACTTCTAGAGCTTGTTAAAGAGTCATTGATTGATGTAATTCAAAACGAACCAATGTCAAGAATTTATATAGGCCTTAAAAAATGAATTATTCACTTAAAAATATAATCGAATGTTTATTACTTGTGAGTGATGAGCCATTATCGATATCTCAAATTGCCAAAATCTTAGATGATAAAAATCTAAATAAAAAACAAATTAGTCATGCTATTGATGAACTTAATCATGACTATGCAAATAAAGCAATTCATATCTGTCAGGTTGCTAGTGGATTTAGATTTCAAGCAAAAGACGGGTTAGATACTTATATATCTAAACTGAAAGATAAAGGTATGAATAAATTTTCTAAGGCTTTTTTAGAGACAACTGCAATTATTGCTTACAAACAACCTGTAACGAGAGGAGATATAGAAGAGATAAGAGGAATTGCTGTAAGCACAAATATCATAAGAACTTTGTTAGAGTTAGAATGGATAAAGATTGTTGGACATAAAGAGTCACCAGGAAAACCTGAATTATTTGGCACGACTCCGAAATTTCTTGATTATTTCAATAAAAATAAATTATCTGATTTGCCTGAAATATCAGACGTTGAGAGCATTTAGTTATTCTTTTAGTCTAGGCATTAACATAACTAAATTACATGGCTTTGTATCACTGTTGAGTTGATGACAAATTATTTCATTCCACGCTGTTTTACATGCATCTATTGATCCAGGTAATACAAATATGAAAGTTTTATTAGCAACACCTGCAAGGGCTCTAGATTGTAATGACGATGTTTTTATCTTTTCGAACGATTTAAGCCTAAATAATTCACCAAATCCATCTATTATTTTATCAAGTAGAGGTTCTATAGCCTCCGGTGTTCCATCTGAACCTGTAATACCTGTTCCACCGCTTAAGATAATAGAATCAATTTCTTTATTTAAAATAAAGTCAGAGGCGACTTTTCTTATAGCATAGATATCATCCTTAACAATTTCTTTAGTTACAATTACATGACCCTCATTAGAAATCATTTCAGATAGTTTTTTACCAGACTTATCAGTCTCATGTGTTCTTGTATTAGATACAATAATTATAGCTATGTTAAGTATTTTCATGAATAATTAATATAATCAATTATTAACAAGATGTATAGACTTCAAAAACTTCTTTCCAAAATAGGTATCTGCTCAAGAAGATCAGCAGAAAAATTAATAGAGTCAGGATATATAAAAGTAAATGATTCTATAGCTAAAGTTGGTGATAAATGGAAACATGGAGACTTATTAAGTATAAAGGGTAAAGATATTGATGTAGATAATTTACTTTATCAAAACATTGAAGTTATAAAATATTTTAAACCTTTGGGTGAAATTGTTAGCAGATCTGATCCGCACAATGCAAGAACGGTTTTTGATAGTCTCCCTGATGTAGATGGTAAATGGATTAATGTTGGAAGGCTAGATGTTGAGACAACTGGCTTGTTGTTATTCACAAATGATGGTGATCTTGCAAATACACTAATGCATCCATCTTTTTCATTTAAAAGGGAATATATAGTTCATACCGATAAGGTTTTGACTAAGAATGATATAATTCATTTGCTCAAAGGTGTTCCTATCAATGATGATGATATAGGGAAGTTTGAAAATATAGAAAAACTAGATAACAATATATACAAAGTGATATTATCTTCTGGGAAAAATAGAGAGATTCGTAACTCCCTAAATTTTCTGAAAATTAAAACTTTAAAACTTCACAGAACTAAATATTCTTTTTTAGAGTTAGATGATATGAGTGAAGGAGAGTATCGTTATTTGACAAAGGATGATATATCTAATTTTTTAATTTAACTTTGATAACTCCAGTACCACCATCTTTATCTCTAGCTGTACAAGCTGCGTTAACAATTAAAGATTTTTTAATATATGCTTGAGTTGTAATTTTAATCTTTGGGATATTATCAATACTATTTGTACCTTTGCCACAAATTATCTTTATAAATTCAGCTTTATCTGCAAATGCATTTGAGAAGAAATCATCAAGTTTCAATATTGCATCCTTTACTGTTTCTCCATGAAGGTCTATTTCAATTGGAATATCTGACACGTTTTTCCTTTTGAGCTTATTAAGAACATAGTCTTGAACTCCGTTTCTTTTATACTCAAAAATTCCTTTATTATTATCTATTAGTATTATTTGATCAAAATCATAATCAAATATTTCATGATCATATTCATCTAATGTCGATACGTCATGGTGAGCAAAATCTTCATCATTTGAATTTTTAAGCCAATCATCTAATTCTTTTATTTTTTTATCTTTTTTCATATTACATTAAGAGATATTATGTACACTAATCATAGCCATATATGGAGTAATTGTGAATATTTTGTTATCTAATGATGATGGTTATAAGTCATCAGGATTGAAAGTTCTGAAAAACGTATTAGAAGAATATGGCGATGTTACTACAGTTGCTCCCCATCGTGATATAAGTGCGTCCAGCAGCTGCTTAAGTGTTCATAGCCCTGTTCAGATTAAAAAAATATCAAAAAATTTTTATAAAATATATGGTACTCCTGCTGATTGTGTTCATATTGGATCAAGAGGTATAATGAAAAAAAATCCTGACATTGTATTTAGTGGAGTCAATATTGGTTCTAACATGGGTGATGATGTTATTTATTCCGGCACTGTAGGAGCAGCAATTGAAGGAAGACACTCTAAATATGGATCTGTTGCTATATCAATCGCATCAAAAAATCCAGAGCACATTACTGATCTCAATCACAAACTTAAGTATATAATTGAGTATATATTTCATAAATTAATATCTCAGAAAGCCATTATTAATATAAACATACCTGACCTTCCATTTTCTAAAATTAAAGGCTTTAAAATCACTAAGCTTGGTAAAAGGAAGCAGTCGCTCAAAGCATTACCTCTAAAAAAAAATAAAAACAGATATTTTAATATTGGAGGAGTAGGAAAGGGTATTTCGGCAGAAGGAAATGATTTTCATGCAATTGAGAAAGGATTTATTTCAATTACACCGCTTACAATCGATATGACTAATAGCGAAGTATACAACAAAATAAAATAATTTATGGATATAAACAGTATAAAAGGAACAGGATTAACTTCACAATCTAGTAGAGAAAAACTTATTCATGAGCTCAAGGGGTTAGGTATTAAAAATCCTGAAGTTCTAAACTTGATTTCAAATATGCCTAGACACCTATTTCTTGATACGGCATTAGCTAATAGAGCATATGAAAATGTATCATTACCAATTGGTTTCAAGCAGACAATATCACAGCCATACATGGTTGCAAAGATGACTGAATTATTACATGAAACGAATTCCATGAATCATGTATTAGAAATTGGAACAGGATCTGGCTATCAAACATCTATATTGTCTATGCTTTTTAAAAAAGTTACTACAATTGAGAGAATTAGTACCTTACACGAACAATCAAAAAAGAAATTAAATCACTTAGGCTTTAAGAATATTTCTTTCATTCTTGGAGATGGACACTTAGGCTTTCCTAATAATGCTCCCTATGATGCCATTATCATTACAGCAGTTGCAGATGACTTACCAGAGACTCTCGTTAATCAGCTCTCACCAACAGGAAGAATTGTACTTCCACTTATGCATAAAGGCGAACAAAAACTTACTAAATTAAAGAATACTAAAAATGGAATTATAAAAAAGATTATTGAGGATGTAGTATTTGTCCCAATGCTTAAAGGTGTTGAGAATACATGAAAAACATTATTCTTAATGTTATAAATAAATGTGGCTCAACAAAATCTTTAGTCTATCTAAGAATACTTAGTTTTACTGAATCTATCTTCTTCCCAATACCAACTGATACTTTATTAGCCCCTATGGTATTATCCAGAAAGCATAATTGGATTCGCATAACACTCATTGCCTCTTTTTGGTCAGTATTAGGCGGAATAGTTGGATACTGTCTAGGTTATTATCTATTTGATTTAATAGAGACTTATCTTCATCAATTCAATAAATATGGCCAATATTTAGAAGCGAAATCAATGTTCGAGACTTATGGTATTATCTTTTTGTTTATTGCAGCATTCACGCCCATCCCCTATAAAGTATTTACCATAAGTGCAGGAGTGCTAAGTTATAATATATTCTTATTCACCATCATCTCAATTATCGGGCGCTCAGCAAGATTTTTCCTCGTATCATTTATATGTATGCGATACGGAGAATCTATTCTTAAGATTATTAATAAGTACTTATTGGTTATAGCAATATTTGTAATACTTATTTTGATTTTATGGATAAAGTATTGAGATAAACGAGCGACTTTCAGATAACAATATATTATGTGTTTTACATGCAGAATCAGTATTCATAAACTCTAACCCTTTATTTTTTTTGTACATCAACTCTATTAAATCCTGATTAGGCAAGATTGTACTTTCTCCCGTACCGATAAGTACTAATGTAATCGAATCAAGATATTGCTCAATATCATTGATGTTAATTAAATTTGGTTTATCTATAGAAAAGTTAGAGATTTTTTTGTCAAAAATTATTATTGGTTCAGAATATGAATTATCATTAATTATGATCGTGTTATTAATATATTTTTTTATATTAAAGTCACTATTATGCTTGTCTTCAACTAGTTCCATTATCTCGGGAAATTAATAAATATTAATGATATTATATCCTCATTATATAGGAGTATAAATGCTTAAGATAGCTGTGTGTGGATTAGGAACTGTTGGTAAAAGTTTTGTTGATCATTTTATTAAATATCAAGATTTAATATCAAAGAACTGTGGGCAAGATGTAGAGATTGCTATAATCACTGACAGATCTATAGATAAAAAAAAATTCAATCATGATAGTATTGAATTTTCCTCAGACATTCTGAGTGTTATTGATTCGGATTGTAATTTAATAATTGAATTAATTGGGGGTTGTGAAATTGCACTTCAACTTGTCAAAAAAGCTATTCAAAATAAAAAATCTGTTATAACTGCAAATAAAGCATTAATTGCAGAACATGGCGATGAGTTATTTGAGCTATCAAAAAAAAATAAAGTCTACCTTGGTTTTGAAGCTGCAGTTGCAGGTGCAGTGCCTATCATAAATTCTTTAACACATAATATGTTAAATGAAAATATATTATCTATCAGTGGCATAGTTAATGGAACTTGTAATTATATTTTAGATCAAATGTCATCAGATAATAAAGATTTTTCTGAGGCCTTAAAGAATGCAAAAGAATTAGGTTATGCAGAAGCTGACCCTACTTTTGATATAGGCGGTTTTGATGCAGCCCATAAGATATCTATTCTTGCTATGCTCGCATACAATATTAAATCACCATATAAGAACATGCATATCGAAGGTATAGAATCTATTGAGACTATGGATATAGATTATGCAACAGAGCTCGGTTATAAGATAAAGCATATTGCACTAGCAAAAAGAACTAATTCACAAATAGAATGCAGAGCACATCCCGTTTTAATACACCAGACTAATATTTTATCTAATATAGATGGAGTAATGAATGCCGTAAGTACACGAGGAGATCGTTTTGGCACATCACTTCTGTATGGACATGGAGCTGGTGGTGATGCTACAGCATCAGCAGTTGTTTCAAACATTTCAGACTATTGTAATTATAGTCATAAAGATTTGGATCGCGATTCTAAAAAAGACACTAATGATGAATTAGTTAGCGTTATGAATATTAATGATATATGCAGTCAATACTATCTGAGAATATTCGCAAATGATGTCCCAGGAGTAATGGCTGAAGTAACATCTACTCTTGCATCTCATAAAATTAGTATAGAAGCTGTTACACAACATGAACCATTGAAAGATGATAAATTAATCCCAATAGTAATGATTACGAATTCTGTATCATATAAATCTATTCTTTCTTCTATCAATACAATTGAATCTTTAGATAATATAAGCGGTAAGGTTAATCTAATTCGTGTCTTTAATGATAATGACTGAATCTAGTTCAATGATTTATAAAAGTACTCGTGGAAAAGCAAGAGAGCTTGGCTTCAAAGATGTTATTTTTGAGGGATTAGCATCAGATGGTGGATTATATGTACCTAGTTCTTGGCCAGTACTTGATTCAAAACTTATTGAATCATTTTCCGATATGTCTTATCAAGAAATTGCATATCATGTTTTTAAGCCTTACTTAGATGAAACTATTTCTGAAGATACCCTTAAGGAGATAATACATCACTCATATAAAAATTTTACTAACAATGAAATTACTCCATTAAGAAAAATCAATAATAATGAATATTTATTAGAGTTATTTCATGGCCCGACTTATGCCTTCAAAGATATTGCTATGCAGTTTATATCGAGAATAATGGATTATTACTTAACTAAAGATAATAGTCATATTAACATCCTTGGTGCGACGTCGGGAGATACAGGATCTGCTGCAATATATGGTTTTGAAAATATTAAATCATCAAATGTTTTTATATTGCATCCTTATAATCTTATTTCTCCAACACAAAGAAAATTTATGACTACTATTAATTCAGAAAATATCATCAATATTGCAGTAAAAGGTAATTTTGATGACTGTCAAAATATAATTAAAGAAATATTTTCTGATGAAGAATACAAGAAATCTAATAATTTAGGCGCCATTAATTCTATTAATTGGGCCAGAATAATGTGTCAAATCACATATTATTTTTACTCAGCTAGTAGAATCAAAGATAATGAAAATATAATTTATTCAGTGCCAACTGGCAATTTTGGCGATATTTTGGCTGGGTATATATCAAAAAAAATGGGCTTAAAGTTTAAAAAACTAAATATAGCAACAAATGAGAATAATATTTTAGATAGAACTTTACGATCAGGCGATCATTCTATTAAGGGTGTAGTGAGTACAACGTCTCCAAGTATTGATATTCAAATATCAAGTAATTTTGAGAGATTAGTTTATGATTCTTGTAAGGATTCAAAATATATTCAAGAAATAATGAACAGTCTGAAAAAAGAAGGAGTATTTTATTTATCAGAAAAAAGCAGATCATATATAAACAACTACTTTTCTTCTGATACTGCCACAGAAGATGAAGTAAAAGATATTATGCTTCAATACTATGTTGATCATGATATTACATTAGATCCTCATACTGCTGTTGGAGTATCATGTGGAAAAAAACAATCCACCGCTAATGACATACTGGTGACTCTCTCTACAGCTCATCCTGCGAAATTTAAAGATACGGTATCTAAGATTATATCTAATGATTCATTTATTACAGACAAAGTTAAAAATCTTGATACTATGGAAGAAAATATGATGATTGCCAACAATAATATTGAAGAGATAAAAGATATAATTAACAAGAAGGTATCATGAGAATTCTTCTGATATTATTTCTTGGTATTTTAGTACTTGCATTTTCTCGAAAAAAAATTAACTCCAAGTATGAATTTATACACTATATCTTATCGTTAGCTTATTATGTATTGATTGTACTTTTTGTGTATATTCTTGGAATGCATTTTATGGGAAATAGTATATAAATTAGTTATCTAGAAACTTTTCTGCATCTAATGCTGCCATGCAACCTGCGCCTGCTGATGTAATAGCTTGTCGATAGATAGAATCAGAAACATCACCCGCTGCGAATACTCCCTCTTTAGAGCATTGCGTTGCATTACCCTTAATGCCACTTTGTATTTTTAAGTAACCAGTTTCATCCATTTCTAATGAATCTCTAAATATATCAGTGTTAGGTTTATGTCCAATTGCTATGAATGCACCTGAACAGTCTATAGTCTTAATTTCATTTGATTGAACATTCTTAACTTTTACTCCCTCGACTTTATTTCCATCACCTAATACTTCATCAAGGGTATGATTCCAAAAAAACTCAACTTTACCTTCTTTTTCTTTTTGTTTAATCCTTTCAATCAAAATAGCTTCAGCTCTAAGTGTGTCTCTTCTATGAATAAGAGTTACTTTAGAAGCAATATTTGCAAGATACAGGGCTTCTTCTACAGCTGTATTACCACCACCAACTACTACAATCTCCTGATCTCTATAAAAAAATCCATCACAGGTAGCACATGCAGAGACACCTTTACCTAAATAAGACTTTTCTGAGTCTAAACCTAAATATTTTGCTGATGCACCTGTCGCAATTATTAAGCTATCGCATGTATATATTGCATCATCACCAGTAAGTTCGAATGGCTTGATGTCCAAATTTACTGATTTAATTTGATCCATTATAATTTCATTATCGAATTTAGACACGTGATCTTTCATTCTCTCCATCAAGTCCGGACCCTGTAAATCATTCCCATCACCTGGCCAATTCTCTACATCTGTTGTAGTTGTTAACTGACCACCGATCTCGAGACCTGTAATTAAAATTGGATTAAGATTTGCTCTGGACGCATATAGTGCAGCTGTGTATCCAGCTGGTCCAGATCCAAGTACTAATAGCTTTGTATGTTTTCTATCCATTTGATGTATGTGATATCTTTAATCTGAGTATTATACACAATAATTTGTTTCCATTATATATGTATATATTATTAAGAAAAATTTGTATAATTCTTATAGAAAGAGGTACATTTGGCTCAAATAAAAAGAAACAAAAAGTTTACCCAAACAAAATTGAGTTATTTGCCGAAAGAAATATACAATTTCTTCTTTCTAGCATTCACTCTCCTTTTTGCATTATCTATTATCTCTCATGATCCATCAGACCCTAATTTTTTTAAAACAGGCCTTGGAAATACAATAAATAACTACATTGGTATATTTGGATCATATATTTCTCATATTACTTTTATGATACTTGGAAAAACTTCTTATTTTCTTACAGCTCTACTAATATATCTAGCTTTACAGAAATATAGAATTTTAATCACAAATGAAAAGTCTTTATCTTTTAAAAATATATCATTAATTGTAATACTTCTTTTTAGTCTCTCTATGATTTCAGAATATATACTAGCTGGGTCAGGTGGATACCTAGGTCATATATCGTTTTACCATTTATCTAACTACATTGGCACTTACGGTTCTTTGCTAGCCTCTGTAATGTGCCTTATATACTCTTTTACTTACTATTTCGATATTTCAGTATCAAGTACTATAAATAAAGCTATCAAAATATCCACATATATATATTTAAAGACAAAGTACAAAGTTATCACTATGTATGAACAAATCAATTTAAGAATGCAGCTAGCTAAACAGAAAAAGACTAACCTTAATAACAAAGTTGAGAAAAAATCAAATGATGCTGAAGTTGAAATTATAAAACCAAAGCCTATTGAAAGTAAAAGGGCGTTCAAAGAAAAGCAGCAAATTCTTTTTAGTGATTCAAGCAGTAAACTTCCTCTATTAGAATTTCTTGAACAACATGATTCTGAAATAATTAATCATAATGAAGAATCTTTAAAACTAATGTCGGAAATGTTAGAACAAAATCTAAGTCATTACGGAATATCTGCAAAAGTTAAAGCTGTTAAACCAGGTCCAATCGTAACTTTATTTGAAATTGAGCCTGTAGCTGGGACAAAAGCTGCAACCATAAATACTATAAGTAAAGACTTGGCTAGAACAATGACAGTTCCTAGCCTGAGAGTTGTTGAAACAGTTCCAGGTACTGCACATATAGGTATTGAAATTCCTAATGATGATAGAGAGACAGTGTCATTGAAAGATATAATTAGTTCAAAAGAATATGAAAATTCAAAAGCTTCTCTTACCATGGCTCTTGGAAAAGATATTCAGGGTAAACCAGTTTGTGTTGATTTACATAAATTACCTCACTTGCTAGTTGCAGGAACTACAGGTTCAGGTAAATCTGTAGCAGTACACTCAATGATTGTAAGCTTACTCTACAAACATGATACAGATGATTTAAAGTTTCTTATGATAGACCCTAAGATGCTGGAGTTAAGCACTTATGAAGGCTTACCACATTTATTACATCCGGTTGTTACAGATATGAATGAAGCAAAAAGCGTTCTTCATTGGTGTGTCCAAGAAATGGAGAGAAGATATCGTTATATGATGGATCTTAATGTAAGGAATATTCAATCTTACAATAAACAAATTAAGAAAGACAAAGAAGAGGGCATTAATTCTGTTTATGGACCTACTGAGGGAAATAATGAGAGATTTCATGAAAAATTACCTTATATCGTCGTAGTTGTAGATGAATTTGCGGATATGATGCAGACTGTCGGAAAAAAAGTTGAGGATTTGATAATACGTTTATCACAAAAAGCTCGTGCCGCAGGCATACATCTTATTCTTGCTACGCAAAGACCATCTGTTAATGTAATCACTGGCCTCATAAAAGCTAATATCCCAACACGTATTGGGCTTAAAGTATCTTCAAATATTGATTCAAGAACAATTCTAGATTCAATGGGGGCAGAACAACTTCTTGGTCTTGGCGATATGTTATTTAGAGGTTCTGGGACAAATATACTTCAGAGAATCCATGGAGCTTATGTAAGTGAAGGAGAAATAACAAAAGTTGCAGATTTTCTTAGAGACCAGAAACGTAATGAAGAAATTGAATCTATTCTTCTAGATGATGATGAGCCAGAGGCACAAACTGAAATAAATGAGACATCAGATGAATTATATAATGAGGCAGTAAATATTGTTAAGGAGACTAAAAAGACATCTATATCTTTCTTACAAAGAAAGCTTAAAATTGGTTATAATCGAGCAGCTAATTTAATTGAAGCTATGGAAGCAAAAGGTATTCTGTCAGAACCACAAAGTAATGGTAATAGAGAAATTTTATAAATAACATGCTTGATTTAAAAAACATTCTGAATAATCCACAAGATGTGTCTAATGCATTATTAACCAGGGGTTATGAGTTAGATTTGTCGTTTATAGAAGATAAAGCTCAAGAAAGAAAGAAAATTATACAAAAAAAAGAACAGCTTGCTGGAGATAAAAATATTATATCTGATTCATTTCGAACAGTATCATCTGATGAAGAAAAAGAAAAATTAATGAATCAATCCAAAAAGATTGATGATGAAGTACAATTATTAAAATCATCCCTTGAGAAGTTAGAAGATGTATTAAATGACCATCTACTTCATATTCCAAATCTGCCTCATCCTTCTTGTCCTATTGGAGATTCTGATAAGGATAATAGTTTAATAGAAAAAGTTAATGAGCCAAAAGGTGCTAACACCAAAGAACATGCAGATATTTTAGAATCCATTCAAATGATTAGTTTTGAAGAGGGTGTAAAAATCACACAATCACGTTTTGTGGTACTCAAGGATAAAGTTGCATCACTTCATCGGGCGCTTATTAATTTTATGTTATCTTCACACATCAAAAAAAAATATATAGAGCATAATGTTCCATATATATGTAATTCTGCGAGCCTTACAGGAACAGGGCAGTTACCAAAATTCGAAGAAGACTTGTTTAAAATATCAAATTCTAACTTATACCTAATACCAACGGCAGAAGTTCCTTTAACTAATATATATAGAGATATGATTTTATCAATTAAAGACCTACCCATTATGATGACTGCACATACCCCATGTTTTAGATCTGAAGCTGGATCATATGGTTTAGATACAAAAGGTATAATTAGACAACATCAATTTGAGAAAGTTGAGCTTGTCCAAATTGTCCATCCAAATCATTCTCAACAAGCACTAGAAGATATTACATTACAAGCAAGATCTATATTAGATGAACTAGAACTTCCTTATCAAATAGTAGAACTATGTACTGGAGATCTTGGTTTTTCATCACAAAAAACTTATGATCTTGAAGTGTGGTTTCCTAGTCAGAATAAATACAGAGAGATATCATCTTGTAGTAATTTTGGTGATTTTCAATCTCGTAGGCTTAATATTAAATTCAAAGAAGATAAGAAAAAAAACTTTGTACATACTTTAAATGGTTCTGGACTTGCAGTAGGTAGAACACTAGCTGCACTTGTTGAAAACTGCTTTGATGGTAAACAAATTATTATTCCTAGTGTCCTACATAAATATTTAGATTTTAAGACCATTGAATTGTCATAATATCTACTTTTCATCTATAATAGCGTCTTACGGAGACGTGCCAGAGTGGTTGAATGGGCCGGTCTTGAAAACCGTTAGGGTGTCAAAGCTCTCGTGGGTTCGAATCCCACCGTCTCCTGAATAAGATTTTGGACTCTAAAAAATATTATAGTTGGGTACTTTATGATTGGGCTAACTCTGCTTATGCAACTATAGTACTTGCAGGTTTCTTTCCTATAATCTTTGCTGAATATTTTGCATCATCCATCCCAGCTTCTGAAAGAACATTATACCTTGGAATTTCTAATTCATCAGCAAGCCTAATACTTATATTTTTAGCGCCATTATTTGGACTAATGGCTGATAAATTTTCAAATAAAAAATTATTCTTACTTATATTTGCAAGCTTAAGTATTATCTCTACATTAATATTATCGTTTATTTCTAAGGATAGCTTTGTATTAGCATCAATATTTTTTTCTATCTCACTCCTAGGATTTATGATGTCTAATGTGTTTTATGACTCAATGTTATTAAATTTTGAATCTCATAAATACGATAAAATATCTTCAATGGGTTATGCACTAGGATATTTAGGTGGCGGCCTTGCTTTTGTATTTACATTAATGTTTCTTTATTTTAATTCAGATTCTCCAATTGAGATCATTTCATCAAATAAAATATCTTTTATTTTTGCTGCTTCTTGGTGGCTGATATTTATGATACCTCTCTTTTTATACTGGCCAGAACAAAAAATAGATTCTAAATCAACATCTCTGCTTGACACTTTTAAAGAAATTAGATCTATCAAACCTATTTTTTTATTTCTCCTTTCTTACTGGATATACATAGATGGTGTAGATACTATCATAAGGATGGCTATTAATTATGGCTTAACTCTGGGATTTAGCTCATCAGACTTACTTATCGCATTATTAGTAACACAATTCGTTGCATTTCCAGGAACTTTAATGATAAATAAGATATCTGAGTATTTTACATGTGAATTGGCAATTATAGGCTGTCTAATAATGTATTTAGTAATAACTATCCTTGCATATAGTTTAGATAGTATTTTTGAATTTTACTTAATTGCATCTCTTATAGGTTTAGTACAAGGAGGGATCCAAGCTTTGAGTCGGTCATACTATGCGCGACTTATCCCAAACAATAAACACTCAGAATATTTTGGTATTTACAATATGCTAGGTAAATTTGCTGCTTTAATTGGACCTTTAATAGTTGGCTTAATAACCTACTTAACACATGATCCTCGCTTGGGGATGCTTAGCATAGGTTTATTCTTCATTACTGGTATAATACTCTTCAATATTTCAAGAACGATTAATAAGTAAATGGTAGGTTGGCAGAGTGGTCGAATGCGCCACCTTGGAAAGGTGGTTAACGAGTAATCGTTACAAGGGTTCGAATCCCTTACCTACCTTTTATATAGCGTACTAGTAAATTGCTATAACAACACTTGAAAGGCATGATAAAATATACGTCAATAGATGAATCAGTCAATAAGAAAGCTTAATGATAATGAACAAAGAAGCGTTAATCTTGCTGTAGACTTTCTTGTTCCTTATGTACACTCAATTGTAGAAATATCATCAGAAGTTGATTTGCCAATTGATAAATTTAAAGAAGGTATAAGAAATTTATACTTTACCGTAGACTCAGAAGATAGAGGTCGTATTGAGGCTTCTGCTAAGCATAATAATTTTGATTTTTCTCTTCTCTACACTGGCACTAGAAGTTTTGTCTTAAAAATTGCCGGCTATGATAACTTCATTGGCTTTGTTTACATGGAAACAAATAAAGGCATGAATATTCATGATGATTTAAGTTCTGGAAATGAACATATCTCTAACGAAATTATGAACCAATTCCTTAAGTACTATAAAAGTCCTTATTTAGTTACAGATACATACAAAGAATTTATCACACAAGGGAAAAACTTTATATGAAAGTATCTATTATTGGAATGGGCTATGTAGGGCTGTCAAATGCAGTATTGCTATCATTAAAGAATAATGTTGTCTGTCATGATATTGACACTTCAAAGCTTGATTGCATAAATAAACGTATATCACCAATAAAAGACAGTTTAATTTCCAGTTACTTTAAAAATAAAAAACTAAGATTAACTACATCAGAGTACATAAATAAAGAAATGTCGAAATCAGACTTTATAATTATCTCAACACCAACTGACTTTGATGTTCAAAAGAAGACTTTCAATACCTCGTCTATTGATGTAATTTTAAAAAAACTAAATTCTTTAAAATCTACAGCACATATTATTATTAAATCTACATTACCTATCGGATATACAAAAAAAGTTAATAGTTTATATAAAAAACTTAAAATATATTTCTCTCCGGAATTCCTTAGAGAAGGCAAAGCATTGTATGATAATCTTTACCCATCTAGGATAATAGTGGGTGGTAAAGATAAAGGTGCAAAACAATTCGCTAATTTGTTAAAAAATTCTAGTTTAAAAAAAAATATAAAAACTCTATTTATGGATAGTAGTGAGGCTGAGTCTGTAAAACTTTTTTCAAATAGTTATCTTGCGGCACGAATTTCGTTTTTTAATGAGCTTGATTC
>ERZ802819.1414-NODE-1414-length-14881-cov-11.9703_pt1 | contig 14881 bp, 13 predicted proteins | sample MGYA00345647_ERZ802819 | MGnify/ENA primary metagenome ERZ802819 (study PRJEB30503, sample SAMEA104212355) | marine metagenome | biome: Westerlies Biome; feature: [SRF] surface water layer (ENVO:00010504) within the epipelagic zone...; material: water... | reverse complement strand
CCAGCAACGCCTCCGCTTGATAAAAGCTGTGAATCCCGCCCGTCGAGATAATCGGGGTGCTCATCCCCGCAGAATGCACAGCTGCTCTAATCTCCGACACAGGCTCGCTATTTCGACCCCATGGACCTCGCTCATCAGAGAGATACGCCGGCATGCATTCATAACCACTCTGCCCTGTATATGGATAAGCTGCCCAGCCCACTTTAGGCTGCTTGGCATCGTCAAACTTGCCGCCTCGGGACAAGCTCAGAAAATCCATGCCCGCGAGCGCAAATTCCCTGGCGAAAAAGCAGGCGTCATCGATGTCGCTTCCCGATGCGACAATTTCATCACTCAGAAATCGACAGCCAACCGCGTAATCTGGGCCGACTTCCGTCCTAACAGCTTCATAAACCTCGAGCGGCAATCGAACCCTGTGTTCCCGGCTGCCTCCGTAGCCGTCGGAGCGGGTATTGGTGGCGGAGAGAAAAGACGCCATGGTGTAGGCATGAGCATAATGTAACTCGACGCCGTCAAACCCTGCATCTTGTGCTCTCCTTGCTGCCTGAGCGAATAGCGCAGGCAAAGTATTCGGCAAATCGGCAATAGCTGGCAGATGGGTATCGGTAACGCGCTCACGATAGCCTTGCTGAAGCGATTCCAGCTCCCGCGGCGAGAGCACATCCTCCAATTCAGAATCACTGAGTGACAGAAGACGCTGCCTTACGGCCCGCTCATCTTGCCGCTCCATACCCAGCCGCTGCCGATGTATCGCTGTCACCTCGAGGAAACGATTAAAAAAAGCCTCTGGCTGAGGCCGTCGCCGAATGGTGAGAAAATCAATGAGTTGAATGAGCAATCGAGTCCGACCACCGCTCGCCTCTCGGACGGCGTCTGTCAGCCGCCGTAACCCTGCGACATATCGTTCGTCTGAGATCCGCAGCAGCGGCCCACTGGGGATATCCCTGATGCCCGTCGCTTCGACCACAATCGCCCCAGGCTTGCCCTCTGCGAACCGCACATACCAATCGATCACATCCTGTGTAACGTCGCCCTCTTCGCTGGCACGCCATGGCACCATCGCGGGCACCCACGTGCGCTGCTCTAGGGATAGATTCCGGGAGGACAATGGCGAGTAAAGGTGACTCCCACCCGCCTCTTCCTCGGTAGGCCAGCGCGCTACGGTGGTTTGATATTTAATTCTCTCCGGCGGCTTCCACACGATGTCAGTCCTTGATCGAGCTCACGCCCGACTTGATGTCTTTTAGCAATGCCATCAGGTGCTCATAGTCGGCGTCACTGAGTTCACCTAGGCAGTCCACTATCCAGCCCTCATGGGCAATTGCCATCTCAGCAAATCGCTTGTTACCTGCCGCAGTCAAGGTGACACAAAAAGCACGGCGGTTGCCCGAGACGGGTTCTCGGCTAATCAGCCCCTCTTTCTCCAACTGAGTCGCAATACCGGATACGTTGCCGCCTGAGACCATCATTCGTTGTGACAGGTCACCCATGGTCAGTCCCTGCGGCTCCCGCGCCAATTGCGCCATCAGATCGAATCTGGGTAGAGTGATGTCGAATTCACCCCGCAGACGATTCCTGAGGTGCCGTTCAATCAGATTGGTGCACGTTAGCAAGCGCAACCAGAGCCTGATGGCTTGGTGGTCATCGTGTCCAATGCGGGATTCATGGTCTAGGCTCAACTGAGCAATTGATGGATCCATTAGACTTCACTCATGTTGCCGGGCGCGAGGCAATCGAATATTTTAAACATAAAATGTTTCTTCTATACTAACCCAATATTTTAGATATAAAACGTCTGGGACGTCACGTCACTATGGAGGAAATGCAGTGAAGGTCATCTGTCTTGGAGGAGGCCCCGCCGGTTTATATCTGGGGATTAGCCTCAAGCTACGGAATCCTGAACACGAAGTTGAGGTTTACGAGCGCAATAAACCAGACGACACGTTTGGATGGGGAATCGTCTTTTCAGACCAGACCGTCGACAACATTACGGCTAACGACCCCGTCAGCGCCCAACGCATTGTCGACGAGTTCATTCACTGGGATCTCATCGACTGCCATGTGTCAGGGGCAGTAGAGCGTTCCGGCGGTCACGGCTTCATTGGGCTGGGCCGAAAGCGCTTCTTGCAGCTTCTGCATGAGCGGGCGAGAGAGCTGGGCGTGGGACTGCATTTTGAGCAGGAGATTGACCTCGATGATATCGGCACCCGGTTTGCCGATGCCGATGTGATTGTTGCCAGCGATGGCCTCAACTCAAGAATCCGAAATACTCATCTCGACGAATTTGGCTGCACGGTCGAGACGCGCCCAAACAAGTTCGTATGGCTGGGCACACACCAAACATTTCGCGATGCCTTTACCTTCATCTTCGAGCGAACGGATCATGGCTGGATCTGGGCGCATGCTTACCAGTTCGACGACAACACCTCGACTTTCATTGTCGAGACGACCCCTGAGGTCTACGACGCGCTGGGATTCGAATCGATGTCACATGAGGAGAGCGCCGAAACCTGCCGGCGCATTTTTGAGGACTACCTGGATGGGCACACACTGCTGACCAATTCCGCTCACATCAGAGGCTCAGCGTGGATCAACTTTCCCGCCGTGTATTGCGACAACTGGATTAAAGATGATCGCATCGTGTTAATCGGCGATGCCGCCCACACTGCGCATTTCTCTATTGGCTCCGGGACAAAATTGGGCCTCGAAGACGCCATCTCCCTTGCGCGGCACCTCGACAGCGGAGAAGCCATTCCTACGGCGCTGATGCAGTATCAGGAAGAGCGCAAAATCGACGTGCTACGCCTTCAAAATAGCGCACGTAACGCCATGATTTGGTTCGAGAATGTGCCCCGATACATCGAGGCGTTTGACCTCAAGCAGTTCAACTACTCCATGCTTACCCGCAGCCAGCGCGTGAGTCATGAGAACCTGCGCTTGCGCGACAAAGCGTGGCTGGACACTATGGAGACACACTTGGCACAACGCTATCTCGGCCCCGCCGCCAATGACCCCGTGCCGCCGATGTTTCTTCCTTTCTCGCTGCGCGAGATGACCTTGAACAACCGCGTGTGCGTGTCGCCCATGTGCATGTACAGCGCGACCGATGGCCTTCCCGATGACTGGCACCTGGTGCACTACGGCGGTCTGGCCAAAGGCGGCGCCGCACTGGTCTACACGGAAATGACCAACGTCAGTGCAGAAGGCCGCATTACGCCCGGGTGCACCGGCATTTGGAGCGATGCCCATACCGATGCCTGGCGCCGCATCACCAATTTCGTTCATCAGCACACTCAAGCCAAGATGGCTATCCAGATCGGCCATGCAGGCCCTAAAGGCTCGACCCTTGAGCCGTGGAAGTGGGACCCGAAAATTCTTGACGAGCCTCTCCCAGAAGCCGAGCAATGGCCGCTCCTCTCAGCCAGTGCAATTCCCTTTGACACATACAGTCCCGTGCCCCGCGCCATGACACGCGAGGACATGGACACCGTCCTGGCACAGCACGTGGACGCGGTGAAACGCGCCCATGCGGCGGGTTTCGACATGATTGAGATGCATGCCGCTCACGGCTATCTACTCTCCTCGTTCGTGACGCCCATTCTGAATCAGCGTGATGATGAATATGGTGGCTCTTTGGAGAACCGACTACGCTATCCCTTGGAAGTCTGCCGCGCGATGCGAGCCGCATGGCCTGAGCACAAGCCCATGTCCGTGCGCATTTCAGCACACGACTGGATGGGTGACTCTGGAGTGACCGAGGACGAGGCCGCCGCGATTGCCGAGGCCTTTATCAAAGCCGGCGCAGACATTATCAATGTGTCCACCGGACAAACGAGCCACGCCGCTAAGCCGCAGCCGGGACGCATGTTTCAGACTCCGCTGTCGGATATCATCCGGAACGATGGCCATATCCCGACCATCGCGGTGGGTAACATCTACGAGACAGACCATGTAAATAGCATCATCGCCGCCGGACGCGCTGATCTGGTCTGCCTCGCCAGACCCCATTTGGCGGACCCGAACTGGACGCTTCATGCCGCAGCAGAGCTCGGCTATCGAGGCCCTGGAGCGCCCGAACAACACCAGTATTTTCTTGGATACCGTCAGGCTCACACTCTGGCTGATCGCGAGCGCGACGCCGCCTCATGAGCCGGCATGCCCTGATCACCGGCGCGGGCACGGGCATTGGCGAAGCCATCAGCCGACAACTCCATCATAAGGGCCATGCCGTCACGCTGGTAGGACGGCGTAGCGAACCCCTCGAGGCGCTATCGCAAGCGCTTGGCAGACAGAGTTTTGCCGTCAGCGGAGATGTGACGGACAGAGGCGAGATTGAATCGGCCTTCAAAGCCGCAAAAGCCCAATTTGGCGATATCGAAATTCTGGTGAACTGTGCGGGCATGGCACCGACTGCCCCCTTTCACCGCATTGACTTCGCTGATTGGCAACGCACTATGGACGTCAACGTCAATGGTGTTTTTCATTGCACGCAGCTTGCGCTTGAGAGCATGCTGGAAAACGGCTGGGGTCGGGTGGTTAACATTGCTAGCGTCGCGTCACTGAAAGGATTTCCTTACGTGAGCGGCTATTGCGCATCGAAACATGCCGTGTTGGGGATGACCCGGGCCCTCGCTCTGGAGGTTGCGACCCAGGGCATCACCGTTAACGCGGTCTGCCCCGGCTACGTGGATACTGATATCGTCAGAAACGCGATCGCAGGCATCGTCAGCAAAACGGGCCGGACGGAAGCAGAGGCCATGCGCCACTTCACCGAGAGCAACCCGCAAGGCCGCCTGGTGGAGGTGACCGAGGTCGCGAGCGCCGTGAGCTGGCTCTGCAGTGAGGCAGCTGCCAGCGTGACCGGGCAGGCGGTCGCAATAGATGGCGGCGGCACCGCCTAATACGGAGAGACACCATGGACACCACTTCTCTGGCCCATTACAACGCGACCCATTTTCTCTGGGAGTGTACCGACGGGGTTGCCACCATTACGCTCAATCGCCCGGACCGCAAAAACCCACTGACCTTTGAGTCCTATGCGGAACTCAGAGACCTGTTTCGCGGACTGGTTTATGCAGAGGATATCGATGTCGTGGTCATCACGGGTGCCGGTGGCAATTTCTGCTCCGGTGGCGATGTCCACGAGATTATCGGTCCCTTGACAAAGATGAACATGAAAGAGCTCATGGCCTTTACCCGCATGACAGGTGACCTGGTAAAGGCGATGCGGGCCTGCCGCCAGCCCGTCATCAGTGCGGTCGAAGGCATCTGCGCCGGCGCCGGCGCAATCATTGCGATGGCGAGTGACCTCCGCTTCGCGAGCGAGGGCGCCAAGGTGGCATTCTTGTTTAATCGGGTCGGTCTCGCCGGATGTGACATGGGGGCGTGCTCAATATTGCCCCGCATTATTGGACAGGGACGCGCCAGCGAGCTCCTCTATTTTGGCCGCTCAATGAGCGGAGAAGAAGGCGAGCGCTGGGGCTTTTTTAACGGCCTGAGCAACGATCCACTCGGTGATGCGCAGGCGGCTGCCGCACGGATTAAAGCAGGCCCTACCTTTGCCAATGGCATCACCAAGACACAATTGCATCAGCAGTGGAACATGTCCGTCGATCAAGCCATTGAGTGTGAAGCGCAGGCTCAGGCAATTTGTATGCAAACTGAGGATTTTCGGCGGGCATACAATGCCTTTGTCGACAAACAACAACCCGTTTTCGAGGGCAACTGACGCGATGACTTTCCGCTGGGAGATAACAGTATGAGCGACCAGAGCTTCTTAGACTGGCCCTTTTTTAATGGAGAGCATAGGGAACTCGCCGCGCGCCTTGACCAATGGGCGTATGACCACCTTCCCACCGTCACGGCCAATGAACACCATGATTTGGACAGCACCTGCAAAGCGATCGTCAAAGCCCTTGGCGAAGCAGGTTTCACAACCTACGCAGTGCCCGCGAGCGCAGGCGGACACCATGACAAGCTGGACGTGAGAAGCCTCTGTCTAATCCGGGAAACGCTGGCGCGCCATAACGCGCTCTCTGATTTCGCTTTTGCGATGCAGGGACTGGGTAGCGGCCCGGTTTCGCTATTTGGCAGCGAAGCGCAGCAAGCTGGCTACTTGAATGCAGTGGCAGCCGGAGACAAGATCGCGGCGTTCGCGCTGTCGGAACCGGACGCTGGCTCTGATGTTGCGGGCATGTCCTGCCGCGCCCAGCGAGACGGTGATGACTGGATTATAAACGGCACCAAGACCTGGATATCCAACGCCGGCATCGCCGACTTCTACACGGTTTTTGCCCGGACTGACGACATGGGTGGTGCAAAAGGCATCAGCTGTTTCATTGTCGAAGCCGGGGCCCCAGGGTTTGAGGTGACTGAGCGCATAGACCTGGTCGCGCCGCACCCTCTCGGCACGTTGACCTTCACGGACTGCCGCATTCCTGCCGCCCAACTGGTGGGCACTGAGGGCAAAGGTTTCGCAATCGCCATGGCGACATTGGATGTCTTTCGCTCCACCGTCGCCGCAGCCGCACTCGGCATGGCGCGGCGTGCGCTGGATGAAACGCTTGATTACACAGCAGAGCGCAATATCTACGGTGGCACGCTGGGAGAACTACAGCTGGTTCAAAGCAAAATTGGCGAAATGGCGCTCGGCGTCGACAGTAGTGCGCTGATGATTTACCGCGCGGCCTGGACCAAGGACTGCGCCGCGGAGCGGGTCACCCGCGAGGCGGCGATGGCCAAGTACCACGCCACCGAAACCGCACAACAAGTCATTGATGCTGCAGTGCAACTGCATGGTGGCAAAGGCGTCACCAAGGGCTACATTGTCGAGGCTTTGTATCGGGATATTCGCGCGCTCCGGATTTATGAGGGCGCCAGCGAAGTTCAGACCACTATCATTGCGAGGCAGACCATCGCCAACCACGCCTAGCAGCGTGTTTCGCAAGACAAGGGTGGTCGAATCCCGAATATGACTTCGGGTTAGAATGGCGACACCTCGGCATTACAGAGCGTTATTTTGGCTACCCCCTCCCCCAGCGACCACTTGGAAAGCAAGAGCATCGAGCTGGATCAAAGCGCCATTGTGGCCTTCGCTTCACGGTTTGATCCTCAGCCTTATCATTTGGATGCCGATGCGGCAGATCAATCTATATTCGGGGGCCTGTGCGCAAGCGGCTGGCATATCGCTGCTTTGGCGACACGACTCGTCATAGAGACTCTGGTAGACAACGGCCTGCCCTTTTTGGAAATGACTGCAATCAGTCGGTTGAAATGGAGCCGTCCCATATTTGTGAACGAACATATCAGCGTTCGCGTCACACTGGGCTCATCAGATGAAGAAAGCCCTATCGCCAATACCCGCTGCCAAACTCTAGAAATCGAAGTTTGCAACGGCAACGGCGCGGTTGTGGCAACGATGACCGCAAACGCGGCCATCGCCATTGATGCGGCACTGGCAGCGTCGACATGACCGACCTATATCTCAGAGACCGATGGTTCGAAGATCTGCCGGTAGGCGAGTTTCATGTCTTTGGCTCGCATACCTTCAGCGAGCTGGAAATTGTTGAATTCGCTGAAACATTTGACCCAAGGCCAGAGTCGACCGACCCTGATCAGGCTCGACTCAACCACCGGCAAGGATTGATCGCCAGTCCGTGGCTGGTGACGGCTATGTGGATGCGCAAAATGGTCGACTATATGGAGATTTATGCGCAAGGCGTTAACGACGGCCGCCGAAATGGCGCAGGCGTTGCCATCAGCGACCTCCAATGGCTAGAGCCCGTGCGGCCCGGACATACGCTCACCTATACCTACGAAATTATTGCCAAGCCAGACCGAGTGATCCGGGAAAAATGGGGCTTGATTCGATCCCGTAACGAAGCATTTAACCAGTACGGAAATAAAGTGATGCAATTCGAGATCGACATTCTTGCAGAGCGTCGGCCCCAAGAGTCAGACGATCCCCAGCAGCAATAAACCGGCGATTGTCGCGGCGAGGAAGAGAGTCTCTCCTCCCAGCAAGATAAGCGGTCGCCAGCCAATCGCGGCAACCTCGCGCAATGAAGTCCTAACACCAAGTGCCGTCACCGCCAAAAGCAGTAGCGCGGTGGCGAGGTGAGACAGTCCCTCAGTCAGCGTCTCGGGCAGCAGCACGGTATTGTTCAGCGCGAATAGTGCGATAAAGCCGAGCAAGAAAATGGGGAAAGATAGCGGGGAAGACTGGCGTGCCTCTTGTGCGCGCACAGATTTACGGCATACGAATGCAATCGCCATCACAATCGGAACCAGCATCGCCACGCGCAACAGCTTCACAAAGGTGGCGAGGTCACCGGTCTCGGGAGAAACGCTATAACCTGCCCCCACGACCTGAGCGACATCATGAATGGTAGCTCCGATAAAAAAGCCCATGTCTCTTGAGCTGAAACTAAGGAAGTCACCGGCGATGGGATAGAACACCATAGCAGCAGTACTCAAAGTGGTCACTCCGATAACGGTGAACAAGGTGAGCCGTTGTTTCGCCTCCGAATCCGGGAGTGCCGCGCTGATGGCCATCGCTGCTGAGGCCCCACAGATGCCCACCGCACCTCCGGTCAACAAACCGAGATCTCTCCCACAACCGAGCAAACGTGACCACAACACCCCAAAAGCTACTGTCATAGCAACTGCAGCGCAGACGGCTATCACCGCCGGCCAGCCCAACAGGGCAACATCCCCAATGCTCAACCTGAGCCCCAGCAACGCCACCCCGAACCTAAGGCAGGGGCCCGATGCCCAAACCAGACCTGTCGCAAAGCGATCGGACTCACTGAGAAAATGACACGACAGGCCCAGCAACAGCCCCATCAACATGGCTGGCGCACCATATCGATATGAAATGGCATAGGCCGTCACGGAGAGAGCAACGCTGAGAGCGACACCGGCCGCAATACCCTTGAGCCGGAATGGCTCATCCAGACTCAAGCGGGTTCCGGACTGGAGGAGACCGCGCGACCCGGCTCGAAGTTTGATTCTGGCTCCATGGCGGCTATTTGAAGCGCTGTGATCGCAGACGAGTCGCTGTCAGGCGAATGCTCAACATAATCCAAGATCTGCATCAGCCGCGATGTCGTGCGATAACGGGTCTCGCCGTAACCCTTCACCATCCCGCCGAGCGCCGCAATCGCCATAGCCATGTCATGTTCGTCGGCAGACAGCACAGCGTCATACCATCGGTCGATCATTTTTCGCTCATGCGCATAGCCGAACGTAGACCGCCGAAAGCGACGAACGCTCGCTAAACCGCGCAACAGTACTTGCATGCTGACACGGTCCGTTCTCAACGTTCTAGGCCCAAGGAGTCGACTCAACCAGCGCTTTGCAGTCTGTGACTTCAGCAACGCCGACCCCCAACTCACGGGAAGCAAAGCTGCCACCTCCTCAATCCGCGGGTGAAAAAATTCAGCCACTTTGACGGGCTGACCGGCGGCAGCTTTGACCTCCGATCGAATCATGGACTCTCTGTCAGGGCGCACCTTAAGTTGCGCAACGCGCGGTATGTCCTCAAATGCCATCCAGAGCGCAAGGTGTCGCCCGGCCTCGTGAGCGAGAGAGAAGCTTTCTCGATCCAAGTCACGATCTATTAGCGCTGACACACGGCTCAACCATTCTTCCGCGTACGCCTCGTCTTGATAATCGATCAGTCTGTTCACGCTGTGGTAGGCCATTTCCTGCAGTCCCGCTGGCAAATCCGCTATGCGCGGCAACCAGCGCTCGCCGAGGGCGTTACTCGCTACTGGCAGCGAGAAGGGCTTTATGTCAGGAGGCACATACTCGCCGACACCGCCAGACTGGGCCTGGCGAAAACTCTCGTCAAAGGCTGAGAGATTAGCCCCTGCACTGCCGCCGGATGAGAGCAGATCTCGGAAGCAGCTCTGCTCAAACGGTAGCGCGCCACTGCCCGCGATCGCGCCCAGCAGCGCTGCCGAGATAACAGTGCCGTGCCGCTGAACAATTTCTGACATATCGAAATGAATGAAGGCTCTGCCATAGCGCTCACCCATCTCGAGGATGAGATCTCTGTCTACCGATCCATCGCCAGTTGCACTTTTTTCTGTAATACCGAAAACCCGATGATCAGACGCAATCAGCACGCTTTTATCGGGGGAAATAAAACCACGACTGATCATTCTCCCCGCCTCGGCAATTTCCGAAGCCACCGCTATATCGATATCTCCCTGAGCAGGGAACAGTGACATCACGGGAGGAGACATGCCGTTTTGTCGAGGGATGAATTCAAGGTAGTAAATCGTGGCGCCTGTCCGTTGCGCTACGCCTGCAAGTGAAGTGCTCTGACACCACCAGCCGCTTTGCTCCGCCGCCATGATGAGCCAGTTGGTGAGCACCCCGCCGCCCTCACCACCAAGGGCGGCGATCACCATATTGATGGTCCGATCGCCTCGGGACATCAGAACTGCCGTTGCGCCATACGCTTCCGATCACGAATTCGCCACCACTCTCGAACGCGAACGCGGGTCGCATTGAGCAGCCGGTCCCAAGCACTCGGATTGTCAACAAGCTCGACGCGGGAGAACGAGGGGCAAAGCACTGCAGAATGCGCATTGGTGCCGCAGACGCCGCAACCGACACAGCTGTTGTCAACGTAGGACACGGGATCCGAGCGCAGAGGGTCGGGATTCTCCCTGATAGTCAAAGAGGGGCAGCCCGACAGGCGGATACAGCCATGATCGCCAGTACACGTCTCCGGATCGATATAAAAGCGGGCGCGCTTCACGCGCTGGCCTTCAGATACTGCCTGCCGGATCAGCGGCTTGACCCGGCGCTGGCGGTTCAACATACATTCGCCTTCCGCCACCACCACCTTAAGCCCGGGAGCATCGGTCGTCAGGGCCGAGCGCAGGGTCTCCTTCATGGCGACTATGTTGTACGTGCTCACAGTCCGAATCCATTTCACCCCGGCGCCACGGCAGGCATCCTCGATAGTCTGCCAGCTGTCACGTTTAGGTTGACTGGAATCCAGGGTAGTAGCGATGAGATTGGGCTCTACCAATGATGGAATGTCCTGCCCACCGGTAGCAGCTGAATAGCCGTTGTCGATCACAATGAGTAGGCCGTCATGTTCATTGAACACCGCACTGGTCACGCCGCTCGTCAGGCCGTTATGCCAGAAACCACCGTCCCCCATGATGCTGATCGCCTTGTGTGGCAGCGCGTGGCGCATCCCCGAAGAGCTCGCCAATGAGAGACCATAGCCCATGATGGTATTACCCAGATTAAAGGGCGCAGCGGTGGCAAAAGAATGACATCCAATATCTGAGGAAATGTGAAAAGGCCCCATCTCTTCTTGAAGCTGTTTGATAGCAGAGAACAACGGACGTTCGGGGCATCCCGTGCACAAACCCGCAGGTCGAGGCGGCAACTCTGCCATCAGTCGCTTGATATCGTCATCTGACACCGGGGTCTCGGTGCCCAGTACCCCCTCCAGTGACAGCTTCAGAGGAATATCTTCCCGCGATGCCTCGCTAATAAACCGGGTAATACCCTCCAGCATGACCTGGCCCGTGTACTCCCCCGCCATGGGCATGATGTCCTTACCATAGACACGCGTTTGCACGTCCTGCCGACGCAAAACGGTCTGAATCCCTTGCTCGATATACTCCGGCTGTCCCTCCTCCAGAACCAGAACCTGCTCTTTACCAGCACAAAACTGGACGAGCTCATCCGGAATCAGCGGGTATGCCACGTTAAGACAGTAAATGGGGATATCGGTCTCGCCATATACGTCGGCCAGTCCTTGCCGCTGCAAAGCGCGAATCACCGTATTGTAGGAGCCACCGCAGGTGATAATCCCGACCGAATCATATCGCCCAGGGAAAATCTCATTGAGCGCATGCTCCTCGATAAAGCGAATGGCCGCCGGCAGCCGTTCAGCGATTTTTTCTCGCTCCTGCTGATACACAAAGGGCGGCAGAATAATTTTCTCTGGCTCGCGATTCGGGGTTACGGGAGCCTGACTATGGTACTCGGGGGCCACATTATCCCGAGCAATAAACTCACCCGTAACGTGACAACCACGGATACGCATCATGTAAAAAATCGGCGTATTCGAGGCTTCAGACAGCTCGAAGCCCTTTCCCACCATGTCGACAATACTGGGCAAATTGGGTCGCGGATCCAGGAGCCACATCTGCGCTTTCATGGCGAACGCATAGCTGCGCTCCTGCATGATGCTTGAGCCCTCACCGTAATCCTCACCCACGATCACCATGGCACCACCGGTCACCCCGGAGGAGGCAAGATTTGACAGCGCATCAGACGCAACGTTGGTGCCCACTGTCGACTTCCAAGTCACGGCGCCGCGCAACGGATAGTTAATAGACGCCGACAGCATCGCAGCCGCAGTGGCTTCGGAGCCGTTCGCTTCGAAGTGGACGCCTAAATCGCCGAGGATATCCTGTGCATCGTTGAGCACATCCATCAAGTGCGAGATAGGGGATCCCTGGTAGCCGCCCACATAGGAAACGCCGGACTGAAGCAGTGCCTTGGTGATGGCGAGAATACCCTCACCCTTAAACACCTCACCTTCCCCGGCGCGGAGCTTTTTGACTTCCTCAGTGAAGGATCGTTCAGCCAACGGACGAGTCCCGCATTAGCCCTGTGGGACCAGCGCGATGACGCGACACGGACTGCCAGATCCCTGCTCAATTTTCAGGGGCGCTGCGATCAGGATAGCACCGGTTGTAGGGAGCTGATCGAGGTTGCGGAGACTCGCCAACCCACATTTATTGGCGCCGTGCATCAGGTTATGGCAGGGAAACATGGGGTCCTGACCTGCCGCCTGCCCGGCATCCGTACCCACAGTCTCGACCCCCACCCCAATGATATTTCGCTCTTGGGCTAAGAAAGCCACCGTTTCGGGATCCCAGCCCGGCGTGTGGCCACCGGCCCCATCTTTATTGAGATAAGCCTCTTTGGATTCTTTTTTGGACCAATCGGTGCGGTATAGCACCCAAGCGCCGTCAGGAATTGTTCCATTTTCCAACTCCCAGGATTTCAAAAAATCGAGCGACATTAAAAAGTCGGGGTCGTTCTCCGCCTCGGCAACAGCGTCGATGACTACGGCGGGGCCGATGAACCGCTCCGGAGGTAGCGTGTCGGTTGCGTTATCCGGAAGATCCTGCCCCGTTACCCAATGCACCGGCGCGTCAAAATGTGTGCCGGTGTGCTCACCGCACTTGATATTATTCCAATACCACGCGGGTCCACGGTCGTCGTAACGGGAGATTTCCTCTTTCGAAAACGGCCAGGACTTGCCCCAGCCGAACTCTTCAGGCAATTCCAGAATGGGCGTATCGGCTGAGAGGGTCACACTCAGGTCCAACACTTTGACCGCACCGCTGGCCAGCCCCACCGCCAAATCCATCAACACCGCATTTGTCATCTGTCTTCTCCTCATTGTTGGCCAGCCTCAAACCCCTTTGTAGCGGTTGCGCCCCTGTTACGCCATGTTTTCGCCATCTAGTTAATATTTTAAGTGTAAAATATAATGCGTTTACCGTCATTACAAACTGGGAATTCGGAATGCACAAGACCTTGCTGCCTGAAGGCTGGAAACGCCCTAAGGGTTACGCGAATGGTGTCATCGCTGAGGCCGGTTCCATGATCTTTTGCGGGGGCCAGATTGGCTGGAACAAAGATGAGATCTTTGAGCACCACGACTTTCTTGGCCAGTTCCGACAGGCCCTAGAAAATGTGGTTACCGTTCTAAGAAGCGCTGGAGCAGGACCCGAGCACGTTACCCGGATGACCTGGTACGTCACAGATCGTCAACAGTACCTAGCGGACCTTGGCGAGGTAGGACGCACTTATCGGGAAGTCATGGGTAAGCATTTCCCCGCGATGTCTGTGTTAGAGGTTTCAGCCCTGATAGAAGACGAGGCGCTGGTCGAGATCGAAGCGACTGCGGTCAAATAGTGCATAGCCTCAAAGTTCGCTCAGCTTTGAGCAGAGACATCCATTAGGCATGCGGGCGCACCCGCACGAACGCATGGGTCGTCATCTTAAGCACATCAACTTTTTGCTGGTTCCACAAGCGCACACTCGTTGTCAGTATCCCACGATCGGGCTTCGAGGCAGACAGTCTCGCTTGCTCAACGATTGCCTCGCCACTGATCACATCTCCCCCCCTCACCGGCGCTAACCATCGCAACTCGTCGACGCCAGGGGACGTTAGTACCGCGGCATTACCAAGGTAAGCATCGACCGCAAGGCGCATAAAAATCGCAGCGGTATGCCAACCACTGGCCATAATGCCGCCCAACTCCAGGCTCAGTGGATGACCCTCATCAGTGTGAAAAGCTTGCGGATCATACTGAGCAGCGAACCCAACGATCTCGTCGCGGGTCACCGTGTAGCAAGCAAAGGTAAGTCGCTGGTTGACCGAAAAATCCTCAAAGTAATCCATTGTTGCCTCTCCCTCATCTGTGGCGTTTATCTGTGCGCCCGCGAGCAGCGGCGTGCGGCAGTATCGCGATTAGCGCTATCACACAACTCTCCCGACCCACTCTATCCCAGCGGTAAGCTTTAAGCTTAAAATGTTGGCAACCGCATCGCTCTTCAACCGTTGGCCAAAGAGGAACGCTCATGCACAACACTTCGGCACCGATGTTCAACAAAAATAAACTCAAGCTGGGAACGTTTTCTGCTAATTGCTCGGGCGGCATGGCCGTGACCAAGGTCGACGAGCGATGGAATAACGATTGGCCGAATAACATCGACCTGGTGAAACAATGTGATGAGGCTGGCATCGAATTTATGTTGCCGATCGCCCGATGGATTGGCTACGGCGGCGACACCGACTTTCATGGGAACGTGCTGGAAACGG
>ERZ802819.1412-NODE-1412-length-14900-cov-21.2598_pt1 | contig 14900 bp, 11 predicted proteins | sample MGYA00345647_ERZ802819 | MGnify/ENA primary metagenome ERZ802819 (study PRJEB30503, sample SAMEA104212355) | marine metagenome | biome: Westerlies Biome; feature: [SRF] surface water layer (ENVO:00010504) within the epipelagic zone...; material: water... | reverse complement strand
AGGGCTGCCCCGTCCCGCAGGTGGATGTGCCAGTCATCCGGTAATGTCAGCGTTAACGCGGTCATGATCAAAGGTACCCACTCGGTCTTACCAGTGTAGCAGAGGTCGCGCGCTCGCAACCGAGGCTGTGGCTTGTGTGGCGCGGAGCCAGTCGCGGACGTACACTACGCTCCCGTTTTTTTAGGCATGGTTATGGCAACGGCGAATAAGGTTGTGCTCGCATACTCCGGGGGGCTGGATACCTCGGTGATCGTGCGCTGGCTGCAGGAAACCTACCAGTGTGAAGTGGTGACGTTCACTGCAGACATTGGCCAGGGCGAGGAAGTTGAGCCCGCTCGCGCCAAAGCGCGAGCACTGGGTGTGGAGGAGATTTACATTGAAGATCTCCAGGAATCCTTTGTGCGCGACTTCGTGTTTCCCATGTTCCGTGCCAACACGGTGTATGAGGGTGAGTACCTGCTTGGCACCTCCATCGCCCGGCCGTTGATCGCGCAGCGATTGGTCGAAATTGCCAATGAGACCGGTGCCGACGCCATCGCCCATGGTGCAACGGGTAAAGGGAATGACCAGGTGCGTTTTGAGCTGGGCGCCTATGCTCTGAAACCCGGTATTCAGGTGATTGCGCCGTGGCGAGAGTGGGACCTGAACTCCCGCGAGGCGCTCATGGCCTACTGCGAGCAGCACAATATCCCCGTGGACTTTGCCAAGGCACAAAAGAAATCGCCTTATTCCATGGATGCCAACCTGCTGCACATTTCCTATGAGGGTGACGTGTTGGAGGACCCTTGGATCCCGCCCGAGGAAGACATGTGGCGTTGGACGGTGAGCCCTGAAGCTGCGCCCGATCAGGCGGAAGAACTGATTCTGACCTTTGAGCACGGAGACGTGGTAGCGATCGACGGTGAGGTGCTGACCGCTGCGGAGATACTGGCGAAGTTGAACGAGCGAGGCGGTGCTAACGGAATCGGTCGCGCCGATATTGTCGAGAACCGCTATGTGGGAATGAAATCCCGCGGCTGCTACGAGACGCCCGGGGGCAGCATTCTGCTGCGAGCTCATCGTGCCATCGAGTCCATCACGTTGGATAGAGAAGTGGCGCATTTGAAAGACGAGCTGATGCCGCGCTACGCCAAGCTGATTTATAACGGATACTGGTGGTCTCCCGAGCGCCATGCACTGCAAGCCGCCATCGACCAGACGCAAAAGGTGGTGAACGGCGATGTGCGGGTTTCGCTGTATAAGGGCAACATCACCATCACCGGTCGGCGATCCAGTGACTCTCTATTTGACGAGAGTATTGCCACGTTTGAAGAGGATGGCGGCGCCTACGATCAGGCTGATGCCGAGGGTTTCATCAAGCTCAATGCACTGCGCTTGCGCATTGCCGCTACTAAAGGTCGCCAGAATCAGTAGTCACCCTGCCTGGCACTGCTGATTCTTTGGAGACTCCTGTGAGCCCCCGGCGCTGGCTCTTAGAAAAGGGTGTAAAGTGGTGTGTTACCGCAGGGTGCTCGCTGTGGCCCTGTCTGATGAGCAAAGCGCGGGCGTCACGTGGTCTGCGCGGCTGCCGGCAGGGATCGGTAAGGAGAAGGTTATGAATTCAACGGTTGATATCCCTCCAGTCCAAGAGATGGACGCCGAGGCTTTCGACGTCATCATCATCGGCGCGGGCCTCTCCGGCATCGGCACTGCGGTACGTCTTCAGCGCGAATGCCCGGATCGTGACTTTATTCTGTTGGAGCGTCGCGAAGCGATTGGTGGGACATGGGACTTGTTCCGCTACCCCGGTATTCGGTCTGATAGCGACATGCACACCCTCGGTTACGATTTCAAACCATGGGAAGCGGAAAAAAGTATCGCAGACGGCCCTTCGATTCTCAGTTACGTGAATGAAACGGCCGACGAGCACCGTATTCGCGAACGTATTCGATTTACCCAAAAATTGATCGCTGCTGACTGGAGCAGTGAGCGAGGTCAGTGGCAGCTGACCGTCGAGACCCCGGAAGGCATCAGGCGCTATCGTTGCGGTTTCCTTCTGATGTGTGCCGGGTATTACAGCTACGATCAGGGCTACGAGCCAGACTTTGAGGGCAAGGCGGCCTTCAGGGGGGAGTGGATCCATCCCCAGTTTTGGCCGGACAGCCTTGATCACGCGGACAAAAAAGTCGTTGTAATCGGTTCAGGTGCTACGGCGATGACGCTGGTACCCAATATGGCACGGCAGGCTTCGCATATCACGATGCTGCAGCGCTCCCCGACGTATGTGGTCTCGAGGCCGTCCATTGATGGCCTCGCCAATTGGTTGCGTCGCGTTTTACCCCCCAAGTTGGCCTATGACCTCGTCAGATGGCGAAACACGCTCTGGCAGCAGTGGATGTACGGTCTGTCGCGCATCGCTCCGGGGGTTCTCAAGCGCGCGCTGCTGAAAAAAGTACGGACAGAAATCGGTGAATTAGTCGATGTTGAGAAGCACTTTACCCCGCGCTACAACCCGTGGGATCAGCGTCTGTGTTTGGTGCCGGATGACGATCTGTTCCGTGCGATTCAGTCGGGCAAGGCCTCGGTGGTCACCGATCACATTGAGAAGATCACGGAAAACGGTGTGCAGCTGGCCTCCGGTGCGCACCTCGACGCCGACATTATTGTTTGCGCGACAGGGCTGGAATTGGTCGTGCTCGGCGGTGCTGAATTTACCCTCGACGGTGAGGCGATCGACTTTGCCAACGAGTGGACCTATAAGGGCATGATGTGTTCCAACATCCCCAACATGGTGCACACCTTCGGCTATATCAACGCGTCCTGGACGCTGCGTGCGGATTTGATAGCGACCTGGGTCTGTCGTTTGCTGAACCACATGCGCACGACAGGTATGACCACAGCGACGCCGCGTATTGCAGATGAGCTGGCCGACTCCATGAGCCAGCGTTTCTGGATTGATGACTTCTCCGCCGGGTACATGCAGCGGGTGATGCACCGCTTCCCCAAACAGGGCGATCAGATGCCCTGGATGAACCCACAGAACTATCGCAAGGATCGCAAAATGTTCCGCGATGACCCGCTTCAGGATGATGAGCTGGTGCTGGAACCTGCGGGTGTGGTGGCCGAAGCGGCAGTGCTTCAGGAGGCCAGCTAGCCCTCCATGACCGCGCCCGGGCTGCAGGAGAGCAGCATTTATTGTCCTTACTGCGGCGAGTCGATTGAGGTGCTCTTAAACCCTGAAGACGTGGGCGCGGAGTACATCGAAGATTGCCAGGTGTGTTGCCGGCCGATTGAGTTTTTCCTTCGTGAGGATGCGGGTGGATGGCTGGAAGCCGAGGTCCGATCTGACGCCGATTAGCGCGTTACGCTAAGTTGTGAAAGTCTTCTGTGATGTGTCAGCGCCGCGCTCAGAACACGGATAGTGGAGCTGGGCTGTCAGTGAAAGTCCCGGGATTGCACAGCCAAGGCGCTTAAGCGATCGCTGCAGTCCTCCAGTGTGCCGGCAATCACATGCGTCACGCCGTCGCGAGATTCCACCGTGCCTTTGACTAACAGTAATCGGGCAGTCATCAGGCTTTGTCGGTAGCGCTCCTGAATCGCTGGCCAGACGATCACGTTGATATTGCCTGTCTCATCTTCCAGAGTCAGAAACACCACGCCTGAAGCGGTGCCCGGACGTTGCCGGCAGGTGACCAGCCCGGCTACTCGTACAAAGCGATGATTACCCAGCGTCTCAAGCTCCGTTTGCCGCCGGCATCGGTCAAAGGGGGGCTGGTGGCGCAGCAAGGACAGGGGATGTGACCTGAGGGTCAGTCCGGTGCTTTGATAATCGGCGATGACATCCTCGGGGAGCGTGGGCGCAGCCGTGACGACCGCATCGTCCTGAGAGCGCTGCACTGCACCTTCGTTCGGCAGTAACGGGCGATGATCTTCCAGCGCCATCGTTTGCCAGTGAGATTGATAACGATTGCCACTGATACCCGAGAGAGCATCGGCGGCGGCGAGCGCTTCCATGTCGCCGCGATCGAGGCAGGCACGTTGGCGCAGGTCAGCGACGTTGGCAAAGGGGCGCAGACGCTGTGCCGCGTGAACACGCTGGCCTGCTGCCTCACTCAGCCCTTTGATCAGCCTCAATCCCAGTCTGATGGGTGGTTGCTGCTGGTCCGCAGAAGATAGGATCTGATGGTCCCAACTGCTGTGATTCACATCGACGGGTAAGACCATGATGTGATGTCGTCGCGCATCCTGTATCAGCTGTGATGGCGAATAAAAGCCCATGGGCTGACTATTGAGCAACCCGACATAGAAAGCGGCGGGGTGATGGCATTTGAGCCAGGCAGAGACATAGGCGAGCAGGGCAAAGCTCGCCGAGTGCGATTCTGGAAAGCCATAACCGCCAAATCCTTTGATCTGATTGAACAACCGATCTGCAAAATCTGCGGTGTAGCCCTTATTGATCATGCCTTGCTTGAGCTTTTGCTCGAAGGTGAGGAGCTTGCTGTTTTTGCCCCAGTTGCTGATGGCGCGTCTCAGAGCATCGGCTTCCCCTCCGGTGAACCCTGCAGCCACCATGGCCAGACGAATCACCTGTTCCTGAAAAATCGGTACACCCAATGTGCGCGACAGGACCGACTCAATGTCCTTGTTGGGGTAGCTGATCGCTTCCAGTCCGGCCTTGCGGCGTAGGTAGGGGTGCACCATATCGCCCTGAATCGGGCCGGGCCGAACAATGGCGATCTCGATCACCAGGTCGTAAAAGCAGGCGGGTTTCAGTCGTGGCAGCATCGACATTTGCGCGCGCGACTCGATCTGAAACACACCGAGAGAGTCGGCCTTTTGCAGCATTCTGTAGGTGGCGGCATCTTCTTTGGGAATATCCTGTATGCGGCGGATATCAGGATGATCCCGGCTGATCATGTCGAGGCTTTTGCGAATGGCTGAAAGCATGCCGAGGGCGAGAATATCGACCTTCAACAGCCCCAACGCCTCGATATCTTCTTTATCCCACTGGATAACCGTGCGGTCAGGCATGCTGGCATTTTCAACGGGTACCAGATTCGAAATCGGCCCACGGCTGATGACAAATCCACCCACATGCTGGGAGAGATGGCGGGGGAAGCCCAGAATTTCCTGAACCCTAGTCATAAAGTGGTCTGCCAGTTGTTCAGAGCGTGCCAGGCCCTGTTGTTGAAAGCGGTTGGTCAGTTCTCGCTCCCGATTCCACCAGGCCAGAGAGCTCGCCAGTTCATCGATAAAGCTGGCATCAAATCCCATGGCTTTGCCGACATCCCGGACCGCGCTGCGTGACCGGTAGGTGATCACCGTTGCGGCCAGCGCCGCGCGGCGACGGCTGTACTTTTCATAGATGTACTGAATCACTTCCTCGCGCCGTTCATGCTCGAAGTCCACATCAATATCAGGTGGCTCATCCCGCTCCCGCGAGATAAATCGCTCGAATAGCAGCGAGACCTGCTCCGGGGAGACTTCGGTGATGTGCAGGCAGTAGCACACGACGGAGTTGGCAGCAGAGCCTCTGCCCTGACAGAGGATATGGCGAGACTTGGCAAACTGGACAATGTCGTAGACGGTCAAAAAGTAGTACTCGTACGATAGCTCGCTAATCAGATCGAGTTCCTGATGGATCCGCGTCTGGATACCCTTCGGCACGCCCTCTGGCCAGCGCAATCTGGCGCCGGCCGCGACTTCCTGGCGCAGATAACTGTTGGCAGTGTGATGCGAAGGTACGACCTCTTCCGGGTATTCATAGCGCAGTTCATCAAGACTGAACTGGCAGCGGTCAGCGATATCACGCGTCTCGCTGATGAGTGTTTCGGGGTAGAGCGAGTGCAAGGTATCCAGTGTGCGCAGATGCTGCTGGCTATTGATCAGCCGGCGGTGCCCTAGTTGCTGTACTGGAGTCTGGAGTCTGATCGCCGTCAGCACATCATGTAGCGCCTTGCGTTTGGCGCTGTGCATTTGCACTTCGCCACAGGCCACCATCGGTACCTGAAGGTTTTGTGCTATGTGATAGCGGTGTTTGAAGCGGCGCCATTCATCATTCCCCAGCAACCTGCTGATACCGATCCAGACCCGCCCTTTGCACCGCCTTGCCAGTTGCTGGAGATGAACGGCCTGCTTGTCGGTGTCATCCGGCAACAGGATGAGCAGGCAGCGTTTGAGGTGAAAGATCACGTCGCGCAGATGCACACGATATTCCCCTTTTCCGCTGCGGCGGCGCGCGCGACTGATGAGCCCCGAGAGCTCCCCATACGCCTCGCGGCTGGGGACCAGAGCGACCAGGCGAATACCTTCGGTCAGGGTGAATTCGCTACCCACAATCAGCTTAATACCCAGCTCTTTGGCGGCGACGTGTGCTTTAACAGCCCCTGCCAGCGAGCACTCGTCGGTAATGGCCAGAGCGTGATAGCCACAACTGGCTGCACGGTCGATGAGTTCCTCGGGTGCCGAGGCGCCGCGCAAAAAGCTGTAGTGGGTCAGGCAGTGAAGTTCGGCGTACACAAAAAATACTGTATAAATAAACAGTATTCTAACGGTATGCAGGCTGCTCTGAAAAGCGTCTCGGTGAAATAGCGTAGACTGTTTTTCATAGGCGCGGCAGACGGGGCGAGCAAAGGATGAGCAGACACAGGAGTGGAGCATGAAAGTAATTGACCGACGACGCTGCCAATATGCCCTGATTGGTGTGCTCTCTTTATGGTTGCTGGCTTGTACCGGTGTGCCCGAGGGTGTTGACCCTGTTACCGGGTTTGATCAAAACCGTTATCTCGGTACCTGGTACGAAATTGCTCGGCTGGATCACAGTTTTGAACATGGTCTGAGCGAAGTCAGCGCAACTTACGACGTGAACTCCGACGGCAGCATTGCGGTGTTGAATCGTGGATTCGATCAGGAGGAAGGCGAGTGGCGCGAGGCGGAAGGCGTTGCACGCTTTGTGCAATCTCCCGACATCGCGCACCTGAAGGTGTCTTTCTTTGGTCCCTTCTATGGCAGCTACGTGGTCTTTGAACTGGGTGAGGACTACGACTACGCCTTTGTCTCGGGTTTCAACCGCAGTTATTTATGGTTTCTCGCGCGAACGCCCCGGGTCAGCGAAGCGTTGCGAGCGCAGTTTTTACAGCGCATCACCGAGCTGGGCTTCGATCCGGATGAGCTCATCTGGTTGGATAATGTCTCCGAGGATGTAGCGAGCCGATAGAGAGCCGATCGTCAGGCGGTAATAGAACGTCGTGACGAGGGCCGCTGAAGTCAGCGCTTTCGGCTGCATGCGACAGTGAAGCGCGCCGGCGTTAGGCAAAAAGCCCATGTAGATACCAGCGGCGATTGTGCCGGTCCTGATAGATCCAGACGGGCTGTTTCTGGCGTGTTTGGGCGATGTAGTAATCCCGGCTGACAGGGGTAGTCCACCACTGGTCCTCAATCCGCTCCGGACCATGGAGGACATCGAGCGGTCCATTCCAGTACAGCCGCTCGGTATCCTGATGAATGGGCTGTGGTGTGGGTAACAACCAGAATGGGCGCTGCCCTAAAGCGTCGCTATTACGGTCTTCCCGGGTGCTCAGCGTATGCGTCTCCAATACAGCATTTTCTGGGAGGTGCTCATAACGGCAATCGAGATAGCCGACAGCCTGTAATCCCAGCCTACTGCGCAGGCGGTCAACCAGCTCATGCCGTGATGCCGTCGTGACCCCGGTATGAAATAAATCCTGCGGCGCGACAGCCGCCTCCTGAAGTTGATCCACGACCAGTGAGATCCCTTCGATATTCTCGGGCAGTGACCACGTGTCCAGTTGTAAACAAGAAAGCTCGAACCAAAGCTTCGCATTGTGTTGTGCGATGTCGGAAAACACCTTGAAAGCAGTGACCTCTGGTTGTGAATCTCGCAGTGACGCGGGCCTGCCTTTTTGCCTTTTTCGTGATGGAGGCGGTGTTTGTATTAAGTGCTGTGGCCGCAAATAGCGCCACTCAATAGCGGCAGTGCTGAGTTGTGTGTTCACCAGAAATTGGCAGAAGTGCGCCAGCAAGCGCTGCATGGCGGGGTGCAGCTCCTGTCGGTTCTGGATGTCAAAGCCGAACCACAGCGTGTCCTCAAAGCGCTCGGGTGGCTGATAAGTCACAGCCGGCTCCTCTTGACGACCTTGCACCTGATTCAGCCAGTTCAAAAAGGGTTCACCGCACCGTTTGCCGAGCGCAGGGAGCGGGATATCCAGTAACTGCCCGAATCGCTGTATACCGGAGTGCCCAAGTCGTTTGATGATTTTGGGGAAGTCGGCCTGAATCAGCTCTAGCGGCAAAGGCGCCAAGCGCTCTGTGAGGGGGCGTTCGGGGTGACGGGCGTTATCGCCCTCAGCATGACTCAGTAGCCAGGCGGCGTCACGGGTTTCAGCGATACCCACACTGACAGTCAGTCCGCGCAGACTCATTTCCGTATCGATCCGCTCCAGAAGCGGTCCAAGACCTCGGTGCAGGCGCAGACAGCTACCGATTTCGATTGTTAGGGCATTATCACGCCAGCGCTCCAGATGCGGTGATAAGCCATAGGCCCAGATGGTGAGTTGCTCGAGCAGGGCATCTTCTGTTTCCGGGGCGCGTTCAAATAAACGGTACTCGGTGTGAGCAAGTAGCGCCTGTGCCGTACTGAGAGTGTGTGTCGGCATTATGCCAGCAAGGCTGGCCGATTCGTCGCAGACCATTACGCGTCGTTGGGCGACAACAATCGTTGCTATATCACTCGCATAGCCATGCTGTTTCAGCAGGGCTTCCAGCGGCAATAAATCAAAACGAAGACAGAGCCAGAGCGACATCACGCCATAATACTGTATTTTTATACAGTATTATGGAATCCATGAACCCCCCGTTTGGGAGTATCCCCGAGGCGGATGAATTCTGTGACAATACGCCGCTCTGACGGCCCTCAAAGCCCGTCATTTTATCGGTCTCGTTTTGTGAGATTCATACTCTCTTTATGAGGAACGCCCCCATGTTTCTTTTGTATCAAGGAAGATTGCAATCGTTTGTAATGAGAACAGACTCTGCCTATCGCGCACTGTGGCTGCTTGTGGCCCTGATGCTGGTGTCCTGCGGCAAGACCGCAGACCAACCGGCGTCGCCGGTTGTTAATGCGCCACCGATATCCGCCGAGCAGCAGCGACTGGAGGCATTTTTTGCGGCGACCTGGGAGGCTGATCTGGCCCGATACCCGGCCAGCGCCAGCTACCTCGGCATCAAAGATCAGCAGGATCAGTGGAACGATGTCTCTGAATCCTTCCAGCTCGAGTCACTTGAGTTGGCCCGGGAGCGTCTGGCGTTTCTCGAAGGTATCGACACCAGTCAACTGTCACCCGCGCGACAGCTTTCCTACCGGCTCTATCGCCTCGACCTAGAGCGCACGCTGGCTGGCGCCGCATTCCGGCACCATCGTTATGTGATCCATCAGTTCCGCGGCCCCCATACCAGCCCGATCAGCCTGCTGGTCAATGTGCACACGATTGATTCAGAACAGGACGCCGAAGACTACATCGCCAGGCTGAACAACCTGCCCGACTATTTTGATGGCGTGATCGAGCAGATCCAGATCCGGATGGATAAAGGTTTGTATCTAGTCGATTGGATGATTCCGCAAATTGTAGCGTCCGCCGGCAATGTGCTGGTCGGCGCACCCTTTGATGAGTCGGGTTCGCCCTCGGTGATCTGGGCCGACTTCAACGACAAGCTGGCCGCGCTCAGGGTGGAGCCTGCCATTGCGGAACAGTTGCGAGAGGCCGCGCGGCAAGCCATGTTGACCGCGGTAAAGCCTGCCTACGAGCGCCTGATTGCGGCCGTTCAATCTCAACAGACAGTGGCGCCCCAAGAAGACGGGGTGTGGCGATTCCCCGACGGCGACGCTTTTTACGCCAACCGCTTGCGGGATTTCACGACCACCAATCTCACTCCCGAAGCGATTCATCAAGCCGGGCTTGCCAATGTAGAGCGGTTACATCGGGAGATGCGTTCTGTCATGGCTGAACTGGGTCAAGAGGGCGAGCTATCTGCCTTTCTTGACCAGGTCCGCAATGATGTGTCTTTGCGTTACGACAACACAGAAGCGGGACGGTTGGCATACCTCGACGCTGCCCGCACCGCGATCGACAGGATGGCGGAGCGGCTGCCCGACTATTTTGGTTTGCTGCCGCAATCGGACTTGATCGTCAAACGGGTCGAAGCCTACCGCGAACAGTCTGCGGGAAAAGCGTTTTACCAGAGCCCCCCGCCCGATAGGTCTCGTCCAGGCATCTACTACGCCAATCTCTACGACATGAACTCCATGCCGACTACTGACCTCGAAGCGCTGGCGTTTCACGAGGGCTTACCGGGACACCACCTGCAGCTCTCGATCGCAGCAGAGCTGGACGATGTTCCGGATTTCCAGCGCCACACCCGCTTTACTGCCTTCAGCGAAGGGTGGGGCTTGTACTCGGAGTATTTAGCGAAGGAAATGGGTTTTTATCAGGACCCTTATTCCAACTTTGGCCGACTCGCGATGGAGTTGTGGCGAGCCGCGCGTCTGGTGGTCGATACCGGCCTGCATCACAAGCAATGGACCCGGGAGCAAGCGGTGGCCTATCTTATAGCCAACACGCCGAATGCAGAGTACGACTGCCAGCGAGCGATTGAGCGGTACATTGCGATGCCCGGACAGGCGACCGCCTACATGATCGGTAAATTGCGGATCGTCGAACTGCGCGAGATGGCCGAGGACGCTCTGGGCGAGGCGTTTGATATCCGCGCCTTCCACGACACGGTACTCGGCTCGGGTGCGGTCCCGCTTGATCAGCTTGAGACGAATGTGCAGGCTTTGATTCAACGGACACTCGCGAGTCGCTGAGTCTCCGCTGTCGCTGGCGGGACTGACCACACGCCGGACGCAATCCGCAGTCCAACCCAAACGGGGCTCTCTTTGCCATGCGGCGGCTGATACTCAGAATGCCGCGCTTTTGTGCATCGGAAAAAGCGATCTATTTTATCTAAACAATCAGCTTTTCAATTCGCGGTGGTGGTGCGTAAATGCGGATTGGGGTAACTGTTTTTAAAGAGGACAGCATAATGAAAGTAACACTATTCAAAACGGCGGTTGTGCACACCGCGCTGGCGGCGGCCCTGGTGGCCCTGCCTGTGATTGACTCGGTGGCCCGCAGCACGCCCAAAAGTACTCAGGCCTGGTGGCCTGCCAGCCTGGATCTGACGCCCTTGCGTCAAAACGAGCGCAGCACAAACCCGCTGGGAGCCGATTTTGACTACGCGGCCGAGTTCGCGCGGTTGGATCTTGAGGCATTGAAGGCGGATATCAACGAGACGCTGACCACCTCGCAGCCTTGGTGGCCTGCTGATTACGGGAACTACGGTCCGTTCTTTGTCCGTATGGCCTGGCACAGTGCGGGTACCTACCGCACCTCGGATGGTCGTGGTGGCGCCGATGGCGGCCAGCAGCGATTCGAGCCACTGAACAGCTGGCCTGACAACGGCAATCTCGACAAGGCCCGTCGCTTGTTGTGGCCGATCAAGCAGCAGTACGGCAACCAGATCTCCTGGGCAGACCTCATGGTCCTCGCCGGCAATGTTGCCATGGAGAACATGGGCTTCAAAACCTTTGGTTTTGCAGGCGGCCGCACGGACGATTGGGAGCCCGAGTGGGTCTACTGGGGTCCCGAGGCAAAGATGCTGGCCGATGAGCGCTATGCCGAGGGCCGTCAGCTCCGTAATGGCCTCGCAGCGGTACAGATGGGTTTGATCTATGTGAATCCTGAAGGTCCCAACGGCAATCCCGACCCGGTGCTCGCCGCACATGATATCCGCGAGACCTTTGGTCGCATGGCGATGAATGACGAAGAGACGGTCGCGCTGATTGCGGGCGGTCACTCGTTTGGTAAGGCCCATGGTGCGCACAAGCCCAGTGATTGTGTCGGTCCTGAGCCGACCGGTGAGGCGATCGTTGAGCAGGGCTTCGGCTGGAAGAACACCTGCGGTAAAGGTAACGCTGAAGACACCGTGACCTCCGGACTTGAGGGTGCGTGGACCGCAACACCCACCCAGTGGTCGATGATGTATCTGGCCAACCTGTTTGCCTTCGAGTGGGAGCAAACGCGCAGTCCTGCGGGTGCGTTGCAGTGGCAGCCCAAGGACGGCGCGGCGGCGGGCACAGTGCCCGATGCCCACCTCAAGGGAGTGAGCCACGCGCCGGTGATGTTTACCACCGATTTGTCGCTCAAGTTTGATCCCAGCTACCGCGAGATCTCAGAGCGGTTCCTTCAGAACCCCGAGGAGTTCGAGCTGGCCTTTGCCAAGGCCTGGTTCAAGCTGACGCATCGTGACATGGGCCCGAAGATTCGTTACCTCGGTGACGATGTGCCGGCAGAAACCCTGGCTTGGCAGGATCCGCTCCCCGAGCGCGACTACAAGCTGATCAGCGATCGGGATATCCGCAAGTTGGAGGCGGCGATTGAGGACAGTGGGCTGAGCAATACGCAGCTGGTCAGCACTGCTTGGGCTTCGGCCTCGACCTATCGCGGTACCGATATGCGCGGCGGAGCTAACGGCGCGCGTATTCGTCTGGCGCCCCAGAACCAGTGGGTGATTAACAATCCTGACGCGCTGGGTGAGGTGATCGCTGTGCTGGAAGAAGTGCAGGACGAGTTCAACAGCGGCTTGTCCCGCGGCAAGCAGGTATCACTTGCTGATGTCATCGTGCTCGCGGGTAACGTCGGGGTTGAGCAGGCGGCCGAGGAATTCGGGGTCGAGGTATCGATTCCGTTTACGCCGGGCCGTGTCGACGCGATTGAAGGGTCTGTGGACGACACTTCTTGGTCGGTCATGGAGCCGCGTCATGACGGTTTCCGTAACTACATGGCCGACCTCGGCTTCATGGCGCCCTCGCAGGCGCTTATCGACAAGGCCGATATGCTTAATCTGACGGTGTCCGAGATGACAGTCCTGTTGGGTGGCATGCGGGCGATGAACGCCAACGCCGACGGCAGTGACCGCGGTGTTCTCACGGATCGCCCGGGAGTCTTGAGCAATGATTTCTTTGTGAATCTGCTCGATATGAACACGGCTTGGGGCCCCTCCTCAGAGGCCTATGTGTTCGAAGGCCGTGATCGCCAAACCGGTGACCTCAAGTGGACCGCGACAGAGTTTGATCTGGTATTCGGGTCCAACTCCGAGCTGCGTTCAGTGGTGGAGTTCTACGCGTTTGACGAGAGTCGACAGCGGTTTATCAAGGACTTCGCCAGCGCCTGGACCAAGGTGATGGACGCGGACCGCTTTGACATCGAAGATTCCGGCAACGTTGTGGTGAGCGTGGCGCAGTAACGGCCCACTCCCCGAGTCACAAAAAAGCCCCGCACATGCGGGGCTTTTTTTTAGCAGTGAATTTGTAGCGGCGACTGATTCAGTGAGATTGACGGGTAATGTCCACGTCGAGTGTCACCGTTGCATTGAGTGAATTGGTAATCAGGCAGGTGTCCTCGGCTTTTTTCAGTACCCGCAGTATTTTCTCTTCTTCCAGCTCCTCGGGAACGCTGATGCGCACTGACAGCTCAATGCGGGTGAATTGCGTCGATCGGTCGACACGTTCCAGCGTGCCCGTGGCATCGCAGTCCAGTGCGTGCCAGGTAATTTGAGACGGCCCAGCCATCGCTCGAAATGTCAGCACGAAGCAGTCAGCGACTGCAGCGATGAGCAAGGCTTCAGGAGACCATTGATCACCGGGGCCGCCGAACTCTCTCGGCACATCAGTGGTCAGGTCTTCCAGACCCTGGCTGGTAACGCGCACCTGGGATTGGTCCGCGTTGGCGGTAGCGAGACAACGATAGTGGTGGGGGAAATCCTGCATGAGAATCTTGGGGTGGTCAGAAGCGAGCGCAAGGATAGCCGCTCCGTCACCCGGACGCTATACCGAAATGAAGCAAGCGCGGATCCGAATGAGGCCCTTGCCAGCTCAGGCAGAGGGCCGAAAGCCGGGTGATGTTCCGAGGGTTTCTGACGGTTCCAGTGATGCCCACACCGCTGCAGCATCGAGCAGTGAGTCATCTGTGGGCAGGGAAATAGTTGGGCTTTGACGCCCGCCCCGTTGCTTGAGGATCTTGATTTTCCGGTAACCGTCGATATGGATTTTCAGGCTGGCGGGGGAGGCTTGCTCCAGTGCTTCAGAAGAGCGAAAGAGAATAGCTGGTGTCCCATGACTGGCTGCTGCCAGCTGTATTTTGCGCAGCTCTGCATAGCGATAATCTGTGGCGCCCAGCCACACAAATACGGCACTGCAGGTGCTGCTTCGCAAGGCCTGTTCGGTTGACCACAGCACCTCATCGCGGCTCTTGGGATGTACCAGCATGATTTCTTGAAGATCGATCCCTTCGCCGGCTAGAAGTGGGGCGTAAGGGGTATAGGGTGGATCAATGAACACCTGCCAACGGCCCTGACCGGATAGTTGCTTCATCATGGGCATGAACACCCCCATGGCATCCAGACCACACTGGTCGCTGATGACCTCGATACAGCCGCCGACAGGCCAGCCTCTGTTATACAGTTGTGTATCCAGTACATCGAAACCCGTTCTGACACCAGAGAAGGTGTGGGCATCGCCATTGGCGGCGGTGTTTTCCGGACGGAGGAAAACACGCTGTTGTTGACCGAGACCAGACGGATCCATACCGTGTTGGTCCATACCTCTCCAGGTGTCGGCACGACGGAAAATATCTTCAAGTAGATAATTCATGATGCACTCCCATTTCATATTGCTGCGCCGAATCACTCCCGCCGACAGGTGGCGTGCTGATGAAACAGCGACAACAGTAAAAGTACTGTATAAATAGACAGTATTTGAGCATGACCCAAAAAGCAAGTGAGGATTTTTCGGACTGTCGTGAAAC
>ERZ802819.1406-NODE-1406-length-14947-cov-18.9136_pt1 | contig 14947 bp, 18 predicted proteins | sample MGYA00345647_ERZ802819 | MGnify/ENA primary metagenome ERZ802819 (study PRJEB30503, sample SAMEA104212355) | marine metagenome | biome: Westerlies Biome; feature: [SRF] surface water layer (ENVO:00010504) within the epipelagic zone...; material: water... | reverse complement strand
GACTGCAAACGAAGCCCCATCCGCCGTAGGCCTTCCCGGGCACTCGACCCTCCCAGGCCATGCAGCAACAACACCAGGCCACGGGGCTCCCGATTCGGTTGATCAAGAAGGGCCAAGAGTTGTCCGGATTGGGCCGCCCCCGTTGGCAGGGCAGGCACATCCACCAACACCCGACGACCCGTCTCAGCGGGAAGATCCACGGTGCGAAGCGTGTCGCGCAGCGTTTGGAGATCACCCCCAAACCAAGGAAAACGCTGCTGAAATGACGAAACCCCCAGCTGCTTCAACAGCTGAGGGTCATTCGCCATCCGAGCGGGATGGTCAGTCACTACTTACCAACGCCGAGATCCTTGAGCTCCACGAGCAGATCTCCCAGCACCTTTTTGGCATCGCCAAACACCATCGAGGTATTCGCTAGATCAAACAGATCGTTTTTGATGCCTGAATAGCCGGCACTCATGCCCCGCTTCACCACAAACACCGTGCGGGCTTGCTGCACATCGAGCACAGGCATGCCATACAACGGTGAATTGGGATCGGTCTTGGCCTGGGGATTCACCACGTCGTTAGCTCCCAACACCAACACCACATCGGTGGCAGGGAACTCAGGGTTAATCACATCCATCTCCTTGAGCTGCTCGTAGGGCACATCGGCCTCTGCGAGCAGAACATTCATATGGCCTGGCATACGGCCTGCAACGGGATGGATCGCGTAGGTGACATCAATCCCCGCGGCCTCCAAGGAACGGGTGACCTCACGGAGCGTGTGCTGGGCTTGGGCCACGGCGAGTCCGTAGCCAGGAACAATGATCACCCGCTCGGCAGCCTCAAGCGTGAGGGCACACTCTTCAACACTGCAGCTCGTGATGTTGGTGTATTCACCACCACCCGCACTCGAGCTGGAGCTCGCTCCAAGCGCTCCACCGAACAACACCGACACCAGGGAACGGTTCATGCCGTTGCACATCACCTGGGTGAGGATCAAACCGGCAGCTCCCACCATCGCTCCTGCCACAACCAGCAACTGACTGCCAACAACGAAACCTGCTGCTGCTGCTGCAACACCGGAGTAGCTATTCAGCAGGGAGATCACCACGGGCATATCAGCGCCGCCAATCGGCAGCGTGACGCCAATGCCCAACAAACTGGAGGCCACCACCAACAGCCAAAGCCCAGTGGCACCACCAGTGGTTCTCACCATTTCGATGGCACCCACCAACGCCGCGACGGCTAAGGCGATGTTCACCACATGGCGCAGGCGGCTTTGCATCCAGGGGGGCGTCGACAGCCAGCCCTGCAACTTCGCCATCGCCACGATCGATCCGGTAAAGGTGATCGAGCCCACGAAGACCGACACAACAATCGACACCAGGGCAACGGGTCCCGTTGCATCGAGGGCAATCGGTTCCAAAGCTGCAGCTAAGGCGACGAGCAACGACGACATGCCACCACAACCGTTGAACAGGGCGACGGTCTCGGGCATCGACGTCATCGGAACCCGCTGGGCCGTGATCACCCCGAGAACACCACCGACGATGCTTCCGCCAACGATCCAAGACCAAGCTTGGGTGTTGAAGGTTGGTACCCCGACGTAATTCACCAAGAGGCCAATCACCGCCAAGCCCATCGCCACAGCCGCCAATTGGTTCGCCCCTCGGGCGGACCTCACTTTCGACAGACCCTTGATACCTAGGGCCAACAACAGAACGGCGACAAGATCGATCGCGTACTTGAGATAGTCAGTCATCAGCGGTTCTCCTTGCGTGCGGGCTTACGGCTGAACATCGCCAGCATTCGATCCGTGACGAGAAAGCCACCGATCACGTTGAACAGGGCAAAACCCAGGGAGACCGAGCCGAGCACCAACAGGGTTGGATTGCCGTCGGCCTTAATGATTGCGGTGAGCGCCGCCAACACCGTGATGCCCGAGATGGCATTGGCACCACTCATCAGCGGTGTGTGCAATGTGGGTGGAACTTTCCCGATCAGTTCAAGACCGAGAAGGCTGCCCAAGAGCAGCACCCATAGAAATTCAACAAACGAGGATTCCATCAGTTGGCTCCTGGGGTAAGAACGTCGCCGCGGCGGATCGAGCCGTCTTGAGCAATCAAACAACCAGCGATCAGTTCATCATCGAGATCCAAACTGAACTGGCCATCCTTCATCGTGGGCTCCAACAGAGCCACAAGATTGCGGGCGTACAGCGCACTGGCGTGGTTGGGAACCGTGCAGGGAAGGTCGTTCCCCCCAATCAACTTCACCCCTTTGCGGTCGACGGTCTGTCCGGGCACCGTCTCCGCACAATTGCCACCCTGTGCCACAGCTAAATCCACAACAACGGCACCGGGGCGCATGCGATCGAGCATGTCTTCACTGATCAAACGGGGGGCTCGGCGGCCCGGCACCTGGGCGGTACAGATCGCCACATCCGCCTCGGCCAATTGGTCAGACAATTGCTGACGTTGCGCTGCAAGAAAGGCATCGGAGGCCTGCTTGGCGTAGCCACCGGATTCGGCAGGCTTGTCGTCCGTTTCTGGCGGCTCGATAAAACGAGCCCCAAGGGATTCCACCTGTTCCTTCACGGCTGGCCGAATATCACTCACGTACACCACCGCTCCGAGACGGCGGGCCGTGGCCACCGCCTGCAATCCAGCCACTCCAGCGCCAAGAATCACCACCTTGGCGGGCTGCACCGTGCCAGCAGCCGTCATCAGCATCGGGAAATAGCGATCCAAGGCGGACGATGCCAACAGCACCGATTTGTAGCCAGCGATATTCGCTTGGGACGAAAGAGCATCAGCCGATTGAGCACGGCTGATTCTTGGCAACAGCTCCAGGGCCATCGCCGACAGGCCGGCCTGTTCGAGGGTCGTCGCTAACGCCGCATTGGCATAGGGCGCCATCAACCCCACCACCAACGCCCTCTGATGCAGACGACGCAAGTTCTCTGACGGCGGCGGCTGCACACAGAGAAGGATGTCGGCTTGGGACCAGGTGCTGGTGTCCCCAACCGCAACCAACGCTGCACCCTGATCGGAATAGGCGGCGTCTAGATAACCCGACGCCACCCCGGCGCCGCGCTCAACTGAGACCGAACAGCCGAGCGAAATAAATTTTTTGACCGTGTCGGGCGTTGCCGCGATCCGGGTTTCCCCCGGTGTCGACTCCACCGGTATCAGAAGTCTGGGCAAGGCGAACACATCCACCGACCTAATAAAGATACCGAGGTCACCATCTTGAGATCCGCAGGATTGTTGAAGAACGCGGCCGAAAGCCGCTGGTGTGGCTAGTTCAAAGGAACATCTCGTGTTTTGTATGGGTCTCAGCGCAATCGAATGTCCTGATGGCGTTTGCCACAGCCACCACGGTGGCCACTCAGTGGAACGCGAAACGATGAAATCGACCCTGCAGGAGCACGGCAGGGACTGGTGCGAACGCCTGGCTGAGCGGATTTATGAGATGTCGGTCGACACGTTCTCCCAAAGCGTGATGCCCAGCCTGCATGCATCGGGCTGGCAACGGCGCCATCTGGACTGGGAGTTCAAACTCGCCGAAAACGACTCCGAACCCGACCAGACCTTGGTTGACGGCATCATCAACGCCACCGAAAGTTTCCTGCGCAGCAGTGAAGTACACCGCTTGTTCATCCAAGAGCTGGTGCAGGGCACGTTTGCTGAGGCCAGTGAAGACGAGCTTCGTGTTCAAGCCGTTCGCACCCTCGTTGAGAAAGAACTGCTCGCGATGATTGAAGAACGGCGCCAAGACCTGCTCGACCGTGTGGCCCATCAACTCATGGACACGGCCAAGGGTGACTTCGAAGCCGCACGTCACGCCACGGAAGATGCCCTTGAAGAAGTTGAACGCTTGGTGTTGAACCACGCCGACGCCCTTTGAACCGTTCGTTGGCTTGACTTGAAAGGAGTGGCCTGCCACCGACGTCTTGGCTGACGTTGATGGCAGGCCCTCAAGAGGTGCCAAAGCCGTTCGAAATCGTTAAAAAGACTCAACCTTCTTCAGGAACACCATCAGCGCCTGCAGCTTCAACCTTCCGGCTCACGCCAACTCGGCACCGATCCAACCGCGGGAATGGCAACAACATCTGATTCAGTTGTTTCGCCGCCGACTGGATCAACTCTCCAGCGGCTCGCCCACGGCTGACCTTGGCGACATTCTTGTCTTTGCCGGACCTGGAGCAGGCAAAACCCTTGGGGCGTTACTGGGCTTTTCCAGCATGCGACGCGAGGGCCATCTGGATCAATTTGTGGTGTTCTGCCATCGAACATCAATCCTGGAGCAGTGGAAACAAGCAGCGGCTGGACTCGGTTTATGCCTTAAGGAATGGCCCTGCACCGATGCGGCGGCGAAAGCGGCTGATGGACTGTTGGTGACATACCAGGGAGCGGGGCGTCAGCTCAAACCTCTGCAGCAGCAACTCGGGCAACTTCAAGCTGATCGCTGCATGGCGATTGCCGATGAGGCTCACCACCTTGGGCTCGATCCTGAAGACCCCAAGGCACCGGCATGGGGACAAACCTTCCAAGCGCTGACCGAAAGCTTCAGGTTGCGAGTCGGACTCACTGGCACACCATTCCGCGCCGACAACTTGGGATTCTGCGCAGCCCGCCGGATTCGCATTGTTCAAGACGGCATGGTGATGGAGCAAATTCGCCCTGATCTATGCGTTGAGCCGAGGGACCTGATCGCCGCTGGAGACGTGCGACCTCTCGAATTCCGCTTTCAAGACGGGTGGGTGGAGCACAGTCGAGAAGGGATGCCCGATCGCGACGTGTCACCCCTCTCCGCCGAACATCGGGAAAGCTGGCGAGCCCGCAACCTTCGCCGCGCCATCCGCTTGGCCGACAGCAGCAGCATCGGTCAACAGGTGTTGCTGCGAGCGCAGCGCAAGTTGACGGACTTACGGCAAAGCCATCCTGATGCGGCAGGACTTGTCATCGCCAGGGATATTGATCACGCGGAAGCCATCGCCACGCTGCTGAAGGAAGACGGCAATCGCGTGGAGCTCGTGCATTCCCAAAGCCCACAGGCGGCAGAGCGGCTCCATGGATTTCAATGCGGCACGGCCGACTGGCTCGTCAGCATCGATATGTGTGCTGAGGGTTTTGATGCACCACGACTGAGGGTTGTGGCTTACCTCACCACCGTGGTCACCCGAAGTCGGTTTGTTCAAGGCATCACACGGGCGGTTCGAATGACGGCAACCCTTGCGGCAACTGAAACTATCCCCCGCGCACCCTCGTTTGTTTTTGCTCCAGCCGACCCACGACTAATGGACTACGCCCGTTCTTGGTCGATCGCGGAGCCCTACGTTTTACGTCCGCGCGAGGATGCCGATGCGGATGAACTTGGGGCTGGTGGGCACTGGCGTGGTCCCAGCCTTCCCATGGAAGCTGTGGAAGATGGAGCCGGGAATGTGATCCGTCTCAAGACACCAGAACTTCCACTGTTTTTGCAGCAGTGATTACAGCTTTCTTGAGAGAAAAATGCGAAGTTTTCAACATGAGGGCCACGATTAAGCCCTTGGATCCACCAACCTTGCCCACAGCGAAGAGATTGTTATGGATGCAGCAATGGAGCGCCGTATCAATGTTGCGACCAACTGGGCATCAACTCGGATTGCTTATCTCGACAAAGCTGAGCGCTATGAAGACAGTTATGCCATCACCCAAGAATTTCGAGAATGGATTACATGCATCGGCGAAAACGTGGCGATGCTTGATGACACAATCCTGATCTCGCCAAATAATTCGAAAAAATCGGACGGCATCAACGACCGCCCGTCGAGCGATCATCAGGTCGAAATCTAAAGGTTTTATTCATTTTGGTGGTGTAGGAAACACGAACTCCAAACAGCACGTTTGGAATCATTGAGGCCTTAGATTTAACTCATAGTGAATCCGTATAAGGGCATGGTTTCTGGTGCTCCCGAGTCGATCGAAAACCTTGTAATTGTTGGGTCAGGGCCGGCTGGATATACAGCAGCCATTTATGCCGCCAGAGCCAACCTTCAGCCCATCTTGGTAACGGGATTCCAGCGAGGAGGAATTCCGGGCGGGCAACTCATGACCACGACCCACGTCGAGAACTTTCCTGGATTTCCCGATGGAGTGCTCGGACCAGACTTGATGGATTTGATGAAGGCTCAAGCGGTTCGCTGGGGCACCCATTTGCTTGAGGCCGACGCCGATTCCATTGACCTAAGCCAGCGCCCATTTCAGATTCAAGTTGAAGGGGAAACCATTCGGGCCCATGCCGTTGTGATTGCAACGGGTGCCAGTGCGAACCGCTTGGGATTGCCCTCAGAGGAGAAATTTTGGAGCCGTGGCATTAGTGCTTGTGCCATTTGTGATGGAGCGACACCCCAATTCCGCAACGCCGAACTCGCCGTTGTCGGTGGCGGTGATTCCGCCTGCGAAGAAGCTGTTTATCTCACGAAATACGGCAGCCACGTGCATCTGATCGTGCGCTCCGAGCGGTTACGGGCCAGTGCCGCCATGGCCGACCGAGTGCTTGCCAACCCAGCCATCACCGTGCATTGGACCAGTGAAATTGTCGATGTAAGCGGTGAAGACTGGATGGAAACGCTTACCTTGCGAAATCGCACTGATGGTTCAACCGCTGACTTAGCGGTCAAAGGCTTGTTTTATGCCATTGGCCACACACCCAACACCGAGCTGTTGAAAGGTCAAATTGACCTCGATAGCAAGGCTTATCTCGCCACAACATCGGGCCGCCCAGAAACATCCATTGATGGCGTGTTTGCCGCTGGTGATGTGGCGGATGCTGAGTGGAGGCAAGGCATTACAGCAGCTGGCAGCGGCTGCAAGGCAGCCTTAGCGGCCGAGCGTTGGCTGAGCCATCACGATTTAGCCACCCGAATGAAACGGGCCAACGTTGAGCCCGCCAAGGCGGAACGGCCGGTGAACGTGGATGTCACCACGGAAGCCACCTACAGCCCTGAAGGGCTTTGGCAAAAAGGCGGTTATGCCCTACGCAAGCTGTATCACGACAGCAACAAACCGCTCATGGTTGTTTACACCTCACCAAGCTGTGGCCCTTGCCACGTGTTGAAGCCTCAGCTTCAACGGGTGATCAATGAGCTCGACGGGGCCGCCCAAGCGATCGTGATTGATATCGAATCCGACCAAGAGATTGCCGAGCAGGCAGGGGTGAGCGGTACCCCCACCATTCAGCTGTTTCACCAAAAAGCGATGGTGAAGCAATGGCGTGGGGTGAAACAACGCAGTGAGTTCAAACAGGCCATCGAAGCCCTGGTCTGATCAGCGGCGCCGTGGTCCACCTGGGCGATTGCCGCCGGGGCGTCCACCGGGTGCTCCGGCATTGCGTTCGCGGTAAGTGATCCGCCCGCGGGTGAGGTCGTAGGGACTGATTTCGACAAGCACCTTGTCGCCAGCCAACAATTTGATCCGAAATTTGGTCAGCTTTCCTGCAGCGCGACATAAACACTGGTGACCGGCAGGCTGCTCGAGCGTGACCAGATAGAACCCATTGCCCTGTTCCTTCTCGATCACACCCGAGGTTTCGATCATGCGCTGGTGAGGTTTTCAACCTGTAATGCCATTCACTTTAGGAGGGTGCATGCAGAACCCAATCAGAGATTTTTCCCTTTAAGGTCAACGCTCGCTCAAACCAAATCGATGATGCTCCCCCCCCTTACCCTCGATTTGGGCTTGCTGCTGATTTCCATCGGAGCGGTGAACCTTTGGCGGGCACGCCAAGGCAATGCCCAATAAGCCAAGGATTGTTCGACGCCATCGACGTTGAGACCAAGCATGCCAAAAGAAAGCTGATCAACCCCCAATAAAAAATCTTTAACCATAAAAATATTTTTGTCTGAAGTAATTTCTTGAGATTTATCCCGAAGATTGTTATTTTGAAGCTGTCTTTAAAAGAGCCAGCGGCTGAACTTGACGACTTTGTTGCTTCATAAGCCATACGGGGTGCTTAGCCAGTTCACTCGCGAAGAGAACAGTCGCTGGGCCAGCCTGCAAGATTTTATTGATACACCCGATGTGTATGCAGCTGGTCGTCTTGATGCCGACAGCGAAGGATTACTTGTACTCACAAGCAATGGACGACTCCAACAACAGTTAACCAATCCTCGCTTCGGTCATTGGCGAACCTATTGGGTTCAAGTGGAGGGAACTCCCCAGCACCATCAATTACAACAACTTCGCGACGGCATCACGGTGCAGGGCCATCGCACGCGTCCGGCCAAAGCCGCATGGCTGAAAGCTGAAGCCATACCAACCATCAGGGATCGCATCCCACCGATTCGGGTCCGCGCAACCATCCCCACTCACTGGCTGGAAATCTCCCTCATGGAAGGCAGGAATCGTCAGGTACGTCGCATGACCGCAGCCGTTGGCCTGCCCACGCTTCGATTGGTCCGCCACACCATCGACCTCATGGATGGGGGCACTCCCTTGACCCTGACAGGACTCGAACCCGGCGCATCGCGGGGAGTGAGCAAGGAGGAAGAAGCTCGTTTTGTGCAGTTGCTTAAGGGCAGCAACCCGAGGAACCAGGCAGGTCGCCGACGAGGGTGACAGCCCGAAACTCGATTCCTTCAACTTCCCTCCAGGGATCCTGGCTGCGATCGGCGTAATGCACCTGCTCGAAGCCAAGGCGGCGGAATGCATCAAGAAATGCGCTCTCTTCCCAAGCTCCGCTGATACAGCCGCTCCAGAGATCTGGATCGTCCTGAAGGTGCTGGGGCACAACTTGATCGCAAACAATGTCGCTGATGGCGACTCGACCACCTGGAGCAAGAACGCGTCGAATGTTGGCCAAAAGACGCTCTCGATCGGAAGGATTCACCAAATTGAGAACGCAATTACTTAAGACCAAATCAACGCTTTCCTCAGCAACAAGGGGCGTTCCATCGCCGATGGGGGCATCAAGCGCCTCAATGGATCCATCCACAAATTGAACATTGTTGTAGCCAATCGCCTCAGCAACTTGGGCCGCAGCACCACGGGACAAGGCCAACATCTCGACGTTGCGGTCGACGCCGATGACGGCACCATCGGCACCCACAAGTTGAGAACATATAAAGGCGTTCTTGCCGCTGCCACTGCCAAGATCCAACACCCGATCACCCGCACGAACCCAGCGAGTGGGATCTCCACAGCCGTAATCACGCTCGACAACGGCGTTCGGGATGACACGCAGGAGTTCAGGATCAAACCCCACAGGGGTGCACAAACAAGCCTCTTGCGCATGGGCCGCAGCGCCATAACGCTCATCCACGGCACGGGTTTGATCGAAGGCATCCGATGGCGGACAACAAGAATCAGCCATTAGCCGATGGCCTCCTGCAGCTCACGCACAACATTCCATTGGCCATACCAATAATTTGCCTCTGCTCTCCTGGCCGGGTCTTCTAAGCCATCGATGGCATCGGGGCCAACGGTTTTCCAAAGCTCGTGGCCACACGCCCGGGTCAGGCCTTGCTCAGCCTCGTCAGAGAGCAAAAGCAGCCGGCGCTGCAGGTTTTTGAGCTGAGCGACGGCCATAGGACCAAAAAATCTAAATAAATAGTACAAATCAACTAAGAGAAAACAAGGCCTAGAAGGGAAGTTTTTTCTTGGCGTCTTTGTCCAGATCCGCCTCCATCTCACGAAGCTTCTTGAGAATCGTGTCGTAATACTCCCGGATATAACTCTCCATATCCGTTGTCTCGGCTTCATCCAAGCCGAACGCGGCATAACTGGATTTCATCGGGGCATCGAGGGCCTGACCACCACCGGTCACTTCTGCGAAGGCCAGACGTTCGGCCACATTGACGGCAGGCTCGAAAAATGAAGCAACGCCTTGCATCAGCTTGATCAAGATCGGCTGAACGCGGAACACACGCGCCGTTTTATCGCTGCAACGCTCGCACAGCTGAACCAGTTGCCCCGTATTCCAGGCTTTAGGGCCGACAACAGGGAAGGTTCCCCTCACCGTTTCTGGACGTTCGAGGGCCGCCACCGCAAAACGGGCCATGTCCTGCGTGTTCATATAAGCAATCGCCGTAGGACTTCCACTCACCCAAACGGTTTGGCTTTCTAAAACTGGGATTGCGAATTGGCTAATCACACCCTGCATAAAGGCTGCGCCTTGGAGAATGGTGTAATCAAAATCCGAAGCCTCCAGCAGATTCTCAGTGCAAGCCTTGATGTCCATCAACGGCACATCGCGATACCGGTGAGCCCCTAGTAAGGAAAGGAACACGAATCGCTTCACATTGGCGCGATCACAGGCCTTCAGAAGATTGAGCTTTCCGTCCCAATCGGATTCGTAAATGCTCTGCGGATCACTAGGTCGGCTGGTGGCGGCATCGATCACCGCATCAACACCGTCAAGGGCGTAATCGAGGCTGTCGGGCTCCAACAGGTCACCGCGCGTGAGCTCACAGCCCCACTCCTGCAAAAACGCCGCCTTGCGAGGGGTTCGGACCATGCAACGAACCTGATGCCCTGCATCCAAGGCTCGACGAGCAATCTGCCGTCCGAGGGTGCCCGTTCCTCCAACCACCAGAACCTGCATGGCACCTCGACTTCAAGGTTGGGAGCTTAGTGGGCCTGAGGCAAAAGCTGCCGAATCAATCGCCCTCAAGTTTCAACAGCAAGGCACCACCGACAAGACCAATGGGGATCAAAACCCAGAAAATGGCGGCCGTTCCGAAAATTTCTGAAGCCATGTTCGAGGCGCAACTTTCACGCTCCATTTAAGTCCCTTCGGAACACAAATCAGCGCAAAGCCTTAACAGGACTGTTAAATCTGCATCGGTTCGCACTTGCCCAGCCATCACGCCACTGGGATAGGCCTGAAATCCGGCTCGCCGCACCGCTGTGACGAGCTGGTTCAAGGGCGGCGGCCCCCCAACACCAACCCGTCGCGCCAACTCATCGGTGGGCCACACCGTTGCTGGACTGCCTGGGTCGGCTTCTAAACGCTCCAGTAACCGCTGCGTCTGCTTGGAGATAGCCCCCGGTTCCCGCAGCCATGGATCCCGGCGCAACGCAGCCAACGTTTGAGGATCCTGCAAAGGTCCGATCCAGAGGGGACCGCTCACACTCCACCGACCTGCTCCGCTTGCACAGCGACAGGTTGGCCATCCACTGAGATTTCTCAAAATCTGCACCACTTGCGATCCACAGGCGTCACAGCGAGCCAAGAGGCCTAAGCGATGCTCCTCGCCCGGTTGAAGATGCCGCCGCATGCGCACACCAACCCGAAAGGTTCTTCCTTCACTGAAACAAAGCAGGGGTTGAAGACCCCGACCCAACATCCATGCTTGACGGGCCAGCAATCCAAGTTGGTGCCGCAAAGCCAATTCCCAGCTCGCAGGATGCACCCGTGCAGCCGCACCAAAGCTGCGAACCGCTCCAGCGCGGTCGTGGCCCGTTGGGGAGCGCCCATCCGTACTTGCCAGCAGCAGCAGCCCCTCGAACCGCAAGGCTTGTAGAACGGGCTGAATTAATGCCCCAGGGGCGCCGAACGCATCAAGATCGATCAAATCGAAAAAGCGGCCTTCCAGATACGCCTGCGCCAACAACACCTCGGCAGCCTGGGAACTGATGCGCACCGGCATCGGCAGACCACTCAGGTTGCTCTCCAGGCAGGGCAAGCGATCTGGGTCGCCATCGTTCACCCAGAGCTCAACCCGCTCTGGTCTGACCGGAACGGCTTCTAATCCCCAGCGCAAACCACGAATCCCGCACCCTGCCATGAGATCGAGCCAGCGGAGTTGGCCCTCCGCGTTCTGCTGTTGATGACGGGCCAACAGCACCGAACAGTCCCGAGAAGGCCGAGAATCCGGACGAAAAAACCCCGATCCCAGCGTTAGGGAGGCGGACCCTTCGCGATAGTGATGGTCCGGTATGCCCAGAGCTGTGTCAGCCAATGCACTCCAGCCTGCCGAGCCATGGTGCCCGGAGGGCGAAACCAGCGCCTGGGGGCACCACCACGCATGGACTTGGCGTCGACAGCCAAGTCGTGGAAAGCAACATCAAGCATGGACATGTCATTGGCGAGTTTTGGGGCCAAGTCATGGCCCAGCCCTCGTGCTCTTGCATGGTTTCGGGGCCTCGAGCGGGCACTGGCGGCGCATCGCGCCGAAACTGGCGGCCCAAGGCTGGCAAGTGTTCAGCCTCGACCTCTTGGGATTTGGCGCATCGGAGCAACCGGGGATTCGCCAGGGAGGTCCACTGGATAACCGGATTTGGGGACAGCAAACCGCTGCCTTTCTCCAGGAGATTGTTCAGCGGCCCGCCGTGCTCGTGGGGAACTCCCTGGGTGGTCTCAGTGCCCTCACCACAGCCGTTCTGACGCCCGATTTGGTGAGAGCACTCGTGGCAGCACCGCTGCCTGATCCGGCCCTACTCCAGCCGGTGCCACGACGACGTTCACCGTGGCGACGACGCTGGCAACGGGGATTACTCAGCTTGATCGTTCAACTGATTCCCTTGCAGTGGATCGTGCCAGTGATTGCCCGCAGCAAGCTGATTCGGCTTGGACTGCAAGGTGCCTACACCTGTTCCATCACCAACGACCTTGACCTGCAACAGCTGATTTGTCGTCCAGCCCGCCGACCGACCGCAGCCCGAGCCCTACGGGCCATGACCCTTGGGATGGGTCTTCGACCCAGCGGAGCAACAGCTCCGGCCCTACTGGAACAGCTAGCGACAACACAACTTCCGATGTTGATGCTCTGGGGCCGAAACGATCGTTTTATCCCCCTCAGCGTCGGCCAATTGGTTGTGGATCAACACCCCTGGGTGGAGCTCAAAGTGCTCAATCACTGTGGGCATTGCCCCCACGATGAGGACCCGAATCAGTTCCTAAATGCCCTGCTGCCCTGGCTGGACCGTAACTTGGGTAACAGCAGACCGGCAGGGGACGTTCAGCAGACATGAAGCACACCCTTTCGGTGCTTGTGGAGGACGAATCTGGAGCACTCAGCCGCATCGCTGGATTGTTCGCCCGCCGTGGTTTCAATATCCACAGCTTGGCTGTGGGGCCAGCGGAAGCCGATGGCCAATCGCGCTTAACGATGGTGGTGGAAGGCGATGAGCAGACCCTGGAACAGATGACCAAGCAGCTGGACAAGCTGGTCAACGTTCTCCAAGTTCTGGATTTAACCCAGCGACCTGCGGTGGAACGCGAACTGATGCTCCTGAAAGTGAACGCCCCAGCCGAAACGCGAAGCGCCGTTTTTGATCTGGTTCAGGTGTTCCGCGCCAAGGTTGTCGACGTGGCCGATGAAGCTCTAACCCTTGAAGTTGTGGGCGACCCCGGCAAATTGGTAGCGCTTGAACGCCTGATGAAGCCCTTCGGCATCCTTGAAATCGCACGAACCGGAAAAGTGGCCCTCGAGCGGGCTTCCGGGGTGAACACCGAACTGCTCAAGGTTTCCCCCAGCGAAACGCGGATCCCCGCTTGAGTTCAATCGCCAAGGCTGGCCTTGGTGATCCGATCCCCCTGGCGAATTTCATCAACAACGTCCATACCCTCAATCACCCTCCCGAAAACGGCATAACGGCCATCCAGTTCTGGCAAGGGCTTTAAGGCGATATAAAACTGAGCACTGGCGGAGTCTGGGGCCTGAGACCGTGCCATCGCCACCGAACCACGCTCATGGTTCAGCCTGAGGGAATCCAGCTGACTGGGATTGGTAATTTCCCGGCTGTAGCGGGGATTATCTTCTCCACGGAAACCGATCTCCAGGGGAATCATTCGGGATTGACCGGTTTCTGGATCAACAAAACTGCCAGTGCCCAATTGATTTAAGGGAACGGAACGATCCGTTGACTTGGGATCTCCCCCTTGAACAACGAAGGGAACGGGTTCGCGAACCACGCGATGAAACATCGTTCCGTCGTAGGTGCCACGACGCACCAAATCCACAAAATTTCCGGCTGTAATCGGCGCAGCATCACCATCCACCTCGATCGTGATCTCGCCTCGATTGGTGCTCATCTGCACCTGGGTTATGCCCTGAAGACAAGGAACATTTGCATCAGCACAGGATGGTGTTGGCGAGGCCTGCGGTGAAGGACTGCAACTCACCATCAATGGGATGAGAAGCAGCAACGACCACACAACACGACGAAGAGGAGAACGCATGGGAATCAAAGTCCTTCGAGATTGACGCCGAGAAAACGGGCGAGTTCGGCTCCTTCCTGCTCGAGTTGAGCCAATGGCAGCGGCTCACCCACACGGGTGAGGGGAAGATCGCGACGCCCCTGGAGACGCAGAGACACGCGGCGACGGGCATTGAACCCATCACGCACTTCAACTTTCACCGCTTTGACATCTTTTAAGGGAAATTCCACGCAAACCGGTCGACGAAAACCCCGACGGCTAATCACCACAACACCTGATTCTTTATCGAAACGATTGCTTCCAGAGCCCACGTCGACAGCGATCACGTACCAGAGATATGAGGCCAACAGTGCAGCGGCGATGCTGTACAGGCCCATCACCAGACCCTGAGGAACAAAAATCAGCGCTGCAGGATGCCCAAAGGGCAACAGGTCTTGTCCGAGATAGCTGGAGAGTGACGCCAACAAGAAGCCAACACCTCCAACACTGACGGCTGCGGCAACCAAAAAATTAGAAAGTCGCCGTGAGCCGAGCACCGATTGCTCCAGCACTGCTGCGGACATGAAAAGGGCGGTATTTACTGCTCATTGTGGAGGGAGACGGCGCGCAATAGCGAAAGCAAAAGAAATCCCAAAGAAACGAAGCGATACAAGGGATTTCAGGTGATGCAAACACGCCCCACAGCATGGGTTGAGATTGTTAAGGTCGCTGGCGTATCCCACAGCCTGCGGTTTCCCGCACCCGTTCACCCTCATGACGATTGCTGTAGGACGCGCGCCTCAGCGGGGATGGTTTGACGTCCTCGATGACTGGC
>ERZ802819.1405-NODE-1405-length-14949-cov-8.36632_pt1 | contig 14949 bp, 10 predicted proteins | sample MGYA00345647_ERZ802819 | MGnify/ENA primary metagenome ERZ802819 (study PRJEB30503, sample SAMEA104212355) | marine metagenome | biome: Westerlies Biome; feature: [SRF] surface water layer (ENVO:00010504) within the epipelagic zone...; material: water... | reverse complement strand
TGCTTCGCAGTTTGTTGGTATGGTGTTTATTATTGCAGCAGAGCTTTTATGGAATATATTGTTGCAAGTGACGAAGGACATATTATAAACACTAGCAGCGTTAATGGTTTCTGGGCTACTTTGAATGGAGTACCTCATACCTCATACTCGGCCGCCAAATTTGCTGTTAAAGGTTTCAGCGAGGCATTAATTGATGATTTTAAGGTTAATGCACCACATGTTGGAGTTTCAGTTGTAATGCCAGGGCATATTGGAACTTCTATAGCTGAAAATACAGGGAAGATTTTAGGGGAAAGATCAGATGAAGATTATGAAAAGACAAAGGAAGCTATGATAAAAATGGGAATGCCGGTTCATAACTTTTCGATTGAACAAATTAAAGATCAAATAAAAGAAAATGCTGAGTCTTTTAAAAATAATGCTCCTACATCTTCAGCTGAAGCTGCAGAAATTATTCTTAATGCTGTAAAACGAAAAGAATGGAGAGTGCTTGTTGGAGAAGATGCGAAGGCAATTGATGGGTGGGTTAGAAACTCACCGGAGGATGCTTACAATATAAATTTTAATGGGGAGAGAAGGGGAGAATAGATGAAAACGTTTAAAGATAAAGTCGCTGTAATTACTGGAGCAGGATCAGGAATGGGAAGATATCTGGCAGTATTGCTTGCACAAGATGGCGCTGATGTTTGCGTTACGGATGTGAATGAAGAGACATTAAATGAAACAGTCGAAATGTTAAGAAAATATAATGTATCTGTCTCTTCTCATGTTTTAGATGTATCCGATAAAGAATCTATAGAGGCCTTACCTCAAAAGGTGATCGATCAACATGGAAAGGTTGACTTGGTATTCAACAATGCTGGTGTTACAACGGGATCGCACTTTAAGGATATGGATGAAAAGAACTGGGATTGGGTAATGGGGATTAACTTTGATGGCGTTATAAATAGTACAAGAGCATTTATACCTCATATGATTGACAGTCCTGAAGCAGCTATCGTCAACACATCATCTATCTTTGGTATGGTTGCTGTCCCTGGACAAACCGTTTATCACGCAACAAAGTTTGCCGTAAGAGGATTTACCGAAAGTTTAGCTCTTGAGATGAAAGCAACAAATCCAAATCTGCAAATCCATTGTGTTCATCCTGGCCACATTGGAACAAATATTGCGGCAACTGCAAGAATGAGTGATGAAGACTTCAATAGAGATGATGGAGCTAGAGACTCTATTTTCACAAGAAATGCTCCAAAATCTCAACAGGAAATGGGAGATCTTTTTAGGGAAGGAGGTATGCACCCCAGTAAAGCTGCAGAAATTATTTTGAATGGTGTGAGAAAGAAGAAAAGTAGAATTTTTATTGGTTTAGATGCTAAATTATTAGATCTTTCGCAAAGATTATTTCCTAAACATTATCACAAGACTTGGGCTTTTTTCATGCCATTTTTGATGATTTTCAGAGATAAGAAGGCATTAAAGTCAGTCGACTAATTTTTTATAAGTAGAGTAGTTAGGATTATCAATAGTAATTTTATTCTTTGATAATTTAACAAGCAGATTCTTTAAATCTTCGTTTTGTAAGTCTAACTTTTCTTCTTTAATCAATAATGCAAGATCTTTAATATTTGCAGTATCTGACTCAATTAGTTCTCTTAAATCCTTTATTACTTCATCAGATAATTTCTCTCCGAGTGCTATTTCTCTGCTGACTATGTTTAATACATTTTCGACAATCCTCAACTTAAATGCTAAGTGAGGAGGAACCTCATCTTTTATTTTTTCATTTAAAAAATGATTCACCGCATCCAATAACTCAACACTATCGGGTTTATCAAAGATCATTATCTACCTCCTAAAAAAAGCAAGTCCACTATATCAATTTCCGTTTCAGATACTCTTCTGCCAATTGCTGCTTTTTCTACAGAATTAATGGTTCCATTTAAATGAGCAGATGCTTGTATGAGGCAAATAACTCCCCACCTGAAAGTTCCAAAAACTTGCCATGCCTTAACTGTTTCCGCATCAACTTGATATTTACTTACGGAGTTGTATCCATCCAGAAGGTCTTCTAAATTTCCAAATCCACCTACAACTTTATCTGTATTGCCAAACCTCCAAGAATTCCCGCAAATCCATCCAAGATCCTGTAAAGGATTACCTACATGAGCAAGTTCCCAATCTATAATTGATTGCAATCCATCTTGACTAACAATGATATTCCCAAGTCTGAAATCACCATGTACAAGAGCATCATCAATTTCACCAAAGTTTTGTTCCTTGAGCCAAAGATAGGTGTACTCAAATACAGGAGAAGGCTGATTGAATAAAGTATAGGTTTCATATAAATCACTCAGTTGCTCTTTGACAGTCTTTTTTGGAAGGAAACTAAATTCTGCTATATCTGCTTGATGAATTTTTGCTATGGATTCACCACATTCAAAAGCAAGATTTTGAAGTGCATTTTTATATTCTGCATCTCTTAAGATTTTTCTTGCAATAGTTTCACCTTCAACAAATTTCATAATGTAGGAATCTCCTAGAGGTTCGCTAAGAGATGATACAGAAATGATTTCGGGAACTAATGCACCTAATTTTCTTACAGTTTTTTGGATTTGGGCTTCATCTGAAGTTTTGATTGCAAGAGGTCCTTCAATTCCTGAACCTCTCCTAAGAATATATTTTTCAGATTTATCTTTGAGCTTTACTTCAAATTTCCAAATTTCTTTTGATGCTCCTCCAGTTAAAGGCTCAAGATTTATGATCTCACCATTAATGGATTCACTATCAAGTTTCTTTGATAAAAGATTGCCTAACTCTTGGTTCATTTAGCTCTCTAAGCTTGCATCTCTTTCACCAAAATCCCATCCCACCCCATTATTTTGATAATTTTTTAAGATTCTTCGAGCAACAGATTGAACATGTACCTCATCTGGACCATCATAAATTCTTGCTTCTCTAGCGTGTCTGTACATTAAGCTTAGAGGAGTATCATCAGTAAGACCTTTAGCACCATGTACTTGAATGGCTCTATCAATAACATTATGAACCATTTCAGCACCTACAACTTTTATCATTCCTATCTCTATCCTTGCATCATCTCCTTGATCAATCCTTTTAGCAGCATCTAGTGTAAGCTGTCTGCTGGCCTGAATTTCACAAGCACTATCAAAAACAAATTTTTGCATTAACTGTTTATCAGCTAGAGGAGTCCCAAAAGTCTCCCTTGAATGTAATCTTTCACACATTAAATCAAACGCTCTTTGGGCTTGGCCAAGCCACCTCATGCAGTGAAAGATCCTACCGGGCCCTAATCTTCTTTGAGCAATTAAGAAACCTTGCCCTCTAGGACCAAGAAGATTTTCTTTAGGCACTCTGACATTGTCATAATTAACTTCATAATGACCACCATTTATGCCAAGAACCGGAGTTTCTCTCACTATCTTGTAACCAGGATTATCAGTTGGAACAATAATCATACTGAAAGCACCATGACTAGGAACATCTAACTCGGTACGACACATAACGGTCGTGTAAGAAGCTCTGGCAGCTCCTGTTGTAAACCATTTAGTTCCGTTTATAACCCATTCATCACCTTCAAGAATAGCAGTAGTTTGTAATTGCGTTGGATCCGAACTAGAAATATCTGGTTCGGTCATTGCAAAGCTTGGAAACACTTCACCTTGAACCAGTGGTTCAAGATATTCATCTCTCCATTTTTTAGGGGCAAATTCTCTAAGCATTATTGAGTCTTGAAGTGAATGCGTTCCTAAAGCAACCATCGCGCTGGAAGATCTTCCAACAACTTCATTTATATAGACATATTCCATGAAAGGCATACCTTGACCTCCTATATCTTTAGGATGGCCAAGCGCCCACAAAGAATTATCTTTTGCTTTTTGCATAAGTTCAGAAAGTTTCTCTTTAGATTCCTCGTTTCCTTTGTGAAGAATAGGTTCAGCAGGATAAACTTCCTCTTCAACGAACCGTTTTACTTCTGATCTTACTTCTTTCCAGTTTCTTTCCATTTCTATCCCCGTTTTATTTTTTTAAATTTATTGATTGCTTAAACCCCTTAAGACTTACTTTACTCTTTTCTATAATTACGTGTTCCTCTCCCTGAAGAACATTTTCATTGAACTTATAGATGATATTGTAATTTCCTCTCAAACATTGTTTGTTATGTTTTGATGCCTTTGCACTCACGCCTTCATTTAATGATAAGTATTTCTTCATCTTCGAAGAAGAGTATTTTTTAGATAATAAAATCATTGATTCTTCAGGCGATAAAATCAAGGCAGAGGCATTATTACCGCCAAAACCTTTTGCATTCAGCAAAGCTGCACTGAAGTAACTTTTATCTTCTTTATGATTTTCAAGAAGAATATCTAAGTTCTTCTGATGTACATCTTCAGCAATAAAATCAGTTGAGTGTATACCTGGCACTATACCTTTATCCCAAGTTCCTAGGGTAGCTGTAAGTTGATCGCCAGAAGCAGGGGCCATACTATGACCCAAATAAGATTTGATGCCTGTAACTGGAAGAGATTTTATTCCAAAGGTTTGTGCTACTTCATCAAGAATATGAGACTCAGTTGTCCTATTTGCAGGCGTTCCTGTTCCATGTGCATGCACGAAGGTTCTGTTTCGCAATTTTTTCAGCCCAATTATTTTTTCTGCTTCTGAAGCACATTTGGCCATAGTTATGTAATTACCAACTCCTGGCCCGCTAATTGAACTTTTGAATCCATCTGAATGAGATGAAACAGCAGACACACATCCATAAACCTCGGCCCCTAATTCTATAGCTAAAGCATCATCCATTAATATTACGAATTGTGCAGACTCACCAAGCACCATCCCCACATTTTGACCAAAAGGCCTGCAAGCTTTCTTTTGAATTGGACCATCTTTTAAATTTTCATTATGTTGAGCCTGCATTTCCATCATCCTTTTATCATCTGATAAGGCGCTCATTGCATAAAAACCATCAACAATCTCTGGAGTGATAGGGGCTTCTGCACCGCCTACAACCACAAATCTAGCAGATCCCGACTCAATAGCTTCTTTCCCCATTTGCAGGTTATACAAAAATGTTGCACACGCACCAACAACATGACCAGTGCGTCCCACACTACCTAAAATATAGGCATTAATGAAATCAGCAGACATTTCTACTAAACCTAGAGCTAAATTTTTGGAACTCGCTCTAGATCCTTTAGATCTAGATTGCATCAATCCACCAAATCCGAAGCCATCCAGTTGACCTATTGCTGCCCCACTAAAAACTGCTACTTCATCTGGAGCAATTTTTTCTTGGATGATTTTCCAGTCAACTCCAAGCTGTCCAAGAGCATCACCCATACCAAATATTGTCATCTGAAGTGCTTTCGGATGTTGTCTTGCAGGGTATAAGCTAGAAGGATCAAATCCTTTTGGTAATTGTCCGGCTGCACTTGCACCGATTTGGTCAAGAATAATTCCATCTTGATCGTATAAATCCCTGTCTATTTCTCTTACCATTGAATCAGACCTTATATCTGTGATGTTATCGAGTAAGTATTTTTTAAGATCAATTGAATCACCTGAATTAGTTTCCCAAGATCTACCAATAGGCTCAATTTTGCCCTGAAGAACCGCCAGGTCTTGAAGAACCTCAAGTTGTTCTTTACTTGAAAGAGAATCGAAGACCATATTTTTATAGGCAAGGTAAGAAGAACTTCTTCCTGCCGAATTTATTCCTCCGAAGCCGGTTATTAATGCAAGAGATTTAGAAGTCATATGATTAAATTATTTTAGTCTTACAGATTTTTATATTGTATGGCAATATTCACATAAGTTTTAAAGTATATAACAAGGGAGAAGTTATGCATCCGGGAGTTAATGGGAAAAAGTTTCCAGAAAAGCCAGCTGTAATAATGGCAGGTAGCGGTAAGGTAGTCACACATGGTCAATTAAACGAACTGTCTAATCAAGGCGCTCATTTATTTAGATCTCTGGGACTAAAACCAGGTGACTCCATAGCTATCATGATGGAAAATCACCATTTATTTTTCCCAATCGTATTTGCAGCTTGGAGAAGTGGTCTAAGGTATACAACGATAAGTTGGAGACTTCAACCATCTGAGGTGGAGTACATCGTAAAAGATTGTGATGCCAAGGTATTAATCACTTCTAAGTTTTTAGAACAAACAGCAAGCGATCTCAGAGAAGCTCTAGAGGGTGTTCACCGCTTTATGTTAGATGGCACAACTTCTGGATATCTATCTTATGAAGATGGGATTCAAGATATGCCAATTGAATCGATCGAAGATGAATGCCAAGGAGGATCTATGCTTTATTCTTCAGGGACAACCGGCAAACCTAAAGGAGTGAAAAGAGAATTACCATTAACTCCATTACCCTATGAGCCAGATGAAGAAGATCCGGGTTTAGGTCGAGTGCTAATGCTATATGGAGCTGGAGAGGACAGTGTGTATTTATCTCCAGCGCCTCTTTATCATGCCGCTCCCCTAAATTTTAATACTGGTTTTCTAGCCTCAGGGGCAACTTCAATTATTCTCGAAAAATTTGATGAAGAGGCTGCCTTAGAATCAATAGAGAAATATAAGGTTACTCATTCTCAGTGGGTGCCAACAATGTTTGTGAGGTTTTTAAAGAAAGACCCTTCAATTAGATCGCAATATGATTTATCAAGCCATCAAGTTGCTATTCATGCAGCTGCACCTTGTCCAGTAGCTGTGAAAGAAGAGATGATTGATTGGTGGGGTCCTATTATTCACGAATACTATGCAGGCACTGAATATAACGGAATTACTATGATTAATTCTGCAGAATGGCTAGAACATAAAGGTAGCGTAGGCAGACCTTTATTTGGCTCTTTACACATCCTTGATGATGATGGTGAAGAATTGCCAACTGGTGAAGTAGGAGGAGTTTACTTCGGAGGTGAGACAGCGACGACATTTGAATATCATAATGATGAAGAGAAAACTAAAAGCGCAATGACTGATAAAGGTTATAGCTCTCTTGGTGATGTGGGTTATTTAGATCAGGATGGTTTTCTTTATCTAACTGATAGGAAATCTTTCATGATTATCTCTGGAGGAGTGAATATTTATCCCAAAGAAACTGAAGATCTTTTAGTGATGCATCCTAAGGTTGCAGACGTGGCAGTTTTTGGTGTTCCGAATGAAGAAATGGGGGAGGAAGTAAAGGCAGTAGTACAGCCAGCTAATTTAAGTGATGCAGGGCCCGACTTAGAAGCAGAACTCATCGCTTTTTGTAAAGAGAATATGTCCTCAATTAAAAGTCCCAGAACTATAGATTTTGAAGAGGAACTGCCTAGACATCCAACAGGAAAATTATATAAAAGACTGCTTAAAGATAAATACTGGCCTTAGAGATGCTCAGAAATAAATCTATGGTCGTTGGTTCAACCGGCTTAGTTGGTAAATCAGTTGTAAATCATCTAATTGAAAGAGGTATTGCGGTTTTAGCTCTTGTAAGAAACGATGCAGAAAGTGATAACTCTTTATTAAATTACTACAAAATAGATTTTGATGATCTTCATCTTCCAGATGAGACCTTTTCAGATATTAAAGATATATTTATTTGTTTAGGCACCACTATCAAAAAAGCTGGATCTAAAGAGGCTTTTCAGAAGGTTGATATAACTTATTCTTACGAGATTGCTAAACAAGCACAAGCAAGTGGTGTTAAAAATATTTCTATTGTTACTTCTCTGGGATCGGATTCTAACTCTACAAACTTTTATTTAAAAACTAAGGGAATGATAGAAGATCAAATAACTGAGATAGATTTTGAATCTATATCTATTCATAGACCTGGTTTGTTAATAGGCGCTAGAAATGAAATGAGGCTTGGTGAGTTTATAGGGCAAAAGATTTTTCCTTATGTTCTAGATCCTTTCTTAATTGGAAGTATGAGAAAGTATCGAAGTATAAAAGGGGACACTCTAGCTAAGGCAATGGTTAATTTATCAGGAGATGAGAAGGGCGTTAATTACTACTATTTCGACGACTTCAATAAATCTACAATAAATAATTCCTAACCTGCTTTCTTAAATTTAAGGTCATCGTCCTCTACACTCTTGAAACGAATTTGAGTTATATCTCTTAAATAATTTTGGCTATTAATCCAAGGATCTCTAGATCCTTGCTTGGGCAGTTGATCTCTCACTCTTTCGATATATCCAGAGTTTAAGTCTAGATATTCTTTTTCCGATACAACATCTTCACCAATCTCAGGACAAAAATAATCTAACCCTTTTTTATCTAGTAAGTTAATCAATTTGCATGCATATTCTGAAATAAGATCAGCACCTAAAGTCCAAGAAGCGGTTGTATACCCAAATGTTGCTATTAAGTTTGGTACGTCGCTAAACATCATTGTTTTATATTGAGTCTTTTCTGAAATATCGAGAGTTTGATTGTCAATTTTTATGTCTATACCATTAAGCAGTCTCATATTTAAGCCGGTAGCTGTAATAATGATGTCTGCTTCCAACTCCTCTCCAGAGTCTAGCTTAATACCGTTTGGAGTAAATTCATCAATTGTTTCAGTTACCACAGAAGCTTTTCCAGAATTCATAGCATTGAACATATCTCCATTTGGAACAAAGCATAGGCGCTGATCCCAAGGCATATATCTGGGAGTGAAGTGTTTATCAACATCATAATCTTCTCCTAGGTGACTTCTGACATGATTAATTAACATCTCTTTTGTCTTTTCAGGATTTCGTCTAAGCCTATTGAGCATAAATCTTTGCATTAGGATATTTTTCCATCTCACCAAAAAATAACCCAATCTATCTGTAGTAAATTTTTTGATGAAGTTACCGATTTTATCTTCATCGGGTGCAGCAAAATAATAAGTAGGAGACCTTTGCAGCATAGTGATGTGTTTTACTTTTTCTGACATGGCAGGAACGATAGTTACAGCGGTAGCTCCACTACCAATCACAACAACTTTCTTATCAGAATAATCTAATTCTTCAGGCCATTTTTGGGGATGAATGATCTCACCCTCAAAGGCTTCAACATTTTTAAATTCAGGAGTGTACCCCTCATCGTAATTATAATATCCGCCACATAAATATAAAATATTACAAGTCATCTCAACAACAGAGTTATTCTCTTGATCTTCTACTTTTAAATACCAGAGGGCATCGGGAGATGACCATACGGCAGATATGACCTTTTTATTAAATTGAATTTTTTTTCTTAGATCAAATTCATCTACAGTTTCATTGAGATACTCAAGAATAGAAGGAGCGTCTGCTATTGTTTTGGGGCTCCTCCAAGGTTTAAACTTGAAGCCCATAGTATGCATGTCGGAGTCAGATCTTATACCAGGATATTTAAAAAGATCCCATGTGCCTCCCAAATTAGACCGTCCTTCCAGAATTGTGTAAGTCTTTTGGGGACATCGCGTTTTTAAGTTATAGGCAGCACCAATACCTGAAATGCCCGCTCCAACTACCACTACATCAATATGTTCCATTATCTAGATCTCCTTTAGAATCATTATAACAATGTTTTTAGATAGGTCTTTTTATGAAAATTTTAGCAATTCATCTTGATGGCCATCAGCACCACCTAATAAGTGATTAAGATAAGATTCATGTGATTCCATCCACATAGCCTTTGAACGACTTCTTCCCGCAGATTGATCATCTTTAGTTCCTTTCATATACCAATTATTGCATTGGAGCCATATTTTCCCATCAGAAGAAACATTACATTTATCAGTCCAATTCTTAACGGCTTCCGCAAGAGGCTCAACTTCGTCTTTATTGTCGAGTTTCATTGATGAGACAAGCTTTGCAATATATTTACCTTGTTCTTCGCATAGAAGAGTCACATTAGTCACTGGGTTTAAGCTTTGAGGTCCGACCATCATGTAAAAATTAGGCATATCATTTACATGAAGACCCCATAAGGTTTTTGGTTCAATCATTTGAAAATTATTCTCAGCAGAAGCCCCAAATTTATCTGCTAAAGTTATGCCATTTTTACCTGTTACTGTAAAAGGTATTAGACCAGCATCAAAGCCAGTAGCATAGATAATAACTTCAAGTTCGTGTAAATCCCCGGATGACATCTCAAGACCAGTTTCATTCACGGCAACTACTCCTCCAGGATCATTAACTAAGTGAACATTTTCTTTATTAAAAGTTGTAAAGTAATCATCAATAATCAAAACTCTTTTACAGAAAAAAGGATAATCAGGCGTCAGTAGTTTTGCTACTTCGGGATCATTGACATCATTTTTGATTCTCTCACTCAAAAGATCACAGACTGCAGAATTCCAATTTTTGTCATGTAATTGCTCGAATGTAAAAGGCAGATTAGGATCAGGGGGATATTCCCCTTTCCAATCGACATATCTAAGCTTTGAACTGTATCCTCCTGCCTTGAAAGCTTCGACTATATCTGGAGGTGTGGGTTGGTCTTCTCTTTCGATAGCCCACGTTGCTGTTCTTTGAAATACGGTTAAGGATTCTACTTCGTCTGCGATAGATGTGATGACTTGTGCAGCAGAAGCTCCTGTCCCAACGATGCCTACTTTCTTACCTTTTAAATTAGCTCCTTGATCCCATTCAGCAGTATGAAAACTTTCACCTTTGAATTTTTCCATTCCACCAAATTCAGGCATTCTTGGACTAGACAATGGTCCGTTTGCACAAACTACATGTTTTGCGAATATTTCAGTATTCGTTTCATTCTCAAGGTTAGAGATTTCAACTCTCCATTTTCCAAAATCTACATACTCAAGAGCTACTACCTTTTGTAAGAATTTTATGTGTTGACGTATATCAAAGTGGTCAACTAGCAGTTCTGCATAATCAGCTATTTCAGTCTGACTCACATATCTTTTAGAAGGTATAAAGCCAGTTTCATCTAAAAAAGGTAAGTATGTATATGACTGAACATCACATGCAGCTCCAGGATAAGATCCTACCCCTCCATGACTCCAGACACCTCCTAAAGAATTGTTTTTCTCTAAAATGCAGAAGTTATCAATACCTTCTTCTTTCAAGTAGTGAGCACAGGTTATACCTGAAAAACCACTACCTATAATTGCAACATCATAAATTTTCATTTAAATAATATTTTATAAAGACGCTTCACAAGCTTCAACTGTTTGCAGTATCAGCGTATTAATTGTCATTGGACCAACTCCACCTGGAACTGGGGTATAAGCAGAACACCTATCTATGACACCTTCTAAATCTATATCTCCACATTTTTCTGGATGATAACCTGCATCTATTACTACGGCTCCATCTTTAATCCAATTTGATTTTATAAACTTAGGAATACCTAGAGCTCCAATAACAATATCGGCTTTTATGAGGTGCTCTTCTAAATTGGTAGTTTTAGAGTGACAAATTGTAACTGTTGCATTCTCATTTAGTAACATCATCGCCATTGGTTTACCCAATATAGGACTTCTTCCAACTACTACTGCATGTTTTCCTGCTATATCTATGTTGTATTCATGTAGCAATCTCATTATCCCCTGAGGAGTGCAAGAACCAAAAGCCTTTTCCCCCATGGACATGTTTCCAAAACCTAAACAAGTTACTCCATCTACATCCTTTTTTATATCTATTGCATCAAAGCATCTCCTCTCATCAATTTGCTCAGGAACGGGATGTTGCAACAGTATTCCATTTACTTCTGGATTGGTATTAAGCTCATTGATCTTTTGTAACAATTCTTCAGTAGAAGTATTTTCACTTAATTCTACTTTTAGTGATCTCATACCCACTCTTTCGCACGCATTTCCTTTCATCTTTACATACGTAGCAGAAGCTGGATCTGATCCAACAAGAATAGTTGCCAATATAGGTACGGACTTTTGAGTTACAAGAATCTGTTCAACTCTTTTTTTAATATCTTCTTCTGATTCGCTAGCTGTTTTTTTCCCATCCATGATAATAGTCATGAGTAAATTATATTCCTTATAAAATTTTTCTCTACTTCTGAATATAACAGTATTGGATTTGAAGACTTAAAAGTTACATTTATGTGACATAAATGATGTTATAATGCTCTCGATGAACTAAAGACAGGATGTCGATTGTTAATCTGAAGTCAATTCATCATAAAGGCGCAAGGAAGGGCCTTAAGTCTTTCCCTGTGTATTTATCAACTTAATGGGGAAATCAATGTTAAAGAAATTTGTCTTAATTTCTGCAAGTGTTTTGCTAATTCCTTTTACTTTTTCAGATGAAGAAGTAGAGGAAGTAGTAGTCACTGGTAGTTTTATCAAAACCGATCGAGAGAATCTAGCCATTCCGGTAGATGTTTTTGATAGGGGAGAGTATTCTGAATCAGGACAACCTAATATGAGGGATGTTCTGAGAAATATGCCTTCCGTCTCAGGAACAATAAATCAATCAGAGCAATTCAGCGATGGCGGTGGTGACATAGCAGGTACAAAAAATGTAAATATCCGTGCTCTAGGCATTCCGAGAACTTTAGTGTTATTTAATGGCAAGCGGATCGTTCATGGTCCCGGTACCACTAAAGAGAATAACACTTACGTGGATGTGGGAAATTTCCCAATGATACAAATGGAAAGGCTAGAGGTTCTAAAAAATGGTGGAGCGGTATCTCATGGTACAGATGCTATAGGTGGAGTATTTAACTTCATAACTAGAAATAAATTTGAAGGATTTGAAGCGACAGTCAGTCAATCAGACCTTGATGCTTCTGATGGCACTACAACTGCAGCTTTTATAGCTGGTTTCGCTAATAGTGGAGCGAACTTTACCTTTGGCGCAGAATGGGAAGATATCACATCAGTTAACATTGCAGAAAATCCTCGAGTACAGCACAAGGGACCAAGTAATTCAAAAAACTATTGGCCTTTAGGCTACTCGGTTTTAGGAAATCCAGGCACTTTTCAAACCGGAGCAGGTCAGAACTTAGTTCAAGATCCAGCATGTGGAATTACAGCTTCACAAAATGGAGTTGCTAATGCCAGGACCTCTCATGATATTGGACCTTATTATCCTTACAGTAGGTGTGGATATAGTTACGTTCCTTACGGAAATTATATAGACCCTCAAGAGAGACATAAGTATTTTGCAACATTTAATATGGAAATAACAGATGAGATAGAAGTTTATTTTCAAGCTAATCACTCAACTCTTAAGAGTGCATATTTCGGTTCTCCTACGTATCCGCCATCAAATGCTGGATACTTTACCGTAGTGCCTAAGTCTTCTCCGGGCTACGTTGATTTCGCGGCGAATCATCTACCAACCCTTTCACAGGATCTACAAGATGCATATGGTGCAGCTTCACCGGTAGTTTTATGGTGGGGTAGAGCATGTGCTATCGGATGTGGACCACAGATTTTCAATCTTGATGGAGACACGTCAAGATGGTCTATCGGCTCAACGGGTATTTTACCGGGCACTGATTATGATTTCGATATTTCTCTTACTTACTCAACCATGACTTTTGACTATACATATAGTGATGTCCATACAGGAAGATACAATTCGGCTGTAAGCGGTTTAGGTGGCTGGGAATGCACAGGATTAGCAGCTGATGCTGGAGATAATTCAAAAGGTTGTTATTACTACAACGTATTTGGGACTGCACTTACAGCACCTGAAGGATCTAATTTAAGAAATAGCGCCGAACTTTTTGATTATCTAAGAGCAAAAATGGGTAATGTTACAGAAAGAAATGCAACAGTATTTGATTTCGTTGTGAATGGTGACATGAATTACGAAATTGATGGAAACCCTTTATCTTTTGCAGCAGGTGTTCAAGTTAATAAAACAGATACTAATGATTTAGATTATGGCGACAATACTTGTCCTCAAAATCAGCCGTGTGAACCACTAATTCATTTCTTACCAAATTCATATAGTTCAACTATTGAAGGAAAGAACATATCAGCTTTCGCTGAAATTTCTATTCCAGCAACTGAAATGTTAGATGTAAATCTTGGAGTGCGATGGGAAGATTATGACCTTGATAATGTAACCGTACCCAAGATATCAGCTATTTTTCAAGCAACTGATTCTCTAGTATTGAGAGCTTCGTATGAAGAGGTCTTTAGATCTCCAGAAGTACCAACTTCAATGGGAACCGCTCTTGAAAAAATAGGTTCTGAATATGTCGAAATCCAAACTCCTATTCCAACAAGTTTAAGTCCTGAAAGTTCGGATAATATCAATATAGGTTTTATATGGACTCCTGTTGATGATTTGAAAGTTTCTATGGACTACTATTCTCTTGATTTAGTGGATAACCTTGGTGTAGCCGCAACGTCAAGTGCCCTTTCAACTACAAATTGCCTTGATGGTAATTCTTATACGAGAGGATCCGAACCTGATAGCTGTCTTATCAAGAATATTACTGCCCCAGCCATAAATGGTGATGGCGTGGAAACTTCTGGATTAGATTTTGCAGTTACATATGACATGGAGACAGAACTAGGTCTTATGCAACTATCACTCTCTGGTGTTAGCTTATTAAAATATGATGTAGCTAATTCCGATGGCACTACTTATGATGCTAAAGGAAAGTACAATACAAGAGCTACAAATAGTCCAATAAGATTACGATCTATGCCTGAACTTAAGTTCAATTTAGGCATGAGTTTAATGAATGGTTCTCATTTTACGAGAGCATTTGTTAGATATATTAGTGATTATGATGTGGATGATTCGTTTGAATATTTCCCTGATTTTAATGGGACAAACCCCGCTCATAATGATTATGGTACGCCTCTTGGTATTTATGATGCTAAATCTGTAGATTCAGATGTTACTCTAGACATTCACTATACTTATTCGGGATTTGATAATCTTGAATTAACCTTATCTGTTGTGAATGTAACTGATGAAGATCCTCCATTTGCACCTCATGAACAAGCTTATGATGCTTTTTCACATAG
>ERZ802819.1403-NODE-1403-length-14953-cov-13.9462_pt1 | contig 14953 bp, 18 predicted proteins | sample MGYA00345647_ERZ802819 | MGnify/ENA primary metagenome ERZ802819 (study PRJEB30503, sample SAMEA104212355) | marine metagenome | biome: Westerlies Biome; feature: [SRF] surface water layer (ENVO:00010504) within the epipelagic zone...; material: water... | reverse complement strand
TTCGAGTGTCGACAGTGATAATCATTTAGTTTCTCTATATAGTACCTATGAAATTCAAAATAACTATGACTTACATGCCTTGATAGGCTATGGAGAGATGGATATGGATTCTATTCGAATTGACAGTAGCCAGACGCTATTAGGGAATAGAGTAGCAGAACAAACTTTTGCTTCATTGAAATTAGTGAATAAAAATATTTCTTGTGGTGAATGGTGTATCTCAACGTTTGGACGATTAGATTTATCTCAAACTAAATTAGAGCCTTTAAACGAGAGTGGTGGAAGTAAAGCTATATTAATGAAAAAACAACGTCACAATGAAGTTGTATTCAATTTAGGTGCTGATTTCACATACACTACCCGAATAAAAAACAATAATCTAAAGCCTTTTATCAAAATGGAATATAGTTACGATTTATCTAAAGCATCTCGTGCAGCAATGAGTTACATAAACCAATCAACAGAGTATTCATATGAGCCAGATATTCACAAAAATGGAAATCTAACAGTCTCAATTGGTTCAGAAATATTTAATGATAATGGCTTGATGGGTAAACTTAATTACCAGCATACAAAAAAACTTGGAGTCGGAGAGATTAATTCAGTCTCAGCTATTTTAGATTTACCTATCAGTGAATTTATAGGCTCATTCCAATAATTACTTCCTTTCGGCAGTCTGCTTCACATCTTGTAGAAATTTTTTTCTCATCTTTAGATCTACAAAAGGAACAGCAAAATATCTTTTATATGTAATATTCTTAATACCACAGATATGGAATACACCTCTTTTGAGTCGTCTGATAGGTAGATTCAAAAAGAAAGTGGTGATAGCTAAACGGGGTGAGCCATAAGTACAAAAAATGATAGCTTTTTTATCTTTAAGATTGCCTAGTGGGTAGCCATAGTTGCCGACTAGTTGTTTAAAAGTAAATGCCCAAGGTGGTGCTAGCACTTTATCAATCCAACCTTCCATAATTGCAGGCATTCTAAAATTCCAGATAGGTGCAATTAAAACAATAGTATCACAAGCCTCAATACGACTTCTGTGATCTAATACTTCACTATCTGGCTCCTCACCAGCAAATACTGGATTAAAGTTATCTTTATATAAGTCTAATAGATCAACTTGATGTCCAGCGTTTTTTGCACCTTCAATGAAGGTATCTCGAATTGCTGCATTAAATGAACTATCGTTATAATGTCCATAGACAATAAAAAATTTACTCATAATTACTTAACTATATTTGAATTGTAATATTTATCTAGAGGTAGCTTGCAGTATTTATAAAATTGTTTGGCGAAGTTGTTGTGCTCCTTCAAGTATTCTTAACGTTGGTCGACTAAAAAATGCATCAGAGTCGAAAGCATATACCTTGTTATTCGTAAAAGGCGCTAGATTATTAATTCTATGATCTTTAAACAAATCTTGAGCAAAAGTCTCATTCTTATCTTTATTATAGCCACAACAAATAACAGCAATTACATCTGGTTGACTTTCATAAATTTCATCAATGGTAATTACTCGCGATTGATCACCAGGTTTACCAATAGCTGATATAAACCCAGCCATTTCTATTTGTTCAGGAACCCAGTGACCTGCAGAAAAAAAAGGATCAATCCATTCTAAGCAAAGCACACGTATTTCATGTTTTTGCATGTTGTGCATATTTTCTTTTTTTACAATTGCATTCTCTACTATTCTTTTGGATCTTTCTTTTCGATTAAAGTGATCACCCAGCATAATAATATCTTGGCAAATACCATCAAACGACCTGCCATTTAAAGAAATTACATTGGTGGATGATGGAATAGTACAAAGTTGACCCTTCAACATAACCTCAACTTGATCATTCGAGATCGCACATACATCACACACCCCTTGGGTAATAATAATATCAGGTGCTAATGTGTTAATTTTATCAGTATTAATTTCATAAAGTGGTAAATTTTCATTTACTTTTGCCCTTACTGAATTATCAATCTCTCTTTGAGTTTCATAACTATTTATATTTGATGAAGTTACAGGTGTAAGATTGCTTAAGCTTGGAGGATAATTACATTCATGACTGACCCCAACTAGCTGTTTATTTAAGCCAAGATCACAGAGTATTTCGCTGGCACTAGGAACTAAACTAACTATTTTCATAATTTACTGTATGTTGATTTATGTTAATTCTAAACTATTTCACTCTAATGGTTAATATTATTACTCTAATATACTCTTTAATTATTGGCTTTATGATTTTCTTCATGTCGGTAGTTACTCCGTCAGTATTTAAAACTCTTGATGAAAATAATGCGAGTAAATTTTTGCGTTTTATTTTTCCTCGTATGTTTTTATACGGTTTTATTCTTTCTACAGCAGCTTTGATTCTATCTATTTGGGCTCAAGATGTGGTGCTGACATTTGGTTCATTGCTAATTGCTATTTTATTTTTGGTTAATGCTTATGCTATTACTCCACTAATAAATAAATATCGAGATCAATACAATAATGGGTACTCAGAATCTGATAAGGTTTTTAAGAAATATCACCTCATTTCAGTACTTATTTTTTTATTTCAGCTTGCTCTTTTAAGCTATCTATTGGTAACAAATATTTTCTAAAATTTTTAGTAGTTGCTACGGTCTTAATATATAGCTAGTATTTACTTAGCAATGATTGAGAATTTTAATAATATTTATCTTTTAGTCTTACATCTTTTAGTTACAACTTTATTTGGTGTTTTTTCTTTCAGAGCGTTGTTTGCTCCGGAGGGAATGGCTCAGGAGTTTAATATGGACAAAAGCAGTGTCTATATTATTCGGGTACTTGGTGCCTTTATAACTCCATTCTTCTTAATTGGTATATATCTTGTATTTAGACCAAATGGCCCTGAAGGAGCTTGGGCGTATTATAATTTAATTTTTATCTTAGGATTAATATTATCAATCTATGATACCTTATTTTATCTTAAAAAAATTGACCAAGATACTGGAGCAAAAAATTCTCCTACAGATCTTATGATTAATACGTTTACCTTGGTCTCATCAATTATTTTGATTTTGGGTCTATCAGATAAAATATACATTTAAATATTTCTAGTTTAAGATTTCTTTATGCGTCTAATAAGTTCTATACTTCTATTTGTAATTTTAAGCTTTGAGGCTGCTGCTTCAGAAAAACCGATACCAGGTCCTAACGATTGTTTTTGGCGAGGACCGTTTAGTGCTGATCCATATATTAATATTGCCTATCCTGATGCTAATGTTTATTACTGGGCTGCAGTATTTTCTACTCCTGAAGGAACAACTCTTGAAATCAATGGTGATTACCCTTACTCGCGTTATATGTCTTTCTTTAGCTACAACGAAAGAGGTAAACCAATTGAGTCCATTACCGATTACCAGATTGATTCAAAGGCAATCAATCCATTCATACCAGGCAATAATAGATTGGACATGAATCGTGCATATTCAATTGAGGTTGTACACGACACTTTAAAAGCAAATGTAGCTAATACTATTTATTCTCCCCAATATAGAAATAATCAACAACTCATAGTCTATAGAATTTATTTACCAGATGAAAATACTTCACCAACAGGAGGCATGACATTACCTCAACCAGTATTAACGCTATCCGATGGTACTAAACTTAAAAATGATGAGGCTTGTAAGGCGATGAATGCGAGTCAATTTTTAACTGTTTCATTTGATGCCCTTGGAATCCCACCAAACGAATATCGAAAGCTAATTTCACAACCCGATAAACCTGATACTTGGCCTGCGCATAATCCAACTAAATGGTTCATACAATTGGATCGTAAAAGTTTAATTGGCATGTACACTGGTGATATAGATCCCAACGCACCTCGCAGTGAAGGTGGTTTTTACCCAAATTTAGATAATGATTACATTAGAGCTATTATTAATCGTAAACACGGTAAAGTTTTAATCGTAAGAGGGAAGGCACCAACCACGCCACAAACATATTATGGTGCAAATGTAGCTGAGGCAGCTGATCTTAGATATTGGTCTTTGTGCTCCAATCAAAGCTTTGTGAATACGCGGGTCAACGATTGTTTATTTGATCAAGAAATCCCTTTAAATAAAAATGGTTTTTATACTATAGCTATTAGTCGAGCTGAGGATCGGCCACGTAATGCCACTGAAGAATGCGGCATGGCTTGGCTACCAATGGCTGACGATGGCGATGGAATGTTTGATGACGATGTAACTGTGATTCAGTTTCGACACATGTTACCATCAGATGATTTTAATCATGCTATACAAAGAGTGATGAAGCAGGATCAGTTAGAGACAGTCATGGGGCCATATATGCCACAAACAAGATATTTAATGCCTAATCAAGTAGAGACATTCTTTCCATGCATAAACTAAAGAGAAATAAATGTTAAAAGTTCACTTTGCACCTAATTCTAGAGCTGGTCGTATCATTTGGCTAATGGAGGAACTGGAGCTTGAATATGAAGTTAATGTCATGCCATTTTCAAAAGAAGGCCTTAAGTCTGATGAACATCGGGCTAGACACGCGCTTGGCAGAGTTCCAGTTTTAGAAGATGGTGAAGTCATGATATTTGAATCAGGGGCAATCATAGAATATGTTTTGACGCGACATAAAGAGGGAGGATTAAAACCAAAAGCTGACTCTCCTGAGTTTCCATATTATCTGCAATGGTTCCATTATTGCGAAGGTATGGTTATGCCACCCATGAATCAAATTGTTGTGCAAACTATATTATTGCCACCTGAGCGCAGAGATGAAAATGTATTAAAACAAGCTAAAAATTTGCTTACTAAATCTTTGATGATGGTAAATGCAAACCTTGCAGATAAGGAATATCTAATTGGCGATTTTTCTGCTGCAGACTTAATGTTAGGTCATGCGTGCTATATGTCTAATCGCATGGGTTGTGTGACTGATGAAATGCAACATATAAAAGATTATGTAGCAAGAATATCAGCTAGACCGGCATTCAAAAAAGCCATTGAGCTAAAGTAGCGCCAACTTATTTATTTGCAGACACTATCCACGTAGCACTATCAAATACTAAGCCTTTATCAGTCATAAATGGTTTGAAGGCCTCACTTAATTCATTAGTAATCTTATCTTTAGTTTCAGCTTCAACTGATTTCATGCTCTCGGCAATCACTGGATTAAGAGACATAAAATTAAATACAGCTTCATCCAAACTCTGATCAGCAAACCACAGAATCTTAAGCGCTAATGGCTCTATCATAATATTTTTAAAGCCAGCCGTTGTAAGAATATCATCAATATAATCTGGTTCTTGAAAAGCAAACGGGCTTGGGGCTCTTTTTTCAGGCACAGGCAAATCTAAGTGTTGCTTTAATACCATGCTTGCAACTCCGTGCCAGGGATTTACTTTTGGTGATTGCCAACAAACAAATGATAGGGGGGAACTATCCTTTAAGGAATTATAAATATTTATAAAAGCTTCCTTAGGCTCATCGAAAAACATTACTCCAAATCTAGAAAATGCTGCATCATATTTATCAGCCTCTAAAGGTTCAAGCTGAATATCTTGAACCAAAAATGAGGCGTTTAAAATTTTTTCATCATTTGCTAGATTCTTAGCACGACCAATCATTGGTACTGAAATATCTATACCCGAGACATGACAATTTGGAAACTTTTGAGCAATATCAATACAAGTTCTACCAGTGCCACAGCCAATATCTAACAGCTGGTTTGAATTTGTTAAATCTATTTTTTCTAGAGCTGCATTGCCAAGCGGCTCTAAAGTAATATCAAGTTCGGTTTGTCTTTCAACCCAAACATCACCACCTTTGCCTGACCAGAATGTTTTTTGCTTAACGTTTTGATTAGAATTATTCATGCTCTCCATCTTTACCACGAAAAAATTTATGGTCAAAGACTTCAGGTTTATTTTTTGCCGTTTTGAACACTAAAGCAGTTACAAATATTGCTGTGATAAATACTAGATGAGCAATTGCAGTTATGCCAAAGACATAGAGACTATCTACGATATAAAGAGAGAATACACCACTCCACATAAATGCAAGAACTTGCATGATAAAATGACGAACCTCCATATTTGCAATATTGCTAATTGGGTTGGCATCTGAATTCATTACAGAGTTCCAAATTTTTTTGAGAGTATCCATATGTATTAATATAATCCATCTTTAATATAAAGCTAATGCTTTTTATTAATTACATTTAATAATAAATATAATACGAATTACTTTTTAAATGGAGAATCAATATGAAGATTTTAAAAATTTTAGACAACGTTGAGCTAGTTATTGTCGATTTAGAAGTAATGCTAGGTGATAAAAGACAGAATGCACCAACTTTGTGTGCTCGCTATGAAGGTAAAATAATACCCCTCAATTCAGCACATGATGGTAGACCTATTCTGATGAAAGTTGAAAATGCTATAAGTGAATAGCTAAATAACTGTTTTTAATGATATTTTTACAGATCTAGTTGTTTGCTAATTTGGCATTAATACTTAGTAGTAAAAAACTGTATTGTTTATATTTATAATGTCAGATAACAAATAGATTAATCATGTATAAAAATTTTATCGTAGTCCTATTCATACTTTCTATCTTTGTGACAAGTGTATCGGCAGCCGATCTCTATAGTTTATCGTATGCTGAAGATAGCGAAGTGATACTCGATGAGAGTAATTCAAGAGTAGTTGATGGCAAAAGAATAAAGATAGATAATAAACTATCGATGCAGGAACAGATATTTAAAATGATGCCTCGTGATAAACAGCGCGATAATATTTATGAGGGCTTGTCTACAGATCTATATAATCTAAGTATACGATTTTAATTAAGGGTTGCCCGCTCGAGCAAATTTAACTTCCGTTGTATAAATTTTACCCATTGGTTGTGACCTAGCAACCTCAGGTGTAGAGTCATTTGCAGTTGATATGTATAAAGTCTTACCACTTTCTCCACCAAGCATACAGGCATATGCTCGTTGAGGTGTGCTAATAATATCTGTAACATTGCCGCCTTCTTCAATTCGAAAAACTTCAAAAGTTGTTGGTGATGCCACCCATATTCCCATACCCTCATCAAGACAAATTCCATCAGGTACCCTTGGTGCAAAATTTGTTTCTTTTGGGACTTGTTTTAAAAATCTTCTTACTTTGGAAACATAGAAAATCCATGTTGGCATCATCTTTGCCCAAGTTTGTCTATTTGATAATGTCTTATCAGAATTGATATCAAATGCAGTTAAACGACCAGCATAGGTTTCTCCCACAATTAATTTTTTTCCGTCTGGTGTAATAACAGTACCATTAGGAAATTCTAAATTTTCAGCAACAATGGAAGCCTTTCCATCTGGAGTTACATGAATTAAGCAGGTAGGTTTAACATCTATATTATGTTGAGTGGTTCCAAAATTTCCTATGTAAGCGTGCCCATCATTATCAACGACCATATCATTACAAGTAAACTTGGTCAGATGAGATAAGTCGCTGTGCAGTGAGAGAACGCCATCACTAAAGCGCATCAGTTTTTGATCATGCATTGAAACGATAAGCATATCACCGTTTGGAAGCCATCCTAGACCCGAAGGTTGATTTGGTATATCGACTATTTTTTCTAGAACACCGTTAGCATCAACACTAAAAACAGCGTGCTGATAAAAATCTGAAAACCAGAATTTATTATTATGCCATCTTGGGCCCTCAGAAAAATAAACATTTTCTACCAAAAGCTTTAATGTTGTTTGCATAAACTCCTCTTGAATATGTTACATTAACCTTCACTTAATGCAATTATAGTGACATATTATTTAATTATTTATGAAAACTCAGCTTATTCATACAAACGGCATCAATATTCGAGCCCAAATTGAGGGGTCTGGTCCTTTAGTTATATTGGTACATGGATGTCCTGAAAGTTGGTATTCCTGGCGTAAACAAATAGATGTTTTAGCTAAAGCGGGATATACGGTTGTCGCTATTGATGTCAGAGGCTATGGTGGCTCAGATAAACCTCATGATGTAAGTGAATATAGTTTAAAAAAAATAGCAGCAGATATTGTTGGTATTATAAATGAATTAAACTTTGAAACAGCGATATTAATAGGCAGGGATTGGGGTGGACCCATTGTATGGCATACTGCTTTACTTCATGAAGATAAGATTACCGCAGTTGCTGGACTTTCAGTTCCATACTTTCGAAGGTTAGAAGTTACGCCAATAGAGTTATTCAAGCAGATCTATAAAGATAGATTTTTTTACCAAATTTATTTTCAAGAAGAAGGTGTTGCAGAGCATGAATTTGAAGCTGACATAAGAAAATATCTTGAGATTACATATTTTAGCGCTGATTATCGAGGGATGAGTGATATGAAAAATGGTGCTTTTAGCACCATGAATAGTAAATCTCCCGAATCAGGCTTCCTGGATGGTATTCATAGATATGAGGAATATCCAGATTGGATCACTGAAGAGGAGATGAATTACCTTGTTGGTGAATTTGAGCATAGTGTTCTGCGCGGAGCAATAAACAAATAACGAAATTATGATATAGATTTTAAGTAAATGGAGCATCTCGCGGGCAAAAAAATTCAACAGCCAGCAGCTTTTCTTGCTGGCAGTCACGATCCAGTCAATTTCTTTGTATTACCAAAAGGATATAAGGATTCCAATGACTTAAGAGCTAATATTGAGCCACAATATGAAAATTTAATGGATGTTTGTTTATTGGAAAAAGCGGGTCACTGGGTACAAGAAGAAAAGCCAAATGAGGTCAATGATTTTCTTATTAAATTCCTAGAAAACATTCAATAATTACTCTGATTTTTGGGTTAATTTATCCTTGCAAATTATTTGAAAAATAGAGTTTTCTTATAAATTTTTGGGTATATATAGGTATTACGAATGGATACTTTATATATGGAAAACGCCCTTGGCGAATACCTACCAGTACTAATCTTTTTGATTTTATCATTAGTTATTGGTTGCCTATTTGTATTCGTAAACTTTGTGATTGCTCGACATAACCCAGATGATGTTAAGAACTCAGCCTATGAGTGTGGTTTTGATCAATTTGGAGACTCGCGTATGAAGTTTGATGTACGTTTTTATCTCGTTACTTTGCTTTTTATTATTTTTGATTTGGAAGTGGTGTTTTTATTTCCATGGGCCATAACTTTTGGCAGCCTTGGTTTATTTGGCTATTTGTCAATGATGTTTTTTTTAGCGGTCCTTACGATTGGATTTATTTATGAGTGGAAAAAAGGGGCATTAGAATGGCAGTAAGTCTTACTAAGCCTCAAGAGGAACAATTTGAACACCTTAAGCAACAATACGCCAATAAAGGCTTTGTTGTTACTAAGGTAGATGACCTTATTAATTGGGCGCGAACAGGATCATTGCATTGGTTAACATTTGGACTTGCTTGTTGTGCAGTAGAAATGATGCACGTAGGAACGCCTAGATATGATGTTGAGCGATTTGGTGCTGCTCCAAGAGCATCACCTCGACATGCGGATGTTTTGATTGTAGCTGGAACACTTACAAATAAAATGGCACCTGCTTTAAGAAAAGCCTATGACCAAATGCCTGAACCAAGATATGTAATTTCCATGGGAAGCTGTGCAAATGGTGGTGGCTATTACCATTACTCTTATTCTGTAGTAAGGGGTTGTGACAGAATTGTTCCTATTGATATTTATGTTCCTGGATGTCCACCGACAGCCGAAGCACTACTTTATGGAATACTGCAACTGCAAAAAAGAATTAGACGCGAAGGCAATATAGTCAGATAGAGATGACCATAAATTTAGAAAAAGCCCTTGAGGTAGTAAAGGATACTTGCAAGCTTGATGCATGTAAGATTGCTTTTGATCAACTTGAAATGGAAGTAGATAAAGATCGTTTGCTAGAAGTATTATCTAGTCTTAAGGATGGTGAACTTTGTCAATTTCGACAGTTAACAGATATTGCTGGTGTTGATTATCCTAATAGATTTCCGAGGTTTGAGGTGGTTTATCATTTATTGGATTTTAAACAAAATATAAGACTTAGGGTAAAAACTAAGATCTCAGAAGACGATACAATTCCATCTGTAACAAACATTTACCCATCGGCAAATTGGTATGAGCGTGAAGCTTTTGATATGTATGGAATAAATTTTACGGATCATCCTGACTTAAGACGGCTTTTGACAGATTATAACTTTGAGGGTTATCCATTACGTAAAGATTTTCCTTTAACTGGATCAGTTGAGGTGCGCTACAGTGAAATTGAAAAAAAAGTTATTTATGAACCGGTTAAACTTCAACAGGATTATAGAAATTTTGATATTCAGAGTCCATGGGAAGGTACTAAGTATGAGTCAGTATCTGAAATAAAAGAAGGTGATAATGAGCAATAAAACTGTCACTGTAAATTTTGGTCCCGTTCATCCTGCTGCGCACGGTGTTCTAAGGTTATTATTAGATTTAGATGGTGAAGTAGTTGAAAGAGCTGATCCGCACATAGGTTTATTGCATAGAGGCACGGAAAAACTTATTGAGCACAAAACATATTTACAAGCCATACCATATTTTGATCGATTGGATTATGTAGCACCAATGAATCAAGAGCATGCATTTGCATTGGCTATTGAAAAGCTTATTGGTGCTGAAGTTCCAAAAAGAGGTCAATATATTAGAGTGCTTTTCGCTGAAATTGGAAGATTGTTAAGTCATTTACTAAATGTAACCACCTCTGCGATGGATGTTGGTGCAATGAGTCCTATTACTTGGGGTTTTGATGAAAGAGAAAAACTTTTAGATTTTTATGAAGAAGTTTCTGGCTCAAGATTTCATGCAGCATACTTTAGAGCTGGGGGTGTTCATAAAGACTTGCCAGATGGATTATTGCAAAAAATATATGATTTTTGTCAGAGCTTTCCAAAAGCGCTTGACGATATCGAAACGATGCTCACTGAAAATAGAATATTTAAACAGAGAAACGTAGACATTGCCAATATAACTAAAGATGAAGCAATTGATAATGGCTTCAGTGGCTTCATTCTTAGAAGTACTGGTATTCCATGGGATCTAAGAAAGTCTCAACCATATGACTCTTATCAAGACTTTGATTTTCAAATTCCAGTAGGAAAAAATGGTGATTGTTATGATAGATATCTCTGTCAAATAGCGGAAATGCGAGAAAGTATAAAAATTATGCTTCAGTGCATTGAAAATATGCCTGATGGTGAAGTTATTAATCAGGATGCTAAAATTGCTGCTCCAAAAAGGGGCGATATGAAAACTTCGATGGAAGCTATAATTCATCATTTTAAATTTTTTACAGAAGGCTTTCAGGTTCCAGCAGGAGAAATTTATACAGCTGTTGAAGCTCCAAAAGGTGAGTTTGGAGTGTACTTAATATCTGATGGAACTAGCAGACCTTACCGTTGTAAAATACGTGCCCCTGGATTTGCACATTTAGCTGCATTTAACCTTCTAACTAAAGGCCATCTGTTAGCAGATGTTCCAGCTATACTAGGATCCATTGCAGTTGTATTTGGAGAGGTTGATCGATGAGTTTTACGTTTAATAAAGAAAGTCAAAAACTAGCTAAAATTGCTTTGGCTAAATATCCTGAAGACAGAAAGTATAGTGCGGTAATGCCTTTTCTAGATATTGCGCAACGACAAAATAATAATTGGCTAAGTCAAGACTGTATTGAATATGTAGCTACTCAATTAGAAATGCCTTTTATAAAAGTTTGGGAACTCGTTACATTTTATGCAATGTATAATACAGAACCAGTAGGTAAAAATTTTGTGCAGGTTTGTACAACAACTCCATGTTGGTTACGAGGCTCTGAAAATGTTGTTAAAGCATGTAAAGAAATAATTTCTGAAAATCCAAAGGAAGTTTCTAGTGACAACTTATTCTCTTGGATGGAGGTGGAATGCTTGGGTGCTTGCGTAAATGCTCCGATGGTTCAAATCAATGACGATTTTTATGAAGATCTAGATTATGAGTCTACAAAGAATCTATTAATTTCACTTATAGACAATAAGCCATTGCAAGTTGGTTCACAAATCGGCAGACAGGGTTCAAAAGGAATAAATAATGCTGAATAATAAAGATAAAATATTTACAAATTTATATGGTTTAGAGCCATATGATTTAAAGGCAGCTTATGCAAGAGGTGATTGGGACAGCACTAAAGTGCTAATGGCTAAAGGTCCTGATTGGATTATTGATGAAATAAAAAACTCACAATTAAGAGGCCGAGGAGGTGCAGGTTTTCCTACCGGATTAAAATGGTCTTTTATGCCTAGAGACCCCAATAAGAATAATTATCTTGTTGTTAATGCAGATGAGTCTGAGCCGGGAACATGCAAAGACAGAGATATGATTAGAAATGATCCACAAAAACTTATTGAGGGATGTCTATTGGCTAGTTATGCAATGCAAGCGCATATTTGTTATATTTATATTAGAGGAGAATATTACAATGAGAGTGTAGTATTAGAAAAAGCCATAGCTGAGGCGTATGATGCAGGTCTAATTGGTAAAAATGCCTGTGGCTCTGGTTGGGATTTAGATATTTATGTGCATAGAGGCGCTGGTGCTTATATCTGTGGAGAGGAAACTGCATTATTAGAAAGTTTAGAGGGCAAAAAAGGTCAACCAAGATTGAAACCACCTTTTCCAGCTAATAAAGGTCTTTATGGAAGCCCGACAACAGTTAATAACGTTGAGACTATAGCGGTAATCCCGACAATCCTTAGAAGAGGAGCCAACTGGTTCTCATCGTTTGGCAGAGAAAAAAATACTGGAACTAAAGTTTTTTGCATTTCTGGACATGTAAATAATCCATGTAACGTTGAGGAAGAAATGAGTATTCCCCTGAAAGAATTGATCGATAAACACGCTGGTGGGGTAAGAGGTGGTTGGGATAATCTAAAGGCAATTATTCCAGGTGGTTCGTCAGTGCCTATGATACCAAAGCATATTTGCGATGATGTTTTAATGGATTTTGACTCATTGTCTGCTGTTAAAAGTGGTTTGGGAACTGCAGCTGTTATAGTTATGGATCAATCAACAGATTTAGTAAAAGCAATTGCACGAATAGCTTATTTCTATAAACATGAAAGCTGTGGTCAATGTACTCCTTGTCGTGAAGGTACAGGGTGGATGTGGAGAATACTTGAAAAAATAGCGGCAGGTAATTCATCGTCAGCTGAAATTGATAAACTTTTAGATGTTACTAAACAAATAGAGGGTCACACAATTTGTGCGTTAGGTGATGCAGCTGCATGGCCAATACAAGGACTCTTTCGACATTTTAGAGATGAAATTGAAGAGCGTTTGAAGAAGGGAAGCTTTGCTGCCTAATGAAAAAAATAAAGGTTGATAATATTGAGATCGAAGTTGATGACGAGTTAACAATAATGCAGGCTTGTGAAGAAGCTGGAAAAGAGATCCCACGTTTTTGTTATCATGATAAACTGTCGGTCGCAGGAAATTGCCGCATGTGCTTAGTTGAGGTTGAGGGTGCACCCAAACCAGTTGCTTCTTGTGCTATGCCAATCAATGAAGGAATGAGCATACGCACCAACACTGCAAAAGTTAAAAAAGCTAGAGAGGGTGTTATGGAATTTTTATTAATAAACCATCCGCTTGACTGCCCCGTTTGCGACCAAGGTGGTGAATGTGATTTACAAGATCAGACTGTGGCCTATGGATCAGGACATTCAAGGTTTGATGAAAATAAAAGAGCTGTAAATGAAAAACATATGGGTCCATTAATTAAAACTTACATGACAAGATGTATTCATTGTACACGCTGTATTCGCTTTGCCGATGAAGTAGCTGGCGTTAATGAAATTGGTGCTTTAAATCGTGGAGAGGATATGGAAATATCAACATATTTAGAAAAAACAATTGATTCAGAGCTGTCTGCAAACATTATCGATCTATGCCCAGTTGGAGCGTTGACTTCTAAGCCATATCAATTCGAGGCACGTCCATGGGAATTAAAAAAAACTGAAACAATTGACGTTATGGATGCAGTTGGCTCAAACATTAGAGTAGATACTTATGGTTGGAAGGTAAAAAGGGTACTACCAAGACTAAATGAAGATATCAACGAGGAATGGATTTCAGATAAAACTCGATATGCTTGCGACGGTTTGCTTACGCAGCGTTTAGATGAGCCATACATTAAAGAAAATGGTAAACTTGGTAAAGTTGAATGGTCAGATGCATTACAACAAGTGTTACAACTTTTAAGAGATCATAATTCAGATGAAATAGCATTTTTGTCAGGTGATTTATGCGATCTAGAAACACTTTTTTTATTTAAAAAGTTATCTGAAGATTTAAATATTAGTAATATTGAGTGCAGACAAGAAGGGTGTAATATCCCTTTTACTGATCGCTCTCAATATACATTTAATACTAAAATCGCTGATATAGAAAAATCTGATTGTATTTTAATAGTTGGTAGCAATATAAGACAAGAAGCTCCTATTATTAACGCTAGAATAAGGAAGCAAAAAATATCTACCAATTTACCAATCGGTGTCATTGGAGCAAAATTTGACCTTACATATGAGTATGAACACCTAGGTGATGAATTAAATATTCTATCCGATTTAATTAAAGGTAAAAATAATTTTATTAAAAAAATAAAAAAAGCAGATAATCCAATGTTAATTATTGGTAATTCAGTTTTGAACCGAAAAGATTCACTAGCAATATTTAGTTTAGTAGAACAACTTATTCATAAACATAATTTTTTAAAAGATGATTGGAATGGATATAATTTATTACAAATAGCTGCAGCTCGAACTGGTGCTCTTGATTTAGGCTTATATAAAAAAGGCGGGTCCTTACAAAAAATTTATGATGATATTGAGGGTGATAAAATTAAATTAGTTATTTCACTTGGAGCAGATGAGATCGATTATGAAAAAA